>JACCDR010148641.1_pt1 | contig 325753 bp, 301 predicted proteins | sample 7446431 | NCBI WGS metagenome assembly JACCDR01 (sample SAMN15323443, study PRJNA562643) | freshwater metagenome | isolation source: river surface water | place: USA:Blue River Watershed | collected 2017-08-17
CCCTAGCAAATCCAATGAAGTGTTGAATAAACCTAATCCGTTTCCACTAACAACGCCGACCATGTTCAAGCTCCTGAGATGTACCCGTAATAATGTATGAGGCGATAGGAGCAAGCGGGTAAGGAAGTGCCAAGCAAGCTCAAATCGCAATAACTGAGCTTTAATCCCTTTGGCGAGGAAAAGGTTTAGGGGGAAATGATCAGAATGTGATGCTTATCACAAAAAAAATTAGCTTGAGGTGTTTATTTCACGAATCTAAAAACGAAAAAAACCGGCCGAAGCCGGTTTTTTTATGAATAAGATTTAATAAACCTTATTTAACTTCTTTACGAGTTACCGCAGTCGATACTTCACCGACTACACGACGGTTAGTCTCGCGACCTTCGGCAGTGTTGTTATCAGCGATAGGTTTTGCTTCGCCGTAACCGATGGCATTTACGCGATCAGCAGCAATGCCGAACTTGGTGATGAGAACTGCTTTCACAGCATCAGCACGGCTTTGTGACAACTTTTGGTTGTAGGCATCAGCGCCTTGGCTATCAGTGTGACCTTCTACGGTTACCACGGTGTTCGCGTATTGGTTCATGAAGGTTGCCAATTTTTGTACTTCTGGCAAGTAAGCATCTTTCACGACGGATTTAGCACTGTCGAAAGTGATGTTTAATTCGATAGACACTTTTTCAGTCAATTCCATTGGGCAACCAACAGCGTCAACTTTGTATTGTTTAGCGGTGTCTGGGCATTGGTCTTTTGAATCAAATACGCCATCGCCATCGCTATCAATTTCTTTCACAGGCTCTGGTGCTGGAACGGCTTTAACCGGTGCAGGTGCGCCGCCAAACAAGTAAGCGATGCCAGTAGTTACAGCCAAATCGGTGTACTCATTATCCAAGCTGTTAAATGCACGTACGTCGGTACGGAATTCCCAGTTGTTGCCCAAGCTGCGCTTAACGCCTGCACCGAGGTTAATCAGAGTATCGTTGTCAGTAGATGAATCGGCAGCGTTCCACTCACGCTCTTGATCGCCTACACCAAAGGCAACAAAAGGACGCCATGCACTTTCAGTGTTGATGTTGTACAACGCATCCACACGGTACTGAGTACCATCAACATCGATGTTACCTACATCGGTTTCGCTGTCGTATTTGCTGGCAACAGCTTCCAAAGTCCAGTTTTGGTTGATGGCATAACCAAAACCCAAGCCCCATGTGTTGGAATCGTCCAAGGCTTCGTCGAAAAAGATACGGCCAACATCAGCACGCACTTCAAATTTATGGTCGTCAGCTTGAACGCCCGCTGACATTACAGCAGCGATAGCTGCAGACAGTGCTAATACTTTCGTGTGTTTCATGGCTATTCGATCTCCGTTGAAAATAGCGTGGTCTTAAAAGGAACAACCGATACGTCGATTGTGAAAAATTCGCTCATTTAATGATGTAAAAAAACTTACACCGCACAAAACTCCCTCTCCTCATTATTTTCTGGTGCGCACCTTAACAAATTACGCTTGCCTGTGGAACAAGAGATCCCATACGCCGTGCCCAAGGCGTGCGCCGCGCTTCTCAAATTTGGTGATTGGACGATAATCGGGGCGCGGTGAATAGGGTTCATCTTTACTGGCGTTAATAAACCCTGGCGCCGTACTCATCACCTCTAACATGTGTTCAGCGTAGGGCTGCCAATCGGTAGCCATGTGAAACACACCGCCGATCTTTAATTTCGGACGCAATTTCTGCACAAAATCCGGCTGCACTATGCGACGTTTGTTGTGCTTCTTTTTATGCCAAGGATCAGGAAAATAAAGCTGCAAACGATCAATACTTTCATCGGGGATACAATCTTCCAGCACATCCATCGCATCGGCCATATAGGCTTTGAGGTTGGGCAAACCCTCCTGCCCTGCCACATTGATCAACCGGCCCACACCCGGCGGATGCACTTCAATGCCAATAAAGTTTTTATCCGGCTCATTGCGCGCCATTTCCAGCAATGAATCGCCCATGCCAAAACCTATCTCCAATACCACAGGCGCTTGGCGACCAAAAATTTCTGCCGGATTGATAGCCCCTTTGTACAAGCTCAAACCGTAAGTTGGCCACCAAGTATCAAACGCATTTTTTTGCCCAACGGTAATGCGACCCGCACGAATGACAAAGCTGCGAATGGATTTGGGTTTAAATTCCGGCTTGATCAGGAAACCTTCACCGCCTTCCATATCCGGCGTAAGTTCAGGTAAATCAGGATTGGGATTTGAAAGCTTGGGACTCAATAATTCAGACATAAAACATCACAAGAAAGAGAAGAAAAAGTGCGCCTAGGGTTTCACCCGCCAGACCGCGCGAATCAGCAACAGCCAACCCAACAAAAAACACAGGCCGCCGATGGGAGTAACAATGCCCAACCCACGAGGCCCCCCCAAGGCCAAGGCATACAAACTACCGCTGAAAAAAAGGCTGCCCAGTATAAAGGCTAAACCGCTGGCTTTTAACCCTGTGTAAGCAGGTTTGTGCTGCCATAAAATCCCCACCCCCAAAAGCGCTAAGGCGTGGTACATCTGATACTGCACTCCGGTTTGCATGACTTGCAGCAGTTCGGGTGATAGTTGTTGTTTGAGTTTATGTGCAGCGAATGCACCTATTGCGACAGATAAAAAACCGCTGATTGCGGCGAGGATAATGAAGATGCGGCTCATGGGATTACCATAAATAAAGTATGTGCGGATTAAAGGTATCCGTTAAACGGGGGGGAGGTTCAGTATGAACTGTTGATCGTTGATCTGATCACGAAAAAATAAAAGAATAACACCTGAAGATTACAGTCCACCTTTGTACTCCAAACCAGCAAAAGCGGCCTCCACTTCTCTAAACATTAACAAAGGCTCTTGGGGTCTACGCGGCGTAAACTGGCTAGCATTTTTACACCACTGGCTATCAGGGTTATCAAAAAAGGGAGTGAAAATATCGAATTCATCAATAAAATCAAATGAGATTGGAATTCTCTCCATCGACAACTGGGGAAGCCACTCTTTTGGCATCCATGGGCTATCCACGTCTAATGTAAACCCCGCAAGTTGCGCAAGCTTGTAGTAAATCAATGCCCAAGCAGCGAAGAAATAGGATTCTCGCGGCCAATCGCCATGGCGATGGCGCAACACTTTTGGCGTAAGCAACTCATCAAGTGCCGCTTGCATGAGACTTAAATCTCTTAACGCAAAACCTTTAAAAAATTGATAATCAACTCGGTAGAGTTTATTTTTTTTGGGCTCCACAGCTAGCGCATGTTCACTACGCTCCCCCAACAGATCCAGATCTTGCTGAAGGGCCAATCGAATTTGCAAACACAAATGTTGATAATCATAAGGCTGCTTGTAAAGGCGCTCATTTACGCCACCACCAAGAAACGGCAGCGTAAATTGTTTGTGCCAGTGCAGTATTTCTTCATCGTTAACTAAAAGCGCGTATAGCAAACTTTTAGCATCAGCACTGCAGCCGCTAGTTGAAGTAGGACGTGTATGTATTGTCATTAAATGGCATTTAGCAAATAAATATGCATTCCTCAAAAAACTGAGCATCTCATTTCCTGAGAACCATTTATTTAAACATAGAGCCTGAAACTCACGCTGCAAACTAGTTAAAGCACCATAAGTAGCCGCCCTACCCTCCTGCATCAATCGTCGTTTATATACATCTACACAATCGCTTGTAACCTCTTGAAAAGTAACGCAATTGAATCGATTAAGGCCTGCTTGAATTTCAGGTAAGTAATTCATTTCTTATTCTCCTGAAATGTTAGATCTTGCTTTAATCACCCATCATCACCCTACATGATGAAATTGCACTTCTTTAAATTTGATAGCAATAGCGGCGCCAGAGGCAGATACATAAGTAAGGTACTGTGCGGTTAATGCTTTGAAAAAATCCAAGCGCTGCGCACTGGTACACAAATATTCGCCTGAATTGGGATCAAAGAATTTCATTTTTCCTCCATCCACATAGAGCGAACAGAAATGGTTGGTGCTAACGCCTTTACCGTTTAAATCCATGAGCACAATGTGATGGCCTGGGTTGGCATCCAAATGGCGCAGCGCTGTTGCAAAACTTGCGTAATCTTTCTCAATGGCTGTACCGCCTTTGCGCATACCCAAGGCACTTGGTGCCACATAGGCCACTCTATCTGCATAAGTATGGTGAGGGGTGTTGTTAAAAAATCCGGCGAAGTAATCGGTATTTGCCCAAGCCTCATCGGTATTTAAATAGGCAATTCTATCGGCGGGCATTTCACCACGTTGTTTTTGGTGGCGTTGTACCCATGCAAACGATAAACCGGTACAACCACCAATCTGAATATTGGCCATTGCACGTAATGCGGGTCGGCTAAAAATTTGACGGCGCTGTTTAAACTTGGCCACACGATATTGTTTTAAATTGGCAGTTGTTTTCCAGGATGTAAAAGGCATGACACGAGTCCTCCGTTATGAAAGGCAAGTTAGGGCTTCAAAAATTAACATGACGATATTACATGAAACACCAACTAAAGCGTCAGCACTGATCTGCGCTGAATGTCACTTATCATTCTTCGTTTCCTGCAGTGGGGTATTAAGCTGAAGGGGTAAATTGCACAAACAAAAAAGCCGCGCAGTGCGCGGCTTTGGGAGAGCAGATAAGGATTAAGCTTCTAGCATCATCGTTTTGACTTTGTTCATGGCATTTTTTTCGAGCTGACGGATACGTTCAGCAGACACACCATATTCAGCCGCCAAATCGTGCAAAGTCGCTTTGTCATCATTCAACCAGCGACGTTGCAATATGACGCGGCTACGATCATCCAATTTTTCCAGCGCGGCTTCCAAGCTGTTGACGTTGGTTTCTTCCCAGTTGGAAGCTTCCAAACGCACAGCGGGGTCGTAACGGTTGTCTTCTAAGTAGTTAGCGGGTGCAACGTAGCTTTCGTCATCGTCGTCTTCGCTGGCATCAAAACCGGCATCGTAGGAAGCCAAGCGGCCTTCCATTTCGCGTACTTGTTTGACATCAACACCTAAATCTTGTGCGACTGCATGAGCCTCATCGTTGCTTAACCACGCCAAACGCTTTTTAGCACCGCGCAGATTGAAGAACAATTTGCGTTGGGCTTTGGTGGTGGCGATTTTAACGATGCGCCAGTTGCGCAGGATAAATTCGTGAATTTCGGCTTTGATCCAATGGACGGCGAAAGACACCAAACGCACGCCTTTTTCAGGATCGAAGCGTTTTACAGCTTTCATCAGACCGACATTGCCTTCTTGGATTAAATCTCCCAAAGGCAAACCATAGCCGTTGTATGAGCGGGCGATATGCACCACAAAGCGCAAATGAGCCATCACGAGTTTACGTGCAGCATCCAAATTGCCGTTGTGTAGCAGATCTTTTGCTAAGGCTTGCTCTTCCTCAACCGTGAGGATGGAGAAGCTGCTTACCGCTTGAACATAGGCATTCAGGTTTGCACCAGGGGCGAGTACGCCAATGGGTTGCAGACTTGTGCTTGTGTTCATAAAGACCTCCAGCATGAATAATTAAGCGACTGTTTACACAGTGTGCGTCGAGTGTAGCACCTGCCTATTGGTTGTGCTACCACTCGAAAAGTTCCGTTTCGGTTAAGTTTTGTTTAAAAATACATCGATGCAAGGTAAAAATTTACGGATCTAGCGCGGCTGTATTAAGTTCAAATGACGAGCAACTGAGATCCATGCGCCGATCAAACCTACAACACCGGCCAACAGGATAATCTGTAAGCTCTCTATGAAGCCTAGACCCTGTAAACGAAACTCACTTTGATATAGATCAGCGAGCTGCGCGACGGGCGCTGATAACCACCAAAAGCCCATCGCCAAGATGATAGCCGCGACAATGCCGCCGCCAACACCGTACCACAAACCTGTGTAGAGCAAGGGGCGACGTACATAAGCATCGGTGCCGCCGACGAGTTTGACCACCACAATTTCCTCGCGACGGCTTTCAATCGCCATACGGATGGTATTACCAATCACCAGCAACACCCCCAAGGTCAGCAGCCCCGCAAGGCCAACCACAAAACGCTCGGCGATGGAGATGAACTGATGCAAGCGTTTTACCCAGAGCATATCCAAACGTACATCGGCCACGAGTGGATCAGACACTAGCGCTTGTTGCAATGAAGTGAGCGCATCGGGCGCGTTGCCGCCGATTTTGGGTTTTACCAGAATCACACCCGGCAGCGGGTTTTGATCCAAATGGTTCACCAAATCGCCTAGACCAGAACCAGCTTTAAACTCTTCCAACGCCTGTGCGGGAGAAACATAAGTTGTTTGGGCAACATCGGCGCGTAAACTCCAGCGCTTACGTAATTCTTCCCCTTGGGCTTCGGTGGCCTGTTCTTTGAGGAAAACGGAAATTTGGCTGGAATCCTGCCAGTTGTAGCCAATTTGTTGGATGTTGTTGAACACCACAAACAAGGCCGCCGGCAAGGCAACGGCTATGGCGATGACTAGCCAGGTCATAAAACTTTGTAAGGGGCTATCGAGCATGCGCAACAGGCTTTCTATCGCCGAATTGCTGTGATGAGCACTCCAAGCATCGAACTTGTGTCGCCATGACATTTGACTGGCCACCGCACCCAATGGACGACTTGGCTCGCGTTCAGCGCGAAGAGTTGCCCGCGCGGGGCGTTGTGGCGTTGTGCTGGCAGCAACACGATTGGGGCGGCGAGTTGGTTGGTTGGGACGATTCGATTTCACCAGAGCACTCCATCGTGTACGAGTTTGCCTTGTACCAAGCCCAGCACGCGCTTGTTCATGCGCTTGAGCAATTCCACATCGTGGGTGGCGATCATCACGGTAGTGCCCACTTCATTGAATTGACGGAACAAGGTCATGATTTCGTTGGCAAGTTCAGGATCGAGGTTGCCGGTTGGCTCATCGGCTAAGAGTAAGGTGGGCTTGTTAACCACGGCGCGGGCGATGCCGACACGCTGTTGTTCACCGCCTGATAAAACCACTGGGTTAGAACGCTCTTTGTCCAGCAGATCCACCTTATCCAAGGCCGCGCGTACACGTTTGCCAATTTCCTGGTGGGGATAACCAGCAACTTGTAGCGGCAAGGCTACATTGTCGAATACTGTGCGATCGAATAAGAGCTGGTGATTTTGAAACACTACGCCGATATTGCGACGAAAATAGGGAATCTGGCTGGATGCCATACGCGATAGTTCATGACCATCCACATGCACTTGCCCGTGGGATGGATGCTCCATGAGCATGATGAGTTTCATCAGCGTACTTTTACCAGCGCCCGAATGGCCGGTGAGAAACAGCATCTCGCCGGCTTCTACTTCAAAACTCACGCGGGCAAGGGCTTCATAGCCACTGTCGTAGCGTTTACTGACATTATCAAATCGAATCACAACAAACCCTGTTTATTAATGAATGGCGGCTTTTACAGAGGGGCGACGATGCCTTAAGCAGAGCCATCTTGCTGAAAGAGCGCTTTGATGAAAGGCTCAGCCGCAAAGGGCTGCAAATCATCAATCGCTTCACCCACACCGATAAACCTGACTGGCAGCGCAAATTTTTTACTGAGCGCAAAAATCACTCCGCCTTTGGCTGTGCCATCCAGCTTGGTGAGTACCAAACCGGTCACACCCGCCGCATCGCGGAACTGCTCCGCTTGATTGACGGCGTTTTGGCCTGTGCCAGCATCCAGCACTAATAAGACTTCGTGCGGAGCAGAATCATCCAGCTTGGCCATGACACGCTTGACCTTAGACAACTCATCCATCAAATGATTTTTATTGTGCAACCGGCCAGCAGTATCAGCGATGATCACATCAATATTGCGCGCTTTTGCCGCTTGCAAGGCGTCATAAATCACCGAGGCAGAATCAGCACCTGAGTGCTGGGCAATCACCGGCACATTATTGCGCTCACCCCAGACTTGCAGTTGTTCGACCGCCGCCGCGCGGAATGTATCCCCCGCCGCCAGCATGACTTTTTTGCCTTCATTTTGCAGGCGCTTGGCGAGCTTGCCGATGGTGGTGGTTTTACCCACGCCATTTACGCCAACCACTAAAATCACATAAGGTTTTTTATCCGCGCTGATGACCAAAGGCTTTTCGACCGGACGCAACAATTCGGTAAGCTGTTCGCGTAGCGCTTGATAGAGTGCATCGGCATCGGTGAGTTGTTTGCGGGCAACGCGGCTGGTGAGTTTTTCGATAATGTCCGTCGTGGCTTCAATGCCCACATCGGCTAACAGCAATTGGGTTTCGAGCTCTTCAAACAGCTCATCGTCGATGGTTTTGCGACCGAGAAACAGATTGCCCAAACCCTCGGCAAAGTGGCTGCTGGTGCGGGTTAGGCCTTGTTTGATACGGGCAAAAAAACCGAGCTTAGCGGGCGCGGCTTCGGCGACTGGCTCGGCAGGCTTATCAACAACATCAGCAATAACCTCTGATTCTGGGGACGACGCTGGCTGAACAGCATCCTCCACAACAGAGTCGGTGGCTGGCGTTTCAGGCTTTTCTGATTTTTTAAATAGATTAAAGAACATAGTGTTTGCTTGGTATTAACAAAAAAACAGGCGGCGGAAAAGGCCGGAGATGATAACAGTCGGGTTCAAAAAGTCGCTATCCCGTTTAGAAAGTCGCTATCCTATCACTTCGCTCACACCCTGAGCACGCCCGATCACCTCAAGAGAAAACACTTTGCGCCATTCCAGCCCTAAAAAACCCGCTAAACCCCTCATGTCCAATCAGCAACTGCGCATTATTGGCGGCCAGTGGCGTGGCCGTAAGCTCAGTTTTCCCGCGATAGAAGGTTTGCGCCCTACGGGGGATCGAATCCGTGAAACCTTATTTAATTGGCTGGCACCTGACATTCAGGGCGCGCGCTGTTTGGATGTGTTTGCCGGTTCTGGCGCCTTGGGGTTAGAGGCTTTATCACGCGGGGCAGCGATAAGTGTGTTGTGTGAGCGGGATACGCGCGCAGCGGCGCAACTGCGAGCACATCTTGAGCTGTTAAAAAGCAGCGATGGCAACGTCATACAGGGCGATAGTCTTGCCTATCTCCAACAAGGCAATAAAGATCTACCCTTCGATGTGATCTTCATTGACCCACCCTTCGCGCTCAACCTCTGGCAAGCCACAATTGATGCCCTTGAGACAGGCAACTGGCTCGCGGACGATGCCAGTATCTACATCGAAGCCAGTAAAAACGCCGTCTACACGCCACCCGCCCACTGGCAGCTGCACCGCGATAAACACGCTGGTCAGCTTAGCTACCGGCTGTTTTATCGCCAAATCCTTACTCACGACTCGCTTAACGACTAGGCATCAAGGGTACAAAGCGGCTATAGAGTCCGTTGATGTCGAACGCGGCTATTTCAAATTGGTAACTGCCTACCAACCATTCAAACAAGTATTCTGTTTTCCAAGCTTCAACGGTGATGTAGGTAAACTCCGTATCCGGTACTTTACGGTAGCGGATCTCATACCCCCCCAATTCATATTCCGCCAAGGCTTCTCCATTTTCACGCTGAGTTGGTATATTCCAATCGAAATGCACGGCACCTGCAGCCTGCACCAGATTCGCGGATGACGCCGAACTCGACGACAGAGAGGCAGTCACCATCCCTTGGCTGGAGGCTGAGCTACTGGATAGACTGGGCGAACTTGAACGACTGGCAACACTGGCTACAGGCGAGCTACTGGACGCGCTCGTCGCTTGTGATGACCCCATCTGCGAGCTCAGGCTGGATGAACTGTTCGATGTGGGTGGTGGCTGAACATTAGTGTTTTCTATACGAAACCAATTGATATTGAAGCCCGCGCCGCGCTCCAAGGCAGTAATACCCAATCGATGAACGCCTGCGGTTAAATATACTGTGCGCACCACGTCAACCCAGGTTTGTGAGCTGCCCGTATTAGGCACATCGACCGTATCGTAGTGGGCACTGCCATCGACTTCGTGCAAGGCAAATCGCCCATAACCCCCGGGGCTGGCTAGCCGGTATATAACGCGATAATGACCCGTTGTGGGAATATCAATAAGATTCTCGGCGTAGGACATCCAATCACCTTGATGGATATAACCCACATTCTCCCCTCCACCCATATCGCTAGTCGGCTCCGTTTCTATACCCATCATGGTGGAGTAATTTTCCGCCTGAATGGTGACGGGTAAATGCTGGCCTTTAAAGGCTATCCTGAACCAATTGATGTTAAATCCCGACCCGCGCACCAACGCAGTGATCCCAAACCGGTGAACACCCGCCGTAAGAGTGATGGCGTGCTCGACATCCACCCAGGTTTGCGAACTACCCGTAGTCGGCACTGCAACCGTGCCATATTGAACACTGCCATCGGCCTCATGAAAGGCAAAACTGCCGCCACCCAATGGGCTGGCCACGCGGAAAGTGACTTTGTAAGTACCCGTTGCAGGTACATTCACGGCAGTCCCCGCGTAGGACATCCAATCACCTTCGTGGATGTAACCCACATTCAACCCACCACCCACATCCGTGGTAGGTTCCACCTCTATCCCACTCATCGCTGTGTAATTTTCCGCTTGCACGATTAACGGCAGCGAAGACAGGGATGCACTATTGGATGGTGCCGTATTCAGCTGGCTAACAGACGCAGCCGCCATGCTCTGGCTGGTCACTGAGCCATTTTTGGGCTTAGCCGCTGCTGCCGTGCTCATACTCATCAAGGGTGCACATAAGCTCATCACCAACGTCATATTGCGCAAGTAGAGTTGCCAATTCAGGCCGCGTTTTAATTGTTGGCGGGTAATGTAGCCAAGTTCGATCAGAATCTCACCCAAGGAGGTAGCTTCCATCGCCACCTTATCATCAGGGTTTATACGCTCACGTCGGCGTTTTTGCTCCTCTATGGCCGTTTGCAAGTGGGTGGCGTTTAACAGACCTTTTTCCAGCAGAATGTCGCCTAATCGCGTCATTTTTATCGTATCGGACATGGCACACCTCTCTCATTCACCAAAGCCAAACAGGTTGAGAATAAGCTCTATTAAGTCTAGGTAATCGGCCATGCAATGTTGTTTATTTTTTAGACAGTTTTGATCTCTATACTCTGCTGGTCAGTTCATTATGAATTTTGTACCATGCACGCCCCGCCCTCGGGCCGAGCCTATCGAGAATAACTATGCGTACAGTGGTCTATCCCGGCACTTTTGACCCCATCACTAACGGCCACATTGACCTCGTAGAACGCGCCTGCCGTTTGTTTGACCGCGTCATCGTGGCGGTTGCTGCCAGTAATCGTAAAAACCCCTTGTTTACCCTCGATGAGCGTGTTGATTTAGCGCGCGAGACGCTGAGCCACTTACCCAATGTGAGCGTGTGTGGGTTCGATATTTTGTTGGTGGAATTTGTGAAACAGCAAAAGGCACAGGCCGTGTTACGCGGTCTGCGTGCGGTATCGGATTTTGAGTATGAATTTCAGCTCGCCAACATGAATCGCGCTTTGGCACCGGACATGGAAAGTATTTTCCTCACCCCAGCGGAACATCTTTCTTATATATCCTCATCCATTGTGCGTGAAATCGCCCATTTAGGTGGCGATGTCAGCAAGTTTGTAGCCCAACCAGTAGAATCGGCGCTGAAGAAGAAATTTACCCGCTAACACCAACGCCTACAAAATCGGTTGTGCAGCGCTATTTTTGACAGTCTGTGCAATACACCGTGGTGCGATCGTTCATACGCACCTCTTTTAAAGGTTTCTTACAGAGAGTACATGGCTCTCCTCCGCGTCCGTAGACTAACAATTGCTGCTTGAAATACCCGGGCTTACCATCGCCGCCCACAAAATCGCGCAAAGTCGTTCCACCCTGATCAATCGAACGCTGCAATACAAACTTGATATCGCGCACCAAGGCTTCGCAGTCCTTCCGCGTCAAGGCACCCGCTTTACGTAAAGGCTTGATGCGCGCCATGAACAGCGATTCGTTAGCGTAGATGTTGCCTACACCGACCACGATTTTGCTATCCATAATAAATTGCTTAACCGCCTGCGAACGTTTGCGGCTGCGCTCAAATAAGTAGTCTGCGGTGAATTCATCTGTTAAAGGCTCAGGCCCCAAATCGCACAAGAGTTTGTGCGTTTCCGGCTCATCCTCCTCAACCCACAGCAGGCACCCAAACCGACGAGGATCGCAATAACGCAGAGCTAAGGTGCCGAACACCATATCAAAATGGTCGTGATAGAGCGCTGGCTCGTCGGCGTTGACGATACGTAAACTGCCCGACATCCCCAAATGGATTAGCGCATGGCCCTCATCAAAACCCAAGAGCAAATACTTGCCGCGGCGCGACACCCCCAACAACCTTTTCCCCTCGATCACAGTGGCAAGATTGTCGGGAATCGGCCAGCGTAAGCGCGGCTGACGCACAATCAGAGCGGTCACCCGTTTATGGGTGATATGCGGTGCGATACCCCGCAGGGTTGTCTCCACTTCAGGTAGTTCTGGCATAAATAACCTAACTTTAATATCAATTAAGAATAATTTAGAGCCAAAGGCGATGAAAAATGTTGTTTTCGACGCCTAATGACGTAAAAAAGTCTGAAAAATAATCGTTGTTTCACTGGCATTACCCAAAACGACTGATAGACTTTGTTTTGTGACGCAGTTCTCTTAATTATTACACTTGCATCACCTTTTAGTCAGTTTTATCACTGATTTCCCTCTATCAAAAATTTAACCATGTCGGCGTGGAGCATTACATGTCTTTTTCATTGAAACATCTGTTGTCGATCACTTTGTTGACTTTAGGTGTTGCCGTGGGCGCACAAGCTATTCCCATTATCAGTCTTTCAGCAACAGGCCAAGTCACCTCATCGGTCACCGGCGTAACGACTATCGATTTTAACAACGGTTGCGGCTACAGCAGCTGTAGCGGCGATTTTGCATTGGTCAGCGGTAGTCAAAGTGGAAAATACGCTCAACCTCTGGGCATAAACTCACCCTATCTCACCGTGCCTAATCCTTCACCAACTACCCAGTCTGCCACCTTTGGTTTAGGTAGTATGGCGAATTATTTTGGTTTGTTCTGGGGCTCTATCGATGGCTACAACGCCATCAGTTTTTACTTGAATAACGTATTAGTTGCCAGCTATTCGGGCAACCATATCGTCGGCCAATTCGCAAACGGCAATCAGGTAAGTTACAGCTCGAACCGCTACATTAATTTTGATTTTGGCAATGATGCTTTTGATACCGTGAAATTAACCAGCACAGGTTTTGCGTTCGAAAGTGATAATCATGCGTTCAAGAAAATTACCTCAGTGAGTGAACCCGCCACTTTTGTATTAATTTTTCTGGGTTTAATTGTTCTTGGTTTAGTGCGCCGTAGATTACATAAACATTGATCTTATGTTTATTAATAGCCATAAAAAAACGCACCTTTGAGTGCGTTTTTTTATGGCGGATAGTTGGAAATTCACTCATGCAGTTTATGCTACTGAATTGATGCGCATCATTAAATTCAGTTGATTAGCAATTAATTGAAATTCTTCAAACTGACGCGGCGTTAAAGGCTGATCTACAGCATCTGCATAGATTAAAGCTACCACACGTTTATTCAGTAACAAGGGCGCCAAAAAAATATCACCGCTCACCTTGAATACTCGCAGTACACCAACATCTTTTTCCGATATCTCCGATTGATACCAGATATTTTTTTGGGTGAGCAATAGCTCATGCAACAACTCACCCTTACGTAAATGTTCCAAATTGATTTTTACATCTTGTCGCCAAGCATGGGTGCCTTTACCCGCAACATAACGAATATCCAAAGATTTGTTTTTATAATCGACGAGCGCAATAATAGTGCGCGGAATATCGGCGCCTTCGTAAAGTGCGCCTACGGACAACTGCGTAATTTTGGAAATATCATCGCCATCGAGCATGGCTTTATGTATTTGATTTAGCATTTGCTGAAAAAGATATTCGGGTTTCGCTACTGGCTGCGTTTCTTTCTCTTCTTTTTCTATTGCATGAGTATCCGGTAGCGCGCTAATGAGCTCTTCAACACCGTAGGTTTTTGCAATAACCGATGCTTCATCAGCCATAAGCACGACTTGTTTTTTGGCTTCTTCTATATCTATTTTGCACAAGCTCGACATCTGCTCGTAGAGCTTTTTCATCTCAGAGCTCTTAGTGCCCAAATGAAAATATTTACTTAACTCATTACCCAAATTGACCGCGCGCGCCGCAGGACTACTGTTTTTACGGTTATCACAGGCTTCAATTAATAGCTCACCCAGCGACCAATCTTTAATTAAATTGCGGGTCAGCAGTTGTGTGTCAACGCCAAAATACTCCTGCGCTAATTGATGCTCTGCATGCGGGTCTTTATCGCGAGCGGCAATAAAATCTTCCACGATCGGCCTTCCCGTAGTGATCAACGCCAGCTCGGCTAAATTGCGCAAGAGGGCGGCAATAAATACTTGTTCCTTATGCTCTGAATTTAAGTGCGGCATCATTGCCTTTGCTTGCACCGCTGCGTGAAAGGAACGAGCCAAACTTTCAATCATTAGCTGCTTGGGCTTACCTTTGAGAAAACTGTCGATGAGTGTTGCGGTGAGAGTGATATTTTTTAAATTATCAAAGCCTAAAAGCACAATGGCTCGGGAAACGGTTTTAATGCGTTCAAAGGTAGTGTTGTAATGTACCGAGTTAGCGATTTTTAATACTTTTGAGGTAAGGTTAGCATCGCGTAAAATAATGTTTGTTAGATCTTCCGCACGACACTTTTCGTCCTCACTCAGCTCACAAATTTCTTTGACCACGGAATTCAGGGTTGGTAATTCCTGTTCGTTAAGGGCAAGCATCCATGCTTCTAAACCACGTATTTCGCTCATAGTGTTTTACTCTGGGGGATGCCTGCTTGATCGTAGATTCAGTGTAGTTCAGCGCTATCTATTTTGCTGTTGGCGGTAAAAAAATCTTATACGTGTAATGACTGCATATTTTAGTTATGTGGCTACGCCCAATCCAAAAAAGAGAATCTAAAAGCAGTGATACTTATTGGGGCAAAAAACGTTTGCTACAAAAAATTTAGCGTGGAAGATAAAGAGCGAGGAAGTATTTATAGCCATAAAAAAACCCAGCCGAAGCTGGGTTTTTGTAAAGACTAGATCGATTACTTGATCTTGCCTTCTTTGTAGACCACGTGCTTACGCACAACTGGATCGTACTTTTTGATTTCCATTTTCTCTGGCATGGTACGCTTGTTCTTGTCAGTCGTGTAGAAATGACCGGTACCCGCACTTGAGTTCAAACGAATTTTATCGCGCATGACTGTGCTCCTAAATTAAACTTTTTCGCCGCGAGCGCGAATATCAACCAATACAGCATCGATACCACGCTTGTCGATAATACGCATACCTTTTGGAGTCAAACGCAAAGAAACAAAACGCTTCTCAGCTTCAACCCAAAAACGGTGCGATTGCAGGTTTGGCAAAAAACGACGCTTGGTGTGGTTTTTTGCGTGAGAAACATTGTGACCGGTAATTGGACGCTTGCCGGTAACTTGACATACCTTAGACATTCTATTGCCTCATTAAAAATCAACGCGCTAAGCTGGAAGCGCTGGGTTAAAGCTGTAAAGAGCATCGTAAAACAGACTAACAACCAGCCCAGTGCATGTTGACAGTGCATTGTTGAAAGCAGCCTATTCTTTTCTGTACTCGGCATAAATTGGGGGTTGGAGGTGCGGGTTTTATAGGAAAACCAGCGTTGAAAGCACCGTATTTTTAGTGCTTCGGACAACCCTGCCGTAGAGAGCCGCGTTTTATACCAAAACAGCCTTCCAATAGCAATGACAAGCTGATTTTTTAGCCAAAAAACCTGTGCTTAACAGCATTTTCGTCAGATAAACCCGCGTTCGGCAAAGGAAACCACCTCTGCGTCACCCACGACTAGGTGATCCAGCACTCGTACATCGACCAGATCCAACGCGGCTTGCAAGCGATCGGTAATCCGCCGATCCGCTTGACTGGGTTCGGCGATACCTGAAGGGTGGTTATGCGCCAGAATAACGGAAGCCGCGTTCCGTGCCAGTGCTTTTTTCACCACTTCTCTGGGATAAATACTCGCCCCGTCGATTGTTCCAAAGAACAATTCTTCGTAGGCAATCAGCCGATTTTGGTTATCGAGAAACAACACCGCAAACACCTCGCGGGGCTGATGGCGCAATTGGGCGCTGAGATAACGGCGTACTAAATCCGGACTATTCAACAGGTCGCCGGTTTTCATCGTGGCCGATAAATGACGGCGCGCCATTTCGAGCACAGCCTGCAATTGGGCGTATTTGGCTGAGCCCAATCCCAAGCCGCGACAGAACTCTGCTTGGCTAGCCTCCAGCAAAGGTCGCAAGCCGCCATACTCTTGAAGGAGTTCGCGGGCAAGATCAACGGCAGATTTTCCGGCACAGCCAATGCGTAGGAAGATGGCGAGCAATTCGGCATCCGAGAGTGCATTAGGGCCAAGACTTAACAGTTTTTCGCGGGGACGTTCGGCTTCAGGCCAATCGGCGATGGACATAGCAGCTCCTTGCAATGAGATTCAGTTCAATCCTTGAGAGGTTAATTTCCAGCAGCACGCTGGTTTGATACGAAAAGCACGCTAAGGATGGTATCTTAGTCAGCCTTCGTCAAGTGCTGTCGCCAAACACCAAGCATTACACCGAAGGCATGTAGATAAAGGCCGCTACGCGAAGTGGCCAGTTACTTACACAGGCACTATTCTTGTTGTCTGGATTCCCGATAATTCATCAAACCACCGTGACGCATCTACAAACAACCTTTAACCCACCAGACCAACAGCAGTGATTTACCATGACTCTATCTCTCAGCAACAAGCGGATACTGCTCGGCGTAACAGGCGGCATAGCGGCCTACAAAAGCGCTGATCTCGTGCGCCGCTTGCAGGATGCGGGAGCCAAAGTGCAGGTGGTGATGACGCCGGCAGCACAAGAGTTTATTACCCCTTTAACCATGCAAGCGCTATCGGGCAACCCCGTACACACACAATTGCTTGATCCCGAAGCCGAAGCCGGTATGGGGCATATTCAACTTGCTCGCTGGGCGGATCTATTACTCATCGCCCCTGCTAGTGCGGATTTTATGGCGCGCTTGGTACAAGGTATGGGCAACGATTTATTGACTACTGTTTGTTTGGCAACCGCAGCACCTATCGCCCTTGCACCTGCGATGAACCAAGGCATGTGGGCCAATGCCAGTACACAAGCCAACCTGCATACCCTGCGCGAGCGCCAAGTGCATATTTTTGGCCCCGCCGAAGGTATTCAAGCCTGTGGCGATACCGGTTTTGGCCGCATGCTGGAACCTTTGGAAATCGTGAGCGCTGCTGCACAACTTTTTCAAACAGGCGCACTCGCCGGTAAAAAAGTGGTGATCACCGCTGGGCCAACACGCGAAGCTATAGACCCAGTGCGCTACATCAGTAATCACAGCTCGGGAAAAATGGGCTACGCCTTAGCGCAAGCAGCAGCGGATGCCGGTGCTGAAACGATTTTAATCAGCGGCCCAACCCAGCTAAGGCCGCCAGAGCGAGTGACATGTATTCATGTCATTAGCGCAGATGAAATGTACAACGCGAGCCACACACAAATCGGCAATTGCGATGTATTTATCGCTGCCGCTGCCGTGGCTGATTATCGCCCTGCAACCATAGCGTCGCAAAAACTGAAAAAAACTAATGCCGATGTAATGACTATTGAGCTGATAAAAAATCCCGACATAGTCGCCAGCATAGCCGCACTCGCACAAAAACCCTATACCGTAGGTTTTGCCGCCGAGAGTGAAAACTTAATCGCTTACGCTCGCGATAAATTAGTGCGTAAAAAATTAGATATGATCATCGCCAACAATATCAGCCAAGCAGGCATTGGTTTTAATAGCGATGACAATGCTGTCACTATCATTACGAATAACGATAGTGAAGAGATTACACAGCGCAGTAAACAGCAACTCGCAACCGAATTAATTGCACGCATTGCACAAAAGATAACAACTCCTCAATAATCCTCTACTAATAAAGGGTACAGGCGTGGACTCACAGGATTCAGCAACAGCTGCCAAAAAAGCAGACAACAGCAAAACGATGTCGCGCAGCGCACAACGCGCTAGCGAAGCCGCAAAACGCAAAGCGGCACAGCAGCAAAAAATATTGCTTAGCTTACTCGGCATTGCCGTATTGCTTAACGCAATCGTGGCTTATGTTCTCTACGGCAAGATGATAATCGATAAACAAGCCAATAATGTGGTACAACTAACTCAACAAGAAGTGGATAATCGCTCTTCTTTTTTAACCCATTATCTACAACAAGAAGTACAGCGGATTGATGCACTGGCAAACGATGCCGCCCTCCTACAGGCATTGGATATCAACAACCCGGCGAATACTGTCGACAATCGTCAGCAATTAGAAAATAAATGGTTGCGCGATACGCCCGCCGCCCTTGACGTTCGCCTGTTTGCCGCAGGCACTGCCAACCTTGATCGCGAAGCGACATTTCCAATACGTTTTGCGGAGCTAGATTTAATTCGTCGCGCCGAACAAGGCGAAAAACCACTACCAGAGCTGATCTCAGTTAATGAGCGCTGGATGATTAACTGGGTGAGACCCATTAGCGCGAATGCAGAATTACCTCCTGCAGGAACGGTATTAATTCGCACCGATGCAACGGAATTACTCAGTGGATTTAGCAATAATAATTCTGATGTTGGCGAATACGTTTTGCTTCAACAATTTACGGGTAGCCCTGCACAAACGGTGATAAAAATCGGAACCGGTAATGCCGCTAGCAGTCAACAAGCGAGTATTAAAGGTAGTTATTTACAGGTTAAATTTACGCCTTCAGAAACATTGGTCGCGAATGCCGAAGAAGAACCTACCTTATGGATTTTAGTCGTCAGTCTTGTAGCCGTTGGCAGCTTAATTAGCGTATGGTTTTTAGGGAAAGTTATCGGCCGTATTGACATGAATTCCAAGAAACATTCTGCGCCTTCCGTGGATGAAGCGGCGCAAATTGCAACCGGCTCACTGTCTGCTTCCTCCTCTGATAATGTCGCGAGTCCCCTTTTTCAAAAACAGGATATTCTTGATATAGCCGTTATTGCAGAAGACGAAAACATTCTGGGACTTGCGCAAGCATCCGGCAAAAAAACTAGCGCGGCTTCACGCCATAAAATGAATGAAACCGATATTCCTGCCGAGATTTTCCGCTCTTACGATATTCGTGGTTTAGTCGGCAGCCAAATAACTCCCGAGTTGGCCGCCAGCATCGGTCAAGCCATCGGCAGCGAAGCGATTGATCAAGGTGAGCAAAGTATTATTGTTGCGCGTGATGGGCGCACCCACAGTGAAGAATTAACGAAAGCCTTAATCAAAGGCATTCTTCGCTCTGGCTGTCATGTTATTAATATAGGTGTTGTGCCCACACCGCTGATGTATTTTGCCACCTTCCATTTTACCGATTCACACAGTGGCGTTATGGTGACCGCCAGTCACAATCCCAAGGAATATAACGGTTTCAAAATTGTTATGAATAACAATGCCCTTGCTGATGAGGCTGTCATGGATTTGCGCTCACGCATCTTAAACCAGCGCATGCACCAAGGTGTTGGTGAAGAAATACCGCGCGATATTATTCCCGACTACATTGACCGTATTTTTTCTGACGTTGCACTCGCCGGAAACATGTCGATTGTCATAGACGCGGGCAACGCCGTAACTGGCATAGTAGCTCCTGCACTGTTTGAAGAATTGGGTTGTGAAGTGACGCCACTGTTTTGCGATATTGATGGCGAATTTCCCAATCATGATCCCGATCCAACCATTGAAAAAAATCTACAGGCACTTATCGCGAAAGTACAAGAAATTAACGCCGATATTGGTGTCGCCTTTGATGGTGATGGTGATCGTTTAGTGGTGGTAACCCCCAAAGGCGATATTATTTGGCCCGATCGATTATTAATGTTATTCGCCAAAGACATTCTTGCCCGAAATCCGGGAGCCGATGTGCTATTTGATGTGAAATGTTCACGCCAGCTCAATCAAGTGATTAGCAGCTACGGCGGGCGCCCTATTATGTGGAAAACCGGTCATTCACCCATCAAAGCAAAAATGGTAGAAACGGGTGCGCTTATTGGTGGTGAATACTCGGGGCATATTTTTATTAAAGACCGCTGGTATGGTTTTGATGACGGCATCTACGCTATGGCACGCCTGTTAGAAATCATCACACTACGCGATCAAAAAATTGATGATATTTTTGCCGCATTCCCCAAAATGGTTTCGACACCTGAAATTAAAATAGCGGTCGCCGAATCCGAAAAATTTGGTTTTATTAAAAATCTGATTGAAAAATCCGAATTTCAAGGTGGCACCATCACCACAATCGATGGTCTACGTGTTGACTACCCTAAGGGCTGGGGCTTGGTACGTGCTTCCAATACATCGCCTGCTCTCACATTGCGATTCGAAGCAGACTCGCAAGAGGCCGTTGAAAAAATTCAGCAAATCTTTAAGCGAGAATTGCTAAAAATTGATAAAAATATACCCATTAACTTCTAAATTACAGGATTTTGTTTTATGTCTTTAAATCGCGATTCAGCGCTGAATATTGCCAATGTACTCACCGAAGCCCTGCCTTACATTCAGCGCTTTACGGGTAAAACGGTTGTCGTAAAATTTGGCGGCAATGCTATGGAAGGCGAAGCCCTGCAAAACAGCTTTGCACGCGACATTGTGCTGATGAAATTAGTCGGAATGAATCCTGTTGTGGTTCATGGTGGCGGCCCACAAATTGGCAGCCTATTGGAAAAACTCAACATTAAATCTGAATTTGTTAACGGCATGCGCGTCACCGATAGTGCCACTATGGATGTGGTAGAAATGGTATTAGGCGGCACCGTTAATAAACAAATCGTTAGCTTAATTAATCGCAACGGCGGTCAAGCCATTGGTTTGACGGGGAAAGATGGTCAATTAATTCGTGCAAAAAAATTAACGGTCACGCATAAAACGCCTGAGATGTTAGCGCCAGAGATTTTGGATATTGGCCATGTAGGCGAAGTGTCTAATGTCAATACAGCGGTTATCGACATGCTAATTAACAGCGATTTTATCCCTGTTATTGCGCCCATTGGGGTTGGTGATGACGGTGCCTCTTACAATATCAACGCCGATTTAGTCGCCGGAAAAATTGCTGAATATTTACGTGCCGAAAAACTCATGCTGCTCACCAATGTCTCTGGCTTGCAAGATAAACAAGGCAATGTTCTCACCGGCCTGAGCACACAACAAGTCGATGAATTAATTGCTGACGGCACTATTTATGGCGGCATGCTCCCTAAAATTGGCTGCGCTTTAGATGCGGTAAAAGGTGGCGTTACTAGCGCGCACATTATCGATGGCCGCGTCGATCACGCTGTGTTGTTAGAAATTTTTACCGATGCTGGCGTCGGAACCTTAATTACCAATAAAAACCGTACCGCGTAATTTATTAATCACACACTATGGTGACGCAAGTTATCGAACTGGATAACTTGCGCTTACTACACGGATGGTCACATGAATAAACCGCTCAGCAAAACACCACGGCGCCAACAGATTCTCGAATGCCTCGCCCAAATGTTGGAAGCCAGCCCGGGTGAACGCATCACCACTGCAGCGCTCGCCAAACAGGTGGGCGTTTCCGAAGCGGCTCTTTATCGCCACTTTCCCAGCAAATCCAAAATGTTTGAAGGGTTGATCGAGTTTATTGAAGAAACCATTTTTTCACGCATCACCAGCATTTTGGCGGAAGAAAAAAGTGCGCTAAAACGCTGCGAAAAAATTCTGACTTTGCTACTCGCTTTTGCCGAACGCAACCCCGGCATCACCCGTTTATTAACAGGAGATGCACTCACAGGCGAAACCGAACGTTTACGCATGCGTATTGCGCAATTTTTTGAACGCGTTGAAACCCAGTTAAAACAAGTCTTACGCGAAGCCGAATTGCGCGAAGGTTTGCACCCACAATTACCTATTCCTGCCGCAGCTAATTTATTAATTGCGCTCGTCAATGGCCGATTGGCTGAATTTGTGCGCAGTCAATTTAATCGTAGCCCAACCGAATACTGGCAACAACAGTGGCAATTGATTGCGCAAGGATTTTTAGTAGCAGGCTAATCATGCATTAAAAAACCGGCTAAAAAGATGCCGGTTTTTTTAGGTTGATCAATGAGTCAATCATCACGGGGTTTTCGTTATTTCAATAAAACGCGCACGATCTTGATCGAACTTACTGGATACGCTTTGGTACTCGGTTTCACGCTGCTTGATTTGTACCGCCAGATCTTTTTCTTCCTGCTCAAGACCTGCAATATTTTTCAGCACATCGTCTGTAAGCGTACGACCGCTCCGCTCAATTGCAGCCGCTTGCGTTTGCGCAGCCTGCAGTTTGGTTTTTACGCCGCTCAAATTCGCTTGCAAAATCGCAATATTGCCACGCAAACTTTGAAGATTTCGCTCTTTGGCAGAATCAATGTCCGCAACATTACTGTAGCTACGGCGTAATTGTATATCTGCTTGCTTGCGCGCCTCCTGCTCCTGCCGCTCACGCAACACACGTTCTGCATCTGCCGCCTTAGGTGCAGGTGCCACTACTTTTATTACCTTTCCCGTGCGCGAAATGATTTCATAGCCTTTGCTGACATACTCAGGTGGAATACTGCTGTCCATCACAGTGACACCCTGATTATTTTTGTAGCGATAAATAACCTTGGTGTTGGATGTTGGCTCAGCCGCCATCACCGAATTCACCAACAGTGAACCACAGATGGCAACCAGCAAGCTCAAATTACGCATTCACTAACAACCTCTAACAATCGTTATGCTAAGTCTACACCGTAGGTCTCACGGTAACGCTTAATCTTATCAACCATTTCTTGTTGACCGCTTTGTGTCTCCAAGTAGTCGATGATGTGATTCAAATTGATAATGCTGATAACAGGCACCCCGAATGATTGTTCGACTTCCTGAATCGCCGAGAGTTCGCCCTGCCCTTTCTCCTGACGATTCAGGCCAATCAATACGGCGGCAGGCTGCGCATGTGCTGCTTTAATAATAGCCATAACTTCGCGAACTGCCGTACCTGCTGTGATGACATCATCGACTATCAAGACTTTTCCCTGTAACGGAGCACCCACTAAAGTCCCACCCTCACCATGATCCTTGGCTTCTTTACGGTTATAGCAGTAAGGCAGGTCACGGTTGAATTGATCGGCCAACGCAATGGCTGTTGTTGCTGCCAAGGGGATACCTTTGTAAGCAGGGCCAAACACTATATCGACATCTACCCCCGATGCCATAACGGCCGCAGCATAATAGCGACCCAATTCAGCCAACGCACTGCCCGTTTGAAAACGGCCAGCGTTAAAGAAATAAGGGCTTGTGCGGCCTGACTTAAGGACAAACTCACCAAAACACAATGCTTGATGTTTGATTGCTAACTGAATGAAATCGTATTGATACTTTTCCATGCAAAGATCCTGTTGATGAACTGGGTTTGTTGAACTAGGGTTGTGAGGTAGATAATAAAAATGATGCGGTCTGGTCAATGAAACCTGACCCACATCGGGTGTAAAGAGCCTTCACCGGGTGTCAGGATGTGAAAATTCGTAACGCATACCACAAAAAACCCGCTGGTAACGGTAACACAATCACATAAAGCTCGGGTATGATACACAGTCCGTAATCAAGGGGCTAACATGAGAGTTATCAGTCTTAGCGTCGATGGTATTCATCAGGCGGCGCAGCGCGGCCTATATACCTGGCTGGCAAATCAGGATGCCGATTTTATCTGCTTACAAGATCTGCGCGCCCTCGAGCGCGAGCTTGAGAAACCCGAGTTCGAACTCAAGGGTTATCATGCCTATTTCTTCGATTCGGGCACCAAACACTACAACGGTGTTGCCATCTATACCCGCTTGCAACCCAAAGCACTCATCTACGGCCTAGGCTTTGCGTCTGGGGTTGATATGGAAGGCCGCTACCTTCAAGTGGATTTTGAACAGCTCAGTGTCGGCACATTACTCGCGCCGAGCGCCATGTCCGAACATGAATCGCAAGAAGTTAAAATCAAATTTTTCGACGACTTCCAAGCCCATTTGGACAAGATTACGCGCAAGCGTCGCGAATACATTTTCTGTGGCAACTGGGCCATGGCACACACCCCAAAAGATGTCACCAACAGTGCCGTCAACCAACACAACTCTGGTTTCTTACCTCACGAACGCCAATGGCTCAGTCAACTCTTTAATCAAATCGGTTATGTCGATGCCTTCCGCAAAGTCAATCGCGACCCCGACGAGTACAGCTGGTGGCCAAGCGGCACCAAAGGTGAAGGCGATGGCTGGCGCACCGATTTCCAAGTGGTCTCTAATAGCCTCGGTGGTAAGGTGGAATACGCCACCATCTACAAAACCCAACAGTTCTCCAGCCACCTCCCCGTAATTATTGATTACGACATTGAGTTGTAAAAAAGAACTGCAATAGAACGCATCAAAAAATACAAAAGGCCAATTGTTTAACTGCAATTGGCCTTTTTTATCGCCTCCTTATTTTAGGGAGGGACGGTCACTTTTGTAGATTTTACTCACTAAGAGAAACACGTTGCTTTACTGATCGCGCGCTTGCATAACGATTAATACGCAACTGCTTAGGTCGCTCGATCTGCGGTGTTAAAGATTGCCACCCGCCCCATTCACCTACGAATTTTCGCTCAAGCGGCGATAAACTCTGCACAATCGTTTCTTGCATTATTAACACCAACTGATCGTAATGATTTAAGGCTTCTGTTACATAAATTTGGTAGTTAGATGAGTTCACATTTTCAAATTGTGCCAACTTAAACGCATAAAGTGCCGTTTCAAATTTTTGGTCAAAGGGATCAGCCACAGGCGCCGGTGGTGCTTGGTAATAAACTGATGCAGTTTGCGGCACAATCGATAAATGAAACAAAATATCGTTTAAATCTTTATAGGCAGCCAAGGCCATAAATGCGCGCTCGGGTGAAAAACCAGAGGTATGTGGATTCGCACTTAGCCATATGCGGCGTTGAAATAATTCTCGTGCATTTTCGCGGGCAGACGCATCGTGGTGATCGTGCTTACCTTGAATTCCCGTACCACCGAGATTATTCGCATGATGCAAAGCATGATCTGAAAGTACAGTTAATTGCGAGTCGTAGTAACTAAATAAAAATTGTTTTTTAGCAAGCAGCTCTTGGTAGAGTTTGCGATATTGATTACTTTCCTCAGTCGACAAAGACTTACCTTGTTCAACAGTAACAAACAAGTGCGCGTACTCTTGTCGGAGAGCACCCTTATCAATGAAATGAGGAACTTGTATCGCTGCAGCTTCGTAAAGCGCATCGACTTTTTGGGTAATCAAAGAAGCTGATGCTATGGGGGGAGTGGAAAAACAAAGTGCTATGGTAACGGCTGCGACCATCACAATAAGCACTAGAAAAAAAATTAACTTAGCCATAAAGATGGTTAATCTACGCATGATAAATCCCTCTCAAATCCTGTTGTTAAGCCTTAATCTTTCTTACTAACGTCCACGATGTACTCACCAAGAATACGATTTAAAAAAGTATGCCCTAATTTTGTTGCTGATAATTGTTGTAATGAAGGTTCAATTAAACCTTTTTGCACTAAATTTTTCCACTGCGGTTCCAAGGTCGTCAAAGGTAAACCTGTGCGATCTATAAAATACTGGGCAGGCACTCCTTCATTCAAACGTAATGCATTCATCAAAAATTCCAACGGCAATGATTGTGGTGACAGAATTTCACTGCCGCCGCCAAATACATTTTGATGACCGTTCAAATTAATTGAAATTTTTTGGCTAACTGCACTTTCCAAATAATGTTTCGGCAAACGCGTTTTCCACAAACGCATGATACGCGCCTGTTCAGGCTGGGTAATTTTGCCGTGAGCACCTGCACCTATTCCTAAATAATCACCAAACTGCCAATAATTTAGATTATGGCGCGCGCGTTTTTTATGTTTTGCATAAGCCGATACTTCGTATTGCTCATAACCTGCTGCCGCTAATAAAGCGATGCCTTCATCTTGAATATCGGCCAGCACATCATCTTCTGGCAGCACCGGTGGTGCGGTATAAAACGCGGTGTTTTGTTCGATGGTTAATTGATACCAAGAGAGATGTTCCGGCGCGAGCGCAATTGCCTGTTGCAAATCTGCTTTGGCCGCCGCCACCGATTGCTCTGGTAAACCGTGCATTAAATCCAAATTAAGATTATCAAACCCTGCTTTGCGCGCTACACCCACAGCACGCAAGGCTTCATCGCGACCATGGACACGCCCCAGTAATTTTAATTGCTGATCGTTAAAACTTTGAATGCCAATCGATAAACGATTAACACCCGCCGCGCGAAAATCGGAAAATTTTTCCTGCTCAAAAGTACCAGGGTTTGCTTCCAAGGTAATTTCTATATCAGATTCAAAACCGATGATTCTTTCAGCATCTTGCAGAATTTTTCCAATTGCCTTGGCAGATAACATACTGGGTGTGCCGCCGCCAAAAAAAATACTGGTGAGCTTGCGGCCTTGTGCAAGCACCTTATCTTGCTCCAAATCAAAACTCAGAGCGGCCACGTATTCCGCCTCGGGAATATCATAGGAATTAAACGAGATATTCGCTTGGTGCGAATTAAAATCACAGTAAGGGCATTTGCGAATGCACCACGGAACATGAATGTAGAGTGCCAAAGGCGGCAATAGCAGTGACATTTAAAAACTGCCGGTCTCAGAAACGGCAGTCGTCGATAATTTTTTTAGCAATTCCTGCATAGCTTTACCGCGATGACTCATGCGATTTTTTTCGTCTTTACTTAATTCTGCTGAAGCGCAATTATGGGATGGTACAAAAAATAAAGGATCGTAACCAAAACCGCCTTCACCGCGCGGCTCGGTGAGAATAATTCCTTCCCAAATTCCATGACATAAAATCGGCGTTGGATCTTGTGCATGACGCATAAACGCCAGCACAGCGTAATAACGTGCAGTGCGTTTTTCGGTGGGCACACCGTGTAATTCTTGCAATAATTTGGCGTTGTTGTTGGCATCATTGGCGCCCTCGCCGGCATATCGCGCCGAATAAATGCCAGGGCGACCATTGAGTGCATCCACTTCAATGCCCGAGTCATCCGCCAACGCCGGTAAGCCAGTTTTTTCACAAGCATAACGCGCTTTTAAAATCGCATTTTCTACAAAAGTTAAACCGGTTTCTTCTGCATTCTCGCTAAAAAAATCCGATTGTGGTAACACCTCAAAACCACAACCACTCAGTAGCTGTTGAAACTCACGCAACTTACCCGCATTGCCACTGGCGAGCACAATTTTTTTCATGTGATTTATTCCGTGTAGAGCGTACGGTTAAAGGTGATGGCTAAAGGTCTTGCATCCGCATCCGCTTTTACTTGAATATCAAAGTGCAGCACATCTTCGTTATTGAACACAAAAGGGGCAAGGTAATAGGTTGCATCACCTTCTCTAATTTCGATGAACTTGAGCGTTTGTTTTTGCTGCATTAAATTGCGGGTATTGCCTGAAACCAAGGCTGGCAGACCTAAACTGGTCTTACCATTTTCCGCTTTCACCAAACTTATATTCACCAAAGCTCGATCTGTCCCACGCACCAATTTATAGGTCTCTGCAATAGCAGGTGGAATATTGGTTGAATTAAACACATTGTAATAAACGGTATATTCGCCAAACGTTTCCGACGTTTTGATGATCTTGGTTTGATCGATTTGTGCAACAGTATTAAACGATACGAGTGCAGACAATATTAACAGTAATACGCGCATAACTTTTTCCTACAGAATTTAGCTACCTTTTTTGCTCATTAACACGTAATAAGCAGTGATGTCTTTTCCATTCAGTTGAGTTCCAAATCCTGATGAACTTGAACCACCTATATCCCACCAACTCTGCAACCCCATTTCTGACAGAATAAATGACCAAGCACCGTTTTTAGTTTCATACAGGCGCAATTCACAAATTCCAATTTTACAGTTTAGCGACTCTACAATAAGATCTTTGCCATAAGGGTTGCTATAAATAGCATCTTCAATATGGCCTTTCATTTTTACATCCCAATCACCGCCTTGTTCGGTTGCGGCAAATTCTTTGTATTTATCACGCAAATAACCATGCATTCCTTTCAACTGATTATTAAACGGTGCAGGAATTACCGCATCAATTTCTGCATCAGTTATAACATCTTCCGGCTTAACATCACTTGCTCCCATTCTCATGCGCGCTGCAGGAATTTTTTCTGGTTGTGGTTGAGACTGATCGGCTGGAACATCTGCTTCGTCGTTAATTGCATTGGGATTTTTCTGTGGTACAGCTGCAATGGCCTCAGATGCAAGACTAGTCGCCGAATGATTCAGCGGAATTTCACGTTTATCTGTTTCCGTCAACACCTGTGGTTGCTCGCACTCTTGTTGAGCAGACTTTACTATTTGAACGTTGGCAACAGGTGCTTGCAGATAATGATTCGTTAAATATCCAGCAGCAAATCCAACAACAGCAACAATCAATGATTTTTTAGTCATGTTTTTTCCTTAAATGATAATTATCCAGAGAAGGGTGATATATAAAAACTACTTACTTAAATGATAAATCGCCGTTTCACCAAACAGATTCGGCATAAAATCTTTTAGCATTTGACCTGATTCTTCGTTCACCACTTGGCGATGGATCACTTTGATATTACGTTCGCGGCAGAGGACTTCAAAATCTTTAAACGTACAGAAGTGAATGTTGGGTGTGTTGTACCATTCGTAGGGCAGTAAATCTGACACGGGCATACGGCCGCGAGTTGCTAAATGAAAACGCGCTTTCCAATGACCAAAATTAGGGAAGGTAACTATGCATTCTTTACCCACACGTAACATTTCATCCAACACTAAGTGAGGGAAGTGCAGGGTTTGCAAAGCTTGGGTCATGATCACGGTGTCGAAACTTTTGTCGGCAAAATTGCCGAGGCCACGATCCAGGTTTTGCTCAATAACATTTAGACCTTTATCAATGCAGGTGTTTATGTGTGCTGCATCAATTTCAAGGCCGTAACCTTCAACTTGTTTGTTGTCGATCAAAAATTTTAATAGAGTGCCATCGCCGCAGCCTAAATCAAGTATGCGGCTGTTTTGCGCAATCCAGTGTTGAATTTCATTGAGATCAATACGCATTTAAAGGTTTACTCCCGCCAGATAACGCGAGAAGACTTGTTGATAGCGTTCATCCGGTAACAAAAAGGCGTCGTGTCCAAATTTGGATTCTATTTCCGCGTAGGTGACGGCTCGATTGGCACCGACCAAGGCGTTGACAATTTCATGTGAGCGCTCAGGGGCAAAGCGCCAGTCGGTGCTGAAAGAAATGACTAAAAATTTCGCGTGCGCTTTTTTAAAAGCGGATATGGGATCATCATCGTATTCACGCGCAAAATCGAAATAATCCAAGGCTTTGGTGATGCGCAAATAGCTGTTGGCATCGAAGGTCGTCGCAAAACTATCGCCTTGATAACGCAAGTAACTTTCGATTTGAAATTCGACTGGCGTATCACTGCCTAATTCGAAACTGCCGCTGCGTAAGTCACGACCAAATTTTTCACCCATCGCATAATCCGATAGATAAGTAATATGGCCAATCATGCGCGCAACAGCCAAGCCATTTTTTGGCAAGGTGTTGTGCTCAAGATAATTGCCATCGTAAAAATTCGGATCGCTGGTAATGGCTTTGCGCGCCGCTTCATTGAACGCAATATTTTGTGCAGAGAGTTTGAGTGCCGATGCAATCACTACGGCGTGACGTACACGTTCAGGATATTCCACCGCCCAGCGCATGACTTGCATACCGCCAAGGCTACCGCCGATGACGGCGGCCCATGTGTCTATACCGAGCACATCCGCCAAGCGCGCTTGGCTAGCAACCCAATCGCGTACGCGAATCATGGGGAAATCGGCGCCCCAGGCTTTACCGGTTGCTGGGTTGATGGAACGCGGCCCTGTGGAGCCGTGACAGCCCCCAAGGTTATTAAGGGCGACCACGTAAAATTTATTCGTGTCTATAGGTTTGCCGGGGCCGATGTAGGCATCCCACCAGCCGGGACGTTTATCATCCATGCTGTGATAACCCGCGGCGTGATGATGTCCCGACAGTGCATGACAGATCAGCACCGCATTGCTCTTGGCGGAGTTGAGTTGACCATAGGTTTCGTAAACCAGTTCATACTCGTCCAGCGTTCTACCGCATGCCAGCAATAAAGGCTCGGTAAAATGATGGGTGCGGGGAGTAACCAGACCCACTGAATCAGCGGGTAGTGAATTTGGCATGGCGATCTCTTTTCGGCTGCAACATCAAATAAATAGCTGCACTCATGCAGCGATGCGCAAGTCTAAGGAAGCGGCCGCAACGCTGCAAGCAATCTATGCCGCAGCGTTGGGAATCATTGGTTATTGCGAATGGATTGCCGCGCCTGATTGAGCGATACCACCTGCGCGCTCGGTGTTTGCACGGCAGGTGTGAGCGCTTCCAGATCCGCCATGAGTTCAGGCGTAAGAGGCGTATTCAGTACATCGACATAGAGCGGGTCGAGATCACTGAGCGCCGATTGCAGTTGATAGATATTCGTTTGCAGGCTTTCCAATTGCTCGCTGTGGGTATTGCGTTGATTTTGCAATTGCGTGAGGCGCAGCATGTGATGCTCAAGCAGTTGTTTTTGGTATTGGTTGTGATGAAACAAGGGCGCCAGCGCTTCTTGGAGCCAATTAGAAATATGTTCGTTCAATTCAATGTAAACATTGCGAACTTCTTGCACCAACACATTAATGAATCGGCTTATGAGCGTGCCTTTGCGCGACAATATCGTGCTCAGTGACAAACGGAATTCATCGGCGCGCACCTGTAATTGACGCAGTTGGCGGCGCTGCTTTTGGATCTTGAGTAGATGACGCATGAGTAAATCATCGCCGCTGGTATTGTGCTCAGGACGCTCATAAATCGAGGTGAGCACACGGTTTGCACGCTCAATTTCTCGCTCTAAATGCAGGATATTGCTATCCACATCATCAAAGAAATTTCCGATAGCGCGCGATAAACCCAAGGTTGTCCAACTTTGGGCGAGACTGGTGTGAGCTTCGGCAATTTGCTGGTCTAACAAACTGGCGCTGATAGGCGCCAACAAAGACACCTTTTGCGATTCCAACAAACGTTGGCTGGTGCGTAGAGACAGTGCTTGTTTGTGGTATTCGTGATGAGAGCGACGAATGGTATCGCGCAACTCTTCCAATTTTTCGGCAACATCTTGTGGAGCGGCTGAACGTAGCTCCTCAATTTCACGTTCACAATCCGTTAAACGACGGGCCAAACTGTTGCGAGTGTTGATGATCATTTCATAACTATCACCAATTAAGCGATGGCCAATAATTTGCTGTTGGTTGCGCAATACAACCTCGGCCAGCATACGTTCCAATTGCGGAAAGTTACTGCGAATTAATTGTGCTTGATTGCGCCCTACCTTAGCGAGTAAGCCATGTTTTGCCGAAAGAGGCACTACATGTTCGGGCGCTAAATCTAACTGGCGCGCGGTGAGTTTACGCAAATTATTAATGTTGGCTTGGGTTTCTGGCAGTGGGGTAAGGTCATCCCACAAACTATCCACTTTATTTAGCAACGCAATGACTGCTGTGCAGTTATCTTCACGCAGAATGTGGATGTGTTCGCGCCATATCGCCATATCGCTCGCTGTCACGCCCGCATCCGCAGAGAGCATGAATAATATCGCCTGAGCATCTGGTAGTGTTTTTAACGTGAGTTCAGGCTCATTGCCCAGAGCATTTAAACCGGGGGTATCTACAATGCGCAAACCTTGGCGCAGCAGCGGGTGATCCAAACTAATCAGCGCATGGCGCCACGCGGGTACTGACACCAAACCATTTTCATCGCGCTCATCCAATTCATCGGTTGCAAAGCCTAGCTTTATTGCTTCCGCGACAGTGACTTTTTTACTGGCAGAGACCTGATTAATAGCAGCTCGCGTTTGTTCGTGATTGCTGGAATCAAAGTGAATGGTGACCCAATTTTGCGGAATGCGTTTGAAACTTTGCAGGCTGGTGTTAGTGCGACGGGTTTCGATAGGCAACAAACGCACACAGTTAACGGGTTGGTGTACATCCCAAAAGATTTCCGTGGGGCACATAGTCGTGCGGCCAGGCTGGGAAGGTAGTAAACGGCGACCGCCGCCGGTGTAAAGCAAGGCGTTAATCAGTTCCGTTTTGCCGCGCGAGAACTCGCCAACACAAGCAATAGTAAAACTTTCGCCGCGCAACAACTTCCGTGCTTTTTGCAGGGTTTTATGAATATCGGGGCTGGCAAGCTGATGGGCATTTCCCCAGACTTCGAAGCGCTGAAAGCGCTCGTCTAACTGCCGCTTCCAACGGTTGTAGTGGGTCATTTGGCGATGTAGAGATTTCACGTCCATAGCGGTGGCTCTTATCTAATGAATGCTCAGGGTGAATCGTCACCAGAGGCTAATACCTATAGGAAATATAAAGCCAAGGCGTGCCTATGGCTTTAACACTATAGCTGGATTAATTCATTAAAACCGAATTCCGCGCCAGTGGCTAGTTATTGAGCAGCCAGCGGTCGCTTTGGCGGATTAAAGGTGGGACAACTGCTACTTTGTGAAACAATTCACATTTACGTGGGTAAAAACTTCAAGCCCACTCTGACTTTGAGGGGTTGATGAGTGCGATAGGCGCCCGGTAAAACAAGCGCCAGTTAAGAATACTTAGATGGCATAAAAGCCCGATGACGGCAGTCTTCATCAGGCTCTATGGCAGCGACTGGCTTTAACTAAGCCGCTTTCACTCTGAACTGGGTATTCTCAAAGGATTTGCAGATGGATAGTAAGGTTTTGCGGCTATGTTCATCCGCTACCTTCCTCGCCAGTTCCGTGGCTTCATCAAAGCGATGCTGAATACACAAGACTCTCACTGCACGAATAATATCTATATCACTCATGACCATACTCATTGTCATCTACCTCCATAAAGACTTAGTGAAGCGGTGGGACTATTCCGTTAAGCCAATCAGTAGCGCTGGCGCTCTAACGTTGATGCATTCCTTTCACCAACGCCAAGCAAAACACAGCCGATAAAAACATTACTCGCCATGAGAACAAACGCGAAAACGCTCCTTGCGTATTTCTGTATTTGTCGCATCCTTCACCTTACTTGGTCAACGCACCTTCCTTGTATCCTCCGTGCATGAGTATTCTCATGCACGGAGGAATTATTAAATAGTCGCCAATCGCGGATTTGCGTGTAAGACATTGACTACAAAAAACCTTCGTTATATCGCGCAACCCTCGTGATATCACGCGACATAGAATAACCGGCCAATAAAAATTATTTAAAGATTTACCAACGCATCGTGTAATGTGTTGGTGTACAGCGGAAAATGATGGATATCACCATGACCCGCATCGGGGATTTCAATGAAGCGAGCGCGTTGATTGAGCGTTGCTAATACTTGGCTGTGCTTCATATCGATTAATTGATCGCGATTGCCATGCAGCAACAAAATCGGGGCTGTTATTTGTGGCAGGTAACGATCATTTTCTAATGGATAACGCAATACCACGCTGGGTACCCATGGGTAATATTCGTTAGCCATAGCTTTCATACTGGTGTAAGGCGACACGAGTACCACCAAATCACTGGTCACTTCCGTTGCTAACTTTGCGGCTAATGCTGTGCCAAGTGAACGACCATAAATCACTTTCTTTTTATTCGCGTATTCATCCTTAATGTAATTCCACGCTGCACGTGCATCGCTATGTAACTGTTCTTCGCTATCAATACTGCCCGTGCTTTTTCCATAGCCACGATAATCCATCATCAAAACATCGTAACCACTACGGATCCAAAAATCGGGGTTGGTAAACCACTCTTTTAAATTTTCGGCATTGCCATGAAAAAATAAAACAACTCCGCGCGATTGTTCTGCCGGTTGCTTTAAGTGCAAAGCATGAATTTTTGCACCCGGTACATCAATATAAACTTCGTGGGTGTAAGGGATACTAAAAACATAGTCAGCAGGTAGTGGATCAGGATGAAACAATAGCGCTTCCTGTTTCTGCCAAATAAAGGCCACAGCAACGCTATAGACCAATAAGAGTATTATGGCGATGGTACTGATAACTTTGGTGACTGAGGTTGGCATAACGTTTTCTTAAAAAATAATTGCCTGATGTGCATTGCATCCCATGAGGCAGTGAAGGAGGAAAATGGTTACGGCGATTATGCCGACAACTCTATGCCTAAACCAGCCATTAATACGCAACTGCCCAGTAAATCGCGAACATTCGCTGGTGCTGAGGGGTGTGTGTCTAAATAAATTTGCATCATGCGGCTAAGACGCTGTAAATGAAAATTCACTTCCTCCTGCATTAAAAAAACATTTTCAATATCGACATAGGCGTCTTTGAGACGCTGGTCACGCACTTGCTCTAACCATGCGATAAACGAATCTTCAAAAATTCCCGAGCCATTCACCGCAGTGGCTATGTGAATTAATACATTTTGTAACGCATGGAGTTTTCTATCACCATGAGTAAAACCTAATCCACGCATGGTTTTATTGACTTCATCAAAGGCAATTTTTAATGACCGGTTGGCTTGAATAACATCCATAATAAAACCCGGCATGGTATCGCCACTGACAACTTGTGCACTCGGCAAATTGCTGCGGCGCAGAATGGTCACTAAGACTTCATAGTTGCGATAAAAAAATGCTTGGCTATTCATTTGCAACACGGGAATTAATTCGCGCCAACCGCGACCTTCTCGCTTAAAACGATTCATGTAAATCGCGACCACACTGTCGGTTAGCGCAATAATTTGTCCGGCGAGCGATAATTCACTTTCCATTTTGCCAAGTGGATAACCTGTGCCATCACAGCGTTCATGATGCTCAAGCACTGCGATGCTAACGGGTAGAGGCACTTCTTTAATGGCTATTAAAATTTTTTGGCCAATCACAACATGTGCCTGAACCTGCCGCCATTCTTCCGCACATAATTTGCCTTTTTTATTGAGAATATCCGGGCTGATATGCAACATGCCAATATCGTGGCTCAAGGCTGCAAGAAAAACGATGGCAATTTCCGGTGGGGGCAAACGCATTTCTTTAGCGATCAATAAACCAAGCCATGCGGAATAGAGTGTGCGCTGATAAATGTCCGGTAAGCGGTCGGACATGACCGTAATTTTTTGACGCAAGAGAGGAAAAGTATCGTAATGTTTGCATTGTTGTTCGAGCAGCGAGTGCAATTGATAGCGCTCATGAATCATGCGTAACGTCATATCCTGCTCGAGCACTTTCATAAAGCATTTCAGTAAATCACCCGCACCTACTTCATTAGCAATGCTGATGCTATCTTGCAGCGGTTTGGTCAGTTTAAATTCAATAATGGCGCGGGTGACTTTGGGTGTAATCGGGGCGCCTTTTTTTACTAATAAGACGCCGCGAGCATTCATAATATCTTCACTGGCCACCACATCGCGAGTTTCATTCACCTCGGCTAAGTGGGCAGCGTAAACCCCATCATTAAGCAACTCATGCACATCCTCTTTCTCTTTACGTGAGGATTTCATATCGACTGTCATTGAAACTCCATAGAAATGGTGTGCGTAACTGCTGGTGGCATAAGGATTCCTTACTGATTCATGATGTTCCGGCTTATCCGCGTGCGCGATGAACATCATCACTCATCCAAATGATAAAGCCTCTCATCGAGTGTAGATCATGCTGTGCGCGTCACCACGCTAAAAACTAACCTTTACACTTATATATATGTATTTCCATATATATGGATTTCATTATATGATTGCCACTCTATGGCTTATAGATTCAGGTAGAGGAGGCTCCCATGACCGATCAATCACCCCTAACCCCGGATGAACTCTGCAAATGCCTTGGGGATGCGACCCGTGCACGTATCGCATTACTGTTGGCGGATGAACAAGAGCTGTGCGTTTGCGAACTCACCTGCGCGCTGGATGTGAGCCAACCCAAAATATCGCGCCATTTGGCGCTGCTGCGTGAATCCGGCTTGCTAGCCGACCGGCGGCGGGGGCAATGGGTTTACTACCGCTTACATCCCGATTTGCCGGTATGGATTACCGACACCCTTAACACCATGCGTGCCGCTAATAATCACTGGCTCGCCGAAAATCACCAACGTCTGTGTGCAATGGAAGATCGCCCTGCACGCTGCTGCTAACCCCTTTTATACGTAGGAGAAAACAACCATGAAAAAAATCAGAATTGGTATTAATGGCTTTGGACGTATTGGCCGCTTAGCATTGCGCGCTTCTTGGCATTGGCCGGAATTTGAATTTGTACAGATTAACGACCCAGCGGCGGATGCGGCTACCTATGCGCATTTACTGAAATTCGATTCAGTACAAGGCACATGGCCGGAAGATGTGTGTGCAGAAAACGACTGTCTTATCATCAACGGTAAGAAAATCACAATAACCACCAAAAAAGCGATTAGCGAGACCGATTGGTCAGCCTGTGATGTGGTGATTGAAGCCAGTGGCAAAATGAAAACCGTGGCGCTATTACAAGCCTATCTCGATCAAGGTGTAAAACGTGTTGTGGTCAGCGCACCCGTAAAAGAAACCGGCGCGCTCAATATTGTGATGGGTGTGAATCAGCATTTATTTAATCCGGCAGAGCACCGCATAGTCACGGCGGCATCCTGCACTACCAATTGTTTGGCGCCCATTGTAAAAGTGATTCATGAAAAATTAGGCATTACGCACGGTGCGATTACTACGATTCATAATTTAACGAACACCCAAAGTATTCTCGATCAACCGCATAAAGATTTGCGCCGCGCGCGCGCATCAGGCTCTAACCTGATTCCCACCACCACTGGCTCAGCCACCGCGATTGCGGAAATTTTTCCCGAGTTGCGCGGGAAATTAAATGGCCATGCGGTGCGTGTGCCGCTCGCCAATGCATCCTTGACCGACTGTGTATTTGAAGTAGCGCGCGCCACCACCGTGGAAGAAGTAAACAGTTTTCTAAAAACCGCGAGCGAGAATGAATTAAAGACTATTCTGGGTTATGAAGAGCGTCCGCTCGTCTCCAATGATTATTGTGGCGACCCACGTTCATCTATTGTGGATGCGCTTTCCACCATGGTCATCAACCATACCCAAGTGAAAATCTACGCGTGGTATGACAATGAATGGGGCTATGCCAATCGCACCGCCGAATTAGCAAGACTAGTGGGATTGGCAAATAATAATTAAGTTACTTAGCGAGAAATTAACCATGTCGCAATCTATTAAGTTTTCAGTAAATTCACGTGTATTGCGCAAACTTATAGTGGCGACGTTGTTAGTTCCCAGTATTGCTTATGTTAATTTCAGCTACGGCCACGCCGAGCACGATAAAGAACGTTATGTTGCCGTGGAGGGTAGAGACGAAGGTCGCTGCGATAAAAAAACAGCGCCCTGTAAAACCATTGCTTATGCAGCCATACAAGCGGGAAAAGGCGATAAGATTTTATTGGCTGAAGGCCGCTATGATATTACCGATGTAGATTCCATTTTTTATCTCGCCAGCACGGCCGTTCCTGTGCTCGGCGGTTTTCAAAAAACCAGCTATCAACCTACGAGCAGTAACAACACGACGCTCGTGGGTGTACCCGCTGAATTTGCCGAAGGTTTAAGTAAAAAAGGTTTTACGGTCATCACCGACACTAAAGGTTTAAACCGTGAGCAGCAGGATTATTTGCAAGCCAAACAATCGCAACTCACGGCGATGAACCAAACACAAGCGGAAGTCATTTGCACCAATGGCAGTGCGGGTGAATTTCCTTGTTCAAAATTAGATTTATTATCCCACGTGCCACTACGAACACTTGGCAATAGCAATTCGCATGGTAATGATATTTGGGGTCATTACGATATTAATGATGGCCGCGAATATGCCTTGGTCGGCCTTACCAATGGCGTGAGTATTGTGGAAGTCACTGCACCGACGAATCCCCGCGTGGTGAGTTTTATTCCGAGTCAGGAAACCATTTGGCGCGATTTAAAAGTCTATCAATATTTTGACAATACCCGTCAACGCTGGATGGCGTACGCCTATGTCACAGCGGATGCAGCTTCTGTTGGCACTATGATTCTGGATTTAAATCAATTACCCGCGCAAGTGGTACAAATTTCCAGTGAAACCACCGATACCAGTGCGCACAATATTTATCTTAGCAATGTGGATTACGCTACCGGCGTTGCACTCACTAACAAAACGCCTTATATGCACGTTGCCGGCAGTAATCGCGAAGGTGGCGCTTACAATACTTATTCACTCGCTAATCCCATAAAACCAACTTCTATTTATAAAAACTCTGCCAATTCCCGCGCTTGGTATAGCCACGATGTTTCATCGTTATGGATTAACGATGATCGTCGAGAGCAGTGTGATAATGGTTTTATCGATTGTGATGTGATGCTGGATTACAACGAAAACGAAATTATTTTGTGGGATAAAACCAATAACGCCAACCCACAAACCTTATCGCGCACCGATTATGAATTTGTCTCTTACGTGCATTCCGGTTGGTGGACTGAAGATAGAAAATTTATTAGCGTACACGATGAATTGGACGAGCAAAATTTTAATCTCAAAACCCGTGTACGTTTTTTTTCTATCGACAATTTAAAAAATCCCCAACTCGCCGGTGAATATATCGGCCCTACCGCTGCTATTGATCACAATGGCTATACGCGTGGTAATCGCTATTACATTTCCAATTACGAACGCGGTTTAGTGGTGCTGGATATTACTGACCCACGCAACCCTGTAGAAGCGGGTTTTTTTGATACCTACCCCATTACCAACTCTGCATCCTTTAATGGTGCCTGGGGAACTTATCCCTTTTTGCCCAGCGGCAATATTTTAGTCAACGATATTAATAGCGGGCTTTATGTGATTGAAGATGCCACAGCCGGTGCGGCAGGTAGCGTGACATTATCTGCATCAACAATGCGCGTTACCGAAGGCACAAGTGTCACGCTCAACCTTGAACGTGTGGGGGGAACAGCGGGCACTGTTCAAGTTTATGTTGAAACACAAGCTGGCAACGCGATTGAAGGTGAAGATTATGCAGGCACGCAAGGTGTTTATGAATGGCAAGCAGGTGAAGCTGGCATAAAAACCATTGAAATACCAATCACTGCTGATGCCAACACCCATGAATTTACGGAAACATTTTTTGTGCGTTTATATAACCCACGCAATGGCCTTGCACTCGCTGCACCCGCGATGAGTGTTATTCACATTACCGACCAACCTGATCCCGGCGCAATTCATTTTAGCGATGCAACGATTAATCTCACCGAAAACCAAGCAAGCTATAGCTTCGCTGTGGAGCGCGTTGGCGGCATAGGCGCACTCACGGTTAATGCCGCATTAGAGGGTGCAGACACCAGTGGTTATTTGGCGCTCGCACCATCATCATTGACGTGGGCTGATGGAGAAGAAGGCGCAAAAACATTTACGCTCACACCCACCGATAACAAACAAAAAAATGGCAAGCGTCAATTGGGTTTAAAAATTACCAACGCAGCTGTGGTGGGTGATTCGGGGAAAACCATCGACGTCATCGTTAATGATCCTCCTTCCACTGGAAAATCATCGGGCGGTAGCGGAGCCATTTCTTTAATGTTGTTGTTATCTATTACAGTATTAATAAGCACTAAACGGCTTACACATGGAGCTAATGAAATGAAGGCTTCTTTTCATGTGCCGAGAGGGTAAAAAATATCATCTATGAATTCATCCATCCGCCAATACGCCATAGTCACTGGCAACTACTGGGCATTTACCCTCACCGATGGCGCACTGCGCATGTTGGTTGTGTTGCATTTTCATCAGCTCGGTTACAGCCCGTTACAAATCGCTGCGCTGTTTTTGTTTTATGAAATTTTTGGCGTAGTCACCAATTTATTGGGCGGTTATTTAGGTGCGCGTATTGGTTTAAATCGCACCATGAATATGGGTTTAGGGCTGCAGGTGATTGCGTTAGCGATGCTTGCCGTCCCCACAGCCATGCTCACGATTCCATGGGTAATGGCTGCACAAGCATTGTCGGGTATCGCGAAAGATTTAAATAAAATGAGCGCGAAAAGCGCGATCAAATTATTGGTGCCTAACGATCAACAAGGAAAACTATTCAAATGGATCGCATTACTCACTGGCTCTAAAAATGCACTCAAAGGTGTCGGATTTTTTCTGGGCGGTGCACTGCTTGCACTCTTGAGCTTTAAAGGTGCCGTGTTGGCGATGGCAGCGGCGCTAGCCTTGGTATGGATTGCCAGTGTGATTTTACTGAAACAAGATTTAGGCAAAGCCAAAAACAAACCGAAATTTAACGAGTTATTTTCCAAGAGTCGTGCCATTAATATTTTATCGGCCGCGCGCTTATTTTTATTTGGTGCGCGCGATATTTGGTTTGTAGTCGCACTGCCCGTTTTTTTAAGCAGCCAATTAGGTTGGGATTTTTGGTGGGTTGGCGGATTTTTAGCGAGCTGGGTTATAGGATATGGCATAGTGCAATCAACCGCACCGACGCTGCTACGCAGTAAAACAGCAGCACCTACCGGCAGAGCAGCGCTATTATGGGCAATTATGTTGGCACTCGTAACCGCCGGTTTAGCGCTGGCTATTTCCACCAGCATCGCCGTTACCAGTGTATTAATCATTGGCTTGATATTGTTCGGCATCGTATTTGCGATCAACTCATCCGTACACTCCTATTTAATTGTGAGCTACGCGAATGACGATGGTGTTTCGCTGGATGTTGGTTTTTATTATATGGCGAATGCATTAGGGCGATTGTTTGGCACCCTCTTATCAGGCTACTTGTATCAGCAAGGTGGATTATCGCTGTGTTTGTGGGGCAGCAGTTTTTTTCTACTCATAGTGGTGTTCATCTCAATTGCCTTGCCTAAATCAACTCCATCGACCACCAATACATGATACAAAGACAAATTCACTCTACAAAGGCGAATGAATTATGCTGATTTCACTGGTCATTAATTTTATGGTCGTGGCTGTGTGTGTGCTGATTCATTTTGAAGCCATCAACATTCTCACCAATACCTTATTCAAACCCAAAGCTTCACCACGCATTCGTATTTTATTGAGCCTCTTTGCCTGTTTTTTTGCGCACTTACTGGAAGTGTTAATTTTCGCCCTTGCCTATTATGCTTACATGCAGATTGGGGGTTTCGGCCAGTTAATTGGCGGTGATCTGGAAGGACACGGTTTATTCGTTACATCCAGTAGGAGCTTTATTGATTGTATTTATTTTTCGCTCACCTGTTATACATCACTGGGGTTTGGCGATTTAGCACCGACCGGCTGGCTACGGTTTCTTGCCGGAGTTGAGGCACTTACCGGATTATTACTAATCGCATGGACAGCATCATTTATGTATTTGGAAATGCAAAAACATTGGAAAATAAAATAGTTGCGCACACTAACATCCTGAGGAAGGTGAAACAATGTCTCCATCAAGCACACCAAGCGTAGAAGATAAAGCTGCCTCCTCAGCAGCGCGTTTAAATCGCGATTGTTTTTGTAAAACAATCGATCACGCTCAATTAGCAAAACAGTTACCCAGTGATACTGTTTTCACCGATTTACTCAACACGCATCCCCAATTGTTTTCACATACGGCGGTTTTTATTTCGCCAGAACAGTATGCACAAATGCGTGAAATTATTCATGCTGTCGAACATGTTATGCATTTGCCCTCTTATCAAGAGGCCGTGTTAGTCAACAGCCCTAGAATTGCAAAAACACCCGCTGCGACTGCCGGTGTATTTATGGGTTTTGATTTTCATCTGACTACAACAGGCCCCCAGGTGATTGAAATCAATACCAATGCGGGAGGTGGTTTTTTAAATGCCGCGTTAGCGGCGGCACAAACAGCCTGCTGCAACCTCGCCGAACGTTTTTCTCCTTTATTACAAGAAAGTGTGGATGCCGAATTTATCGCCATGTTTAAACGTGAATGGCAACTTATGCGCGGCGACAAGCCGCTCAAAACCATCGCTATAGTGGACGCAAATCCCACCCAACAATTTCTTTACCCCGAATTTTTAATCGCACAACAATTATTTGAGCGCTGCGGCATAAAAACCGTTATCGCCGACCCGCAAGATTTGCAATGCTCTAAAGAGAAACTCACCTACCACGGTCTGACAATTGACTTGGTTTACAACCGTCTTACGGATTTTTCATTCAGCGATGAAAACAACCGTGCGTTGCGTGAAGCTTATGAAAACCATGCCGTGGTATTAACACCCAATCCTCGCCACTATGCGCTCTATGCAAACAAACGCAATTTGGCGTTACTGAGCGATGCACAAGAATTAGAACAGCTTGGTGTAACAGCAGAAACAATTAAGATTCTTTGCGCAGGCATTCCACACACGCAGATCGTTACCGCCAAAAATGCAGACGCACTTTGGCAAGAACGCAAACAGTTATTTTTTAAACCTGCGACCGGTTATGGTAGTAAAGCCGCCTATCGTGGCGACAAAATTACTAAACGCGTATGGGATGAAATTTTGCAAGGCGATTATGTTGCACAGCAACAAATTCCACCCAGCGAGCGCGGCATTTTGCTGGATGAACAAGAGATCGCCTTAAAGATGGATATTCGCGCTTATGTGTATGCCGGTGAAATTCAATTATTGGCAGCACGTTTGTATCAAGGCCAAACGACAAATTTCCGCACGCAAGGTGGCGGGTTTGCGCCTGTGTTTGTGGCTGAGTGAGGGCAGTTTAAAGACCACGTTGAGGCGGCGTTAGGCCGGAAACTGGGTTATACGAAACGAGGGCGGCCAGTAATAAAAGCTATTGCGGCTGATAAAAATAAATCGTTGCGACCCCTTTAATTATTGGATATACAGAATGACTTTAAGCATCGGGATTGTGTTTTACTAACAAGCGAGTAAAGAATATGTACGAAATGAAAGTGACTTTTGGAAGTGTTGATATTCATAAAATTGAAATATACGAAGAAAAAATGGGCATTCAATTGCCTTTTGATTATAAGAATTTTTTAACTGAAAGTAATGGTGGTGAGCCAGCAAGGGAGTATTTTTTCGATGAAAAAATCGGTGTCACATTAATTCATTTTTATTACGGATTGGGTTTACACGATTATAGAGATCTAGAAAATGCTACAAATAGCTTGCGTATGATTGGTGATGATTTTGATTCAGTGATAAAAATTGCGCGTGATCCAGGAGGGATGGCTATTTGTTTGGGTGTTAAGGAGAAAAATCTAGGACAAATCTTTGTTTTTGATCATGATTCAGGTGCTGAGGAAATCGAATTAATTAAAATTGCTGAATCATTTGATAAGTTTTTTAATTCTTGCTTTGAAACGCCTGAACAAGTAGAAGATGCTTATGGCTTAGACAAACACTAAGACAGCATTAAAGGGGGCATAAACAAAAGGAATTTTTTATGCCAAGAAAAACAAGGATGTATTTACCTGCCGTGCCAACGCATGTTGTTCATTTGTGGCAACAGTCATGATGCGTGTTTATTTACAGAAGCCGATTACCATTTTTATAAACAATTATTAGGCGAAGGCTTACATCGTTATGGCGCTGAAAAATAAATCGTTACGCCCCCTTTCCTGCTTATCGCATCTCCGCCACCGCCAACACATGACTGATCGAACTCCCATCCCAATAAAACTGGTAATGCCCCGCTTGTATTGCTGGTGGTGTTAGTGCTTTGGGGCGCAAAGCCGCGATACATTCGCCGCCGGCATAACGAACCGACTGATACAAAATTCCCATTTCGTTTTGCGCTTTTAATTGCCGACCTATGGCTTGGGCATAGGTAAAACTATCGGGGTTATGTACTTGCGGATCAGCGCGAAGATCGACAAGTTGTGTGTGCACTTCGCAGGTGTAGCAGCGCAGGGTGAGAATCTGCGGTGGCTCATTGGTGGCTTGTAAAAATCGCGCGCGGCTAAAGCGCGATTCAGCAAGCGCGGTTTCCAAATTTAAACCGGCGTAGTAGATGCCAAAGCTGCCATCGGTAAAACGGCTTGGAACTCCTGTGTGGGTGAAAGCGGCCATAATGGCGGAAGTGCCAGCGCCGGTTACGCGGTCTTCGGGGGCGACCAAGGCAATGTTGCCTGCTTGATCCTGCAGGCGATCATTGGTCAGGCTTTCGAGTGCATAAGCAGCTTCAAGCTCGGTTGGATCGAGCAGGTTTTCAAATAAAGTGATAGGTGGGAAATGGCTGGGGATGAGACGATAGGTGTTGCTGTGAACTTCCTTGTAATACGTGGAACTTGTCATTACACATAAACCTCGCCGCGCCAGCCATCCAGATAGCGGCGTACATCCACCAAATCCACTACGCGGCCACCCAACATGCGCTCAAGCGCTGAGGCACCACCAAAATCGCGGTTCGGTTTGCGTACCCAGTTTTTCCATTGGGTAGGGTCGGCAAATAGTAGTTGCACGGCTTTGTAGATTCCAGCGAGGTAGGACAAACGCTCCAGTGTGTCTTTGCCCAATTTGATAGGTTCGCCTACCGCTAATTTTTGTCGCCAATTATGCAGGGTAGTACGAGTGCCAAGCCCGGCAAGGGTGCAGCGCTGTTCGTCGGTAAGGCTCCACTCATCGGTGATTCCCAAAAACAGCTTTACCGCCACGCGGCTCATGTGGACGTGATCTACAGCGGCTAAGGGTTTTGCTGCCCTCATTGTCATTAACTCCTGTTTTTATCTCTTCCCTTCAAGAATATGTTCAAAAGTGAACATATTCAATGAATAAATAAAAAAGTGAACGTTTTTATTAAATCGCTTTCTTTCTAAACCACACCACCTTAATCCCTTCCAGTAACAGCAGACTGAAAATACTCACGCCGATACAGATAAAAAATACATTGAGGTGAAAACTGCCAAAACTAAATAAGGTTTGAGCCGGTGGCCATGCGACAGCAACGGCGAGTGTGATACTGACTGCCGTGAGTAAAATCCACAGCGAGCGATTGGGACGCAGAAAAGCGCCGGTTAATGAAGCACGGAAGGAGCGGTTAATGAAAATCAGACCCATGTTAAATAACACCAGCGCACTGAATACCAACGTACGTAAATCATCTTCCGCCATGTTTAATTGCGCACCGCCGATCAAGAGTGCGCTCAACAATATCAACGCGACAATACCTTGAATAACCGCCCAACTAACGCGTTCAGAAACCAGCAATGGCGTTTGCGGATCGCGTGGGGGCCGGTTCATCACATCCTCTTCTTCTTGTTCAGCTTCAAACACAACCGAGCACGCGGGGTCGATCACCATTTCTAAAAAGGCTATATGAATCGGGGTGAGAATCATGGGCAACCCCATGAGCAGTGGCAGAATTGCCAAACCCGCAATGGGGATATGCACAGCAATAATAAATTCAATCGCTTTGCGTAAATTGTCGTAAATGCGACGGCCGAGGCGAATGGTTTTTACCATCGAACCAAAGTCGTCATCGAGCAATACAATGGCGGAGGCTTCGCGCGCAACGTCAGTGCCGCGCCCACCCATAGCGATGCCAATATGCGCGGCTTTAATGGCGGGGGCATCGTTAACGCCATCGCCCGTCATGGCAACAATCTCACCATTATTTTTAAGGCACTGCACTATGCGCAGTTTTTGATTGGGGCGAATGCGCGCAAAAATCGAGATGGTTTTTACACGCTCGGCAAGTTCGTCATCGTTGAGTTTTTCCAGCTCATCACCAACTAACACATCACTCGCTGGCAATCCGGCTTGCAGCGCAATCGCACTGGCGGTGGTGGGGTAATCGCCCGTGATCATGACCACACGAATACCGGCAGATTGGCATTCGGCCACGGCGGCGGGCACGTTATCGCGCAGAGTGTCCGCAAAGGCGAGCAGACCGAGGTAATCAAAGGCTAAAGCGCGGGGCGATTCGGGTAAATCACCGGTATTGACGCTTGCCTTGGCAACCGCCAGTACACGCATGCCTTCGCTCGCCAGTGCATTCGCTGCTAGGGTCAGCGCCGCCAACTGCTCGGCAGGTAAGTGACATAGCTCAGCAATAGCTTCGAGAGCGCCCTTGGTATAGGCATGGCGTTCGCTGTCACCCTGAGCTTGCAGAATATTGGTTGTCGCAAACAGATCGGGGCGCAAGCCATAGGCACGCAGTAGCTGCGAATTTTGTAGAGGCGTTAATGCAGAATGGCTTTGTGCCAAGCGATGTACCGCAATATCCATTGGGTCGCTCGGCACGGGTGGACAGGCGAGCAAGGCGGCATCCAGCAGATTTTTACTCTCAGCTTCAAGTGGCTGTTGATCGGCAGCGTACCAGTGATGGGTTGCGCCCACCAATGCCATTAAGGTCATTCGGTTTTGGGTGAGCGTGCCGGTTTTATCGGTACAGAGCACAGTAGTTGCACCGAGGGTTTCAATCGCGGCGGCGCGGCGGGTTAATACTCGCGCCTGTGAAATACGCCATGCGCCCATCGCCATAAACACCGCCATCACCAGCGGAAATTCTTCCGGCAATAGCGACATGCCAATCGCAATGCCGCCCAGAATCGCCTCCAGCCAGGAACCGCGAAACAGCCCATAAAGTATGACGACCAAGAGCGCGGCTATACCGCCGATAATCGCAAAGTCGCGCACTAGCCAGCGCAGTTGTTTTTGCAAATGTGGCTGCTCGGTATCGATACTGCTTAGTGCATGGCCGATATGACCCATTTCGGTATTCAGGCCAATCGCACTGACCTGCGCTATACCCGTACCACGTACGACCAAAGTGCCCGCGTAAATACGATTATTGTCGGCGATTGCGGTGCTATCACCCGCTAACTTAGCCACCGCGACCGATTCGCCTGTCAGCAGCGACTCATCCACCAGCAAATCATGCGCGCTCTCTAAAATAGCATCGGCCGCCACTCTATCGCCTTCATTCACGACTATGACATCGCCACGCACGACTTCCGTACCGGCAATATGCTTACGCTCGCCATCCCGAATCACTAATGCACGCGGGCTAGCGAGATCGCGCAAACTCTCCAGCACCCGCTCGCTGCGCGACTCCTGAATCAGAGTGATGCTGACGGAGATAGAGGCAAAAATCAGTAGCAACAAGGCTTCCGTCGTATCGCCCAACAACCAATAAATCAGGCCTCCGCCAATCAAGAGCGCAAACATCGGCTCGCGCAGTACATCCAGCAAGATGCGTACAAAGTTGCGTTTGTTGGGTTTGGGTAATTGATTAAGGCCTTCCGTTTTTAAACGCTGCGCGGCCTCGGCACTGCTCAGTCCGGTTAGGTTTAGGTCTTTTGGCTTTAGAGGATCGAGCTCGGGGGGTGGTGACTGAGTCATTCCGTTTGTCCTTGGGCGATCACAGTGGGCGTTTGATTATGGTGGGGGTAACGCTGATTTGTTTGCTCATCGCCTCGTAGAGCTTAACTCTGATTAGATAAAACCTCTGTGTCACAAGGCACATTAAGCAGAGACTATTCGCGCCAGTGTATTTGACGTAAGGATTATCACCATGCTTAACACTATTGGTATTAGCCGTGCTTTATGCGTTAATTCACCGCGAGAGAAATAACCTAGGTTGGGGTGAGCTTGCAAACCCACAACTTATTTAATAGCTCCTCATAAATTAAAACCTGACATAAAGGAATAATATGCGCTTACTCAAACGCCCTCTATTAAAACTATCCGCTGCTTTTTCACGTCTTATTTTTGGTTATGTAGTCCTACTTTCTATCGGGTCTTTACATGCTCATGGAACGCCCACTTCACCAGACGAATGGAAGCAAGCTGCTATTAACGACATTAATGAAGCCTACCAAATTTTTGTAGATAACCATCCGGGTACTTATGATCCGAATAATCCCAATTTTGCAGAGCAATTAGCAGCAGCCAAACAACGGGGTTTGAGTTATGCAGTAAAAGTAAACGATGCCAATTCCTACTCATCTGCCATTCTGGGATTCACGGCCGCATTAGGTGATGGCCATGCAACACTATATCCTAATGTGCAATCAGAAAAAGCTACGCCAAAATGGCCAAGCTTTTTTACTGTTTGGCGACAACAAGGGTTGTTTGTAAGCAAATCTAACCTTAGCGGGATTGCCGTGGGTGCAGAGGTAATAGCCTGCGACGGCAAACCAATTAAAACACTCATTGAAGATAATGTATTTTCATTTAATGGCCGTAAAAATGAATTAGGCCAGTGGTGGGCATATGCATCACATCTATTTATTGATTTCCACAATCCTTTTATAACCGTGCCCAAACATTGTGTTTTTCGAATGGAAAATAAAAAGATTGAACAAAATTTAGTGTGGCAAGAAATCAAAGAAAATATCATCGACGTTACGACTAAAGACTATATTGGTGATGTGAATGATGTTGGGGTGACTGAACCTCGCCCCAAATTATTATGGGTTTCCATGCCTAGCTTTCAACCCGATGAACCCCAACGAAATTCTTATAGAGCCATGTATGCTGAATTACAATCGAATCGTCAAAGGTACGACAATGCTGATGCGCTCGTGATTGATTTACGAAAAAATCAAGGAGGATCAAGCCAATGGAGTACTGATTTTGCTAGGGAACTATGGGGTAAAGAAGCTGTTGATCAACGCAGGGAGATCAAAACTCTAAATGAGCAAACATGGTGGCGCGCTTCCAAAGGCAATATTGCCTATGTACAAAATGATTTGGTGTCTTGGGCTAAAGAAATAAAACAACTGGAATATATAACTTATTATGAAGAGCTCGGTAAAAACATGAATGCCGCTTTATTGAAAGATCTAAAGTTTTATATAGAAAACAATGATGATCCGAAGAATAAAAAACAAACACAACAGAATACAAACCTCGCAGCGGCTGCTTTCCGAAAACCTGTTTACGTCATCGTTCATGGCTATTGTGCAAGCGCCTGTTTAGATGCACTCGATGTGTTCACCTTATTTGATAACACTAAAATTATAGGCGCACCCAGCTCGGGAGATTCAACCTATATGGATGTACGTTATCAAAAAACAACATCCGGGCTAGGGACAGTCACCATTCCGAACAAAGTCTATGTCAATCGCCCTAGAGTGAATGGCGAAATTTACCTGCCTGATATTTATGTTAATGATCTCGAATGGTCAATCGCTAATTTTTTAAAGCATATTGAGAAAGATTTAGCAAAGCGACAATTAAAAACTCTGTAATGTTTCGCAATGGTGATAACACTATTGGTGCTACAACAGATGATTTATACGTTAATTCACCGCAAAAGAAACTAACCAAGGTTGGGGTGAGCTTGCGAACCCCAACTTCTAAGACGTTTTTAAAAACTCATCAATCTCCTCCGCCGTAGCGCGCGCACTACGGCTAACACCCACAATCGTCGCCGACGCCAAACCTGTCCACTCGCCGTAACCCACTAACCACAAGCGCGGTTCTTGTATTGCGCGGGTTTCATTCACATCAATTTTACCTTCGCTATTAATTATTCCGAGCGAGTGCAAATGTTGTACGGCGGGGCGAAAACCGGTACACCAAATAACGGCATCAACTGTTGTTTCTGAACCATCGTTCCACATAACGCCGGTGGGTGTGAAGGATGCAAAAGGTCGCACGGTTTTTAATACGCCGCGTGCACGCGCTTCAACAACCGATGGCACCATCACAATATCGCCCAAGCCACCCACAGGTTGATCTATAACGCGACCTTCTTTGTGTGCCTTCCAGCGTTCAGTTGCGCGTGCAAACAAAACGCGACCATCCACATCATCTGGCAAAAAAACCGGCTCATGGGGAGTTACCCAAATACAATCCGCCACTTTGGAAACTTCCGCTAATAATTGCGCGCCGGAATTTCCGCCACCCATCACGATCACTTTTTTCCCAACAAAATTATCCGCATTTCCATAATGCGCAGAATGCAGTTGTGTGCCGGAGAATAAATGCGCATTGGCATAAGTAGGAATGAAAGGATGTCGCCACGTACCCGTTGCACTGACCACTGCTTTTGCACGCCAAATTTTTTCGGCGCTGACGAGCCGCAAACAATTTTCACCGCGTTCAACAGCGTTAATAACGACTGGTCGTTCGATAGGAAATTGATACCGCGCTTCATAACGACTGAGATAATCAACAACATGAGTACGGGTAGGATACTCATCCTCCACTGGCGGCATTTGCCAACCCGAGAGTGAACTCCAATTGGCCGGTGAAAATAATCGTAGCGAATTCCATCCGTGTAACCATGCACCGCCGGAGCTTTGCTCCGCATCGAGAATCACAAAGGTATGGGGCGTATTCCGTAGAAAATAAGCCACCGACAAACCCGCCTGCCCGCCACCAATAATGGCAATATCAATCGCTTGTTCGGGGAGAGAATGCATGTGACACCTTTGATGACTCATTCATCTTTGAGTGTTTAATTATCGGCTGAATAAAAACAACGTTAGTACACGACAGATGATGTTTAGGTTATTTTTCATCGCTCAAATGGGCGTAACGCATAATTTCGCTGGCGACTTGTTGCAGCGGCATAATTTTATCCGCCGCACCTAACGCAATGGCTTCTTTTGGCATACCAAACACAACGCAGGATTTTTCATCTTGAGCGACTGTTGCTGCGCCTGTCTCTTGCATTTCTTTTAAGCCCTTCGCTCCATCGTCCCCCATGCCCGTTAGAATAAAACCGACGGCATTTTTTCCCGCAAATTTCGCGACGGAACGAAAAAGTACATCCACAGAAGGTTTGTGACGATTTACGAGTGGGCCATCCATCACTTCTACGTGGTAGTAAGCACCACTGCGTTTGATCAAAAGATGTTTTCCACCCGGTGCAATAAGCGCTTGACCGGGTAAGACACGATCATTGTTGGCAGCTTCTTTAACCGTGATTTCACACAGGGAGTTTAAACGCTCAGCGAATGATGCCGTAAATTTTTCAGGCATATGCTGCACCACCACTATTCCGGGAGCATTTCGTGGTAAAGCGCTGAGCACTTGTTCCAACGCTTGCGTACCACCCGTAGAAGTTCCAATGGCCACGATGCGTTCCGTTGTTTTCGTCATGGCTTGTCCAGAGGATTGTGGAATGACCGCATCAGCATTGTATTTTGGTCTTACGGGCAAAACGGTCGAAGGTGATTTCGTCCGCAGGTTGCTGACATTAGCGCGTGCGGCAGCTTTTACAGCGTGAATGATGTCACTGGCCGCATCCTGCAAAAAAGTTTTTAATCCCATTTTCGGTTTAGTCACAATGGTCACTGCACCGGCTTCCAATGCTTGCAACGTCGTTTCGGCACCTTTTTCTGTTAAGGTTGAACAAATAACCACGGGCGTTGGCCGCTCTGCCATAATTTTTTTGAGAAAAGTTATTCCATCCATACGCGGCATTTCTACATCGAGGATGATGACATCGGGCCAGTGAAGCGCCATTCGCTGCATTGCAAAAATCGGGTCTGCTACTGCACCTATAACGGCAATGTCAGGATCACCGCTTAAAGCGCCTTGCAAAACCTGACGCACCACGGCGGAATCATCCACAATCATCACGTTTATTTTGTTCATGTGTTAAACCCCTTCACTTGCATTGCCGCTTCGCCAACAGGTTGAGAGGTTCCTCTCCTCACCCAGACATCGCCACTCCAAAGCTCCAAATATACGGTGCGATAAACATCTCCCCCAACGTCTTGCGCTTTGATCGAAAACCCATTGCGATGCAATAGTTCTATGCCAGCTTGTATATTGTTTTTAGCAACATTGAGCGCAGTATTTTCTTGGCCAAGCACTTTAAACATATTGCCGCCACCAAACAGTTTTACCTCATATTGGCTAGCTGCTGTGCTTGTTTTGCGTAACTGTTCCCGAAACAGCTCCATGGCTTCATCGGCAAAATGGCCAGAGGATAACTGTTGGTTTTTACCGCGGGTGGGTAATAAATAATGGCACATTCCCCCAATCTGCAAATCGGGATGCCAGATAGTGATCGCAACACAGGAACCCAATAAGGTTTGCACTTGAGTGCGTCCACCGCCGAAGTAAAACTCCCCCGGATTGAGGTGAACAATTTCCGTTGCAACCGTCGGCAATAAAACGGTCATGGTTTTTTATACACAGAGGGCACAATCATCCTAACGGCGTCGGTCACATTGGTGAGACTCTCAGAATGTGCCACTATGATGTATCCACCGGATTTAAGTTGGCGCAGGAGTTTTGCGACAACCTGTTGCTTGGTTTCCATATCAAAATAAATCAACACATTGCGCAAAAAAATCACATCAAATTGACCAAATTGACTGAGATCCGTTTTGAGATTGGCGTGGTTAAATTGAACCCGTGAACGCAAGGAAGCATCAATGAGAAATGTGCCTTCTTGGCTGCCGGTTCCTCGTAAACAATAGTTATTGAGGTAATTGCGCGGAATGGATTCGGCTCGTTCCATGGCGTAATGACCGCTGCGAGCTTTATTGACCATTCGCAGGCTGATATCAGTACCTACAATTTCCCACAGATCTGACGGGCAATGTTCCGCGAGAACCATCGCTAGCGTGTAGGCTTCCTCGCCAGATGAGCTGGCCGCACTCCAAATGCGGCGCTGGCCACTGACCCAAGTGGGCAATACTTGTGTGCGCAAAAAATCAAAATGCTTGGGCTCACGAAAGAAAAAAGTTTCATTGGTCGTGAGCAAATCCACTGCCATTTGTAATTCGCTGCTCGCGGTGGTTTTCAGGAGTTTGAAATAATCACCATAACTCGATAATCCAAGTTCACGCAGACGTTTTGCCAAACGACCACTCACCAACGCTTTTTTCGCATCCGATAAACTAATGCCGGCGGCATCGTAAATGAATTCCTGAAACAGCGTGAATTCGTGATCTTTTAACTGTGGTGGCTGAATCTCGTTAACAGCAACCATCATAGGCCGTACTCCGTATCCACTGAAAAGCATGCCAAAAAATCGACAATACCCAAGCGCAAATGCACATTAAGCGACTTGATCAAGTTTGAAAAAGCTCACCAAACCTTCTAGCTGTTTCGCTTGATCGCTCATATTTTCCGCCGTAGCGGCCAGCTCCTCTGAGGATGACGCGGCCTGCTGGGTGATTTGATTCAGCTGATTCATGGCACTGTTAATTTGTCCTGCTCCTGATGATTGCTCATCGGATGCGGCGCTAATCTCTTGCACCAAGTCAGAGGTTTTTTTGATGGAAGGCACCATGTCATTCAAAATTTTTCCTGCTTTTTCCGCCAAACTGACACTGCTTTTTGCGACTTCACCAATTTTTTGTGCCGCCAATTGGCTGCGCTCAGCAAGCTTGCGCACTTCAGCCGCTACCACTGCAAACCCTTTACCGTGTTCCCCTGCTCGTGCCGCTTCAATGGCGGCATTGAGTGCGAGTAAGTTTGTCTGATAAGCAATGTCATCAATAATCCCAATTTTTTCGGCAATGGTTTTCATGGCACTCACGGTTTCAAGGACGGCCTCTCCACCTTCATCGGCTTCTTTTGCCGCTTTAATGGCCATGCTGTCCGTCACCTTGGCATTCTCAGCGTTTTGAGTAATGGAGGCCGACATTTGCTCCACGGCTGCAGAGGTCTGCTCAACACTGGCCGCTTGTTCGCTGGCGGCTTGGCTGAGGCTTTGAGCAGTGGCCGAAATCTCTTCATTGGCCGAAGACATGGTAGTTGCGGCACCACGTAAATCCGTCACGATGCTGGCGATATTCCCTGCCATGGTGTTAATAGCGTGCATCAAACGCCCTGCTTCATTATCGTAATTTTTATGTTGTGATGAACGAACATCACCGGATGCAATGGCCTGACAAGCAATGATGACATCCTCTAAGGGTTTCAATAATTTCGCGGTAATGAGCCACCACATCCACAACACCGTCACCAACCCAACCCCCACTAAACCCAGCGAGTACAGATTGCTTTCATCTGTTTTTGCAGCGCCTAAGAGTTGATGCAGACCAATAGACATCAACAAACCGGTGAGCAACAAGCAGCCCACGGTCATTCGTGTTTTAATCGATAAATTAAACAAGGCTCCCATCCAACTGCGCACGCCCGTATGCACAACTTGGCCACCTTTAATGGCCAAACCTTTGGCGTTGCCTTCACGAAACAGGCGATAAATTCGCTCCGCATTTTCAACATCCACACGCGATGCTTTCTTCCGTAACGACATAAAACCAATCATGCGGCCGTTATCCCAAATAGGGTTGGCGCTGGCATCCACCCAATAATAATCACCATTTTTGCAGCGATTTTTCACCATACCGCGCCAAGGTTTACCACTGCGCAGAGTTCCCCATAAATCCGCAAAAGCCGCTGGCGGCATATCCGGATGGCGAACAATATTGTGATCGGTCCCCATCAATTCTTCTTCGGTAAAACCACTGATTTCCATAAAAGGACGGTTTACATAAACGATTTTCCCTTGGAGATCGGTTTTTGAAACAATGAACTCGCCATCTTTAAGGTGACGTTCAACATTGGTGACTGGCATGTTTAGGCGCATTGCAACACTCTCCTAGCTTTCATTAAATTAATCATGGGATACCGCTGCACTCACACCGGTTACCATTGCCAATTCCTCTACCGATAAAACCTTATCTACGCTCAGTAAAATCACAAAATCGCCATTGACCTTGCCCATTCCCTCGATAAAGTCGGTGCGAATTTTGGCTCCGAACGACGGAGCGGGTTCTATCTCTTGAGCGGGAATTTCCAAGACTTCAGAAACGGCATCCACCACCAAACCTATGTCTTGAACCACACCCTGATTAGCCACTTCAATAATGACAATGCAGCTACGCTTGCTGATGACACTGGGGGGATTGCCGAAACGCGCAGACAAATCCACTACCGGCACTACCGCACCGCGCAGGTTGATCACTCCGCGAATAAAATTCGGCATCATGGGCACGCGGGTCAGTTGTCCGTACTCTAAAATTTCTTTGATGTTCAAAATACCAATGGCATACATATCGCCACTGAGTGTAAACGTGAGAAATTGACCATCTTCTTCAGCAACCGCTGTGTTCAGCGTGGTAGACAGAGCGTTGCGACGGCTTATGGATAAACTCATACTGAGCTCCTGCATGCGTTCTTAAAAGCGCACAAATTCGGATTCATTAACGGGTTGGTTTTTACTCGGCGCACGCTCTTGTCGCACCGCTTTTGTCTTAACGGTGGCGCCTTTACGTGGGCTTGGCAGCTCAGCATAGTGAGTTTGATTACTGGAAAAGAAGCTCATCACATTCAACAACTGGCCTACTTGGCCACTCATTTCTTCGGCAGTTGCTGCCAATTGTTCAGAGGCAGACGCGCCCTGTTGCGTGATTTGATTTAATTGATTCATGGCGCTGTTGATTTGCACTACACCCGAGGATTGCTCCTCTGACGAAGCGGTAATTTCCTGCACCAAGTCAGACGTTTTGCAAATAGAAGGCACCATTTCCGCCAACAACTTGCCGGCTTTTTCGGCTAAATTGACGCTGTTTTTGGCAACCTCACTGATTTCTTGCGCGGCCACTTGGCTCCGCTCGGCGAGCTTTCTTACCTCTGCCGCCACTACCGCAAAACCTTTACCGTGGTCGCCCGCCCGCGCCGCTTCAATCGCAGCATTCAAGGCCAATAAATTGGTTTGATAGGCAATATCGTCGATGATGCCAATTTTTTCGGCGATGGTTTTCATGGCCAGCACCGTTTCGCCCACCGCCTGACCACCCTCTTCGGCTTCTGCTGCTGCCTTGCTGGCCATACTGTCGGTGACTTTGGCATTTTCCGTATTTTGGTTGATGGACGCCGTCATTTGCTCTACGGATGCGGATGTCTCCTCCACACTCGCCGCCTGCTCACTGGCGCTTTGACTCATACTTTGTGCGGTAGAGGCTATTTGAACTGACGCGGAAGAAAGCGAATTGGCCGTTGAGCGAACTTCATTAATGATTTGCCCTAGCTTGGTGGCCATCCCACTTAATCCAGCCAAAATACTGGTGTTATCCCCTGGGTTTAAGCGAATGCTGACATTGAGATCACCCTTAGCAATTCGACTGACAATGTCGGCTACATAAGCGGAGTCACCGCCTAAGTGACGCAAAATACTTTGTGTAATCGCGATTCCAAAACCGACAAGAATCAAGGTTGCTACGAGCGAAACAATGATCATAAATCGTCTGGCTTCAAAGCCTTCTTGATGCCCTTTTTCAACGCTCTTATCGCTCAATGTGATGTTGTAATCCACCAATTGGTTAAGCGCGTTGCGCGCGGCTACATATTCATTTAACGAGCCGGTCAATTGTTGGCGTAACTCCACAAATAATGTGCGCTGTTCTGACTCACTCGAATTTACGGAAAGCTGCTCCAGCGTGGTGGTAATCGCTTGATTGGCTGTTTTCCATGCCTCCCAGTCCTTCGTCAGCTGCACCCAAAGTTCAGCCTGCTCTGCATTCTTAGGCAATTTTTCATACTGACTCCAGCCCTTATCGATGCTTTGCCATGCCATTTCTTTGGCCTTGAGCACCTCTTTGAATTGGCTGTGTGCTTTGTAATCCATCTCCCACAGCAATGCGGAACGATTGGCTGAGCGTACCGCGGTTTGCCCTTCTAACACGGATAGTAAGCCTTCTATCGCGGGAACCCGCTCATCGCCTATTTCCGATAACAAGGCAACTTGGGCATTCAGTGAGAACCACCCCGCCGTGCATATAGAAACCAAGGACAAAACAGCCACCATGAGCAACAACACTAATTTTGCTTTTATCGATAATTGGGCAATCATGACAAACTTCCTTTAATAGCTATTTTTCTATGCAGCCCGTGACACACGTTGTCCACGGCCTACGATGTAATCAACCAAACTGGGTATATCCAGGATTAGGGCTACTTCGCCGTTACCTAAAATGGTAGAGCCACCTACCCCACGCACTTGCTTGAACAAGCTGCCCAAGGGTTTGATAACCGTTTGAAACTCGCCCATTAAGCGGTCTACAACCAAGCCCACTTTGGTGCCCGATGCATTCACTACCACAAGATTTTCGCGCTTGGGTGCTTCGCCGCCTAACTCAAACAAACTGCGTAAGCGAATAAACGGCAGTAACTCTCCACGCAAATTGATGTAATCACGGTCATCCTGCGCCGCCACGGTGCTGTTGAGCTCCACGCATTCCAGAACCATATCGAGCGGTACGACAAAAGAAGAGGTGTCCACGCCCACCAAAAATCCATCGATAATGGCGAGCGTTAAAGGCATGCGCACCCGGAACAAGGTGCCTTCGTCAGGGTAAGTTTCCAACTCCACGGTGCCGCGCAAGGCGGCGATATTGCTTTTAACCACGTCCATGCCCACCCCACGTCCAGAGAGGTTGGTAACGCCCTGTGCGGTGGAGAAGCCGGGTTCAAAAATGAGGTTATAAATATCGGCATCGTCTATGACTTGCCCAGCCTGTACCAAACCACGATCAATCCCTTTTTGAAGTATGCGATCACGGTTCAAACCGGCGCCGTCGTCGGAGACTTCAATCACTATGCAACCCGAATCGTGACGAGCGTGGAGATGTAATTTGGCAGTAGCGGGCTTCCCTTTAGCCAAGCGAACCGCCGCAGGTTCAATGCCGTGATCGATGGCGTTGCGCACCAAGTGCATCAGCGGATCACCGATTTTTTCAATAACGGCTTTGTCTAACTCCGTTTCGGCGCCAGTGATGACTAACTCGATATCCTTACCCAACTCTTTAGATACATCGTGAACAACGCGTTGAAAACGGTTAAAGGTGGCGCCAATTTGGACCATGCGGAGTCGTAGTGCAGAATCTCGCACTTCTTCTACTAAACGAGTGAGTGTGGAAATAGATTCTAATAAGGCGCTATCGCCTAGGGCCTGAGCATTTAAAGCGGTACCCGCTCCGGCAATGACCATTTCGCCAATCAGATTGATGAGATTATCCAGCTTGTCTGAATCCACGCGGATAGATTGATTTTCACGGGCTTTGGTTTCGCGGATTTCACTTTGTTTTTCAATCGCTGCTTCCAACACCGGCGCCGCGATCATCCCCTTATCCACCACAATATTGCCTAAACGACGCTCTTGTGCCCTGCGTTTCAAATCAGCCTGAATTTGCAATGCCTCATCTAACTCGCTGTGAGTCAGCGAACCGCTGCGAACCAAAATATCGCCAATGGGCAAATTTTCTTCGGGTAAGGATTTGATGGCGGCCACGTAATCCGCATTTCGGCTGAGTGGTGGTTGAATGCGTATATCGCTATCGTCCCGTACAAACGCAAAAACATTCTCGATGGTTTGCTTATCTGCATCGCTCACAAAATGGAGCTCGAAATGCAGATACAGGGTTTCAGGATCCATGACCGCCGCCTCGGGGATGCGGCTATCGGAGGTTTTAATATCCACGATACGGCCGAGGGTCGCCAAATAACGAAGAAACGATAGCGGATCCATGCCGTCGCGTAGGCAATTGGGGCTCAAATCTAATGAAATATGCCACAAGTTATCACTGGGCATGACCTCACCCAAACGCTCTAAGGCTGGCTCGGAAGCCGTATTAAGAGTGTGCGCCACGGTGCGCGTACCTACCCCAAAAGCGCTGATTCGCTGGGTGAGTGCCTCGCCACATTGATTCAATTCGCGGTCAATGTCAGCCGATACTTGCCCGCGACCATCCATGCCAAACTCTACTTTATCCACGAGCTTGCTGATGTGGTCACGGCACGCCAACAGCAGTTCGGTAATCTCCTTATTCAAGGTTAATTTGCCTTCGCGCAGCTGATCCAGAAGGCTTTCAACACCGTGGGTGAAGGCCACTATTTCATCTAAACCAAACAGCCCAGCGGAGCCTTTAATGGTGTGAGCAGCGCGAAAAATTTCTTGCAGAGATGCCTGACTATCACCGGTGCTGTCAGGCTTTAACAAGGTGGCTTCCATCACATCCAGCAATTCTCGGCTTTCGGCGATATAGATATGGAGCGGTAACTCATCACTCATGCCTCGTTACCTCCTACCTGAGCCTGATGGGGCATAACAATCGGATCGTTAAACCAACCCACTAAACCGAGCAGTTCAAATACGTTCACCACCGCCGCACTGTGATGCGACAGCGACAAGTGCAAACCCGCCGCCGCACGCGTGATTTTCGCCAACATTAATAACTGCACGCCGGCCGTATCGAGTTCTGTTACTTGAGCAAGATCAATATCCAACGAACGCCTATCGTTAAGAATGGGCATTAGCTGATCTTTGAAGGCCGCGGCTTGGTAAATCGTCAGCTCACCTTTGAGGTGAGCACTGCATTTTTTGTCATCTTGTTCGTACGTGAACATAACCACACCTTGAATATCGGTATTAAGGAGTAATGAGCATGGCAACCGCTTGGAGCATTTGGTCCGGCTTAAAAGGCTTAACAACCCACGCCTTGGCGCCAGCGGCTTTACCTTCTTTCATTTTGGCCTCAGAACATTCCGTGGTAAGCATGATGACGGGAGTGAACTTGTATTCAGGCTTGGCCTTTAGGGCTTTTACAAAGGTGATTCCGTCCATATTCGGCATGTTCACATCCGATATGACCAAATTAATTTTCTGGCCATCGGCTTTTACGAGGCCATCTTGGCCATCTACCGCCTCAACAACGGAATATCCAGCGTTCCGTAAGGCGATTCCCGCCACCTGCCGAACACTGCTCGAGTCATCAACAATCATGATTACTTTTCCCATATCAAACCCCCTGTGTGCGCTTTGTAAAAATAACTATAGGCACAAAATCGATATAATCAATATTTTATATATTTTCTATTTTAACTATACAAACGACATTCCTAAACTAAGCTTCAGTAAGGTTTCGTGTGGTTGAGCGTCCGCTCGACAAGTGTGGTGATGGGCTTAAAAGCAGAGGATTGGGAATGCGGGAAAAAAACTGGAGCCTGTTAATCTGGCCAGTCGCAGCGCTGTTGATAGGCGAGATACTGCTGATCATGTTTAAGGCAAGCTTAATGAGTCAGCTGATTTTTGTGGGTAGCCATATCGCTTGGGTTGGAACCCAGATAGCGATGGTGCTTGCGGCAGATAAAGCGCAGCCAGATACGTCAAACACCGACACAGTGTCATCGACCCTGCTGCCGGAAAAATCCGAAGCGCTTCGGCAAGCGGCCGTTAGCCTGATTGATGCCGCCAACTCAGATTTGATTCAACAACGCACCATCCTTGCAGAGGCTATTGCCAATTTAATCAATAGCTTCAATGACATATCCAACTCAATCGTCGCTCAGGAGCATCTCACCCAAAAGCTTATCGGCATGGCCACCAGTACCGAGAACTTACCATCACACCTCAACGACGGTAAACCTAAAACAGAACCCAAGTACATGGATGAAATCATCCATATCGTGCATCGCATGGCTGACAATATCGCCAGCACTGGCAGTGCCAGCGTCAATTTGGTTGACATTCTCTCTGCCATGAAGCATCAGGTTCAGGCGATTGACAAGCTGCGCAGTGAAATTGACAGCATTAGCAAACAAACCAACCTTCTTGCACTCAACGCCGCCATTGAAGCAGCGCGCGCTGGAGAACATGGGAGAGGGTTTGCGGTAGTCGCGGACGAAGTTCGCAATCTATCAAGCCGCAGCAGCCAGTTTTCCCTGCAAATTGCAGACAAAGTCGATGACCTCAAAAAAGCCATGGGAGAAGCCGCCAATGTGATTGGTGGCATTGCCTCCCAAGACTTGGATTTGACCTTAGGCACCCAAACGAGAGTTGCCGAAATCATAGCCAAAGTCGATGAAAACAGTCGAACGATGGGGCTACAACTCACGGAAGTATCCGCCATTTCTGACAAAGTCAGCAGCGATGTTGAACTAGCCTTACAATCCTTGCAGTTTGAAGACATCGTTCGCCAACTCAATGAAAAACTGGAGATGCGTGTAAACGCTCTAAATACGGGGTTTTCAGCGCTCATCCGTGCCGTCACCGCAGCCGTTCAACAGGATGATTCCGATGAGGTGAATTTGTCGTTGGAGGACACCCAAAAAGCACTTCAGGATGCCTGTACATCGGGGCCTGAAGTACGTCAGAAAAACATGGCTGAAGGCCGGATTGTGTTGTTTTAAGTGGGGGGATTATTGATGAAACGCATCTTAGTGGTAGACGATGAGAAAACCATCCGCCATTTGTTGGATGACCTACTATCGAACGACTATCAAGTCACTCTCGCCGCTACCGGCATGGAAGCCAGGCAATATTTAGACACTAACCCATTTGACCTGCTCATAACCGACTTGGTTATGCCAGAACTCAACGGTGTAGATTTGGTTATGGGCCTTCAAAAAACGCAACCGGCGCTCAAAATTATCGCCATGTCTGGCGGAGGTGGTATTAATGGCCGATTTGATTATTTACCCGTAGCGCAACTCGTAGGCGCCACCAAAATATTACGCAAACCCTTTGCACTGGTTGATGTTCGCGAGGCCGTAAAGGAATTAATTGGTACCTAAAAAAACACTAAAACTACCTCGATAGACCACACAGATGTTACCTATGACAGCACATGCAGTACTACAACGGCCGCTCGCCGTTTTACACCTAGTAACCAACGATCTGGAATTCGCAACGTCTTTGGCGTGTAAACTCAAATGCCAGGGCTACGACTTGAGATGGTTTAACCATCCAGACCTTTGTAAAAATGCGATAAACAAAGAGAACCCCACGGCGATTATTATCGACGGATTAGTGTGCTTGGAGCTTAACCAATCCATCGCCCAACTCATTATCTATTTACGCGAGGGTCATACCGCATCACCCATTCCCGTTATTTTACTGAGCGAGCAACAGGATTTAATGGCGCGTGTTCAAGCGGTAAGAGCCGGCGTTTCAGCGTACCTTCCAAAATCATTACAGGTTGAATCGCTCACCAGTCGCCTTAGCCAGCTAAGGCCGCATAGCAACAAAAGCCGTGTTTTGGTGGTTGATGACCAACCCTTATTAGTGGAAACCTATAAATTTCTTTTAGAAGAGGCGGGCTTTGAGGTAGAGGGTTTAACGAATCCATTGGAGGTTCTTAACAGCCTTAAAAAAAATCCGCCCGATTTAATCCTGCTTGACATCGTCATGCCAGATATCAATGGCTTGGAGCTTTGCGCCGCCATTCGCCAACTGGATGAATATACCCACATACCCATCATTTTCATCACCGGCGAAGAAGACCCCACCTATCACTTAGTGTCCATGAACGTGGGTGGCGATGGTTTTATGATAAAACCGATTTCCCATCATTTTTTAATTGAAACCGTAAGAAGCAATATTTCACGCTATAAAGCGCTTCAATCTGGCGCACACGACCTGAAAGAAGCCGTTAAAAAACTACACGATCTTAAATATGCGCAGGACAGGCACTCCATCGTCAGCATCACCGACAAAGAAGGGACGATCATCGAAGTCAATGATAACTTTTGTAAAATATCGGGTTATGACCGCTCAGAAATTATTGGCCAAAATCATCGGATCGTAAAATCAGGGCATCACCCCAAAAGTTTTTACGAGGGACTTTGGAGCACCATTACCAAAGGCGAGGTTTGGCACGGGAACATTAAAAACCGTTCTAAAAGCGGAGATTACTACTGGGTTAGCTCAACCATAGTGCCCTTTCTCGACGAGCACGGAAAACCTGAGCAATATATTTCTGTGCGTACCGATATCACCCACATCATCAAATTAGAACGCTTTTTACAAGAGAATCAAAACCGCCTGTACATGGCAGCAGACGCGACTAACACCGGCATGTGGGAATGGAATCTGTTAGAAAACACCACGCACTACAGCAAACGTTGGCTAGCACTGCTGGGTTATCCAATGGGTACCGCCATCATTTGGGAGGATTTAGTTCACCCAGAGGATTACCCTCAGGTGTTAGAAAAACTCTACAACCATCTTACCGATAAAGTATCGAATTACTCTTCTGAACATCGCATGCGCAATGCTAATGGCGGCTGGGAATGGGTACATGAAAGCGGCAAAGTGATGGGTGAAAATACCGACGATGAGTTCGTTCGCATGATTGGCACCATGCAGCTCATTAACGAACGTAAGGCCATGGAGGCCACTCAAGAACAACTCAAACTCCAACTGGTACAAGCCTCCAAAATGGAAGCCATCGGTCATTTAACCAGCGGTGTGGCTCACGACTTTAACAACCTCCTTGGCGGTATTCTGGGTTATACCGAGCTCGCTATTATGATGAGCTCACGTGAAGCCCCCCTCATCGATAAACTTAAAAACTACCTACATGAAATTCAACAAGCAGGCCTGCGTGCTAAAGAGCTGATTGCGCAGATGCTTATTTTTAGTCGGTTATCACCCGAGTCCGACAAAGCGGCTCCCGTGATCACCGTTTTACCCGTTATGAAAGAAGTGATGGGACTACTACATTCAGCAATACCCACCACCGTAACGATTGATTACCATGTTAGCGACCCCGACATTAAGGTCGCCATTCAACCGCTTCAGCTGCATCAAATACTCCTGAACTTGGGTATTAACGCCCGCGATGCGATAGAGACCTACGGAGAAATCGAATTTTCTCTGCGAAATGTCCGTATTGACGGCGCCTTTTGTACCGCCTGTAAAACTCACTTTAGCGGAGACTATGTAGAAATTGCCGTTAGGGATACGGGAAGCGGCATACCTGAGCCTATTTTAGGAAATATTTTCAACCCCTTTTTCACCACAAAGGAAGTAGGTAAAGGCACTGGTATGGGTTTATCCGTCGTACACGGGCTAATACATTCCCTAGATGGGCATATTCTGGTTGAAACTCAACCGGGTATTGGGACACGTTTTCGCCTACTACTCCCTAAAATTGACTCCATCAACGACAGCGCTCCAACACAAAACGAACTGTCCGTGGAGACTTCAACCACAGCGGGATGCTTACAATCCTTACGCATCATGGTTATCGACGACGAGCAAAGCATGTTATCCATGCTCAATGAACTGCTTATTCTGCAGGGCGCCAACGTAAAATCTTTTAACAATTCTCCCGCGGCGTTGGAATTTTTTATTCGCCAACATAAGACTGTAGATCTCGTCATCACCGATCAAACCATGCCACAACTCACAGGTATGGACATGGTCAGCATGATGCGCCAATATAAACCCGAGCTACCCATCATTATCTGCACGGGCTACAGTGAACAAGCTAACTCAGAAACGGTAGAGAATTTTGGGAATACGGCTTTTATGACTAAACCGCTGAATACCTCAGCCCTCTTAACGCACATACAGAGACTGATGCACCCTAACACGCAAGGCTAATGATAATGACACAAGATCGCCTTATATCTCCTGCAGAAGTGGCGCAATTATTTGGTGTATCACCAATCACTGTTCGCAGTTGGGTAACAAAGGGATTATTGAAAGCCAAGACAACACCGGGTGGACATCGTCGCTTTTCACAAAAAGACGTTGAAAACCTGATTCAACCTCGCAACGTTCAGTCAACACAAAAAATGTTGCGTGTTTTAGTGGTGGATGATGATCGTCAGTTCCGCGAATTTTTAGTGGAGTATTTCTCCACCATCACCACTAAAGTCAATATTGCTCAAGCCACCGACGGCTTCGATGCTGGGCTCATGACAGCCCAGTTTAAACCTCATGTTATTTTGCTGGACTACTCTATGCCCGGGCTTTCCGGTGTGACTGTGTGCAAGCAAATTAAAAACAATCCTGATCATGCTGCCATTCGAATCATCGCCATCACAGGGCATGATCTCGCTAGCGTTAAAGAAGAATTAATCAGCGCAGGCGCTGAAGCTATTTTTACGAAGCCCATAAACACAAAATTGTTAGTAGAGCATGTTTTAGGCATTAAAACGGAAGAAACCCATCCCTAGTCAATGAATAGCACTCACAAGTGCTGCTTTGCGCTAGCGCGTTTCAGCCACACCATGAATCACTACTCTAACTGAGCTGCACCCGAATCAGTCAGTACAAACGCCGCAATAATAGTGTTATCAAGATCAACCGTTTGTTGTCGCCATTTATCCTGCCGACGTTGAAATACCAAAACGGGTTTTTCCTCTGCACCATCCCCGATTGTGTTTGGTAAAGCACGCAGCGCTTCGCAAGCATATTCATTACAGGTATCCGAACGTAAATCGCGAGGCAAAGCACAACCGCGTTGCGTGTGATAAATACAGGAACCTTCCATGCTTTGCGGAGGTATTAATTCCGAATAACGCTGCAATAATTCCTCTGATGAAAGACTGGGAAAAGTTCCACGCACACGGCGCATAGTGTCTGCTGTTAAATAGGCAACATTCCCACCCTTGGTACAGCAGCCTCCAGCGCAGGCCGTACACAAACCAACGGCTAAAGCATTAAATGTCTCTACTTCCTTCTGGATTTTTTCATGTTCTGTGCTGGGCGATTCATCAACTTCTTGCAGAATTTTGATGAGATATTCAGTATGAATTTCGCGTCGCTCATTGCTGGATACCATTAATTGCTCAGGGCCTTTGGGGATAATCAGTTTTAGAATATCCGGTCTAGCTTGCACAACATCATGGTGTTGAATTTTTTCCCGCCACGCTGTTTCGTCTGCCGCTTCGGTAGCAGCTTTATCTGCCCTGCGTCTAAACATATCTGCTTCGTGTGCGATTCGCGCCGCTTTTTTTGCGCTGCGTTCTGCTCGAATACGTTTTGATTGTGTGGCGAGATAACATTTGAAATGAAAGGCAGGCATAGAGATTTTTTTTGCTGCCACACGGCGACAATCTAAATCCTGACAAACAGGCGACAGCATTTTTTCCGTCACTATGGGTGTAGCAACATCACCACAAACCATACACTGCTGAGTTATTGATAACTGCGCTGGCATCATGCCTTGACTCCAGAGTGGCAATAAATTGATAGCTTCGTTTTAACCCAACTAACGAAGGCAAGGCTATCAATTTCTCTCAAGACGCGGTGTTCGGCGACATTATCTGTGAAATGTCCCTCTATCGAGGTAATTACCTGCAAGTCTTATGTGTCGAACAGCCACGAATGATCATTTTGATGAATTATGAAAAACAAAATGCAATCAACGGTGGCCATCTGTATATGTAAACAGTAAAATCGCCGCTTTATCGACTTTGATGGCAATTGCGGTATGGATGTATCACCCCTTTTAGATTCGCTCAATGATGCCCAGCGCGAAGCCGTGTCGGCACTGGCGGGTAATCAACTTATTCTGGCGGGCGCGGGCAGCGGTAAAACCCGTGTGCTGGTGCATCGTATTGCGTGGTTGATTCAGGTGGAGCAAGTGTCGCCTTATTCGATTATGGCAGTGACTTTTACCAATAAAGCCGCGCGCGAAATGCGTGGGCGCTTGGATGAATTGTTTCATCACACCTTACCCACCAGCGGAAGCCAACACATTAATAGTCGCGCCATGTGGGTGGGGACTTTTCACGGTTTGGCGCATCGTTTATTAAAAGCCCATTGGCAAGATGCAAACCTGCCGCAGAATTTTCAAATCCTCGATAGCGATGATCAGTTGCGGTTAATTAAACGCGTGTATCAATCGTTAAATATCGATGAAAACAAATGGCCGCACAAACAAGCCCAGTGGTATATCAACGGCCAAAAAGATGAAGGCTTACGCCCGCAACACATTCAGGAAACAGCCGATCCTTTTGTGCGCACTATGCTGCAAATTTACCGCGCTTACGAAGACGATTGTCAGCGCGGCGGCATGGTAGATTTTGCTGAAATTTTATTGCGTGCCCACGAACTTTGGCTGCACAAGCCGCATATTCTTGAACACTATCGCCAACGCTTTCCGTTTATTCTGGTGGATGAATTTCAGGATACCAACAGCGTGCAATATGCGTGGTTGCGTGTATTGGCCGGCAAAGAAAGTTTTGTAACGGCAGTGGGCGATGACGATCAATCGATTTACGGTTGGCGCGGTGCAAAAATTGAAAACATCCAGCGCTTTACGCAGGATTTTGGCAACGCACAAACGATTCGCCTTGAACAAAATTATCGCTCCACTGGCAATATTTTAAAGGCCGCCAATGCGGTGATTAAACACAACGCCGGTCGCCTTGGTAAAGAATTGTGGACGGACGGTGAAAAAGGCGAACCTATTTCACTCTACGCCGCTTACAACGAACAAGATGAAGCGCGGTTTATTGTGGAGCGCATTCAGGATTGGACGCGTAAAGGGAACGAGAAACAATCGGTGGCAATTTTGTATCGCTCCAACGCCCAGTCGCGGGTATTGGAAGAAGCCTTACTGCGCGAAGCCATTCCCTATCGCATTTATGGCGGCCAACGCTTTTATGATCGGCTTGAAATTAAAAACGCGATTGCCTATATGCGTTTGATTAGTAATCGCCATGACGACGCTGGTTTTGAACGTGTGATTAATACCCCAACGCGCGGTATCGGCGGTAAAACCGTGGATGACATTCGTTTATTTGCGCGCGAACAAGGTTGCTCGCTCTGGTCAGCCGCCGAACAAATGATTGAAAAGCGGGTGTTAACAGCACGGGCTGGCAATGCCGTACAAACCTTTTTGAGTTTGATTAATAAACTCACGCAAGATGCCAACGCCATTGACATTCACGGTGATACGCCCTCGTTGGATATGATTGCCAAACTAGTGCTTGAAGAAACTGGCCTGTTGGAATTTCATCAAAATGAAAAAGGCGAAAAGGGTCAGGCACGCGGTGAAAACTTGCAGGAATTAATTACCGCTTGTCGTGCGTTTGATCCAGAAGAAGACGATGAAAATCTTTCGCCACTGCAACAATTTTTAGATACCGCCGCGCTGGATGCGGGCGAAACCCAAGCCGATGAATTTGAAGATGCCGTGCAACTAATGACGCTTCATTCGGCCAAGGGTTTGGAATTCCCACTGGTGTTTTTAGCCGGTGTTGAAGAAGGTTTGTTCCCGCATAAAATGTCGGCGGATGATCCAGATCGTTTAGAAGAAGAGCGCCGCCTGTGTTATGTAGGCATTACACGCGCCATGCAAAAATTATTTATCAGCTATGCAGAAACCCGTCGCTTGTACGGCAGTGAAACTTTTAATGCGGTGTCTCGTTTTGTGAAAGAAATTCCAGAAGATTGTATCGAAGAAGTACGTTTAAAAACCGCGGTCACACGCCCGGTCAGCTTTAATCGCCCACTCACCCAAACCTCCAATCGTCAACCTATGTACGACACGGGCGAAGGCACCGGCTTGCGCCTTGGTCAACGCGTGCGTCACGCTATGTTTGGTGAAGGCGTGATTTTACAATTTGAAGGCTCCGGCCCCAATGCGGTGATTCAAGTGAATTTTAAAGATTCTGGCAGTAAGCGTTTGGTCATGCAGTATGCGAAGTTAGAGGCGATTTAACCTTATCAAAATTAATATTTGTCATGCGAAGGATTTATGGAAAACAAAACTATTAATTGGTATCCACTGATTATTATTCTGCTTGTCGCAGCGCTTGCTGGGGTATTTGCATTGTTGGTGATGGAGAAATCCAAACCGCAGGTTGCAGAAAAAAATACCACAACGGCTGATCAGGTTTCTACGCAGCAATATCATTGGAAGATGGTGACTTCATGGCCGAAAAATACGCCCGGCTTAGGTGTGGGCGCGGAAAAAATCGCAACGGTTATCAATGAAATGTCGGGTGGACGTTTACAGATTCATGTGTACGGTGCCAATGAATTAGTACCGGCCATGGGTGTGTTTGATGCCGTATCATCCGGCAGTGTAGAGATGGGGCATTCCGGTAGTTATTTTTGGCGCGGCAAAGTGCCCGCAGCACAATTTTTTACGGCTATTCCGTTTGGCATGAACGTGCAGGAATTAAATGGCTGGTTAAATTACGGTGGCGGTTTGGAATTGTGGCGCGAAGTCTATGCGCCCTTTAATTTAATTCCCTTTCCTGCGGGCAATACCGGCGTACAAATGGCCGGTTGGTTTAATCGCGAAATTAATACGATAGAAGATTTGCGCGGTTTGAAAATGCGCATTCCCGGTTTGGCGGGCGAAGTGTTTAACGCTGCAGGTGGTACTGCCGTGAATATTCCCGGTGGAGAACTTTATACCGCATTGCAAACCGGTGTGATCGACGCCGCTGAATGGGTTGGCCCCGAAAATGATTTAGCGTTTGGTTTTCAACAAATCGCTAAATATTATTACTACCCTGGCTGGCATGAACCGGGCCCAACCTTGGAGTTGATGGTTAACAAACAAGCCTTTGAAAATTTACCGAAAGATTTACAAGCGATTGTCACCTACGCAGCACGCGCCGTGAATCAAGATATGCTGGACAGCTACACCGCACACAACAGTCGCGCATTAAAAGAATTGGTAGAAAACCAAGGTGTGCAAGTGCGTCGTTTGCCAGATGAAGTGTTAAAACGTTTTTATGAAATTTCGCAGGAAGTTTACGCCAAACAAGCGGCGCAAGATCCGCAATTTAAAAAGGTGTTTGATTCTTATATGGCATTTATGAAAGATGCAGCGCCCTATCAGAAAATCTCCGAACAGACTTATTACGAAGTTCGCGAGCAACAGAGTAAAAAATAGCAAAATAAAAATATCTGCATAAAAAAGGGGCTGACAATTTTATTGTCAGCCCCTTTTTTAATTCTCACAATTTACTTATTACAACCCATCTGCCGTAAACGTTTTCATCACATAATCCACGCGTTGTTCCGGCGTACGATGCATGCGTTCTTTTAAAGATTCCACATGGCGCAAACGCGGCAATAATCCACGACCATTAGCAACTTGAATCGCTAAGCCGGGGCGCGCATTGAGTTCTAACAATTGCGCGCCGCGCACTTTGTCGAGTACCAAATCCGTGCCTATGTAACCTAAGCCTGTCATTTCATAGCAGCGTGCCGCCAGCAATAACCAATTGCGCCAATCGGCAATTTGAATTTCGTTAAGGGCGCGTTTGGTGTCTGGGTGATGGGTTACAGGTTTGGAATGTTGCACCGCTTTGAGTGCGCGACCTGTGGCTATATCCAAACCCACCCCCACGGCGCCTTGGTGCAAATTCGCTTTGCCATCGGACTTGTGGGTGGCGAGGCGCAACATTGCCATGACCGGATAACCTTTGAAGGTAATAATGCGAATATCCGGTACACCTTCGTAGGAATAATCTTTGAAGTAGTCATCAAACTGGATCAGATCTTCAACAATCACCACATCGGGTTTGCCGCCTAAAGAATAGAGGCCTGCAAGGGCGTTGGTCATGTGACGACGAATATCGTCAATGGTGATTTCCACACCAGACGATTTGATAAATTTTTCGCCGCGACGGCCAATGATCACCAGAATACCTTTACCACCTGAACCTTTAGCGGGCTTTACGGCAAACGCTTCGAGCCCCATTAATTGATCTTCAATGTGGGCAATTTCGTGCTGTGCATTCACCACAAAAAATAATTTGGGCGTGGCGACTTCGTACTCTTCGGCCAAGAGTTTGGTCTTGAGTTTGTTATCCACCAAAGGGAACAAACTGCGCGGGTTGTACGCGGCGATAAAATCGTGGTTGCGGCAATTCATACCGAGTATTCCCATGCGCTTCAAGCGCCAAGGGCTGACCCATTTTTCTAAAAATTTCATGGGCTCGCTCCTTACACCGCGGTGTCTTTAGCAGCGGTATCTTTACTGGCCGTTTCGTTATCGACCATAGCGCGGAAACGACGCAATTCAGATAATTTATAGCCGGTGTATTGACCCATCAACATAATCAATGCGAGCGCAACAAAATTCAGTTCGGGGAAATTGAAAGTTAAGTGGCCAATAATCGGAAATTGCATGAGGGTATAGGCCATAACGGCGACTAAGAGGCTTCCTCCACCTTGTACCAGCACTTCTTTGGGGCCTTCTTCCTCCCACAAAATGGACATACGTTCAATCGTCCACGCGATGATGATCATCGGGAAGAAGGTGATGGTCATGCCTGTATTGAAGCCCATCTGGTAGCCAACCAAACTCAGCGCTGAGATGATAAAAATCACCAGCACGACCAAGGTGGCAATCCGCGAGATCAACAACAAATTAAGCCGCGATAGATAAGTACGCAGTACTAACCCCATGGCCACCACAGTGATAAAACTCACTAAACCCAGCACCAAAGATGTTTGCAAAAATGCGAGAGCAATCAAAATAGGCATGAATGTGCCTGAGGTTTTCAAACCAATGATGATGCGCATAAACACCACGACCAACGCGCCTATTGGCAAGAGCAACAAGAGCTTAAACATACTTTGCTCTTCAATCGGCAGATGCTGAATGCTAAGTACGCTGAAAATGCTGTCTTTGTATTGCGCCTTTATTAAATCTAATGCAGGTACCGTTTGGTGAATCATGGAGAAACTCACCCGTGAACGATTACCGCCCGCTACATCCAAAATGGATTCGCCACCCGTGTGCCATAACAACAAATTCTCAGGTACACCCTGTTCGCCCGTGTAAGGATTGAAAAGCACCCACTCCTTACCATCAAATACTTGTACCAAGCGGGTAAGGTTTTGATGACGGCGAGCATCCTCCAAATACAAGCCTAACGCTGGGCGAGCTGGATAACCCGCTTGGTTAATCAGTTTTTCCACTAACGCGGATTTATCGGTTCCAGCGGATAGTAACAATGCTGCGTTTTGATCTAAGGCTTGTGAATTAAGGACTTTGATTAACTCACGGGCCAAACTTTGCGGGCTACTGGATTTTGCCCAAGCCGTATCCAACACTTGTTGAGCGGCTGTTTCTTGGGAAGAACCGTCCCAATCCACATCCACCACCTTGGGTTGTTCCACCAATATCGGTTTAGGTATTGTTTCACCCACTTCAATGAACTGGGTTTTGTAGTAAATCGTTTGCACACCTTGCGCTTCACGTTTTGACCATTCGCCGCGACGCACACCATTTTCACTCACTACGGCATAACCATAACCTGGCGCTGCCGCTTGCTCGCTAAAACTGCGATACCCCGGTGGGCTATCAGGCAGACCTAAACGCGCCGTCACCGGCTCCCCCGTTGCGTCAAAATCGATACGCGCCTCAATCAACCATACTGGTTTTTGCACACCTGGCGTAAATGGAATCTCCATCTGACTATGACGCAACCAAGCAGTCACAAAGCCAGCCAACATCAAGGCGGCGACGATGGTATAAAAAGGAGCGCGTGACGGTTTTTTCATGAAACTGTATTCCTCGAAGACTGGCTATTGCGCAACTAACGATAAGGTCAGTAAGAATGCCCCATATGACCATCACATGGGGCGATATGCGCTTTATTTTTTGGCGGGCGTTGAACCCTTGGGTTCATCTTTATGTTGTAAAGGCGCGAGATTATTGCCACTCACATCGACCAACATGACATCGCGCAACAGGTTGCGACCGATTAATACGGGGTATTCGGAATCCGTGCGGTCAGCCAAAATAAACTCGCCTTTTTGGGTAAGTTTGCCGATGGTAAAACGCATTTCTACCACCGGGCGACGATCCGATGTTTCAGTGGCTGATTGCACCGTTTGGAAACGCAAACGCTTGCGCTCCAACACATGAGGCTCTTTAGTGACGGGGTTATAAACGGTGAAACGCACCCATTCCTCGCCGTTGCGTTCAAACATCTGCATGTTGCGGGCATCTAATACCGAATTAGCTACATTGGTGCTGATGCGTGCTGGCATCGCAATATTGGAGCCGTTAATCAGCACTTGTTCACGCAAACCGACGATTTGTTTATCCGTCAGTGGCGCATCTTTGTTTTTACTCTTGGGAGCCGTTTCAGCGGCAGTGGTTGGGCAATCGGGAGTAATGGTTTTTTCGATGACCTGCGGTCTGGCCTCCAAGGCTTTCTGCTGTTCGCTGAGCTGTTGCTGCACTTGCGTTAAGCTCGCCAAAATCTCACTCTGTTGTTGCTCAAAGCGCTTACTTTGTGCGTCCTGATTAGCGATACATTGCTGCACAGCCGCCAACTCCGGTTGTGGGCCTTGGGGTTTATGGGGAACGCAGGCGCTCAGAGCGAAGATTGCCGAGGCTAACAAACCCAAACGGCCAAGAGGTGATACACGATTTTTATTCATTAGAATCAGCCACAAACATAATGTAAATGAAATGAAGGATGGACACTCGACAGTAGATAGCGCTAATTGTAGCGAGATGAGTGGGCTAAAACACCCTCAAGTCAGGATTTAAACTCATATAGACGAGGATATTCGGGGGGTAAATGACGAAAACGTTTATATTCCCACTGATACTGGGCAGGCGCCCGCCGCACGCAAGCCTCCACACTCGCGTTTAAACCCCTCACCGAGGTCAGCGCATCGTCGCTATAAATGCTGGGATCGGCATCTATCACCACCATTTTAAAACCACCTTCCACTCGCTCGGCATAACACGCACAAACTGTACATCCGGTGCGTTGAACTAGACCCTGTACCAAGGTCATGGTCCATGCCGGTTGTCCCATAAAGGGTGCAATCTCTCGACCCGATTCTTTGTCCGGAACCTGATCCGGCAAAATCCCAACAATATTGCCAGCCTGTAAGGCTTTAAACAGCATCATCACCCCTTTGCGATTCGTGGGCGCCATACTGATATTCAATTTACTGCGTCCACTCAAGACCAAGTCATCCATCGCCTTGGTTTTCAGTGGCTGATACATGGCCGTTAAATGCGCCACACTCGCCAAATAGGGCGCTACCACTTCCCAGTTGCCATGATGCGGCGCCAATACCAACACGCCCTTACCGGCAGCGACTTTTGCGCGCAAAATCTCATCGCCCTCCATCGCCACGATTTTACTTTGCAGCCAAGGCCAGGAATTACGCCAAATGGCTCCCGCCTCCATCGCGGTTTTCGCAGTTTCTTGCAAACTTTGTTTGGCCAATTGGCGATGTTCGGCCGACGTCAATTCAGGGAAGCAAACGGTAATATTTTTCAGGGTAATTTTAGCGGCACGTGCATTCATTACCCACAAACACCAACCCATAAAACAACCCACTGCACGAAGGGTACCGAGTGGTAATAAGGCTAAGAATTTAAAGAGGTAAGGAGCGAGGTGATCTTTCATAAGCCGCCGAGCCTGAAAACAAAAAGTGCGCGCAGCTTACCGGAAAAACGCCGCTAGCAGAATGCTAGTCAAGGAGGAAGGAATCTTTATCTATACCAAAAATATTTAAACATAATGTGAAATACGCTTATTGAACCTTTTTCAAAGCGCCGTAGAATGCCATGTTGCGCATGAGCTTATATAATGTTTTTAGGTAGTGAGAGCCATTAAAGATATCTACCCGCACCATAAAACCATGGAGAGATGCATAAGATGAAAAAGACCTTGAGATTCGGAGACAAGGGGGCCGAGGTAAAAGCACTGCAAGAGAAACTTAATATAAGACTCGGGCTACAACCACCCCTTAAGCCAGATGGTGATTTTGGTAAAAACACACTAAAAGCTCTAAAGCAATTTCAAGCCATTAATGACTTAGGGATTGATGGTGTTGCGGGACCTAAAACATTTAAAGCACTAGAACACCAAAATGACAGTAAGAAAGTCATTGCAAAAGTCGCTGTAGTTGTTGAAACCAGTAACGAATGGATGAAAATTGCTAAAAAGGAAATAGGCCAAGCAGAAATTTCCGGTAAAAAACATAACCCCAAAATCATAAAATATCACGCCTCAACAACATTAAAAGCAAAAGCAGACGAAGTAGCTTGGTGCTCTTCCTTTGTAAACTGGGTTATTACTGCGGCAAAACTAAAAGGCACAGATTCTGCCGCTGCTGCAAGCTGGGTTGCGTGGGGAGAAAAGACAACTGCCAAAACAGGTGCCATTACTATTATTAGAAATTCAAAAGCTGCAAATTCTAGTCTGACAACATCTGGCAATCATGTTGGATTTTTAGTGAAGGAAACAGCAACACATTACGTATTACTTGGTGGCAATCAAAGTGATCAAGTAAAAATCTCTACCTTCCCTAAAAGCAGTTGGACATTAAGAGGCTATCGTTGGCCAAAACAAGATAAATAGGGGCTTTTCTGTGACTATGCTATCAAGATTTTTAACTTGCTTATTTCTACTACTGCCTATCAGCTGTACCGCAACTGAAAAAACAACATCATTTGAAGAATTTTGGCCCAAGTTTCGTGAGGTATTACTTAACAAAAACTATACTGAGCTCGCTGGACTTGTTAAATTACCGCTTGAAGTAAAAAGCGTCGATGATGAAACACCCAGTAAGTATTACGATGCAGAACAATTAGAAACTGTTTTTCCTCGCATCATGGAGCAAATTGTTTACGTTTACGTAAATGATGAGCCTATAGAGCAAAGCCTAAGCGATGTTCTAGTAGAAAAAACTACCGTCATCATTAATCCCAAAAAAACCACTTACCGTGTTGACCAATTTCAATTTGAAAAAATTGATGGAAAGTGGCTGTTAACTAGAGCGTACTTAGAGGAGTAGTACGTTAGCTCACCCGTACCGCCGAAAAAATATCCACAAAAGTGACTTCTTTTTCGATATTAATGGGATGGTGCAAACGACGTGAAATATCACGGGCGGATACGATACCGCGAATATGATGTGCATCAGTATCCACCACTAACAAATATTCCTGATGCGCTTTTTGTAACGCGGCCACCACATCCGCCACAGTGACTCGTTTAAAGTCGTCTACATTAATGGCGCGAATAGTATCGCGAGAATGCATAAGATCGCGCACCAACAACTCATCGCGTCTCATATGCAATTCCATTTGTTTTAACAGCAGGTTGTGATCCGACAAATCATCCACACTGATCACGCCGATGAATTCTTTATGATCATCCACCACGAGCTTGATTCTCACATCTTCCGCTAACATGACCTCCAGAGCCTCGCTTGCTTCCAGATGGCCATCTACCATGTGTGGTTTATGGCTGCGAAAATCTGTCAAAATCGCCAGCGCAGAGCTGCTACTGTGGATATCTTCAAACTCTTCGGGTTGCACTAAATGATCATTCGCCGCCAGCGCAAACACGTTTAAATTTTTCATTTCACACCCCAATCAGTGTTGATATTTAAGGGAAGAGCACGGAACCTTTATGGCCGTTTACATCAATCTTCCGATTCACTAACAACATAGGGCGTTAGGAATCGAATTGAAACCCAGATAAATCGCTATTTACGCTACCTTTACTCAAGCTTTACGAGCGGTTTACTCGCTATTTACAAGGGCTTTACTTCCTTAACCCCTGTTTGTGCTCGCTTTTAAGGTGCAGGCCTAGAGAACGCTGCCATTGCTAGGCTTCTGCCGCTATAATCGCCGCACTTTTTCGCTGTATTAACTACGCCATACAAACTATTTTCTTTCCGGAGGCAGTGTTTGCCGTGTCAAAACCTGACGTAAGTACATTCCAAGGCTTAATTCTGGCCTTACAAGAATATTGGGCACGCCAAGGCTGCGTGATTTTGCAACCCTTGGATTTGGAAGTCGGTGCCGGCACCTTTCACCCAGCTACCTTCTTGCGTGCGATTGGCCCTGAAACCTGGAACACCGCTTACGTACAACCCTGTCGTAGACCTAAAGACGGCCGCTACGGTGAAAACCCCAACCGTTTACAGCATTACTACCAATTTCAGGTTGCGCTAAAACCCTCGCCCGACAATATTCAGGATCTGTACCTCGGTTCACTGCGCGAAATGGGCATAGACACCCTCGTACACGATATTCGCTTTGTAGAAGACAACTGGGAATCGCCCACCCTCGGTGCTTGGGGTTTGGGTTGGGAAGTGTGGCTTAATGGAATGGAGGTAACGCAATTCACGTACTTCCAACAAGTCGGTGGTTTGGAGTGCTATCCCGTCACGGGTGAAATTACCTACGGCATCGAACGTATCGCCATGTACTTGCAAGGTGTGGATTCGATTTTTGATTTGGTGTGGACCATCAACCCTGATGGTGAAAAAGTCACTTACGGCGATGTGTTCCATCAAAACGAGGTCGAGCAATCGACTTACAACTTTGAAGAAGCCGATACCAATTTCTTATTCAGCAATTTCGATTTTTACGAAAAAGAAAGCCAGCGTTTAATGGCAAAAAATTTACCACTACCGGCTTACGAAATGGTGATGAAAGCGTCACACGCCTTTAACCTGCTCGATGCGCGCCACGCCATTTCTGTAACCGAGCGTCAACGTTTTATTTTGCGCGTGCGCACCTTATCGCGCGCAGTGGCTCAGGCTTATTTTGATAAGCGAAAAGAACTTGGATTCCCCTTAGCCCCAGAAGCGCTACGTGCTGAATTTTTATCAAATACCGCTGAAGGCTCTCCTGCTAGCGCATCTGCGGAGGAAAAATAATGACTGATTTTTTAGTTGAACTCGGCACTGAAGAATTGCCACCCAAAGCACTCAAGACGTTAATGACTGCTTTTCATGAAAGCATTGAAGCTAGCTTAAAAAATGAAGGATTGGCTTTCACTGCCGTTAAATCCTTTGCGGCACCACGTCGTATGGCCGTATTGGTAGAAAATCTCGCCAGCGAAACACCCTCAAAAGAATTAGTCGTTTGGGGGCCACCTGCCGCTATCGCGTTTGATGCAGAAGGTAAACCCACCAAAGCGGCTCTGGCCTTCGCCGAAAAGAACGGTATTACAGCTGCGGCACTTAAAGCAGAAAACGATGGCAAAGTTGAAAAATTAGTCGCGCGTATTTCGCAACAGGGCAAAAAAACGGTTGAATTGTTAGAAGCCATTGTTAACGATGCTTTCGCAAAATTACCCATTGCCAAACGCATGAAGTGGGGCGCAAAACGCGAAGAGTTTGTTCGCCCTGCACATTGGTTGGTGATGTTGTTTGGTAACGATGTTGTCAATGCGCGCGTGCTTGGCTTACACGCTGGCCGTACGACACGCGGCCATCGTTTTCATTACAACAACGCGATTGAATTAGCGCAAGCCAGTGATTATATCGCCGCGTTAAAAAATACCGGTTTTGTATTGGCCGATATGAGCGAACGCAAGTCCTTAATTGAACAGCAAGTGAATGCGGAAGCGAAAAAAATCGGCGGTATCGCCGTTATCGACCCTGATTTGTTAGATGAAGTAACCGCACTCGTTGAATGGCCAGTTGCACTCACCGGCAAATTCGAACAACGCTTTTTGCAAGTGCCTGCGGAAGCCTTAATCGCTTCCATGAAAGAGCACCAAAAATATTTCCACGTGGTAGATGCCAACGGCAAACTTATGCCTAACTTCATCACCGTGGCCAATATTGCGAGTAAAGACCCAGCGCAAATTATCGATGGTAACGAGCGTGTTATTCGCCCACGTTTATCTGATGCCGCTTTCTTTTTCGAAACCGATAAAAAAACCACGCTCGCTGAATTGCGTGAGCGTTTAAAAACCATCGTATTCCAAGCGCAACTCGGCACTGTGTTTGAAAAAACCGAACGTGTTGCAGCGCTGGCCACATTAATCGCCACTAAATTGAATGCCGATGAAAAATCGGCTGTCCGTGCGGGTGAGTTATGTAAGTCAGATTTAGTCACCAATATGGTGGGTGAATTCGACAATATGCAAGGCATCGCCGGTTATTACTATGCACTGAACGATGGCGAAAATACTGAAGTCGCCGCGGCGATGAACGAACAATATATGCCACGTTTTGCGGGCGACCAATTACCCGCGACCACAACAGGTGCGATTATTGCGCTCGCCGATCGCTTGGATACAATCAGTGGTATTTTTGGCATCGGCCAACAGCCAAGTGGCTCAAAAGATCCTTTTGCCTTGCGTCGCGCCAGTATTGCGGTGTTGCGCATTTTGGTTGAAAAAAATCTCACTTTGGATTTACGCGAGTTATTAACCTTCGCTAAAAACCAACACAAAAATCTCACCGTTGGCGATGAGCTGGTGGAGCAAGTATTAAGTTATATGCTCGATCGTTTCCGTGCCTTCTATGAGGATGCGAATATTCCGGCAGAAGTTTTCCAATCGGTTACGGCTAAACAATTATCGCAACCCTTGGATATTAACCAACGCGTACTCGCGGTAAATGCGTTTAGTCAATTACCACAAGCGCAAGCATTAGCGGCAGCGAACAAACGTGTATCTAACATTCTCAGCAAACAAAATGCCTCTGCGAATGCCAGCGTAAACACCGCGCTCCTGCAAGAAGAGGCCGAGAAAACCTTGGCACAAGCCGTAGAAGCAAAAGCGAGTTTGGTCGCACCTTTATTTGCTGCACGTGAATACACCAAAGCACTCGCGTTGCTGGCAGATTTACAACAACCGGTCGATGCATTTTTTGATAGCGTGATGGTGATGTGTGAAGACCCAGCGCTGCAACAAAACCGTTTGGCATTGTTAACGAGATTGCGCGGCTTGTTTTTGGAAGTAGCAGATATTTCTTATTTGGTTCCAGCGAAAAACTAATGCTTTTAATGTTTTAGATAGCACTTATTCGCCATCAGGGATTGGGTATAGCTCTGTGAGACCATCGGAGACATGGATGTCGACGATGAGCCTCCATGGATGGATTTACGGCGTGTCTCACAGAGCTATAGCCAATTCCTGAGCAATCAATTTCTAGGCGGCTTGCTTCACGCAACCGCCCTACGCATGATCGGACATTTTCATGAAACTCATTATCCTCGACCGCGATGGTGTTATTAATCACGACCGTGCTGACTATGTAAAATCGGCAGACGAGTGCGTGCCCATTGACGGCAGTATCGATGCCATTGCACGTTTGCATAAAGCCGGTTTTACGGTTGTTATAGCAACCAATCAGTCGGGTTTGGCGCGCGGTAAATTTGAGCTAGATGATCTTGAAGCCATGCACGAAAAAATCACGCGATTGGTGGAAGAACGTGGCGGTGAATTGGGTGCAATTTTTTATTGCCCCCACGCACCCGAAGACCATTGCAAATGCCGCAAACCACTACCGGGTTTAGTGGATGCCATTGAAGCTGAATTTAATATTTCTGCTGAGGGATTTTATTTTGTGGGGGATAGCCTGCGTGATTTGCAAGCCGCTGTGGTAAAAGGCTGCAAACCCGTCTTGGTTGAAACAGGCAATGGCAGCAAAACCATCGCTCAATTAAACGATGCCAGTTTACAAACCGATTCACCGATTCTAACGCGTGAACAAATTGAAGTGGTGGCTGATTTAGCAGCGGCTGCCGATTTTATTATTGGCAATAGCAGTGGGAATTAATGTGTTACACCTTCGCAGTTTTATTTTTCTTCTCGGCCACCAATTAACCGGTGCTTTGGCAGGTTTGATTGCCGTAATCATTTGGCCAATCATGCCTTACTCATGGCGCTGGCGCATTGTGACTTGCTGGAACCGTTTCACCATGTTTTGGATTTTTGTGTGCTGCGGCGTGCGTTTTAAAGTCATCGGCCAACGGCATACCGATCACTATCCCTGTGTCATTATGGCCAAACACCAAAGCACTTGGGAGACGATGTTCCTGCAATATTATTTTGGGCCTGTAAGCACCATCCTTAAAAAAGAATTATTACGCATTCCTTTTTTTGGTTGGGGTTTAGCGAGCTTGCGTTCGATTGCCATTGATCGCAGCAACCCCATTCAAGCGTTGAAAGATGTTAAAAACAAAGGGCTTGAGCGGATCAAGCAAGGTAATAATTTATTAATTTTCCCCGAAGGTACGCGCATGCCTGTAGGTACTGTTGGCAACTATGCGCGCAGTGGTGCCGATATTGCCGTCTCTGCCGGTGTACCCATTATTGCCGTTGCACACAACGCTGCGGAATGTTGGCCCCATAAGCAGTTTTTAAAATATCCCGGCACCATTACGGTGGTATTGAGCGAACCCATCAATACCGCCGGCAAAGATCGCAAAATCTTAACCGAAGAAGTCAAACAGTGGATTGAAGGTGAAATCGCCAAGATGCCTCCCGCCCGCAGGGATGGACAACGACCTTGGCTAGAGCAATCCAGCGAGAACCCTGCGCCCTAGGATCTCCCGTTGTAAATCCCGAGGCTAAGGTTAGGGCGCTATTCACCTTGAGTGCACACATGGTTTAGTGATTCGTGGGCACAGTGTGGGGGGATGGTGTGGGGGATGGACTAGCGATATAGCGCAACCACAGGTATCCCATAACGGCCGACACAAACGATCCCAATAAAATCCCCAGCCGCTCATTCATTACCTGATTTTCCATCGTCTGCCCAAATGCCAAAGAGCCGATGAATAGACTCATGGTAAAACCTATCCCGCAAATAACCGCCACCCCATACAATTGCGACCAACTGACATCATCGGGTAGACGGCCAATACCTAACTTCACCGCTAACCAACTAAACACAAGTACCCCCAATTGCTTGCCAATGAAGAGCCCTAAAAAAATACCTAAAGGAACGGGGGAAACTATATCCGCAAACTGCACACCAGAGAGTGATAAACCCGCGTTAGCAAAAGCAAACAAGGGCAACACACCATAAGTGACTGGGCTGTGCAAATCTTTTTCCAAGTCATGCATGGGTTTTACGTAGTGACCATCATGATCGACCCCCTTAAACGGGATGAACAGAGCCAAAGCAACCCCAGCGAGCGTTGCGTGCACACCGGACTTTAATAAGCTGACCCACACAAACAAACCGACCAGCAAATAAGCCGATTTACTCACCACATTTTTATGATTCATCAGGGCTAAGATCGACATGCCTATAGTTGCACTCACAATCGCCGTGGTAGATAAGTTATCGGTGTAAAAGAGTGCGATGATGATAATTGCGCCTATATCATCAAAAATTGCCAAAGACACCAGGAAAATTTTCAAACTCACCGGGATACGTGAGCCGAGCAAACTCAACACCCCTAAAGCAAAGGCAATATCCGTTGCGGTAGGTATCGCCCAACCATGGAGTGCATAGGGATTATCTTTATTGATGTAGGCGTAAATAAGCGCCGGAAACAACATGCCACCGATAGCCGCAATGCCGGGTAGTGCGATCTTAGCAACACTATTTAATTCGCCGACGAGGACTTCTCTTTTTAACTCCAACCCCACCATTAAAAAGAACAATGCCATCAAACCATCGTTGATCCACAGGAGTAATGGCTTGGCAATAGAGAAGCTCCCTATGGCAACCACTACGTCCACCGACAGCAATTGATTGTAATAAACCTGCAGGCTGGTGTTAGCGGCAATCAATGCCAAGAGCGCCGCAATAATCAGCAACACGCCTGGAGCGGCTTCATGCTTGAATAAACGACCCAGTAAGCCCATAAGCGCCTCCCAATGGGTTATGTGAAAAGTGAACTACACTATGAAAATAAGTGCGCCAAACCTGATATGCGCAGATCTCTAGGAAGGAACCATAAGCCTCGTTAATGACTCGCAGGCATGTGCATGTAAATCCATCACTTTGTTAAGTAATTCATAAAGATGACCGTCCAGATAACTACAGGTTCCGCCGTGCAGGCATGGCATCTCACCCTATTACCTACCTTTGGGGCGATAGGTACTAATCTCAACAGCGGGGAACTGCTGTGATCGGCTTTATTCATCGCAGTAAAAGACCATGGTTCCTGAGATTCAGCATACTGGCTGTACTCGCCGTTGTGTGGTTTTTTACCAACGCATTCTTTGTGAAACTGGAACGCCACTATAGTAAACCCCTACCCCTACACTTTTCTCTGCCACTGCCCGATGACACCGCTAAAATTTTTGGTGTGCCCACTAACCCTGTGATCGAAAAAATCGTTGTTGCTGGCTTTTTTTCTGACTGGGCAGAAGATGGTCCCTACGAGATGACTCAAGTAACGCCGACGCGCTGGACCATTGATATACAACTGCCCCCTGGCCGAAACCAGTATAAATACGTGGTTTTCCTCCGTGATCGTAAAGACCCCGTGTGGGTTTACGATGCCAGCAATCCCGAACGGGTGTTAGATACCTGGGGTGAGCACAATTCCATCCTCACTATTCCTGATATTCCTACGTATCATGTTGTCGCCAATAGTTTTTTTGCCGGAATTTTGGTGTTATTGATTATCAGCTTTTTTATTGAACCTATCATTCATCATATTTTGCATTGGCGTTTATCGTTTCACATCAAGCTCATGATTTCTATGGTGATTTTTGTCACCCTATCCAACAGTATTTTTATGGTTTATCACCTGCATGAAAGTAGGCAACTGATTAAACAAGGGGTGATTGATAACATCAATATGATTCATTTGGTGTTATCGGGGCGCGATATTAATTTTAAAGACATCAGCCACGAAGGTGAACACTTGCGCACAGCGCTCGCGGATTTTTTCTGGAATAGTAAAACCCGAGTGGAAAAATTTCAGTCATCGCCCTACGCAATTACCTTGTCCGATATCGCAATACTGGATACCGATTACCATTTAATTCATCTTTCTCATCGCAATCAAAATGCCATTTTGCAAAATCAACGTGCGCAAAAATTAGGGTTTAAAGACAGCACGGATTTTTTTATGGAGGGCGTTTTTGCCCCAGCGATTGCAACCGCTAAAACACACATTCGTTTGGAAGACATTATCTTCAGCAATCCGCAGGATCATGTCATAGCCGCGGAACCCGCGGACACACGGCGCGGTATTTTTTTTCTGGGTTACAGTACTTTTTTGAAGCCCATTATTATTAAAGGTAAACATGTCGGTTTTTATGCAGGCGCTATTCAAAGCAAACTCTATGGCAAAGAAATTGAACGCATGTTTTATATCAGTTTGGCACTGGTAATAATCATTTCTTCCATCTGTTTATTTTTGTTAGCCAGCGTCGGCAAGATGATTACACACTACTTATCGGAGTTAGCCTCTTGGACTCAACAAATCATTAAAGGTAACTTTGATTCTCGTATTAGTATTAAAAGCGGCGATGAAATTCAATTACTGGCTGAAAATTTTGATGCTATGCGTAGCTCGCTTGAAGAAAGCTTTTCACAAATTGCGGAAAAAAACAATTTACTGCTGCGCGAAGCCTATTACGACTCGCTAACTCAGTTACCTAACCGTAAAAAAATGTTGCTCGATTTGAGTACAGAATCTTGCAAGGGTCTGGTTGTTATTAACATAGATTCGTTTCGCGGGCTTAATGATTTTTTTGGAACAGATGTAGGCGATAGTGTTTTGAAAGAAGTGACCTCACGCCTCGCTTCGCTCACCAATGACAATGGTCTAATGCTGTATAAAATAGGCCCCGATGAGTTCGTCATCACTATCGGCAATATTACATACCCTTTTGATATTCACAGCAGCGAACAAACTCAACAATTTACTCAGTATATTTGTAAAAAAATTGCAGAAGATTGTTATCGAATTGGCAACAACGAAATTTATATTTCAGTCACGGCGGGTATTGCCATTGAACAAAACGCTGGAACATCTACCTTATTATTTAGCCACGCCGCTAATGCCATGAGAATTGCCAAAGAACGTTTAATTGGACAACTCTTGTACGATAAAAGCATGGAGGAAACTCAGGCGTTTGAATACAACATGACGTGGGCGAGTAAAGTAAAACAAGCGATTGATGAAGATCGCATAGTGCCTTACTTTCAACCCATTGTTACCAACGGCAGTTGTGAAATAGAAAAATATGAATGTTTAGTAAGGCTCATCGAAAAGGATGGTACTGTAGTTACGCCCTATATGTTTCTCGCTATTGCGCAACAAGCGCGTTTATACCCCTTCATAACACAGACTATGATAAAAAAATCATTTGCGGTTTTTGCTAATAGTCATTATGAATTTTCCATCAACATTTCGATTGAAGACATTCTCGATCAGCAAACCATGCATTGTTTATTTGCGACTATAGATCAATACCCTTTTGCCGCCACACGCGCCATTTTTGAAATGACCGAAAGCGCTGAAATTCAGAATTATGAAATTTTGCGTCAGTTTATTAGCAAGATAAAAAGCTATGGGTGTCGTATTGCTATCGATGATTTTGGTTCTGGCTATTCAAACTTCGCGCATATCATGAGTATGAATATTGATTATTTAAAAATTGATGGTTCATTAATACGCAATCTGGATAGCGATGAAAATGCTCAAATTATTGCTCGCACCATTGCAGAATTTGCTAAAACACTGGGCATTAAAACCATTGCAGAGTTTGTTCACTCTGAGGTTATTTATGCCAAAACACTTGAGTATGGAATCGATTTTTCTCAAGGCTATTATTTTGGTAAGCCAGAGGCAGTTCTGGTAGAAAAATTCGTATTACCGCAAAAAACCTAAATCAATAGTTCTCGTTAATCAAGTCATTCTTTAGGCCATTGTAATTCTACTCGAGCGCCTGTTAGAAAATGAGGATCTACAAAGCGCGCATCACCCTTATGCCAATGCATGATGCGCTTCACAATCGCCAAGCCCAAACCAAAACCACCTGTTGCTGTATTCTCTGGCTGATGTTCATTGTACAAGCGTACAAATGAATCAAACACTCGATCACGCTCTGTGGCGATTATCCCTACACCATCATCTTCAACCGCAAGGAGAAAAGCGTTTGCTCTTTCCATGACTTCAATCACAATGGTGGTTTTTGCAAAGCGCGCAGCATTGTTAATGACATTTTGCACCACCGTTTCCATCAATTTCCATTCGCAAAAAATGTTAAGGTTTGGATCGCAGCGGCGAATCTCAATCTGTAATTGACGCGGATTATTCCGCAATAAGCGCTCTACAATCTCCTCTAACATGGCACGCATGTCTCCTGCACGTTGTGCAAGCGTTTGCGACTCTTGTTCATAACCGGCATACATTAATAATGCACTGATGAGCGCTTCCATCTCACTAATGTCTTGCCGAATGCTATTCAAATTTTTTTGGTTGTTAGATGGCGATGATTGATCATCAATCATCGCCAAAGCAAATTTCATTCGCGCCAAGGGTGTACGCAATTCGTGGGACACTGCATTGGTCATTTCTTTATGCGAATTAATCAAACCCCGCACTCGTTGCGTCATATGATTAAAAGCTTGCGCCAGGGGATAAACGGTTGAACTGGCTGCAATACGAATAGCATTAGGCACGGCATCCTTACCCAGATCGCGGGTTTGTTGTTCTAATTTTTTTACATCGCGCGCTAAAGGCCAGACCCACAAATAAATGACTAACGCGATGCTAGCGTAAAATATAAATAACAATAAGGTATGAACGGGTGATGTGCGTAAATCACTCAAAGGCAATGTTAGCGCAATAACCTGGTCGGTGTTTTTTAACCGCTTGTACCACACCATGGATTGTTCATCAGCAACACCTAGAATTTCGCCACTGGCAAGCTGAATGGCAGCCGTTGAATTGGCAAAATCATCCAAGGCGAGTAATTGAATATCGAGCGCCACTGCTTCTGCTAATTGATTAACCGCCGATGGTTCCGCCGCGGTTAATTGCTGCTCCAACAATAAAAAAATACTGCGCACTTCGGGACTCGTGGGTTGGCTATCCGCATAGTTGTCCCAAAATTTATCCAAGCCTAAACCGATTAAAATAACCGAGGCAACGATGAATAAATATAAGGAGATAAATGCACGATTCAACTCACGACTCTCCTTAATGCCTAGGCATTCCAAGCATCCGCAATGAACACATAACCTTTACCCCATACGGTTTTAATGCGTGTTGGGTTTTCAGGATGATCATTCAATTTTTTACGCAGCTGTGAAATACGTACATCGATAGTGCGATCCAAACCATCGTATTCACGATGATAAATATGATTAAACAAAAATTCGCGGCTGAGAATTTTGCCCGCTTGCGATGCTAATGCGAGCAGTAAATCATATTCGTGACTGGATAGATTAATATCAACACCTGCTAACACCACCTGACGCGCCGCCGGCTGTATACACAATTCACCAAACACCATTGACGCTTGTTCACGAGAATCTTGTTGATAATAACGGCGCATCAAGGCTCGGATACGCGCCAGTAATACGCGCGGCTCAGCCGGTTTAATCACATAATCATCGGCACCGTATTCCAACCCTAATACTTGATCCACATCACTATCACGTGCGGTTAACATGAGAATCGGGCCGTCAAATTGTGGGCGGATTTCTTTACAGAGGGTCAAGCCATCTTTACCGGGTAACATTAAATCCAACACGATAAGTGCCGGATTTAAATTTTGGATCTGGCGCATGACGCGATTGCCATTTTCCTCAATCGCAACTTGATAGTCATTCGTCTCCAGAAAATCTTTCACCAGATTTGCCAGACGGCGGTCATCTTCCACCAAGAGTATAAGATTATGTGGCTGCATAAGTGTTTGGCTCTACACCATAATATTGAGGAAATAACCTAGCGACTAAAAAAAACTCCACGGATTTCGTCGCTGTCTGCGATATTTTTTATCATTAAATACCACTTGAAAACGTTGATCGCTTACTGCTTTATGGGTTTTATGTTCGCGCAGTTGAAAATCCGTGCTGACACTGGCAGTTAATTCAAATTGATATTCACCTGCGATTGCGTTTTCCCAACACCTCAAGGGTTCTGGCTTTTCGCTTTGGTACAAACACAGTGATCGAGGCTCTGCTGCAGACCAGTTAACCTCTAAACGATCATGACAGACATCGTCTTTTTCGGTTAACACACACAAGCGGGGTTTGATAGAAAATTGAATCAGCGGCAGCGTTTTTTCAGGTGCCTCTGGGCTACCCAACTCGTCAGCAATAGCAAAACAGCTGCTCACACCAAGACAGAGCAATAAAGAGGAAGAAGCAACAGGAACACGTTTTAACATCTGTCGAGCGCCATCAAAAATGGTACACCCCCCCGACAAATGCCGTAATCACATGATTATCATTTACTAATGGACTGGCGCTAATCGCATCGGGTAAATGACGTACACTGGCAAGCACACGCAAATCCCAGCTGTCAGTCAGTTGGTAATTCCAATCAACACGAATAATCTGACTCACGCCATCCGTTGCTGTGTAACGATGTCTAAAACCAACTTCTTCTTTGGGAGCCCCATAATAATATTCAAGCACTTCCTGACTTTGCCAATTGAAACCCACTGACGCAAGAAGACGATGTCTATTGCTCACCCAAGGTTTAGCAATAACCACGCGCGCCTCTTCGCCTTCATGAACGCGCGTGATGTCGTGCAAGTAATGAAATTGCAGCTCTAGTGAATCCCATGTTAGGTTGTATTCAATTCCCGCTAAACCCGCCATGTGGCGATCATGTAAATCTTGCAGGCGCTTGCCATCACCTACGGAACCTTTTCCGCCGCCGGTAACGTCCTGATCAATAACGGGTATATCTTCATCGTCTCCGCCGCCAATAATGTCGCCGCCATTGCCCGCTGTTCCAACCCCAGGGCCATCAATAAAAAAATTGCTGGGGCTCCAGCGATGGAAAAAAACCTGATCGTAACTGGGTGTCATCAGTAGATTAATTTGTTGGTGTTGGTTTTCTGAGAGAATCACGCCAATATCGAGATTTTCAATAAATACATGCTCGCCCTGATAACTCACCTGCGGAATCAATACCAAAGGAATGTCATCGGCATCCGCTAAAGGGTTAGTACGCACACCCGCACCTATCCCCACACTGAATTGCCAATCCCCTACTAAAACACAGTCCTCATCGGAAGGGTCGCAATCGCTTGCCGCCTGCGCGTTAATCGCCAACAGGTACAGAATGAAAGCGCTAATGGTCAAAAAAATCTGCATGGCAGCACCACAGAGAGAGGGGGGAAATACTTGAGCCTACTAAGGTATTTATAGCGTTTTTTGGCGACAATGGTTGTAATGAATTGTAGCCATATTGACCCTAGTCAGTGATTACAAATTATTACATTTTAGTTCACTTGCATAACAGATTTTTTTATCCCCCGCTCTTAGTATGCAATGACTTTAACGAGTCTCTGTCACCACCATAACAACAATCTTACAAGGAGCGCACCATGAGTCACCATTTGACGTTGAAGCACCTGCTCGTCTGTTTACCCATAACAAGCCTCACCTTGGTAGGCTGCGGCGGCGATAACTCGTCCAGCCATTCTACAAAAACTGATTATTCCAATCTCCGTGCGAGCGAATTAAAACCAGAACCCTTACGCGAAGCATCCGCCAGTGAAATAGAGCAATTAGTAAAAAATGGTTTACGGCTTAATCTTGCTGGGCAAAAAGAATTTGATGATGTGGTACGCGACACACCCATTCTCAGTAATACGGCGGATGAAGGCAGTGGCACAGAAAATTTTTCCGGCACCAATGTACAAGTCCAAGGTGTGGATGAAGCCGATCACGTGAAATACGACGGTAAACATATTTTTTTAGCAACACCGATTGATTACACCAACAATCAAGCAGAGCAACACCTTAAAATTTTTGCTACGGATACCGCCTCTGCTCAAGCCAATCAGGTGAGCGATATTACTTTACTCGCTGATCACTGGGGTGATGTTTCAGAACTCTACTTAGTAGACCACAATGATGAAACATCTGGTCTGGTGACCTTGCGTCGCTCATGGAATTTTATCGCCTTTGATACCGTTATTACGGATGAGGCCGATGATGCCATAGAGCCCAGTAAAGATATTGCCGCTGATATGAGTATGGCCGATGAACGTTTTTTACCTTATCACATGGAGAAGGGTGTAGAAATTACACTTTACGATGTGCGCTCCCCCAGCAATCCCGATAAAGCTTGGTCTATGACTCTCGATGGTGATTTGCTGAGCAGTCGTAAAATTGGTAACACACTCTATTTAATCACCAGTTTTATGCCCGGCATTCATAATTTAGACATCTATACCAACACTGATGAAGTACGCAGCGCTAATGAAACACTTATCCGTAACACTGGCTTGGAAAAATTGCTGCCGGAATATTCTATTAATGGTGGCAGCGCGCAGCCACTGACTTCAGGTGAGGGTTGTTTAATTCCTGAAAGCACCACCGATATTATTGGCTATTCGAATTTTATTAATATCACAGCCATTAATTTAGCAACGCAGGACATCATCGAATCTGTATGCGTGAGTGGTTACATCGAAGGGATTTACAGCTCGCAGAACCATTTATATCTCGGCGGCTCTCAATATGACACGTGGAATGCTTGGCAGGGTTATACCGTTGTCCACCAATTTGCATTAAACGAAGCGGGTGTTGATTATCGTGGGACGGGCGCGGTTGAAGGCACTCTGGGTTGGAGCAATCCCTCATTCCGTATGGATGAATACGATGATAATTTGCGTTTAGTCACGACGACATTGAATGAATTAGGTGAACGCACGCACCAACTGCATATTCTGCGCAATGCCAACAACAGTAATGAATTAACACAAATTGCACAATTGCCAAATGAGCTTCATCCCGAACCTATCGGCAAACCCAGAGAAGATATTTACGCTGTGCGTTTTCACGGTGAGCGCGCTTACATCGTGACCTTTGAGCGTATTGATCCACTTTATGTATTGGATCTGGCTGATGCCACTAACCCTGTTATTGCAGGTGAGTTGGAAATTCCTGGCTTCTCCACCTACTTGCACCCGATAGGCGATGATTATTTATTTTCTCTCGGCAATGAAACGGATGTTAATGGCTGGCAAACCGGCATAAAGGTATCGCTCTTTGATATTCGCGATATCAGTCATCCTGTTTTAGTTAACAGCCATGTGCTCGGTAATAATTATTCTTGGAGTGATGCCCTTTACGATCATCGTGCGCTTTCCTTTTTAAACACGAGTGATGATCAGTTACGTATTACTATTCCTATGACTTTCTATAACTACATTGAAGGTGATGCAGAACTCGCTTTTTCTCCCTACACGACGAGTGGTTTGCAATTATTTGAAATTAATGGTTTGCAAAGTAATGCAGTGAGTCTCGAACAGGTTGGTGAAATTGTCGGTGCATCCACTGACGATCAATTAGCATCCTTCTGGTACTACCCCGGCAGAAATCGCGGCCTCATGCATAACGAGGCGGTATTTTATACCCACGATGCAACCGTCACAGGTGAACTCTGGCCAAGCAAGAAATAGCGAGAAGACAAAACCTACTCAGCAAAAAGGCCGCGAATGCGGCTTTTTTGCTATAAGGAAAAAATAACGAACAAAAATTGTAAACAATTAAAAACGGTAATCGATAGTAAGGCTGGTCGCATTAATGGCGTTATCGATTTCTTCAGAGATGTTTTTCCACTCAAGATTCACATTGATGTGTTGATTCATCACATAGCCAATACCAACGCCGTAAGATAAACCACTGGCTTTTTTCTCAACGGAAGCCGCTAAAGTTTCGACGCCACCCGGAAATGAATAGGTATCGTAAGTAATATCCATAGTGGTGTAACCCAATAAACCATACAGCTTGGCTTCTTTATTAATCACTTCGGGCTTGTAATAAATACTGACATATTCACCCACATCACGTTCTATTTTTGTGCCCTGGAATACGCCATCGTCATAAGCCTTATAATCGCCCGTGCTTGTACCAAAACCCACGCGCAATTCAGCAGCCAACAGCCCGTTGTATTTGTAGCCACCAAAAATCTCGCCTGCACTCGCTTCATCAGTTTCTGGAACTGAATTTTTGGCATCCTTTATTAAGGTAAAACCACCGCCCGCATAAAAACCACGCTGGTTATCGGCCATAGCCTGTAGCGAACAGAACCCGAGTAGCACTATTAGATATTTTTTCACGGTTTGATTCCTTAAAAGGGGCATACCTGCCTAGTTTATTGGTAGAAGGCGTGATCCAGAGGGGCTCCAGCTCACTGTCATATTCGACTATGGTAACTGAGCATAGTGCCAAACAAAAGCAGCGACAAGCGAAGGTTAAGACCCGCATCACGCCTTGAATAGCTAAACCCCTGTGAGCCACAAAACACAAAGGGACGCCATGCGCCCCTTTGTGTAGTCATACTCAAGATAGACCCTAGGTTAGCGATGTTTAACCTTATCGCCCTCTTTCAAACCTTCAAGAATTTCAATATTGATACCATCGGAAATGCCGGTTTTAACTTCGCGTTTTTCGTATTGTTGTGGGCCGGTTTCGATTTCAACAAATTGGCCTTTATCCTCAATGATCAAATTACCTTCGTTGATGGCAACCACATTTTCTTTTTTCTCCAAGACGATATCCGCATTAGCGCTATAGTTAGAGCGCAGGAACAATTGTTCTTGTAATTTTACCGCCGCACGAATTTGGAATTTGATAGTGCCCTGATCGGTAATACCCTTGGGCGATATGTATTCCAGAACCGCACTGAAAGGTTCACCTTCCAAAGCGCCCACATCTAACATTAACTCCATGCCTTCACGAATTTTACCTACTTCAGATTCATCCACCATGCCTTCGAAAATCATATCGCTCATGTCAGCCAGTGTCGCTATGGTTGTACCGGCGCCGAAAGAACTGGTTTCAACTATAAACGCGCCCTCTTTGAAAGGTAAATCCAACACCATGCCAGTAACGGTAGCAGCAATCATGTTAGACACTTTATCTGATTTTTTGGTGGCGCCAGATTTCATCAACAGCAAATTGTTTTCAGCCGCTGTTACGGCTTCGCGTTGTAAATCGTAATTTAATAAGAATTTATTGAATTCAGAGGTGGAGATTAATTTATCCGCAAATAATTTTTTCTGCCGTTCAAATTCATCGCTCGCATTTTGCAGATTGATTTTTGCAGTTTCCAACTGAGATTCTGCTTGGTTCAACATCACCATATTGGGAGCTAAGGTAATTTTGGCAATCACCTCACCTTTTTTCACTTGCTGGCCAGCGATAACATAAAGCTTTTCAACCACACCCGATACCTGTGATTTTATTTCTACTTCACGACGCGGAATTACCTTACCAATTGCCACGGTTTTTTTAATAATCGTGGTTTTGAAGACCGCATCACTTTGATATACGACTGGCTCTTGTTGTGATTTTTTATAAAGGAATACCGCCGTGCCTATAAAAACAGCGGCAATCAAACCAAGAATTACGAACCAAAGTATCTTTTTCATATTGTCCTTCTTATGGAGTCAGGTGTTAAATGTTAATCAAAATAAACGTTAAAATTTTATTCATGTTGCACAACAAGGCTTACTGGTCTTGCAGAGCAATAATAGGGTTCACACTGGCGGCTTTAGCAGCGGGCATAAAAGCAGCCAACAGGCCAGAAATAATTAATACTAATAACGCAACCAGCGCCGTCGTAAAATCGACCGAAGGGTTGCGAAACATACCGCTATTGTTACCCGTCGCAATTAGCACTTGCGCAATGCCTTCCAATACCAACACGCCTGCAACCAAACCGAAATAACCTGCAACAGCGGTGATAACAACAGATTCCTGGATAATCATCGCAATAATAGAGATTGGCGTTGCACCCAAAGCTTTGCGTAAACCGATTTCACGGGTGCGCTCTTTCACCACAATCAGCATGATATTTCCCACACCAATGGCGCCTGCCATAATCGTGCCTATAGCGACTATCCAACTGAATAAATTGATGCCATTAAACAAGCCATAAATTTTTTCAAATTCCGTTTGCAAATTAAAACTACCGATAACACCACCATCCTGCGGATCAATTTTTTTGCGTGCGTACAACAAATCCTTGATTTCATTTTCAACAACCGATGCGTGTACGCCCTCTTTTGGAATCACACCAAAGCTGCCGATCCAGCCCGTTTGATTAAATGCTTGTCGCAAGGTTTCGTTGGGAATGTAAACAATTTCTTCCTGGGTAACATTCACATTTTGAGTCGAACTGGATTTGTAAACACCCACTACTTGAAAACTAATACCTGCAACAATAATGGTTTTGTCGATGGGACTTTCACCTGGCGCAAACAATACTTCTTGAATACGCGCGCCAATCACCGCCACCTTGCGCCGACGCTCTTCATCAATTTTATTGATATAACGACCAGCAATCACTTTTTGCATATGCATGTTTTCCATGCCCGCATGGGTGCCTTTAATCGCAAAGCTGCCGTTTTTATCTTTGTATCGTGTGTAGCTCGGTGTTCCATTCCATACCCCTACACTGTTCTCTGGATATATATGAGCAACATTGGGAATATTGTCTTTAATGGCTTTTATATCATCCGAATTCAACGTGATTTGACGACCCACCGGCATGCCACGGTAAGGAATTTGTGTTGTACCTTGTGACCACATCCACACTGAGTTTGGCACTTGACGAAAATTTTCGATCACGCCATTTTCCAAACCCTTACCTGCACCGAGTAATACCGTGAGCATAAAGATGCCCCAGAAAACACCAAAAGCCGTCAAGCCTGTGCGCAATTTATGTTGGCTTAAAGAACTAAAAATTTCTTGCCACTTTTGGGTGTCGATTATCATGCTCATGGTTTTTACCAACCGTTCCTAATCAGCACGCATGGCTTCGATGGGCATAATGCGCGCTGCTTTTAAGGCAGGGACTAGACCTGCAAGCGCACCCACAATTACCAATAAAATAATGGCGGTTATCGCTACCTGAAAATTCACTTCCGGGTTTTGGAAGAAAGGCAAATTAGCGCCTGCCGAACGTAAACCAAATGACACTAATTCCAATAAACCCACACCCAACACTAATCCCGCATAACCAGCAACAGCTGTGACCAAAATGGACTCCATCATCAGCGTACCGACAATATTAATCGGGGTTGCGCCCAAGGCTTTGCGAATACCAATTTCACGGGTACGTTCTTTCACCGTAATAATCATGATATTACTGACACCCACAATACCCGCCGTTAAGGTTCCCAAACCCACAAACCAAATAAATGCATTAATGCCTAAAAATAAAGCATTTACCATTTTTGCAGGCTCTGCCATGTTGAACACATTAATAGCGCGCTCATCTTCAGGTGCAATACTGTGACGGCGCTTGATTAATTCAGTGACCTTTTTTTCAAATTCATCACCATCCACACCGGCTTTGGGTCGCAACCAAATATCATTGACTACATCACCACCACCAAAGGTTTTTTTGTACGTGGACATGGGAATATAAACGCGCTCGGATGCACGGCCATTGTTGTCACTATCTTCAAATACTCCGACAATAACGAGTGACACGCCTTTTACTCGAATGGTTTTAGCAATTGGATGCTCATCTGCACCGAATAAACGCTGCGCTACTGATGAACCTATAATGGCAACCTTGCGAACTTCACGATCATCAAAATCATTTATTTTTCGGCCTTGATTAAATGCCACTGCCGCTTTGATATCGAAATACTCATCGGCTACACCTTGAGTTTCAAAGTTACCGGTTTTTCTTTCATAGGACACTAACACTGAACCCATAGAAGCCGAAGAAGAAATAAAACGCACGCCAGGAATCTGTTTTTTTATCGCTTCTATATCGCTCTCATTTAATTCAATGCTGCGCCCCAAACCTAAACCTTTATAAGCCACTGCCGTTGTGCCGGGGAATATCACAATAAAATCCATTACCGTGGTGCCAAAACCCTTCATCACACCATTTTGCATTCCACGCCCAGCGCCCAATAAAAGTATCAACATAAAGATGCCCCAGAACACACCGAAGGCAGTGAGCAAGGTGCGCATTTTATGTTGGCGCAGGGTGTAGAGAATTTCTTGTAGGCTGTCCATGGACTTACCCTAGAATCTCTTCTTCATCTTGATCAGCAATTTGCTGGGCAATGATTTCGCTGTGATGCGAATGGTGTTGATGGCTCGAGAGGATTAATCCATCTTTTAAAGTAATTTGGCGTTGCGTTTGATCGGCAATGTCTTGTTCATGTGTCACAATCACAATGGTGTTGCCTAAGCTGTGTACCTCTTTCATGAGCGCCATAATTTCTTGTGTCGTTTGGCTATCCAATGCACCCGTTGGCTCATCCGCTAAAATGACTTTCGGTTTTGTCACTAACGCACGTGCAATAGCGACACGTTGTTTTTGTCCACCGGATAATTCATTGGGCATATGCGTGGCACGGTTTGAAAGTCCAACCATTTCCAAATATTGCGCAGCACGGTAATTGCGTTCTTTGCGACCCACACCTTGATAATACAAAGGCAAAGCCACATTTTCGGTAGCGTTTTTAAAGGGCAATAAATTAAAAGATTGAAAAACAAAACCCAGCAGTTCATTGCGTAAGTGCGCAGCGGTTTTTTCTTTGAGATTTTTAATTTCACGCCCCGCCAGAAAATAATCGCCCTGATCGTGCGTATCCAAGATACCTAAAATATTCAACAAGGTAGATTTGCCCGAACCGGAAGATCCCATAATGGATACCAGCTCACCTTCTTGTATGTGCAAATCTATACCTTTAAGCACGTGTAAAGGCTGTTCACCGGAGTGATAATATTTATGAATATTGTGCAGTTTGATCATGAATGCTCGTCCTGTATAAGCCTTGTGATGCACGACAACATCTCACCAGCTTAGTTGCTTTTAAGGTTTTACTATGAGGTTTTTACCCTAATTAACAAACCCTAACGCTATTTACCTATGTTCACTACCATGGTGTAAAAGTTGATTACTAACTTAGATGGGAATGCTGGGTGTTTGGATTCACCCAATATCGCCTTTTTACCAATCATTTTTATGGATGCTGTTTTAGCTTTGCTCAACTTGCTGATTACTCATCTTGTAAGGCGATTATGGGGTTTACTGCTGCGGCTTTCATGGCCGGTAAAACGGCGGCGGCTACGCCACAAAATACCAGTACACATAAAGCCGTAAAGGCTGTACCTATATCAATATAAGGCGATGAAAACATACCGGTATCCTGCCCTAATTTAACCAGTAGAGCTTTAACCAGCTCCAAGGTAAAAACACCCGCCACCAAACCACTGTAGCCGGCCACTAAGGTAATCACTAATGATTCCTGCATAATCATTAAACTGATCTTGGTAGGTGTTGCACCCAAGGCTTTGCGCAAACCAATTTCCCGTGTGCGCTCTTTCACGACCACCAGCATGATATTGCCCACACCTATCACACCCGCAATGATGGTTCCTATGGCCACCAACCAACTAAATCCAATAATGCCCGTCACTAAACTTTGTTGTCTTTCGTATTCTTCTTCCATGCTGTAACTACCCAACACACCTTTATCATCGGGATGAATATTTTTACGCTCCTTCACAAACTCATGAATTTTTTTATTGATCTCTTCTCCGCGTACCAACAAATGCGGCTGATACAACAGATAATTAAATGCAGCGGTTTGGTTAAAGGCCTGACGTAAGGTGTTATTGGGTATATAGATGTTTGTATTTAGCTGTTGATTATTGTCATCTTCATAAGTCACTTCATACACACCAACGATGACAAAGTTCACGCCTTTAATATCAATGACCTTACCAATTGGATTGGTGCCGTCGGGAAATAACATTTCTTTAGTGCGTGAACCTATAACGGCAACTTTACGGTAATTATCATCGTCATTTTTATTAATATAACGACCCTCAATAACACGCAGAAATTCTACGGCTGACCAACCTGCATACGAACCTTCTACATTGAATGATCCACTGCTTTTAGCACGTGATATGTAAACAGCACCTAATTGATTTTTGCCATTGATAAGCTGCAATTGCGGGAAATATTGTTTAATCGCATTAACATCTTCTGCGGTAAAGATTATTTGTCGGTTTTTACCAAATCCCTTATAAGCTAATTGTGTTGAGTTTGCTGACCATAGGTATTGAATATTTTTTCCATCGCCATAGGAGTCTTGCATTTTTATACCGAAACCGGTTCCAAATCCCAATAAAACCACTAGCATGAAAATACCCCAGAAAACACCAAAGGCAGTTAATCCGGTACGTAACTTTTGCTTTTTTAAACTGACAATAATTTCTTGCCATTTATCCGTATCAATCATCATGATTATTCCGCGCGCATGGCTTCGATGGGCATAATACGTGCGGCACGCAACGCCGGCATAAGTCCAGCCAATACGCCCGCAACGATCAATAACAACAGCGCACTTAATGCAACAGACATATCTATTTCAGGTTGCTGAAAATAAGGCAACTCAATATTCATCTTCGTGAGTAGCGCAGAAACACCTTCTAAGGTTGCAACGCCCATCACTAACCCCGCATAACCCGCCAGACTGGTAACTAATACCGATTCAAATAATAAACTCCACACAATTGCACTCGGGTGAGCACCCAAGGCTTTTCGAATACCAATTTCACGCGTACGCTCTTTCACGGTGATAATCATAATGTTGCTAACACCAACAATGCCGGCTAACAAAGTGCCAATGCCCACCAACCAAATAAATGCGTTCAATGCACTGAACATAGATTTCACTTGCTGTGCACTACGCGCTTTATTAGCAACCCACATTGCATTTAAATCATTAGGCGCAATTGAATGACGCTGACGCAAAACCGATAGAATTTTTTCTTCAAGCAAAATACCATCAACACCTTCCTTAGGCCGCGCAGAAATGATCGAAATATTTTCACCACCACCAAAAGCTTTTTTAAATCCGCTCATGGGCATATAAATGCGATCCGACATACGCCCTTGATTGCCTTGATCGTAAAACAAACCAATCACACGAAACATAATGCCGTTGATTTGAATCTCTTTACCAATCGCCTCATCATGAGAATCAAATAACCGGTCGCTCACATTGGTGCCAATCACCACGACTTTGCGATACTGATCCAAATCCAAACGATTAAAACGGCGACCATCATTAAATTGCATTTTTTCTTTGATATTAAAAAATTGATCGCCCACACCCAACACATCAAAACTGCCTACCTTAGTACCGTAGGTGACAACAATCGGCACGCCAAACATCGAACGAATATTGATTTCACTGGAAATAAAACGAACTTCAGGAACCTGTTGTTTAATATTAATCAGGTCTTCCTCGGTAAACGTAATACGACGATCAACAGGCAAGCCTTTATAAGGAATGGAAGTAACGCCGGGGAAAAAAAATAAAGAATCAGGCACATCGTTATAACGATCTTTAGCAAACGCTTTTTCCATACCGCGACCTGCACCCAACAGTAGGATGAGCATTAATATGCCCCAAAACACCCCGAAAGCCGTCAGCGCGGTACGTAATTTGTTTTGCCGCAGGGTAAAAAGAATTTCTTGCAAACTATCCATGACGATTTCCTAATCATATGCACTGTAAATACCGAACCAAGAGGGATTCCACTCTTAGGTAAATCCCATTTCACAGTGGATGTAATGTTGTTATCAAGAGCGACAAATTACCATAAGGTTCCGTCTTATTGGTGATTTAAGTCTGTTAGCTGGGATCTGAAAGGGTAAAAATCTGATTCTGATAGACCAAAACGCAGCCAACCCTTTTAATTATTCCGGAAGACTGCGCTTTTTAAAGAGCTGAAAAACTTGTTATGCAATAACACCACTGCGATTAACCGCGTTGATCAACGCTTTAATTGCCGAGGTAATTATGTTGCGATCTTGCCCCACGCCAAATACCGGTTTGCCATTATTCACTTTGACTTCCACGTAAGTAACAGCGGCGACATCTGAACCTTCACCGATGGCGTGTTCGTGATAATCAATAACGCTCACCTCACAACCGGTAAATTGACTAATGGCATGAGCGGCGGCATCGATGGGGCCATTGCCGCTGCCGCTGATTTCGACAGTTTTGTTTTGGTGTTGTGCGTGAATGATAATATCGACTTGATGATTGTCATCTTGCTCATGTACTTTGCTGCTTTTGTAAGTCACGGGTGTGGTGACTGCCAAATATTCTTCATTAAATAATTTTACAATTTCGCTGCTTTTTACTTCTTTGCTGGTGGCATCACTCACTTTTTGCACCACACCGCTGAATTCAATTTGCAGACGACGCGGTAATTGGAGACCGGCTTCTTGTTGCAATAAGAAACTCACACCGCCTTTGCCGGATTGGGAATTCACACGCACCACGGCATCGTAACTGCGGTTTAAATCGGCAGGGTCTACGGGCAAATAAGGCACTTCCCACAAGGCATCTTTTTTCTGTACAGCAAAACCTTTTTTGATGGCATCCTGATGGGAACCGGAGAATGCCGTAAACACTAATTCACCGGCATAAGGATGACGAGGATGTACCGGCAATTGATTACATTCTTCTACTAACTGACGCACACGATCAATGTCAGAAAAATCCAAACCTGGGTTCACACCTTGTGAATATAAATTTAAGGCAAGCGTCACCAAATCCACATTACCCGTGCGTTCACCGTTACCAAACAAACAACCTTCGACACGATCTGCCCCTGCCATCACCGCTAATTCCGCAGCGGCAACGGCGGTGCCGCGATCATTGTGCGGATGCACGCTAATAATTATCGAATCGCGTTTGTTGATATGGCGATGCATCCATTCAATTTGATCGGCGTAAGTGTTGGGTGTACTCATCTCCACAGTTGCGGGCAAATTCAAAATCATTTTTTTCTGCGGTGTAGGTTGCCACACCTCAGCAACGGCATCGCTCACTTCTTTGGCGAATTCAACTTCGGTGCTGGAAAATACTTCAGGTGAATATTGGAATGTCCAATCCACTTCGGGCGCTTGTGCGGTTAATTCTTTTACCCATTTTGTGCCTTGAATGGCGATATTTTTAACGCCTTCTTTATCGGTGTTATACACAATTTTGCGGAACGCGGGCGCGAGTGGATTGTACATGTGCAAAATCGCACGCTTGGCACCACGCAAACTTTGCACGGTGCGCTCGATTAAATCGTAACGCGCCTGCACCAAGACTTCGATGGTGACATCATCGGGAATATGATTTTGCTCGATCAACAAACGGGTAAATTCAAAATCCGTTTCTGACGCTGACGGAAAACCAATTTCAATTTCTTTAAAACCAATCGCGACCAATTCTTTGAAAAAACGCAATTTGGTCGCTACAGACATAGGGTCAATCAAGGCTTGATTGCCATCGCGCAGATCCGTGCTCATCCAAATAGGCGGCTTGTCGATAATCTTGTTCGGCCATTGACGATCGGGCAAAGCCACGCCGACAAAACGTTGGTATTTGGTGGATGGGTTGTTAAGCATGACGGACTCCTGATTGTAAATTTTTAATCCCCCTAGCCCCCTTTTTCAAAGGGGGAAGTCGCACCTTGTAAGTGGGTATTGGTTGTGCAACTAACCTTGTGGGTTAATCAAACTTTCTGCATAGATACTTCATCAACTGAAAGTCACTACCAACACTCCCCCTTTGAAAAAGGGGGCTGGGGGGATTTATCAACAGTCTAGCCATAACAATGCAGCAGATGATTGCGAAGATTGTTGCTATAAAACTTTTATAGCTATACTGTTGCTTCATTTTAGTAATTATTGGCAGATTATAGTTAACAAATGAGATTTACCGCTATGGAACTCGACCGTTACGACCGTTTGATCCTTGAGGCGTTGCAGCACAATGGCCGCATTTCTAATCAGGAATTGGCGGACAGCATCAGCCTGTCACCCTCCCCTTGTTTACGACGAGTGCGACAATTGGAAGAAGCTGGGTTAATTGATGGTTATGTCGCCCTGCTCAACGCGCGCAAACTCGGGCTAACCTTGGTGGCGTTTATTCAGATCAGCATGGATAAACACACGCCCGACCGGTTTGATGTGTTTGAAAAAACCGTGGGCAGCTACCCCGAAGTACTGGAATGCCATTTGATTACCGGACAATCAGCCGACTACTTATTAAAAGTCATTGTGAAAGATATGGATGCCTATCAGCAGTTTTTGTTACAGAAACTCACCCGCGTCGAGGGAGTGAGCGGTGTGCACTCTTCATTTGTACTTAAATCGCCCGTCAACAAAACCGCTCTACCTGTTGGTTGAGCGCGCGATCACACACAACAACCTGTGAGTGAAACAAGCCCTAGGGCAGCGACACCGGCAAGGAGATAGAAAAGGTTGCGCCTTTGCCTTCTTCACTCTCAACCGAAATTTTCCCGGCGTGTCTTTCAATGATGCCGTAAGTGACCGACAGCCCGAGGCCAGTGCCGACGCCAACGGGTTTGGTTGTGAAAAATGGATCAAATATTTTCTTCAAATTGCTTTCCGAAATACCCTTTCCGTTGTCTGTTACATTGATGATGATCCAAAGACAACCGTTCACCATTTTTTGAGCGGTTTTAATCCGCAAAACACCTCTTTTGTTGGGGCCATTATCCTCACAGGCGTGAGCCGCGTTCATAAACAGGTTTATAAGCACCTGTTCGATTTCACCTTCATGGCAATTCAACAACGGCAACTCCGCAAAATCGCGCTCAATTTCCATGGAATATTTAAGTTCGTTCCATACGATTTTGATCGACTCATCAATAAGATCATTGATGTTGCATAGTGTCTTCTCTGCTCCACTGGTATGTGTAACTTTTTTCAGGCTTTTTACAATACCACTCACCCGATTCAGGCCCTTGATAGAGTCCGATAGAAGCCCAGCGATATCTCCTGTTAGAAATTCTATATCTTCTGCCTTCCGTAACGCCAAATACCCCTGAACAAAATTCGGGTCCTTGATGTTGGATATTTGTGTCATCACCATTGCATCCATCTTGAGAAAGGAGTCCATATAATCTGTTAAGGTGGAAAGGTTACTGAGGGAAAAGCCGATTGGGTTATTGATTTCGTGTGCAACACCCGCAGCTAGTTGTCCTATTGAGGCCATTTTTTCAGACTGGACCAGTATTGTTTGTGAGGTCTTTAAATCATCCAGCGCTTTCTCGAGTGAAATGTAGCTCTCATAAAGCGTGCGAGTTTTTTCATCCAATAATTGTTCTGCGTTTAAACGAGCGGCACGCTCACGCTCATAGGCTGCCTTGTAAGGATTGCCGTTATCCATAAATCACCTGTCAAATTTGATGACCAACTTACAACGATCGGCTCCGTGGTGCATACACTCAGGGTGTTCAATGTCGACACGCTCATTGAATTTTTCAGCAGCTCCCTGAATCAGACCAATACTGGCGTGGCACATCTTACGTTTTGACCGGTAATACATAATTAACTGTCCGTCCTTGCCGTCCTCATAGTCAAACGTTGGTAAGTAAGCGTTTGGATGTAAGCGCTTTACTTCCACATGAATCACTTTATCAATCGCCAAAAGAAAATCTCTCAGGTTGGTGAGTTTGGAAAGATTGACCGGACTCTTTTTATAAAGAATGCCGAAAAGGTAGTGTCCAAATTTCTGTACCAGATCCTCGGTGGGTAGACCCGTTTTTACGGAAAGATAAACGACCATGTCAATCAACTCCTTATCATCGTATTGATCTCCACTGGTATAAATCCCTTTGGATGGCGGAGCGGTCTCTTCAAGCAACTCGTTCCATTGTTCCATGCCCATGGTATCGATGATCATGTCTGAAAATGCGGTATAAATTGAGCCTTGCATAACGATCTCCTAAACAGTGAAGAGTGTTAACTTCGTGTTGTAGTTTTGCTCGTGGTGACGCAGGCATTCGATGATTTTCTGATTAACGTGCTGTCCAGCTTTCAACATGAGATTTCCATTGATCACCAGATCTCTAGCCAACACATCACCCGATTTCAGGCGCTCCACGCCTACGCTATAAATCAATCCATCATGTGTAGCATCGTGCTTTTTAACAAGAATACTAAAAAATATTTCCAGCAGCTTTTTGTCATACCATGTATCTGCCTTGTCTCGCATCCAAGATTCAGCATGATAAATCGACATTTTGCTTTTGTTCCTTACCCCTGCGATCAGATAATCAAAATCCTTAACAATACGGATGATACGAGAGCCGACAGGAATTTTTTCGCCAACAAGGTGATCGGGAAAACCACTACCATCATAATTTTCATTCTGATGCTTGATGTTTTCAGTAAGAAATAACATTCGTTTAATTCGGCCAACAATCGTTGCGCCTATTTCCGGATAGGATTCCTCAGAACGGTGCGTGTTAGCGCCAGGAACGTAGCGCTCCTCAATTGCATCATCACTCAGACCAACCACGCCAATTTCATGTAACAGTGTACTGAGATAAATGCTGCGGCAGTTGTTCTCATCCAAACCAATTTTTTCAGCCAGTGTCCGCGCCTGTAATGCAATACGTTTTAAATCCCCTTCGTTGGATCCGGTACGGTATTCGATGGTCGCCGACATCATGTCCAGAATGTCATGCAAAAGCTCGCGTTGTATATCCAGACTGGCTAGCAATTTCTGTTTGCTAAATTCCAACTCTTTGGTTCGTTCTGCAACCTTTAGCTCAAGGCATGAATTTAATTCTTCCAGATGATGGTTAGCCTCCATCAAACTTGCTGATAGCGCATCTCTCTCTTTTTTTAATAAATAATGCTCACTAGCTTTTTTGATTTTGAGTTTTAGATCCTCGTTATCCCAAGGCTTCGCCATGTAGGTAAAAATGGCGCCTTCGTTGATCGCTTTGATAGTCGCTTCTATGTCACTATGACCCGTTAGCAGCAACCGAACCGCATCAGGACGCCATTGACGCGACAAGGATAAAAACTCAGCGCCATCCATGGTCGGCATACGCATATCTGACATAATGATATCGACATCATTTTTTTCGAGATACGCGAGTGCATCGATTCCTTTGTTAAAGCTGACGATCTCGTATTGCTTGCGTAGAAAACGGGTCAGCGCAGTGATAATGTCCGGTTCATCATCAAGAAGTAATAGTTTCAAAGGCGGCAGCGATGTATATTCAAAGTTATTCATAGATCACCTACTGAATATCAGTATGAACTCCGTTGTAAAGGCTGGTGTACACCATAAGATCTTCTTTATTGAGCGGCTCACTAAACCAATATCCCTGAAGCCTGTCTACGCCCAACTTGGTCAGTTCAATCACTTGTTTGTAGTTCTCAACACACTCCACGACAACTTCAAGATCTAGCTCTTTAGCCGTGAGAATCATCGCATTAAGTGCAGCGAGCGATTCAGCGTGGTAGGGAACCTCTCTGATAAAACAGCCATCAATTTTGATGATGTCTATGGGTAATTCACACAAACACTCGTAGGTGGCATATCCGGTTCCAAAATCGTCTATCGCAATTTTTACGCCGGCTCTACGCAAGGCAACCAATTGTTTTCTGGCTTCTTCGTAGCTGGAAATTAGATTGGTTTCGGTGATTTCCAACTCCAGGCGGTCCGGAGCTACTCCGTAGCTTTTCAATTTTCCTAAAATAATATTGCTGAGATCTCTGTCTTCGAGTTGGCTCGCGTAGAGATTCAAACTCACGCGTATCTGCTTGAACATATCAGGTTCCGAAGCCATGAAACTCAGTGACTGGTCCAGCAACATGACCGTTAATTCTTTCACCATGCCATGGCGTTCTATCAGAGGAATAAACTCGCTTGGCATGATGGTGCCCCGCTCTGGGTGATGCCAACGAAGCAGTGCCTCGCATCCAGTGACTTTTGAATTCGGGAGGTTCACTTGAGGTTGGTATTGCAAAACCAACGCGTTAGCTTTAATGGCTTCTTTGAGTTCTCGAATAAAATTTGCGTTCTTGAACCAAGAATCCTGATCGTCAGGATCGCAAAATATGACGGGATGTAGTGCACTGGCCAATTCATCAAGTTGCCGGTTGTTGCGACGGATATTGTTCTCGAGGCTGTATTTCCAATCCCTCAAGCTGGATATTCCGACGCGACACTCCAGGTTGATGGTAATTGTGTTGAAGTCGACTGGGTTGGAAATCACCTTGTGCAACATACTTGCATCCTGGCTAATACTGGCCTCATTCTGAAGAACTACCGCAAAATGGTCATCATCGACACGCGCCATGATCAGATCGGGGAATTCCGTTACTAACCGTTGCGCAACAATCACCAGTACTTGATTGCCCACTTGGCTACCAAACTCTTTGTTGATAAGCGGTAAATCGACAATCTTGATTAAAGCCACACAGGCACCGGTATTATCATCGCTCCCCAGATGCCTTATCTTTTCCGACAATAACCTCAGAGTCGGCATGCCAGTCACTTTGTCATACATTTGCTGTTGTTCGTTTTTTTGGACAATGTTGCGCAGCTGACGTTTTAGCTCATCGTTGTTCCAAGGTTTACACAGGAACTTACTGATGGCACCTTCATTCAGCGCTTGGGCAAAGCCATCCATCGGGGTTTGTCCGGAAAGAATGACATTGATGACTTGGGGATAGCGTTTGTGAATTTCACTCACCAATTGCCCGCCGTTCATTTGTGGCATGCAAAAGTCGGAAACGACAATATCTATGGGGTGTTGCTCCAGTAAAGCCAGTGCTTCGAGTCCAGAATGTGCTTCGTATATCGCTGCAAATTCACCCCGCAGCAATCGCTTCAGCGAGGTAGTAACCATTTCTTCGTCATCAACTAGCAATACTTCGTAGTGCATAACATTTCCTCTTTGATAGGCACTTCTATTTAAGACAACTATTGTTAATGTGACATTTGTGACATATATTGAACATAGTCTTTGTATTACTTTTAGTCAAATAAATAAGATCAAAATATGAACAATTATTTATCGACAGGCCAAATCGCCAAGTATTGTGGTGTTCACATACGTACCGTGATCCGCTGGATAGAACAAGGGCATTTAAAAGGCTATAAATTGCCAGGAAGAGGGAATAACAGAGTCGAGCTGCTGGCATTTATCGATTTCCTGAATGCCAACAACATGCCGATTCCAGCGGAACTTGCCCCCCAGAGACGGCGGGTACTGATCATTGAAGACGATGTGTTTATGGCCAAACTCATCATGCTGACGTTCCAAGCGGAGGGCTGGGAAACCTTTTATGCTGCAGACGGATTCCAGGCGGGCTTGACGCTTGCAAAGACCCCCATAGATTTAATGACCCTCGATTTGATGATGCCAACCATGGACGGGTTTTCCGTGCTTTCATTTATCGCACAGGATCCGGAACTCCAGAAAACCCCTGTTATTGTGATATCGGGTAGCAATGAAGACCTGTTAAATAGAGCTAAAGCCGCCGGCGCAGCTGCAGTGCTGGAAAAACCGTTGGACGAAAAACGACTGATTGAGGTGGCAAGCCGGCTACTTGAACAAAAGACCTCCGCTCTGGCCAAGAGTCGTAAGAGTGCCTTTTAGGTATTCTGCCTGATCCGTAACAATAGCGGTAACCACTACCTCTACGTCAGGCTTTTGCCAATGCCTCTATTTGCCTACACTTTAAAGGACTCTCCTTTCCTGCTCACCAATCGCCACATCATTAATACTCGCAAACCGGCGCTGCATTAAACCGTTGTCGGCGAACTCCCACATTTCATTGCCGTAAGAGCGAAACCATTGGCCTTCTCTGTTATGCCATTCATATTCAAAGCGCACCGCGATGCGATTTTCAGTGAATGCCCAGAGTTCTTTTTTCAAACGGTAATCCAATTCTTTTTGCCATTTTGTGCGCAAGAAATGCGTGATGTTTTCACGCCCGCTAAAAAACTGATCGCGGTTACGCCATTCGCTGTCTGGCGTATAGGCCAGCGCGACCCGTTCGGGGTCGCGACTGTTCCACGCATCTTCGGCAGCTTGTACTTTTTGGCGTGCCGTGATTTCCGTAAACGGTGGTAGTGGTGGTTTTATTTCCGGCGCATTCATCGCATTACCAACTTTTATACGGCAGAAATTTGCCATTGAGGTTGATGATCACACGATCACCTTTGGGGTTTTCTTCTTTACCAATTTCCATGGAAAAATCAATCGCACTCATAATGCCGTCACCAAATTTTTCGTGAATAATTTCTTTAATCGTCGGGCCATAAACACCGATCATTTCGTAAAGGCGATAAATTAATGGGTCTTGTGGAATCGCATGCTCCCAGGTTTTTGTCGGGCATTGCATAAGAGCTGCTTTGGCTGACTCGGGTAAATTGAATAGTGTGCACAAGGCTTCGGCTTTATCCGCGGGTGCGCTATTCATGCCTAAACACACTGAAGTAGTCCACACGGGCGACATACCAATACTGCTGGCAATGCCTTCCCAGGTTAAATTCATTTTTTGTTTGGTAAGAACAATAGCTTCAATCACATCTTGTTTTTTCATTGACGTTCCTCGGTGAACTTAATAATAACCGTTACTAATATCTAGTAACCGTTGTTAAAGCGAGGCTCATGCCAACTTGTAAACACGGTGTTAGTGCACTGAATTTACTGTATTTCTTATGGTGTGACGCATTTCTTACAAGATGTTTTCACACTTTTATTTATTTTTTGGTGCACCGCACAGGTTCACTGCACACTTGTGTACACCAGTAACCTATTTTTTAAAACATTCGTATTCAATTCATGCATACGAATGCGCACTTTTGTAAAAACGAATATCTGGGTTTAACGTCATTGTGCTCTCGCAGTACTCTCGTGTTGTTACCCATGAAATCGATGGCGTATTACCCGCAAGTTTTGAGCAACTAACAATAAAAATAATAATGGTTTGATTCAACACGTGGTTTTTCCACATAGCGTTTTCTTCGCAGCACCTTCTTTCGCTGCACCACACCACTGTATTTTCTGTGCACTCATAAAACGTCCACGTAGCACGTTATTGCAATGTGTTAGTTCATGTTTTATCGGCGCGGAGCGAATGCTTTCATCCTTAATAAACATAACAATGAGGCAATCATGAAACTCTTTTCCATGTTTTTTATCTTGGCTGCGCTTTTGACGAGTCAGCTCGCGCAGGCCGATTGGTTTTTCCGAGGAACTCCCAACAATTGGGGATCTACGGCGATGACGCAAGTCACCACCGATAAAATGACAACCTGTCAAAGCTTTGGGGCAGCAAGCACCAGTCCGCGTTTTAAAATCGATCGTTTAGGCAATTGGAGCGAAAGTTATCCGAGTAGCGATTATGTCGTGAGTGCGAATACATCCTACAAAATCGATTTTACTATCAGTACTAAAGCGATTGCTGTGCAAGTCGTAAACAGCTGCACCTCCGCCAGCTCCATCGCAGCCAGCAGCACGCCGACAGATAAGTGGTATTTTCGAGGGACATCCAATAATTGGGCTGCGACTGCAATGACCTTGCAAAGTGGTTTGCATTGCACCCAACAAACCTTTGGCGCGGCCAGCACCAACCCACGTTTTAAAATTGATCATTTCGCCAACTGGGCAGAGAGTTACCCCGCCACCGATTATGTGGTCAACCCCAATACCACCTACAAAGTTTGCTTCAATGCCAGCACCAAAGCCATCACTTCTACGGTTGTGAACGGTGCCTCCAGTAGTGCGACTGTGGCGAGCAGCTCGCGCGCAAGCGTTGCTTCAAGTACAGCGGCCAGCTCAACGCCATCAAGCACTTTGGATTTCCGCAAAGAAACTATCTATTTCGTGCTAACAGCGCGCTTTTACGACGGAGATGCCAACAATAACTATTACAATCGCGACAGATACAAAGCGGGCGATCCGCACTGGCGCGGTGACTTTAAAGGCTTGATTGCCAAGTTGGATTACATCAAAGATTTAGGCTTTACCGCTATTTGGATTACACCGCCGGTGGAAAACCGTTCCGGTTTGGATTATCACGGTTATCACGCTTATGATTTTTACAAGGTTGACCCGCGTTTAGAGTCCACCGGCGCTACCTATAAAAACTTTATTGATGCGGCTCATGCCAAAGGCATTAAAGTTATTCAGGACGTCGTTATCAATCACACCAGCCAATATGGATTACGTGGCAAAGTGTGGATTAATCGCCTGCCTATTAAATACTATGTACCGGCGGGCAGTGTTCAAGGCAATATTGTTAATGGCCCTTATGTCGGCAACTTAGGCGATTATAAGCGCACATTCCGCGATGATAACGACAACCCTGTGGCACCCCAATGGTATAAAGATCGCTACAACAGCGATGCTGCCGGCACCGTACCCTTGGTTGATCCCAAAACCGGAATCACGGTTCCCAAAGCTGGTTACGATCCAAATCGCTTTTTCGGTATAGATGCAGCCACCCTTGACCCGAATTGGTATCACTTGGATGGTTTTATGTCTGGTGGCGATTGGGAAAATCCACTGCCCCTGCAACGTAAACACATGGCAGGTGATTGCATCGACTTAGCGACTGGTCGCCAAAATGTTAAAGACTATATCAACGGTGCAATTCGTATGTACTTAGATATGGGTGTAGATGCCATTCGCATCGATACCGTTAAACACGTAGAACGCAACGAATTGCTCACCTACGTCAACAACTGGAAAGCCCATAAACCTGGCTTGTTTGTGTTCGGCGAAAATCTCGTAAAAGGCACAGGTTTTGGTTCAGAAATTGACAGCGATAATGCCAGTGCTGTGATTCGCCCTTGGTGGTACACCCGCACCACCAGTAACCCCGCCAACCCTCTTGCTGGTGGTGATTCAGGATTCTCCGTCTTGGATTTCTCTGTCTTCTCCACCTTCCGCGACAACGTCACCAAAGGTCATTTCGGCGGTATAGGTGCAGTGATGAGTAAAGATTGGGTCTATGGCGATGCCACCAAACTTGTCACTTTTTTCCAGAACCACGATGTTGGTCCGGACAACGACTTTAAATACCGTTATGGCGGCGCACCCGGCAATGCAGCCATGGTATACAACCTGTTATGGACTAACCGTGGTATTCCAACACTTTATTACGGTGAAGAGGTGATGTTTCAGGCAGGTTTAGCACAAGACATATCCGGCAACAGCGACACTATCGACCAGACTGGTCGCGCCTATTACGGCCCTGTGTTAGATAATGCGGGAACACCTAATCATCCTCTCTATCAACACATCAAACGCCTAAACCAAATCCGCAAAGCCATACCGGCGCTACAAAAAGCATCGAGTACGCAGGTAAATGAATGGGGTTCAGGTATCAGTTATGTACGGGATTTATCGGCAGAAGGCAGTTATGCCGTGGTGGGTTTAGCGAGCGGAACCACTCAATCTATCACGGTAAATGGTGTTAAAAACGGCACTTATAAAGACGCTGTAACAGGTAATACGCTCACCGTTACTAATGGAACCCTCAACTTCACCGTTGCAAGCTATTCAGCAGGTATCTATGTGCTGAACGGACCCGGCAAAATTGGGGTTACAGGAACCTATTTGCGCTAAAAAACCTATGAAAAAGGGGCTTAAAAGCCCCTTTTTCATTTATCAACCTTGTTGTTTAGCTGCTCTGCGGTCTTGTTTGCGCCTTTCAGCTGGCAATCCCTCAGGAATACCCTTTTCTTTTTTGCGTCGGTCATTATTTTCACGCTCTTCCAACGCATCTTCCACTTGGCTGAGTAATATCTTTGGTATCTTAATTTCGCTCATATCTTTGTCCATCTTAAGTCTCAAAATGCGCTTTAACGTCACAACAACGGTATTGAGTATAGACCATCCCTTAAAAACTGCCGCCTCAATTTACATTTTCGTCTATTGCTATTTCTCATAAAAAAGCCAAACTGAAATGCAGTTTGGCTTTTTAATTTTTGGCTATCGATTTTTTTAATTTGATAGCTATTTTGTTAGGTTTGGTTGCTCAGCAGAATCTCCTATTCAACCTTTATAAACATCTCCCCTTCCTTAACGGAGTTTTCACTAGAATGATGCTTTTCCCATTTTGTGACAATTTTTCCTTTATCAGATGTCATTGAAAAAAGCGTATCGCCCACAGAATAAATTGCATTGCCATACTGATTCTTTAACAAGCCATCTTCATAGGATTTAAAATTAACTCTAATCACATTTTCACTGACCTTAGTCTCACAAAGTATCACATTCCAAGTTTGATACCCGACCTCCTCTAAATTACAGCTACCATCGCCGATGGTAAGTGTGTGGGTTACAATCATGCTGTTATCAGCGTAATTTTTTCCATAATCAGCTTCGTAAATATAAACTCCGTTCCAATTAATCTCCTCCGTACAAGCTGATGTGCAAATTATGATTAAAAGCCAGCAAAAATTTTTCAGTAAATTTTTCATTCTTCAACCTATATAGCCGGGCTTCAAGCCTTTTTCATATTTTTCTCTCACAGTTGCAGCAATCTCCAATAACGTAATTTTCCCATCTCCATTTTTATCCAATCCTTTATTTTGATCATAAACTTTAGTGCCTTTTCTAAAAAATACATGCGACAGTGGCTTTCCAATTCCAGCAGGATAGAGAATTGCTAAATAAACATCTTCTAGCGTTTTTAAGCGGTTTTTAAATGGAAAAAAATATTTTTTTACATAATCAAGTTGCTGAACTGCTGACATTTTTTTCAATTTATCAGTTGATGTTTTTAAACCTTCTGCTGTTGGCCTCATAAATTGTATTAAACCGACCGCACCACTTCCAGCAGCATTTGGAATACTAGGACTAAAAGTCTCACCTGTTTCAAATGCCATACATGCCATTAAAAAATCAGGGGAAATATGAAGCTCTTTACAGATAAGAATGACTTTTTGTTTAAATGCGGGAGAAACTTTCGCACCCCATCCAATTTTCACAACACTTGTCGAAGGAACCATTTGAAATCTACTTGTAAGTGGTTCTCTAACATCAGGTTTTTTAATAATGTCAGAAAAGAAAAGCGCTGTTGAAGTGCGTTTATTAGGTGTTTCTGTTAAATAACGTTTCAATGCCTTCCATGTCTTTCCCTCTACTTCAATTAATCCATCAGGTTTAGAAAAATTTACTGCGCTTTTCTGGAAACGTTCTATAGCCCTGATTGTAACTGGACCCATCAAACCATCTACCTTTAGAAGTTTAAAGGGCGCTAATATAGACCGATTTAAAGCTGTTTGAACCAGCTCTACATCGGACTTTCTATTTACGCCCTTCCTACCGACAGATGATTTTATTGACATATAAACCTCCTTTTAAAGCAATATAAAAAATATTTAATAGTAAGTAGTCACTTACACATCCAAGTTTGCCACAGCTAAGGCATTAGTCTCGATAAATTCACGACGAGGTTCCACGTTATCGCCCATCAAGCAGGTGAAAATTTGATCAGCCGCGATAGCATCCTGAATGGTCACACGCAGCATACGACGTGTTTCAGGATTCATGGTCGTTTCCCATAATTGCTCTGGGTTCATTTCACCCAACCCTTTATAACGTTGGATGTTGTAGCCTTTGCGTGATTCCTTCATCAACCAGTCCAAGCCTTCTGCAAAGCTAGTCACTGGTTGTTTACGTTCGCCGCGTTGAATATAAGCACCCTCTTCAATCAGATTTTCGAGGTTTTCGCCTAACGCAACGATTGAGGCGTATTCACCTGACCCAAAGAAATCCTGATTAAATGGGAAATAATTAGAAATACCGTGCGCGATGATTTCTACCACCGGCAAGAATAAATGACGTTCAGTATCTTCACGCACCACGATTTGGTATTTTTGACTACCCGCACGACTATCCATGGCAAAGCGCGCTAGCATTTGGTCGCACCATTGTTGAATGTGGCGTTGGTCAGTTAAGTGTTCTGCACGCAACGCTGGCATGTAAATCAACTTTTCTAACACTTCTGCCGGATATAAACGTGACAAGCGATCGATAGTCGCCATGACTTTGCGGTATTGTTGAACAAGCTTTTCTAAAGCTTCGCCTGCTATCGGAGGCGCACTAGGATTAACATGCAGACTCGCCCCATCAAGCGCCGCTTGCGTGAGGAATTCCGTCATAGCCGCTTCATCTTTCAGATATTGTTCTTGTTTACCTTTGCTAATTTTGTACAAGGGTGGCTGTGCAATATAGACATGCCCACGCTCAATCAATTCACGCATTTGACGGAAGAAGAAGGTTAACAACAGCGTACGAATGTGCGATCCATCCACGTCGGCGTCGGTCATGATGATAATGCTGTGATAACGAAGCTTATCTGGATTGTAATCTTCCTTACCAATACCGCAGCCAAGAGCGGTAATCAGCGTACCTACTTCCGCACTGGATAGCATTTTGTCAAAGCGCGCTTTTTCCACGTTCAAAATTTTACCTTTGAGCGGCAGAATCGCTTGGGTTTTACGGGCACGACCTTGCTTAGCTGAACCGCCCGCTGAATCACCCTCTACTAGGTAAACCTCTGATAATGCGGGATCTTTTTCTTGGCAGTCGGCTAACTTACCGGGTAAACCGGCGATATCTAATGCACCTTTACGGCGAGTCATTTCACGGGCTTTACGTGCCGCTTCACGTGCGCGCGCGGCATCAATCATTTTACCCACGATGGCTTTTGCTTCTTGTGGGTTCTCCAATAAATAAGCACCAAAGTGTTCATTCATTTCTTGTTCGACGGCAGCTTTTACTTCCGAGGACACCAACTTATCTTTCGTTTGACTAGAGAATTTAGGATCTGGAACCTTCACAGAAATAATTGCCGTTAAGCCTTCACGGGCATCATCACCCGTAGTGGCTACTTTGGCCGCCTTACCCAAGCCTTCTTTGTCGATATAGTTATTCAATCCACGGGTTAAGGCTGCACGGAAACCGGCTAAGTGGGTACCGCCATCGCGCTGCGGAATGTTGTTGGTGTAGCAAAACAGATTTTCTTGGAATGAATCATTCCATTGCAACGCCACTTCTACCCCTATGCCGTCGTCACGCTTCAGGGATACGAAGTGCACCATCTTATTAATGGTGGTTTTATTTTTATTCAAATGATCCACGAATGCCCGTAAACCACCTTCGTATTCGTACACTTCTTCCTTAGCCGTACGTTCATCTTTCAAAACAATACGTACGCCAGAGTTCAAAAACGACAATTCACGTAGGCGTTTTGCCAGTAATTCGAAATGGAATTCAATATTTGTGAAGGTTTCAGCTGAGGGTTTGAAGTGAACTTCTGTTCCCGTTGTGGTTGTTTCACCGACCACTGCCAATGGAGCATCAGGCACACCATGACGATACACTTGCTCATGGATTTTACCGCCACGACGAATGGTCAGTTTCAAATATTCAGAAAGCGCGTTAACAACTGAGACCCCTACACCGTGTAAACCGCCCGATACTTTATAGGTATTATCATCAAATTTACCGCCGGCATGGAGTACCGTCATGATAACTTCAGCCGCTGAAACACCCTCTTCATGCATTTCCGTGGGAATACCGCGGCCATTATCTGAGACAGAAACCGTTTCATCGGGGTGAATAACTACGCGGACTTCATCACAATGACCAGCCAAGGCTTCGTCGATAGAGTTATCGACCACCTCAAACACCATGTGGTGCAAGCCAGAACCATCATCGGTATCACCAATATACATCCCTGGGCGCTTACGCACCGCATCCAATCCTTTAAGGACTTTAATACTGGACGAGTCGTAAGTGTTCTCTTCTGACATAGCTATTCTCCACTTTTATGTATTACACAGCCCTTCAATGCGGATGTGTTATTCAAAACTGTCTATTTTTTTTCAATGCTGTAGGTTACTAAAAACCGACATTAACTAACTAAACTTACTTTGCCTTGTTCCACGTGAAACATTTTTGTTTCTATATGGGGCTTGTTTTGCCATGTCGAGAGTAATATTTCCCTCTCAACACCCGTAATAAATACTTGGGTATTCATGGTTTCTAACCAATGCGCCAGTAAATTCCGGTGTTTTTCATCGAGCTCTGCAGGTAGATCATCGACTAAATAAATCGTTTTGCGACCTGTAAGCCGTGAAAATACATAGCCTTGGGCAATCTTTAATGCACAGGCCAAAAGTTTTTGCTGCCCCCGAGACAGTATCTCGGCAGCATTTTGACCATCCACTGTTATTTTTAAATCCGCTCTATGACTACCCGCTTGGGTAAAACCTTGGCGGTGATCACGTTCTATATTCTCCGTTAATACATCAGCATAGGATTTTTCTTTATCCCAGCCTCGCGAATAACGGATCGCTATACCTTCCACACTGATAAATTCACGTAGCAATTCATAGAAGGTTTCACTGAACTGCAACATACACTCCTTGCGGTAGGTGTGTATTTTTTCGGTTAGAGTAATTAACTCTTTATCCCATGTCCCTATCTCAAAAGGGTCTATTCTATCACGCCGTAGGAGGCTATTGCGGTGTTTCAAGCAGCGCTGAAGATCTTTCCATACAGGATAGAAATTAGGTTCCACGTGAAACACTAACCAATCAATAAACTGTCGACGGACTTTGGGGCTACCCTCTAATAAAAGAAAAGTTTCCGAATTAATCACCTGTACCGGTAAATAGGCGGCTAAGGCGGCAGCCGAACCCACCATATTTCCATTCACTTTAAACAAAGCATCCCCATTGATTTGGCGGTTAATTCCAATAGGAATATCCGCTTCATCATCCGCATGAACACGACCAAAAATAGTGAAGGATTGCTGTTGATGATTAATCAAAGGTTTGTGTTTATGGCTGCGAAAGGATCGGCCTAAAGCGAGCAAGTTAATGGCCTCGAGCACACTGGTTTTACCCGAACCATTTTCACCGAAGATAAGATTAACGCGGTCGGATGGCACAATATCGACCGCATCAAGATTACGCAGATGTTTTATCGAAAGGCGTTTTAAGGTCATACGACCAACAAAGGTAGGATATCAATGCGCCTCATTAGAGACGCATTGGCATAACAACATACAAAGCGTCACTGTTTTCTGGCTCTTCTAATAAGGCACTGGAGTTCGCATCAGACAGTGTAATTTTGATGTTGTCATTACTGATGACATTAGTAACGTCTTGCAAGTAACTAACATTGAAACCAACTTCTAAAGAATCACCCGTGTAATCCACAGTGACTTGCTCTTCAGCTTCTTCTTGCTCTGGGTTATTAGCCACGATAGTTAAAGAACCATCAGACAGAAGCAGACGTACACCGCGGTATTTTTCGTTAGATAAAATTGCCGTACGCGCAAAAGCTTGTTTCAATTCCAAACGTGAACCTATGACCACTTTATTACCACCGCGAGGTAATACACGCTCATATTCAGGGAATTTACCATCCACCAATTTAGAGGTGAAAGTGTAATCAGCGGAGGTAACACGAATATGGTTAGAACTCAGTACAACTTCCACTTGTGCGGTTGAATCATCTAACAAACGCGATAGTTCCAATACACCTTTACGCGGCAAAATAGCCTGAACAACATCGGCTGAATTTACGGCAACGGCACGTGTACACATAGCCATGCGGTGACCATCAGTAGCGACAACTCGCAATTGATCTTGGCGTACTTCCCACAACATTCCATTTAGGTAATAACGAACATCTTGTTGCGCCATAGCAAACGCCGTTCGTTCAATTAAACGTTTTACTTCTTGTTGTGCACAACTGAAACGTAAATTACCCGGTGCATCTTCCACGTTCGGGAAATCAGAGGCGGGCAAAGTTGATAAGGTAAAGCGGCTACGACCGGATTTAACGATTATGCGGCCATCTTCTTGGAAAAACTCAATCTTTGAACCATCTGGAAGCGATCTGCAGATATCTACCAATTTACGAGCGGGTACGGTAATTTCACCCGACTGACCTGCTTGCTCTAATGTGAGACGACCGACAATCTCAACTTCCAAATCTGTACCTGTGAGGGATAACTGATCACCGCTTAATACAATCAATACATTAGACAACACCGGCAGCGTTTGACGACGCTCGACCACACCAGCAACCAGTTGTAAGGGTTTTAACAGCGCTTCGCGGGATACGACAAATTTCATGGAATGGTCTCTTATCGTGTTTTGTCTATTGTTAGAGTCTGGAATTTATTGCTCAATCGATTAGCTTTATACAGGAACGACGTTTATAAATCATGTTGTTAAAGAACGCAGCAAGTTTTTCATATCTTCGCGAATATCTGCCGTTTCTTCCTGCAATTCTTTGATTTTGCGACAAGCATGTAACACTGTCGTATGATCGCGACCACCAAAGGCCTCACCAATTTCCGGCAGGCTGTGATTGGTTAATTCTTTTGCCAGAGCCATAGCTACTTGGCGAGGGCGGGCGACTGAACGACTACGACGTTTGGACACCATATCGTTCATTTTAATTTTGTAATATTCGCAAACTACGCGTTGGATATTATCAATACCCACTTGTTTATCTTGCAGCGCCAACAAATCTTTTAAGGCTTCACGCACCAACTCTACATCGATGGGTCGCCCTGTAAAATTAGCACTGGCAATAACACGTTTTAACGCGCCTTCCAAATCCCGCACGTTAGCGCGAATTCGTTGAGCTATAAAGAAGGCCGCATCGTGAGGTAATTCGATATTTACCTGTTCGGCTTTTTTCATCAAAATCGCTACACGGGTTTCCAATTCTGGTGGTTCCACCGCAACCGTTAACCCCCAGCCGAAACGGGATTTTAACCGCTCTTCTAAACCATTAATTTCTTTGGGGAATCTATCACAAGTCAAAATGATCTGACGTCCACCTTCCAATAAGGAATTGAAAGTATGGAAAAATTCTTCTTGTGAGCGCTCTTTACCGGCGAAGAATTGGATGTCATCAATTAAAAGTGCATCCATTGAACGATAATAACGTTTGAAGTCATTAATGGCGTTAAGTTGTAGCGCTTTTACCATATCTGCTACAAAGCGTTCGGAATGCAAATACACCACTTTAGCATTCGGGTTTTTAGCAACCATCGCATTACCCACCGCTTGCATCAAGTGGGTTTTACCTAAACCAACCCCACCGTATATAAAGAGAGGGTTGTAAGCACCACCAGGATTCTCTGCCACTTGGCGCGCAGCCGCTAAACCTAATTGGTTAGATTTACCTTCCACAAAAGTCGCAAAAGTAGATGCTGCATTCAGATAATTGCTGTGTTTAAGTCCACCTTCAATATCCGACTCTTGGATTACACGGCTAGCCATCACCGGCTCAACTATTTCATCGGCCAAATCAACGGACTTAACGTCATCAACAGACAAAGGTGCAGCATTTTCAAAAGTGTGTGTTTGAGTAAATTTATTCAAATGGGTGAGGCTGGGAACCTGCTGAATGATTTGCTCAGTCACAATTTGTGGCGCGACAATCGGTTGTGCAGGTTTCTGTAGAGTATTAATAGACGGTGCAAAACTGGGTTGTTGGGCTAATGAACGCGCTGCTATTCCAACGGCAACCTGTAGATTCTGGCCTTGGTGATAGTGATTAACTAACTCTCGAATGCGATTTAGAAATTTCTCAGCAACCCAATCGCAGATAAAGCGATTAGGTGCCAGCAAACGCAATTCATGCGGCGCAGCAGATTCATCAATCTGTAACGGCCGAATCCAGGTGTTGAACTGCTGAGAGGGCAATTCATCCTGCAAACTGGCGGCACATAATTTCCAAACGGCTTCTAACAAAACAACCACTCCCCGCAGAGCAATAACCCAATAAAGTAAAAACTCTATCCGATGAAAAAGAAAAAGCAGCAATCAAGTTGCTGCCTTTATTATTGGTTAGTCTACTCTGCGGCTTTTAAGTTATCCACAACAAACATTAAAATTATTTTTCATTAAAAAATCTATTCGCTTTTTAATTCAAGTAGTTACAAAAAAATCAAGCATTAATTATGCACATAATCTAAAAATAAAGTGATTATTTTTTAATCATAAGATGTGGATAAATCTGTTGATAACCTATGAGTTAACCGGTGATAAACAGGTAAAACTCATAATCAGCAAAAAAACCTAGGTTTTGTCGATAAATTGCTCAAAATAGTTTGCTTTAGATCCGTACATTCTTTAGAATCCCGCCTCTTTTCACACACCGTGTGATTATCTTAGTGTTTATAACAGGTTTAGTTTCATGAAAAGAACATTCCAACCCAGCAATCTTAAGCGCGTTCGCAACCACGGTTTCCGTGCTCGTATGGCTACCAAAAATGGTCGTTTGGTATTGGCTCGTCGTCGTGCTAAAGGCCGTAAGCAGTTAACCACTGTTTAATACCGATTTTGATGGATCACTAGAGTGAACCAAGCGTTTGGTAAATCTTTACGCCTGCTTTGCTCTAGTGATTTTCAAAATGTTTTTGACGATGCTCCTTTCCGCGCTTCACACCAAAACTTCCTGATTCTTGCTCGCTTTAACCAACAGACATCACCACGTCTGGGTTTGGTTGTTGCCAAAAAACACCTTCGTCTCGCTGTCCAACGCAATCGCATGAAACGTCTTGTTCGCGAAAGTTTTCGCAAACAACAGCAATATTTTCATGGTTTGGATGTTATTGTGCTCTCGCGCAAAGGCGTTGATGAATTGTCCAATACTGCGTTTACTGATCAGCTTAATCAGCAGTGGCAGCGGATATTCAAAAAAGTCCGGCATGTACGTTTAACATCCTTAGCGCCAGCAAAACCTGATCTGAATCCAAATGACACGGGAGCATCATCAAATGTTTCTGCAAGTGATCAGTAAGTTTCACCAAGGTTTACAGTGGATAGCGATTAAATTCATACATGTTTATCGTTATCTTTTAAGCCCTTGGATAGGCAATCAATGTCGCTTTTATCCCAGTTGTTCACACTACTCGGAAGAAGCTATTAGGCGTCATGGATTTTTTATGGGGTCTTATCTAACACTGCGCCGTCTTCTAAAATGCCATCCTTGGCATCAAGGCGGATTAGACCCGGTTCCCGAAGCTAAACGCAGTTGTTGTTCAACTATTCACTCACCTACTACTGATGGCAGTAAATAAGATGGATTGGCAAAAAAACCTTTTAATCGCCGCTATATTAGCAACGCTCTTGATGCTCGTAATTCGTTGGCATGAATTTCAAGAGCAAACACCCGCTGCGTCCACACCAACTGTTAGCAATTCAGTGACGCCTGCTGCTGAAACAGGTTCGGTATCCAATGAAATACCCACCAGTACTTCTGCAACACCCGCCGTTCAACCTGAAGATACAGGTTTGGCGTTGGCAAAATTAGTGACTGTAAAAACAGATAGTTTGGATATCACCATCAATCCACTGGGTGGTGATATTGTACGTGTGGCACTACCCCGTCATTTTGCGAAATTAGATACTCCTGACCAACCTTTTGTGCTTTTAGATAACCGCGATGGCCATACTTATGTTGCACAAAGTGGATTGATTGGTACTAACGGTACCGATACTGCAACAGGTGCACGCCCATTTTTTAATGTAGAAAAAACGGAATACCAATTAGTAGACAATGAAAATCAACTCGTAGTGGATTTAACCTTGCAGCAAGGTGATGTCAATATTATTAAACGTTTCACCTTTAAACGCGGTGAATACTTAGTGGATATTGAATATGTGGTTGATAACAAAAGTACAAGTAGTTGGTCAGCACAAATTTATGGTCAGATCAAACGCGACAGTCAGAATTTTGTAAAAGTTAGCGCCTTAGAAATGAATCCTTTCCTTGGTGCAGCGATTAATACCACCGAAGAAAATTACAAAAAAATGACCTTCGCAGATATTGCAGAAACCGAATTTAAAACCAGCAAACAAGGTGGTTGGTTAGCCATGGTTCAACACTATTTCATCAGTGCTTGGATTCCAGATGCTAACAGCAATAACACCTATCACTTGCGCAAATTAGGTGATAAAGATCTTTATTTATTAGGTTTTATTGGCCAGCCTTTGGAAGTCGCACCAGGCACACAAGGTTCTGCAAAAGTTAGTTTCTATGCGGGTCCAAAAGATACTGAACGCTTGGAACAAATTTCTCCCTATCTGGATTTAACGGTAGATTATGGTTGGCTTTGGTGGGTAGCAAAACCTTTATTCTGGTTACTAAAATTTATCCACGAATATGTTGGCAACTGGGGTTTGGCTATTATCGGTTTAACCATTATTGTAAAAGCAGCTTTCTTTAATCTGTCGGCAGCCAGCTACAGATCTATGGCCAAAATGCGCAAACTGGCTCCCAAAATGGCAGAGATGAAAGAGCGCTATGGCGATGATCGTCAAAAAATGTCGCAAGAAATGATGAAGCTCTACAAAACCGAGAAAGTAAATCCACTCGGTGGTTGCTTGCCACTATTGATTCAAATGCCGGTATTTTTAGCCTTGTATTGGGTATTGATGGAATCCGTTGAATTACGCCATTCACCTTTTTATTTCTGGATTCAGGATTTATCCATTAAAGATCCCTACTTTGTATTACCCATTATTTACGGTATTACTATGTGGTTTATGCAAAAGTTAAATCCACAACCCACAGATCCCATGCAAGCACGCGTGATGCAAATGTTGCCATTGATATTTACGTTTATGTTCCTATGGTTCCCTGCTGGTTTGGTACTTTACTGGGTCACTAACAATACGCTTTCTATTATTCAGCAATATATTATTACTAAACAAATTGAAAACGCTGATAGCAAAGCCTAAAGGATTTTTTAAATAGTTCATGTTAAATCCTAATACCGATACCATCGCCGCTATAGCCACCGCAACGGGTCGCGGTGGTGTCGGTATAGTGCGAGTCTCCGGCAACAAAGCTTCATTAATTGCCGAAAAATTATTACGCATCACATTACGACCGCGCTTTGCTCACTATTGCCCTTTTTACAGCAGCAATGGTGAAATTCTCGATCAAGGCATAGCACTCTTTTTTCCCAATCCAAATTCTTTTACTGGCGAAGATGTTTTGGAATTACAAGGCCACGGTGGCCCAGTTATTCTGGATTTACTCCTGCGTGAAATTACCCAACTCGGTATACGTTTGGCACGCCCCGGTGAATTTTCGGAACGCGCTTTTTTAAATGACAAACTCGACCTTGCCCAAGCAGAAGCCATTGCCGATTTAATTGATGCTACTACCGAGCAAGCTGCGCGCAATGCCTTACATTCTTTACAAGGCGCTTTCTCCAAAAAAATTCATGAATTAGTAGAAGCCTTAATTCATTTACGCATATATGTGGAAGCCGCCATTGATTTCCCTGAAGAAGAAATTGATTTTTTAAGTGATGGTAAGGTTGCTAGCGATTTAAATACTATCGAACAAAAACTCGCTCAAGTTTTCAAAGAAGCACGCCAAGGTGTATTAATGCGCGATGGTATGCGTGTGGTGATTGCGGGTCGCCCTAATGCAGGGAAATCGAGTTTATTGAACGCATTAAGTGGACGTGAATCGGCCATTGTGACAAACATTGCAGGAACAACTCGCGATGTACTCCGTGAACACATTCATATCGACGGTATGCCATTGCATATTATCGATACCGCTGGTTTACGCGATAGCCCAGATGAAGTTGAACAAATTGGTATTCAACGCGCGTGGCAAGAAATCCAACAAGCAGATCGAGTGCTATTAATGGTGGATAGTCGCAGCACTAACCAATTCGATCCTCACACAATTTGGCCAGAATTTATGGCGCAGTTAGATGATCCGAACAAAGTCACATTAGTACGCAATAAAATAGATCTCAGCCATGAACCGGCAGGCTTAATCCAATTAGCCTCCGGCAGCACCAGTGTAGGTATTAGTGCAGCTACAGGTGCAGGGATGGATGCACTCAAACAACATTTGAAAGATGTTATGGGTTTTAGTGAAACCGGCGAGAGCGGTTTTACGGCACGTCGTCGTCATTTAGATGCTTTGACCCGCGCCCAACGTTTTATCGAATCCGGTAAAGCACAATTAGAAGGCTTTGCCGCAGGTGAATTATTAGCCGAAGATCTACGTCACTGCCAAAATGCGCTCAGTGAAATCACTGGTGAATTTACCCCCGATGATTTATTGGGGCGAATTTTCAGTAGTTTTTGTATCGGTAAATAAGTCGCTTTTTTCAACACAGTTCCCATTCCATAAAAACTTATCCATGAATGTTCAATCTTGTGCCTATACTGATCATTAAACGATCAGAGATATGCGCATCATCATGAACACCACACCTCTTGTCAGTAAAATCAAAACCGATGCTGAACCTTTAGTGGCCATTCAACTTTTGTCGGCTTGCCGTATTCTGGTGATTAACGGCAAAGGAGGTTCCGGTAAAACAACCCTCAGTACGAATTTGGCAGCTTGGCTGGCAGCACGTCATGAAACCACGGTACTGGTGGATGCAGATCCTCAAGGCTCTACTAGTTATTGGGTAAAACTACGAGATCCTTCATTACCCAAAGTTTTTGGGGTGAAAATTGAGAATAACAGTCGCATGACTCGCAGTTTTCAATGGCGTGCACCTAAATCTACCCGTTGGTTGATTACCGACGCACCCCCTGGATTATCCGGTAATGCCTTAAATGACCTTATCCAAGATCATGATTTAATTCTGGTACCCGTATTAGCCTCTGACATTGATATACGTGCCAGTGCGCGCTTTATTGGGGAACTTTTATTGAGTCAGGAAATGCGTCATCAACGCCGCCCCATAGCCGTTATTGCCAATCGCGTAAAACAACAAACCAATGCGTGGGAGCGCCTGCAAAAATTTTTGCTTAGCCTCAATATTCCCTATCCAGCCACTTTACGGGATACCCAGAATTACGTGCGCGCCTATGTAGAAGGTCGTGGCATGGTGGATTACCCGCAACAAAGCCATAAGCGCGATAGAGAGGATTGGGATTTACTGCTGCGTTGGTTGGATGCACAAAGCTTTAAACAGCAGTGGATGGAAGAAAAAATGGCTGAAATCGAAGTAAATGATGTTTCCAAAGTCTCCTAATTCATCTATTTTTTGAATAAAAACACGCCTATCTGTACATTAATTACACGCAATGGAGTCAATCTACTGCCGTGATAAAAATAATTATTGTCTTTCATTATCACTTTACTCACGTCTTAAGTGAGCAAACCTTACAGTTAGAGATAGGTTAATACAGACTTATCATCATGTTTGTCCACACACTTACACAGGTTATCCACAAATTTATCTAAATATCCGCCATAAATATCTGTTTTAAATAGATTTTTTAAATCATAATCTGTGCTTGTGCGTAATTCTGTGCGTTTATTACCGATAAGCTGCCAATGATTTTGGGGATAAGTCCGTTTTTTCATCGCCTCTGTATAAAAACCTCTTTTATCTTCAGCTTTAACCCAGCTTGTGAGTAGCTTACACGCTATTTTTCCAAAGACTGTTCATTGCTATATCACAATGATTTTTAAAGATTTTACTAACTTATCCACAGAAAGTAAGCACTATATATATAACAACAGTATTTAACTAACTAATTAACATTATTTATTCATATTTTTATTTATTCGCTTTGTTGTAACGCAACAACGGTCTGTTTAAAAAATAATCTGATTAAACCCTGTACACGTTTTGTGCAAATGCTCGACTCGCTCTATAATGCCGACCCTTTTTCCAAAAGCGCTTTTCCTGACTAAAGCAAGCAGCTTTGCTGCAAGGTAGTAATACAATGATTTTTCCGGATCGTTTTGATGTAATTGTGATTGGTGGTGGCCATGCTGGAACTGAAGCCTGTTTGGCGGCGGCGCGCATGGGTTGTAAAACGCTATTGCTCTCCCACAACATTGAAACTCTTGGGCAAATGTCCTGTAACCCTGCTATCGGCGGTATCGGAAAAAGCCATTTGGTAAAAGAAATTGACGCTTTGGGCGGTGCTATGGCATTGGCTACCGACAAAGGCGGCATTCAATTCCGTGTACTCAATGCACGCAAAGGCCCGGCAGTACGTGCAACCCGTGCGCAGGCTGACCGAATTCTCTACAAAGCGGCTATTCGCGAAACCTTGGAAAACCAACCCAATTTGTGGATTTTTCAACAAGCCGCTGATGACTTAATCGTCGAACAAGATCAAGTCCGTGGTGTAGTGACCCAAATGGGTCTGAAATTTATGGCCAATCAAGTGGTACTCACCGCGGGTACCTTCTTAGGTGGTTTAATTCATATCGGTCTGCAAAATTATTCCGGTGGTCGTGCTGGTGATCCACCCTCCATCGCACTTTCCAAACGTTTGCGTGAATTGAATTTGCGTGTCGATCGTTTAAAAACAGGAACGCCGCCACGTATTGATGCGCGCACGGTAAATTTTGAGGGTTTGGAAAAACAATGGGGCGATAATCCGGTTCCAGTCATGTCCGTACGCGGTAATCGCGCCATGCATCCGCGTCAAATTTGCTGTTACATGACACACACCAATGAAAAAACCCACGATGTGATTCGTCGCAACCTCGATCGCTCACCTATGTACTCAGGTGTAATCGAAGGTATTGGTCCGCGCTACTGTCCGTCCATCGAAGATAAAATCCACCGCTTTGCGGATAAAGATTCACATCAAGTATTTATCGAACCAGAAGGTTTAACGACACACGAACTTTATCCTAATGGCATATCAACCAGTTTGCCGTTTGATGTGCAGTTAGAAATTGTGCGGTCAATGAAGGGTTTTGAAAATGCTCATATCCTTCGCCCAGGTTATGCGATTGAATACGACTTTTTTAACCCACAAGATTTAAAACATAGTCTTGAGACTAAAGTGATTGGCGGCTTATTTTTTGCTGGCCAAATCAATGGCACCACTGGTTACGAAGAAGCGGGTGCGCAAGGTTTGCTCGCGGGTATTAATGCTGGTTTACGTGCACAAGAAAAAGAAGCTTGGTGCCCAACTCGCGACCAAGCTTATATGGGTGTATTAGTCGATGATTTAATTACTCTCGGCACCAAAGAACCTTACCGCATGTTTACCAGCCGTGCGGAATACCGTTTGTTATTGCGTGAAGACAATGCCGATCAACGCCTCACGGAAAAAGGTCGCGAGTTAGGATTGGTAGGTGATGAACAATGGCGGGCATTTTGTGAAAAACGCGAAAATATTGCGCGCGAACATGAGCGTTTAAAAACGACTTGGATTCAAGCAGGCTCACTAGAAGCACAAGTGATTGAAGAAAAAATTCAAACTAAACTTGCACGTGAATACAGCTTGCTCGATTTATTAAAGCGCCCTGAATTAACCTATGCTGATGTAGCTGTGTTAAAAGGTGAAGCAGTAAATGATGAATTCGTAGCTGAGCAAGTTGAGATTGCGGCGAAATATGCGGGTTATATCGATCGCCAACAAGACGAAATTGATCGCCTGCGTGCCTATGAAAATACCCTAATACCTGCAGATTTTGATTTCACCAAAGTGGAGGGTCTTTCCAACGAAGTGAAACAAAAATTGGCCGCTGCGCGGCCTGAAACGCTAGCCCGTGCGCAACGTATTTCTGGCATTACTCCGGCAGCAATTTCACAATTACTGATGTACTTGAAAAAACATGGCATGTTAAAACGCATGGTTGCTGAGAGTGCTGAACAGCAAGCATCGTAAATAAATAATTTGTTAAGAGTGTATGGCGTGTCTGAATTACACCGTGAATTAAGTCAGCAGTTGCAATTAGGTGCAGCTGCTATGTCAGTTAAGCTGACTGTTATTCAAGCTGAAAAATTGTTAGCTTACATTAGTGAATTCAATAAATGGAATAAGGCCTACAATTTGTCCGCCGTACGTGATATTCGTCAAATGGTGGCGCGGCATTTACTGGACAGTTTAAGTGTTGTGCCTTTTATTCAAGAAAACACTTACAACACTGAACGAATGATTGATGTAGGTACAGGTGGTGGTTTACCGGGAATACCTTTAGCGATTATGTTTCCGGAAAAACAATTTACCTTATTGGATAGCAACGGTAAAAAAACCCGTTTTTTATTTCATGTAAAAACCTTGTTGCAGTTAACCAATGTCACTGTGGAAAATCGTCGGGTTGAACAGTTTAAACCCGAACAAAAATTTATGGCAGTGATTAGTCGTGCTTTTGCTAGCTTGCAAGATATGACAGAAGGCTGCGAGCATTTGCTGGAAAATCAAGGAGTCTATTTAGCGATGAAAGGGATATTTCCACAGGATGAATTAGATCCTATCGCCGATAAAATTCGACTTGTTGAAACGATTAAATTGAATGTTGCAGAAACCGATGGCGAGCGTCATTTACTGGTATTGCAGAACAAACAATAAAAATTTTTAACCACTTTGTGGTAAAGGATCTTCACTTGACCAAGATATACGCGATTGCAAATCAGAAAGGTGGCGTTGGTAAAACCACAACCTGTGTGAATCTAGCGGCCTCATTGGTCGCCACGAAAAAGCGCGTCTTACTGGTGGATCTTGACCCACAAGGCAATGCCACAATGGGAAGTGGTGTGGATAAAAATGAAATTGAACAATCCATTTACGATGTTCTCACTGAGCGCGCCGCTATAAAAGATTGTTTGGTCATTTCTGAATCAGGCAAATATCAAGTTTTAGCTGCAAATAGCGATTTGACGGCTGCCGAAGTTGAGATGCTCGCGCTAGATAACAAAGAGCGACGTTTGGAAAATGCACTCCATCAGGTAAGAGATCAATTTGATTTTATCTTGATTGATTGTCCCCCCTCACTCAATATGCTCACACTGAATGCACTAACCGCTTGCGATGGCGTTATCATCGCAATGCAGTGTGAATATTATGCACTGGAAGGATTATCAGCGCTGGTCAGTACCATTAATCAAATTCAACGTGTGCTCAACCCTCGGTTAAAAATCGAAGGTCTGCTGCGTACTATGTACGATCCTCGTAATAGTTTAACGAATGATGTATCAGCGCAACTGGCACAGCATTTTGGTGATCGCTTATATCGTACGTGTATTCCACGCAATGTGCGTCTTGCAGAGGCTCCGAGTTTTGGTATGCCAGTGTTGGCTTTTGATCGCCAATCCAAAGGTGCCATTGCCTATTTAGCACTGGCCGGTGAAATATTGCGTCGCAATGAAGCTGAAAAAAAGCCAGCGGTTGTTACTGAAACTCTTTCGAATGAAGGCTAAAAATAATGTCGAGTAAACGCAAAGGATTAGGTAAAGGTTTGGATGCACTCTTGAGTGCTGGTTTAGGTGTTACCAGTCCAGCGCCCACTATGCCTATAGATCCTGATCATGTTGAAGCAAAAATTGAATACAAAGATGGAAAGCTTGCGCATTTACCGGTTGAATTAATTCAACGCGGTAAATATCAACCGCGTCGCGATATGCATCAAGAAGCGCTCGAAGAATTAGCAGAATCGATCAAAGTTCAAGGGGTGATGCAACCCATAGTGGTTCGCCCAATCGGTGAAGGTCGCTATGAAATTATCGCAGGAGAGCGTCGTTGGCGCGCTACTCAATTGGCAGGCTTGGATAAAATTCCGGCGGTAATTCGTGATGTTCCCGATGAAGCGGCCATCGCCATGGCGCTGATCGAAAATATCCAGCGTGAAAATCTCAACCCTATCGAAGAAGCAGTCGCGCTTAAGCGTTTGCAAGATGAGTTTGAGCTTACCCATGCAGAAGTGGCCCAGGCCGTAGGTAAATCGCGAACCACCATCACCAACTTATTGCGTTTGATTGCACTTACCGATGAAGTGAAAATCCTGCTTGAACACGGTGATTTAGAAATGGGTCATGCCCGCGCATTGCTCACTCTTGAACCCGAAGCCCAGCGTAACATTGCGCGGCAAATAGTTGCTAAAGGTCTATCAGTACGCCAAACAGAAGCGCTAGTAAGAAGTGTTCAAGAAAATGGCGATAGTGAAAAAATCAAAGCCGATGCACCCGTGTCGGCAGATATACGCCGCTTACAAGAACGTTTATCGGATACCTTAGGCGCGGGTGTAGAAATCCAACATACGCCAAAAGGTAAGGGTAAATTAGTCATCAGTTACAACTCCCTCGACGAGCTTGATGGTATCCTCAATCACATCAAATAAATCACCAATAAATTTACTGGGAATTTACTAGGATTTTTTTTGAATTAATGGTACCGCAAGGTTGAAGGCGTACCCTTTTCAGATCTATAATGCGCCGCATTTGAGTGATTTGCGGAAATTTTCTCAGTAATGGTAATAACCATTAACTTGTGACAGAATGCCGCCGCTCGAAAATGCGGGCAGACTTCGGAGAGAATTACACGCTATGTCTCGCTATATTAAGGGGCGTGGATATGCTCTCCAGCTTGTGGCAACACAGCTTTTATTAGCAATGCTGCTTGGTGCTACAGGTCTCATTTATAGCCATCAGGTGGCTATCTCACTGTTTGTGGGTGGAATGATTTGTGTGCTAGCTAATTTATGGCTGGCACTTGTGTTTTTTCGTCCTGCGTTGGGCGAACCCGTCGGTAAAATGCTATCGGCTTTTTACGTGGGTGAAATAGGCAAATTTATTATCACAGTGCTGTTGTTTTTAATTGTTCTGAAAAAAACAGCGCTTGTGGAAGATACAGCCCATGCCCTTGCGTTAATGCTGGGTTATGTGATCACCCAAGCTGGTGTCTGGCTCTATCCGTTATTGAAAAAATAGCCACTACAAGATTTAAACCTTTAGCTATTGGAAGATATAGATGTCAACCGCTGAACATGCAGAAACACTTACATCATCAGAATATATCAAACACCATTTGACAAACCTCACTTATGGTCAGCTTCCTGACGGTACTTGGGGTTTTGCCCATAGTGCTGAGGAAGCTAAAGAAATGGGTTTCTGGGCAATTAATGTCGATACGATGGGCTGGTCATTGTTTCTTGGTGCTTTGTTTTTCTTTATTTTCCGTAGTGTTGCCAAGAAGGTTACCAGTGATGTTCCCATGGGATTTCAAAACGCTATTGAAGCTGTAGTCGAGTTTGTTGATAACAGCGTAAAGGGTATGTTCCCTTATAAAAGTAAATTGGTTGCACCTTTGGCTCTGACTATATTGGTCTGGGTGTTTTTTATGAATGCCATGGATTTAGTGGCAATTGATTTGTTGCCATGGATTGCAAAACAAATTGGTGTTGCCTTAGGTGCAGACCCTCACGCAGTCTTCTTTAAAGTCGTGCCCTCCACCGATCCCAACATTACATTAGGTATGGCAACAACAGTTTTCTTACTGATCATATTCTACAGTGTTCGCGAAAAAGGTTTAACGGGCTTTGTTAAGGAACTAACTTTACATCCTTTTAGCAGCAGCAACATTTTTGTTCAAATTCTATGTATTCCCGTTAATCTGATACTTGAATTAGTTAACCTAATTGCCAAACCTGTTTCTCTTGGCCTCCGGTTGTTCGGTAATCTTTATGCGGGTGAGGTTATTTTTATCCTGATCGCTATTATGTACGGCGTGAATTTGGTGTTGGGGTTTTTCGGTATATCTTTGCAGGTCATTTGGGCTCTGTTCCATATTTTGATCATTGCATTACAAGCTTTCATATTCATGGTCTTAACCATTGTTTATATGAGCATGGCTTATCAAAATGATGAGCAACATTAATTTCAAATTTTTGTTTTAATTTAACCTAAGTAGGAGAAAACACTGTGACTGAAGCAGCAGCTTTGATTTATTTGGCCGGCGCACTGGTAATTGGTTTGGGCGCTATTGGTGCAGCAATTGGTGTTGCCTTGTTGGGCGGTAAGTTTCTTGAGGGAGCAGCTCGTCAACCAGAGTTGTTGCCAATGTTGCGTACCCAGTTCTTCGTGGTAATGGGTCTTGTAGACGCCGTTCCAATGATTGGTGTTGGTATCGGTATGTACATTCTGTTCGCTGTTGCTGGTCAATAATTGCCTCAGCGGTATTAATTCCCTTTAACAAAAAGGCATTGAAACGTGAACTTTAACGCAACGTTTATAGGCCAGATGGTGGCTTTCATCATCTTCATATATTTGACGTCACGCTATGTGTGGCCGCCCATTGTTGCAGCAATGGCTGAGCGCGCCAAACGTATCGCTGATGGTCTTCAGGCTGCGGATAAAGCTGAGAAAGATCTTGAGTTGGCGAAACAAAAAGTGGTTGAGCAACTGACCTCTGCAAAGAAAGAAGCTGCTGCCATTATCGATTCTGCTAACAAGCGTGCAATTGAAATTGTTGAAGAAGCAAAAGACAAAGCGCGTTTGGAAGGTGATCGTTTGAAACTCGCTGCTCAAGCTGAAATCGAGCAAGCTACTAGCCGCGCCAAAGAAGAATTGCGCAGCAAAGTAGTAGCTCTGGCTCTGGCTGGTGCAGAAAAGATTCTTGAATCTTCTATCGATCAAAATGCTCACAACGAGTTGGTCAATAAACTCGCTGCTGAATTGTAATTGAGGTTGATATGGCTGAACTAACCACCTTGGCTAGACCCTATGCCAAAGCAGCATTTGAATTTGCCTTGGCTGCGAATAAGTTGCAGTCATGGTTTGAAGCACTGGAAGTATCGGCCGCTGTAGCAGGACAGGATCAGGTGAAAAAAGCGTTAAGCGCATCTGCCCTGTCTGCAGAGCAAAAAGCTTCTGTGTTTGTACAGGTTTGTGGTGAAAAAATGGACGAGAATGTAAAAAATTTCGTTCATACCCTTGCGAGTAACAAGCGTTTGGCGCTGTTGCCTTTCATTCGTGATTTGTTTGCAAGAATGAAAGAACAGCAAGAAAAAACAATCGAAGTTGAGGTGACAGCAGCTTACGAGTTGCCTGTTGACTTGATTAACAAATTGGCTCAATCACTGAGCGCCAAATTGAATCGTAGTGTTAGCGTGAATAGCTCAGTAGATAAGAGCTTACTCGGCGGTGTGGTTATCCACACTGGTGACATGGTAATCGACGGTTCGGTCCGTGGTCGCTTGGCGAAACTCGCCGAAGCATTGAAATCCTAATTTAATAGGATCGAGGAACAGAGCATGCAGCAACTGAATCCTTCTGAAATCAGTGAAATCATCAAGCAGCGCATTGCTGGTCTTGAGTTTTCAACAGAAGCACAAAACGAAGGTACGGTGGTTTCCGTTACCGACGGTATTATCCGCATTCATGGTCTTGCCGAGGTTATGTACGGTGAGATGATTGAATTCGAAGGCGGTATTTTCGGGATGGCACTGAACCTAGAGCGTGACTCTGTAGGTGCAGTAATTCTCGGTGACTATCGCGGCGTCGCTGAAGGTCAAAAATGTAAGTGTACCGGCCGTATTTTGGAAGTACCTGTAGGCCCAGAGTTGATGGGTCGCGTTGTTGACGCTTTGGGTAACCCAATTGATGGTAAAGGCCCACTGAACACCAAAATGACCGATGCGATTGAAAAAATTGCACCGGGTGTAATTTGGCGTAAGTCAGTAGACCAACCAGTACAAATCGGTTTGAAAGCGATTGATGCCATGGTGCCCATCGGCCGAGGTCAACGTGAGTTGATCATTGGTGACCGTCAGATCGGTAAGACGGCCATTGCGGTTGATGCGATCATTAACCAAAAAGGTTCTGGCATTAAGTGTATTTATGTTGCTATCGGACAAAAAGCATCATCGATTGCGAGCGTGGTACGTAAGTTGGAAGAACATGGCGCTATGGATCACACCATTGTGATTGCAGCTACTGCGTCTGATCCAGCCGCTATGCAATTCTTGGCTCCTTTTGCTGGCTGCACCATGGGTGAATACTTCCGCGATCGCGGTCAAGATGCCCTGATTATTTATGATGATTTAACCAAGCAAGCTTGGGCTTATCGTCAAATCTCCTTGTTGCTTCGTCGTCCACCAGGTCGTGAAGCTTATCCAGGCGACGTGTTTTATCTCCACTCACGTTTGCTTGAGCGAGCATCTCGCGTCAGCGAAGACTACGTAGCGAAATTCACCAAGGGTGAAGTTCAAGGTAAAACCGGTTCATTAACGGCTTTGCCAATCATCGAAACCCAGGCCGGTGACGTTTCGGCGTTCGTACCCACAAACGTTATTTCGATTACCGATGGTCAGATCTTCCTTGAGTCTGGCATGTTCAACTCGGGTATTCGCCCAGCCATGAACGCCGGTATTTCGGTATCGCGTGTAGGTGGTGCTGCACAAACGAAAGTGATTAAAAAACTTTCTGGGGGTATCCGTACAGCGTTGGCGCAATACCGTGAGTTAGCAGCATTCTCGCAGTTTGCTTCGGATTTGGACGAAGCAACCAAGTCACAACTGGAACGCGGTCAACGTGTGACTGAATTGATGAAACAAAAGCAATTTGCACCCATGAGTGTTGCGCAAATGGCATTGGTATTGTACGCCGCTAACGAAGGTCATTTAAAAGACATTGAAGTTAGCAAAGTATTGGCTTTTGAAGCGGCCCTGCTCTCGTTCGCAAAATCTGAATACGCAGACACTATGGCTCACATAGATGCTACTGGCGATTGGAATGGCGAATTGGAAGGCAAGTTCAAAGAGCTGGTGACCAAGCTGAAAGCAAGCCCCACTTGGTAATGGTTAAAGGTGCGAGTGACTCGCACCTTTAGAACTCCCTCAAGAGTCTTAGACTTAGGTTTGAGAGTATGGCAGGCACTAAAGAAATTCGGACGCAGATAACGAGCGTCAAAAGTACACAGAAAATTACAAGCGCGATGGAAATGGTCGCTGCAAGTAAGATGCGTCGCGCACAAGATCGTATGCAATTGGGTAAGCCTTATACCAATCGCATGCGCGATGTAATCGGCCATTTGGCTAACGCCAGTGCAGAATACAAGCACCGTTTTATGAAAGAACGCGAAGTCAAACGCGTAGGGTATGTCTTGGTATCCAGCGATCGTGGTTTGTGTGGTGGTTTGAACGTTAACGTGTTCAAAGCGGCCATCAAGAACATGAAAACCTGGGCTGATCAAGGTGTGGCTATTGATTTGTGTTTAGTGGGTGCAAAAGCAGCGGCATTCTTTAAAAGTTTTGGTGGTAATGTGGTGGCGTCTACACGCGACCTCGGCGAAGCTCCAACCGTCGCTGATTTAATTGGTAGCGTAAAAGTAATGCTGGATGCGTTTGAAGAAGGCAAGATTGATAAGTTGTATCTAGTGAGCAACGAATTCGTCAACACCATGACTCAAAAACCAACCATACGTCAATTATTGCCTTTACTGGCTGAAGACAATACCAAGTTGAAGCATCACTGGGATTACATTTATGAACCTGATGCTGAGTTCTTGTTGAAAGGGTTGTTGACCCGTTTTATTGAGTCACAAGTCTATCAAGCGGTTGTTGAAAACGCGGCCTGCGAACAAGCAGCACGTATGATTGCGATGAAGAGCGCAACCGACAACGCCGGTGAATTAATTGATAGCTTGAAACTGATATACAACAAAGCGCGTCAATCAGCTATTACGCAAGAATTGTCAGAAATTGTTGGCGGTGCGGCGGCAGTATCCTAACTGCCCTGTTACTAAAAAGCGCGCATAACTATTTTGTGTTTAAACCTTCAGATCTCGTGGTCTGAGATTTCTGGAACAAAGAGGAACCGGAAATGAGTAGCGGACGTATAGTTCAAATTATCGGCGCTGTTATCGATGTGGAATTCCCACGCGATGCAGTGCCTAAAGTTTATGATGCACTGGTAATCACCGAAGGCAATCTTACCCTCGAAGTGCAACAGCAATTAGGTGACGGCGTCGTGCGCACTATTGCTCTGGGCTCCTCCGAAGGTTTGCGTCGCGGTTTAACCGTTAGCAACACCAACCAACCCATCCGTGTACCTGTAGGTAAAGAAACCTTAGGTCGTATTATGGATGTGTTGGGTAATCCAATCGACGAAGCGGGCCCCATTGGTGAACAAGAGCGTATGCAGATTCACCGCGCGTCGCCTAAGTATGAAGAGTTGGCAGCGTCTGAAGAATTGCTTGAAACTGGTATTAAAGTCATTGACTTGGTTTGCCCTTTTGCAAAAGGCGGTAAAGTAGGTCTGTTTGGTGGTGCGGGTGTAGGTAAAACCGTAAACATGATGGAACTCATCAACAACATCGCGAAAGAACACAGTGGTTTGTCGGTGTTTGCCGGTGTGGGTGAGCGTACTCGTGAAGGGAACGACTTCTACCACGAAATGAAAGAATCCAACGTTGTTGATAAAGTAGCGATGGTGTATGGCCAAATGAACGAGCCGCCAGGCAACCGTTTACGCGTAGCTTTGACCGGTTTGACCATGGCTGAAAAATTCCGTGACGAAGGTAAAGACGTATTGTTGTTCGTTGACAACATTTACCGTTATACCTTGGCCGGTACCGAAGTATCTGCACTTTTAGGTCGTATGCCTTCAGCGGTAGGTTATCAACCAACCTTGGCGGAAGAGATGGGCGTTCTGCAAGAGCGTATTACTTCTACTAAAACAGGTTCTATTACCTCTGTACAAGCGGTATACGTACCAGCGGATGACTTGACTGATCCGTCACCAGCGACCACCTTTGCTCACTTGGACTCTACCGTAGTATTGAGCCGTGACATCGCCGCTAAGGGTATTTACCCAGCGATCGATCCATTGGACTCAACCTCACGTCAGTTAGATCCAATGATCATCGGTAACGATCACTACAGCGTAGCTCGCGGTGTACAGTCTGTATTGCAACGTTACAAAGAGTTGAAAGACATTATTGCGATTCTCGGTATGGATGAATTGTCTGAAGAAGACAAACAAACCGTAGCACGCGCACGTAAAATTGAACGCTTCCTGTCACAACCTTTCCACGTGGCTGAGGTATTTACCGGTGCTCCTGGTAAATATGTACCACTGAAAGAAACTATCCGTGGCTTCAAAGGCATTCTTGCGGGTGACTTCGATCACTTGCCAGAACAAGCTTTCTACATGGTTGGCACCATCGACGAAGCCATCGAAAAAGCGAGCAAACTGAAGTAATACCCATGCCCTGAATTATTCAGGGCGCGGCTTATTAATTTGTTGCTGTTTGTCAGCAAATTTCAAGAGACACAACTATGGCCATGACTGTTCAATGCGATATCGTCAGTGCTGAGCGCGAGATTTTCTCGGGCTTGGTTGAGATGGTAATTGCTACAGGTAGTTTGGGTGATGTAGGTATAGCCTATGGTCACGCGCCATTGCTGACTGGCATTAAGCCAGGCCCAGTGCGTCTTATTAAACAAGGTGGTCAAGAAGAGGTTTTCTATATTTCTGGAGGATTTCTTGAAGTTCAGCCCTATCAAGTTAGCATACTGGCAGATACTGCTTTGCGTGCAAATGATATGGATGAAGCTGCCGCGATAGAGGCACAGCAATTAGCGCAACAACAACTGACCAATCAATCGTCCGAGATTGATTTCCAACGCGCGGCAATCCAATTGGCAGAAGCTTCTGCACAATTGCGTACCTTGCAAGCGATCCGCAAAAAAGCGGGTCATTAATCGCTAAGGTAATTGGTTGCTAAAACGTGTTATAAAAAAGGGTGACTCAAAGTCACCCTTTTTTATTTAGGAATACGATTAACAAAAACGAATTTCCTATTGCAGAATCTATTTAATAAGTTTGTCACTCTAACGCTCAAATCGTAGGATTATACAATGCTCGATATTCTTGTTCTCGCCGCTGGTAAAGGCACTCGTATGCGTTCTGATTTGCCAAAAGTCTTGCACCCCATTGGCGGTAAAGCGTTGGTAGAACATGTTGTGGATACAGCACGTCAGGTAGGTGGCGAACAGATTTTGATAATTGTGGGGCACGGTGCTGAAAAAGTAGAAGAGCGTATGGCAGCGCCGGATGTGAAATTTGTATTGCAAGCCGAGCAGTTAGGAACGGGTCATGCAGTGCAACAAGCCCTACCGCATTTGCGTGCAGAGGCAACCGTATTAATTCTTTATGGTGATGTTCCCCTCACCCGCGCGGAAACCCTGCAAAAATTAATTGCTACTGTGAATGACCAACAGATGGGCTTGTTAACCGTTAACATGCAAGACCCCACTGGCTATGGCCGCATAGTGCGCAATATGTTTGGCGAAGTAGAAGCGATTGTTGAACACAAAGATGCCAGCGAAGAGCAACGTAAAATCACCGAAATCAATACCGGCATCATGGCGGTTAACGCGAAGCATTTACAACAGTGGTTGCCACAATTAAAAAACAATAATGCGCAAGGCGAATATTACCTCACTGATATTATTGCCATGGCCAAAGCCAGCAATGTCGCCATCAAAGTTGAACAACCTAATGCGGTGGAAGAAGTAGAAGGCATTAATAATCGCCAGCAACAGGCAGCGCTTGAACGTTTTTATCAAAAACAAAAAGCGAATGAGTTGATGGTTGCTGGTGTTACCTTGCTGGATCCGGCGCGTTTTGATTGCCGTGGTAACTTAACGGTTGGTCGCGATGTAGTGATCGATATTAACTGTGTATTTATCGGCGATGTGACCTTAGAAGATGGCGTCGTAATCGATCCAAACTGCGTCATTATTAATAGCAAGATTGGTAAAAATTCGCACATCAAAGCCAGTAGTCATATTGAAGGCGCCAGTATTGCAGCAGATTGTGAGGTAGGCCCCTTTGCTCGTTTGCGTCCCGGTGCGAAATTGGCGGACGGCGCTAAAATCGGCAACTTTGTGGAAGTGAAAAAAGCCAACATTGGTAAAGGCAGCAAAGTGAGCCACTTGAGCTACATCGGCGATGCCAACATCGGCGCTGATGTAAACGTCGGTGCAGGCACCATTACGTGTAATTACGATGGCGTGAACAAGTTCATCACCGAAATTGGTGATAACGCCTTTATAGGTTCCAATACGGCTCTAGTCGCACCGGTAAAAGTAGGCGCTGGCAGCACTATAGGCGCGGGTTCGATAATCACTAAAGATGTAGAAGATGCAGAACTGGCCATTGCGCGAAGCAAGCAGCGCAATATCCAAGGTTGGGAAAGACCGAAAAAGAAGTCCTAAGATGATCCGCAAAAGGAGCCGAAAGGCTCCTTTTTACATCTGTAAAAGAAAATATCTTGCTTAAATCTTTCGAAAGACTACAATATCTTTCGAAACGAAACTTAAGGCAAGCTGCAATGACTAAACGCAACACACAACAGCGTCGCCGCGCCATTATTGAGATGCTCAATAACAGTGGCGAAGTGAGTGTTGAAGATTTAGCCACACACTTTACCACCTCGGAAGTCACCATCCGTAAGGATCTTGCTGCGCTGGAGAGCAATGGTTTGTTGCTCCGCCGCTACGGCGGCGCGGTGCTTGTGCCGCAAGAGTTGATTTCTAACCCTGCTGAAGAAAAAGTTTCAGTCCGTAAGCAAGCCATCGCAAAAGCCGCCGCTGCGCTTATCCGCGACCACAATCGCATTATTCTTGATAGCGGAAGCTCTACCACTGCTGCCCTTTTGCCGGAGTTATCGCAGAAACAGGGCTTAGTGGTCATGACTAATTCCCTCAGCATCGCCAATGCCTTACGCGAACTTGAAAACGAACCCACGATATTAATGACCGGCGGTACTTGGGATCCAAAATCCGAAGGCTTTCAGGGTCAACTCGCCGAACAGATTTTGCGCTCTTACAACTTCGACCAATTTTTTATTGGCGCCGATGGACTGGATTTAGCGCGCGGTACGACTACCTTTAATGAACTTTATAGCTTGAGCCGGGTGATGGCAGAAGTCGCACGCGAAGTGATTGTGATGGCAGAGTCCGACAAAATTGGCCGCAAAATTCACAACCTCGAATTACCTTGGTCAGCGGTAAAAGTGCTCGTCACCGATGACCAGATTAGTCAACAAGATAAACAACAAATTGAACAGCAAGGTGTGCAAGTGATTTGCGCATCGGCTTAATTTTTTACGACTCAATAACTCAAGGAGTTAAGTATGTGTGGAATCGTTGGTGCTGTTGCGCAGCGTGATGTAGTGGATATTTTGGTAGAAGGATTGCGCCGTTTGGAATATCGCGGTTATGACTCTGCCGGTGTTGCTGTGGTGAATGGTAGCGGCGAATTACAGCGCTTGCGTCGCTTGGGCAAAGTAAAAGAATTGTCCGATGCAGTAAAAGCCACACCCACGCCAGGCGGTACAGGCATTGCACATACTCGTTGGGCAACACACGGTGAGCCGAGCGAGCGCAATGCGCATCCACACGTATCCAGTGAACATATCGCTGTTGTGCACAACGGTATTATTGAAAACCACGCACCGCTGCGCATTCAACTGCAAAGCGAAGGTTATGTTTTTACATCGGATACTGATACGGAAGTTATCGCGCACTTGGTGCAAAAAGAATTAAAAAATACCGCGAGTTTATTAACCGCTGTGCAAAAAGCCGTTAAACAATTGCACGGTGCTTACGGCACTGTATTGATGGATAAAAACGATCCATCACATTTAGTGGTTGCACGTTCCGGTAGCCCCTTGGTGATTGGTTTAGGTATTGGTGAAAATTTTATTGCATCGGACCAATTAGCGTTGTTGCCGGTAACGCGCCGTTTTATCTTTTTGGAAGAAGGTGATGTGGCAGAAATTACTCGCACCAGCATCAGTATTTTTGATAAAGATGGCAAGGCGGTTGAGCGACAAATTCACGAATCTACCGCGAGTTATGATGCCGGTGATAAAGGCCAGTATCGTCACTTTATGCTCAAGGAAATTTACGAACAACCTAACGCAGTGTTGAATACTCTTGAAGGTCGTTTAAGTAATGAATCAGTGATGGATGAAACTTTCGGCAATGGTGCTGCGGCCTTATTCAAAAAAGTAAAACACATTCAAATCGTCGCTTGTGGCACTAGTTATCATTCGGCGATGGTTGCGCGTTATTGGTTGGAATCGCTCGGTGGAATTTCATGCAATGTTGAAATCGCCAGTGAATTCCGTTATCGCAAATCCTTCGTGCAACCTAACAGCATGGTAGTAACTATTAGCCAATCGGGCGAAACGGCAGATACTCTTGCCGCGTTGCGTTTGGCAAAAGAATTGGGTTACTTGGGCAGTTTAAGTATTTGCAACGTGGCGGGTTCATCGTTAGTGCGTGAATCAGATTTAGCCTTTATGACGCGCGCCGGTGCAGAAATTGGTGTGGCATCTACCAAAGCCTTCACCACGCAATTAGTCGGTTTGGCGATGTTGGTATTAGCGATTGGCAAATACAACGGCTTGTCGGCTGAACAACAAAAAGACATGGTTGCGGCGTTAAAAAATCTTCCCGCAAAATTGGAAGAGTCATTAACACTTGCACCGCAAATTGAAGCGCTCGCCGAAGAATTTGCCGATAAACACAACGCACTCTTTTTAGGTCGCGGCGATCAATATCCCATCGCAATGGAAGGTGCATTAAAACTCAAAGAAATTTCTTACATCCACGCTGAAGCTTACGCCGCGGGTGAATTAAAACACGGCCCATTGGCGTTAATTGATGCACATATGCCCATTATCGTTGTGGCGCCGAATAACGATTTGTTGGAAAAATTAAAATCGAATGTTGAAGAAGTGCGTGCACGCGGTGGTATTTTGTATGTGTTTGCCGATGTGGATGCAAAATTTGAATCCGATGCCACCATGCGTGTTATCAACGTGCCGCATATTCATCCATGGTTGGCGCCCATTCTCTACACCTTGCCGTTGCAATTGTTGAGTTACTATGTGGCGATTATTAAAGGCACGGATGTAGATCAGCCGCGCAATTTGGCGAAATCAGTTACCGTTGAGTGATGTACAAAAGCCCCGAGTCTAAAGAAGCTTGGGGCTTTTAGTGTGCGTAGAACCATAATCCACAAGAAACCCGCGTAGTTTCGTATCTCCTTTCCCTTTGCTTCTCCAATTATTTTTCCATTGTGGCTTTGTTACCGCAACCAGTAACACTTTCAGTAAATTTGACCCAATAGTCGCTATAAAAGCGCACTACGTCTAAAAATGACAAATGTTAACCGTGATAAAATTGACAGCGCAATCAGAAGCGCATTAGATGGGGATAGTCTCGGCAATTCAACGATTAGTGAATCTAATAATCATAAAAGATAGGTCAATCATGGAAAATTTTCGCATCTATGCAGTACGCAGCCTATGTGCCCTCGTCATCACCAGTGTGTTGACGGCTTGTGGTGGTGGTTCTGGTGATTCTGAACCTGATCCTGAGCCAAACCCTATACCCTCTTCAGCTGCGGCGTCTTCCGTAACCACGAGCTTGAGTGCTAGTTCTGCGTCGCAAGTAGGCGAGACCAGCAGTTCATCTGCTGCCATGACCAGCTCCTCTTCGACGACAAGTTCATCGTCTTCGATGATCGCTTCCAGTTCTTCTATTAGCTCCCGTTTTTCATCGAGCTTGTCGAGTAGTGTTTCCAGCGATTCCATTATTGTTATCAACAGTAGTTCTTCTAGCAGCCTATCGAGTCAATCATCTAGCAGTTCACGTGCGTTGACGAGTTCATCAAGCAGTTTATCCAGCAAGTCATCCAGTAGCTCTAGTGTATTGAGTAGTTTATCGAGCAGCTTGTCTAGTCAGTCATCTAGCCGCTCGAGTGTGTTGAGTAGTTCATCGAGCAGTTTGTCTAGTAAATCCTCTAGCAGCTCAAGTTCATCAAAAAGTGCTGCCAGCAGCAGCGTGAGCTCTGTGGCACCACTTAACACACGTATTTATTTCAAAAATACGCCGAAATATGTCGAACCTTATATGCATTATTTCAATGTGGTTCCTGCCCGTGCAAACAGCACCTGGCCAGGAGTTGCTATGAAAGACTTGGGTAATGATTGGTTTAGTTACCAATTTGATAGCAATATCACCAGCGCTGGCATCGTATTTAGCGATAAGGGTGCTCCACAATCCGCCGATTTGAAATTTGTTGCCCCCAATAACTGTTACAACAATGGCGTATGGCAAACCGCCGAGGCCTGTGGTGTGCCTGTTGAGCTGGCGGCAAATGCGGGTGTGGATCGCAAAGCCAATGTGAACAGCCGCCAAGCTTTGTCTGCGGTGGCGTCCGTTGGTGACTATGTAACGGCAACCTGGACAAGCCCAGCATGGACAGGTGCGCTGACGGGTAAGCAGGTAGTGACGCCCGTGTTAAATAACATCGGCAAATTCACCGTTACCTTGACATTGACAACAGCGGATAACCAAACCGCGACAGATACCATGGTGGTAGATGTGGTTGCTGCCGCCAATGGATTACCTGAGCGTCCACAATTGGCCGCTCCGTTGGGTTTCCCGACCACAGGTAATGTGAGCACGGGTAAATACCGCTTTGTAAATGCCTTCCCCAATTTGGTTGAACATTTCCATTCGCCGGTCATGGTGACGAATGATGGTCTGAATGATTGGGTGTACGTCGTTGATAAAGAAGGCGCCATTTTTGTGTTCCCCAACAAGGAATCTGTCACTAAAGCGGAAGTCCGTGAGTTGCTGAATTTGCGCAGCACAGTGCTGAATAATCATGAAAGCGGCCTATTGAGCATGGCGTTCGATCCTAACTACGCCACCAATGGTTTTATTTACGTCTACTACCTGTATGGTCTGACCGATAATTTTGTGGATGGTAAAACAGGTGATGGCATTTTAGAGCGCTGGACAGTCAACAACCCTGCTAATCCAACCGCGGTAGTGGCTAACTCAAAAGCTGAATTATTGCGCGTACCCCAGATTGGCCCCGATCACAAAGGCGGCATGATGCATTTCCATCCCACCGAGGGTTATTTGTACTTGGGAATCGGTGATGGTGGTTACGGACACAGTGCGTTGCCACAGAACCCACCGCTTACGGGGCCTGAAGGTCGTACCAATAACAGCGGACAGGATCCAAGTACCCTGCGCGGTAAGTTCATTCGTATCAAACCAGAAGCAACGATGGTTAATGGCAAGTACTACACGGTACCAACCGATAACCCGTTCATCAGCACCAGTGGTTATCTGCCAGAAATTTGGTCGATGGGACATCGCAATCCATGGCGTTGGGGCTTCGATAGCGCCAGTCCTTACACCTTGTGGGAAACCGAAGTGGGGCAAGATGGTTTTGAAGAAGTCAATGTTGTTCAAAAAGGTAAGGATTACGGTTGGCCAGTGTGTGAGGGTACGGTGAATCGCGGCAATTTGGGCGGTAACCCTGCACGCAATTGTGCCACCGCTAACGGGAATTATTTGCCACCGGTGGAGGGTTACAACCACTCGGTTGGCGAGTCGATCGTAGGCGGTTTGGTGTATCGCGGCACTGCCCTACCCAATCTCAATGGCAGTTTTATTTTTGCCGATTATGTCACTAAAAATATTTGGTCATTGTCGGTGAGTGGCGGCGCCAAAAAATTAGTTAGCGATCAGTTCCCCTATTTCATCTCCTCAATCGGTAGTGATTTGAATAAGAATCTGCTCATCTCTACTCACGGCAGAGAACACGGCGGCCCTTCCAGTATTTTCAAAATGGTGGATGATGATGCCGTTGCTGCATCCATCCCAAGTACTTTATCTTCCACAGGTTTATTTGCCGATCTTGCTGCCTTGATTCCCGCCCACGGCGTTATCGAATACACGATCAATACAGACGCTTGGTTTGATGGTGCGATCACGCGTCACTTCATCGCTGTACCCAATGACCAAAAAATTGGCTTCGATGTAAAAGCCTTATGGGATATGCCCGTCGGTACAGTGCTGGTGAAACACATGAGTGTTCAGGCTGCTGGCAATGTCACTAAACCTTTCACAACGTCGGTGCTTTTCCGTCAAGTATCAGGATGGCAAGCGGCCAATTATCGATGGAATGCCTCGGGTACGGATGCCACCTTGGTAACAGAGCCCAGCATAGTCGCGGACGGAAGTGTGGCCAATATTCAACGCCGTGTGCAGGTTGCCTCTGGCTGTGCGGGTTGTCATAAAAATAGCGATGGCGCTATGAGCCCGCTCGCTACCCATACTCGTCAGTTCAACGGTGATTTTGTTTATCAGCAAGGCTTAAACAAAAATCAGTTGGATGTGTTTAATCAAATCGGCCTGTTTACTAGCGGCATCAACAACGCCAGCAGTTACGATCATTTTGCAGCGCCGACCGATACAAGCGAGAGCCTGACCTCCCGCGCCAAAGCTTATATGCACACTAACTGCGCCCATTGCCACAGCAGTACTGATAGAGACATGCGTTTTGATACACCTTTGGCCGAGATGAATTTGATCAGCGTTAATAATCGAATTAATCCGGGTAATCCCTCGACCAGTTTGGTTTACGTTTATCAAACCAGTGACAGTAATCGCATGCCCAATGGCACAGTCACAACCAATCCAGCGGCGGCGACTTTATTCGATGCGTGGATTAAAGAATTGGGTGCAGATCTAGTGCAAACCGGAGTGGCCATTAAAACCAGTAAAGCATCGCCGGTGATTAATGACTCCCTCACACTCACCGTAGAATCTCTCTTTAACAATGGCACTAAAGGCGGGATTGTCGGCAGCGTCATCTGGTCATCCAGTAATACGGAGGTGTTGAGTGTAACAGGCACCAGCGCCAGTATTACCGCCATCGCCAAAGCTGCAGGCAGTACAACAGTAACGGCGCAAGCGGGTGCTTTTAGTGCGCAATTACAAATTACCGTTAAAGAAAATGTCACAGGCATCACCTCAATCGTGGTGAACCCCACGGCGATCACGCTTGATGCACCGCGTCAGTTAATTGCCTATGGAAAAAACAGCGATGGTACTAATGCAAGTTTATTTGGCAAAGTGAATTGGAGCCTTGTCAGTGGTGCATCCGTGGTATCGATCAATGCAGAGGGTGTAGTAACGCCACTGACATCAGGTGCTGCGATTGCCGAAGCGAATTACCAAGGCCTTAAAGCTCAAGTCACACTCACCAGTAGTCCCAAACTGGTGTTGCGTTACAAAAATAGTAACAACTGGACTAACGTCAATGTCTATTTATGGACGGTAGTAAATGGTAAAAACGTAGAAGTGAAGGCTTGGCCAGGAACTGCAATGACGGAAGGTGCAGATGGTTGGTGGTATTTTGGTGTGGATCAAAAACACCTGAATAACGGCACCATCAACGTTATTTTTAATAACGGTGCAGGTTCGCAAACAAATAACTTGATGAATATTTCCAAATCGTCCAGTTATGAAAATAGTGCGTGGACAGATTGGAATGGTGGCATGCCATCCAGCGGTACCACTTTCACCTTATCTGTGACCAACGGCACTATCACCGGCGAAGGTACCAATAATAAATTTGCCGCTGGAAAAGTAGTAACGGTCACTGCTGATCCAGCCACCATAGGAACCAGTTTTGTGGGCTGGTCATCCGACAGTATTCCTTACATTTTGGGTGACGCAACACAAGCGGCTGTGCAAATCCTCATGCCGGAAAAAAGCGTCACCCTAACGGCGGTGTTCAAACTCTCCGGTGATCCTTTTGTCAATGCGCGCGCCAAATACGAACAATTGTGCAGCAGTTGTCATGGTGAAAATGGAACGGGTTTTATGCAGCTCAACAAATATCACGAGAACTCGGCTAAGACCTTGGAGTTCCTCACAAACGTGATTGATGTTTCCATGCCCAAAAGTCTAGATGGCCGCGATCTTTCCCATCTTTGTGTGGGTTCACAGCCAGGCGATTGTGCATACGATATCGCTTTCATGATTAAAAATAATGGTTGGTTCCCCAGCGAATCTTGCACCGGTGCTAATTGCTCTGCGAACAAAAGTATCGATGCACGTAACCTTCGGTTATTAACCAAAGAGGAATATCTCAACAGCGTTAACGATATTTTTGCGATGAATTTTGGAACGGAGTTGATGCTGCCTGTGAACAGCGACGGCACGGTGAAAAATTTCAACACCGCATCCAGTTTAATACTCGATGAAAGTCGCACGGAAGGCTACAAAACAATTGCCGAGGATATAGCCACGCAAGTGCTAACGCAAAAAGCGTTTATTAATCTTGCCAGTGGTTGCAGCACCAATAATTGTGTTGTTACCAATCTCGGCAGAAAAATATTCCGTCGTCCGCTCACAACGGCAGAAGTAACCAAATATCTCAATCTTTATAACACGACGGACAAAGGAAAAGCGGTTATTCGAGCGCTCTTAACGTCGCCGAAATTTTTATACCGTTCTGAAATGGGCACCCTAGATGCCGCTACTGGCTTATATCGATTAAGCAATTATGAAATCGCAACTCTCTTATCTTACAGCCTCTGGGTAACCACGCCGGACGATACGCTATTAACCGCTGCAGCCAGTGCGAATTTTAATCTTCAAACTGAAGCGCAGCGCATGCTGAATGACGCGCGCGCTGAAAGAGGTTTGCGTCGCTTTGCACAGGGTTGGTTTATCTATGATCGCTACGCATACCCAGGTGTTGCCGATTTAAAAATTCAACAATATTTCAAAGAAGAAACAACCCGTTTTATTGTTGAAAATATTAAAAACAACACGCCCTATAGCAACGTATTAAAAGCGAATTATACCTATGTGAATAAATCACTCGCGCAATACTATGGATTCACTCCGATTCCCGCTAACGATAATACGTGGGAAAAAATGCTGTATCCCGCTAATGATCCGCGTGCGGAAACCGGTATTTTTGCACACGGCAGTATCTTGGCATCGCGAGTAAGTTCCGCCAAAGATCCATCACCCATCAAGCGTGGATTATTTGTGCGCGATGTATTGCTCTGCCAAGTTTTTAAATCTCCACCCGCGGCTAATTTTGATCCGGTGCGCAATGATGACGATAGTAACCGCGATGCGGTATCGCGACACACCAGCGATCCAAGTTGTCGCGGTTGTCACCAGTTTATTGACGGCGTTGGTTTTGGTTTAGAAGGTTTAGGCGCAAATGGTTTGCCGCGCACGACGGAAACCACCACCAGTGGCTTGGTAAAAACTGTCATGCATCAAGGTGCGATCAAAAGTATTTTCAATACTCCGGAAACCATGTTGATAGAAGACAGCCAGGAAGATACCTACGAAGAAGTTGCGCAGCTTGCTAATTTAATTGCCGAGAGCGGACAAGGTTCAGCCTGTTATTCACGGCAATTCTTCCGCTACATGGTTGGCCGTGCAGAAGATCGTTCAACAGATACCGATGAAATGATATTGCGCACCTACAATAGCGGCATAAAAAATGGCGGCGGCATGAAAGACATGATTGTCAGCATGATGGCTCAACCAAACTTCATACTGCGCCGCTAACTGAGAGAAGGAATAATAAAATGTTAGATCTACACAATCGCTCTCGTCGTAAATTTTTAATGAACCTCGCGAAAACGGGCGCCATTTTGCCCTTTGCAAGTCAGCTAATGGGGCAAAAAGCCTTTGCTGCTGGCACAGCGAAAAATGTTTTGTTTTTGTACAAGCCTAATGGTTTTGTGCCAACGGGTTGGAATCCAGCACAGGGTAGCGGCAGTATTTCTGGCACCAACGAATTAAGTTTTGCGCTGGCGCCGTTAAAAAAATGGAACAGTAAACTGATCGTATTAAAAAATATTGTCATCAGTACACGACCCGATGGTTCAGGCTCTGGTGGCGGCCATGCGGATGGTTTGAAAGGCTGTTTGACGGGCGATATGGATAATGGCAATGCGGCCAGTATCGATCACATGATTGCGGCACGGTTAAAACAATTAAATTCTGCGGCGCCTGGTGACGTGCTGAGTTTAGGTGTACGCACGGGTGAAGATAAAATAAAAGTCTTATCCCAGCCTTTAAACAGTGGGGGCTCACGCCCTATTCCCGACAACAATCCCCGTGCGGTCATGGAGCGTTTAAAAAGCAAAATGAACGTAGTGCCATTAGATCCGTTAGAAAAAAGTATTTATGACGCGCTGCTCACAGATTTCGATGATCTCTCCAGTGCCATGCTGGAATCCACACGTAAAAATAAAATTGACGAACACAAAAATGCCTTAACACGTTTACGTGATCGCGTAAATTTTGGCAGCGGCCAATACACATTCAATGAAAATACCGAGGCGGATACCACACAAAACAAAACGCCTACCGCCGAACAAAAATTACGTTTCCCACATTTATGTCGCGCACAGGTAGATAACGTTGTCGGTGCATTTGCAAACGGCTTACACCGTGTAGCCACGCTGCAATTAGCCGCAGGCGATGAGCACCCGGGTTATGTTGATTATTTTTTTGATGAATGTTTAGCGACAAATAAGTTAGCGGTGGAACAGCTCGGTAAATCTCCTGTCAACGATTTTAATCGTCACTACGGTCACACCGCATCACACCTGGATGGTGAAGCCGCCAACCATGGCCAATCACGTTGGCACTACAACATCATGGCCTATGCGTTGGAACAACTGGAAGCCCAAGGTATTCTTGATGAAACACTGGTCGTCATGTTCTCAGAAGTTGGCGATCATCAACACGTAGGCTCCAATGGCTCCATGGTAGTGGCTGGTGGTGCCAATGGCGGTTTAACCATGGGTAGAATTATTGATTGCAACCACAGTGGAAACACCTTGCAGTTATACGGTGATATTGCCCGTGTCATGGGCGCCACCAATATTGGCGGACCTTGGAGAAGTGGATTGATTTAAGGGGCTGCTTTTAAAGCACCGATAAAAAAATGCCCGCTCAACGTGGCGGGCATTTTTTATTGTGTTAAGACCAATTACTCAATATTCTGTACCTGCTCCCGCATTTGCTCAATCAACACTTTTAATTCCACAGCCGCTTGCGTTGTTTCACTTACAATACTTTTCGATGAAAGTGTATTGGCTTCGCGGTTTAATTCCTGCATTAAAAAATCCAAACGACGACCCAATGAGTCGGTTTGTTTGAGACTGCGTTTGACTTCGATGACGTGGGTATCCAAGCGATCTAATTCTTCATCCACATCGGCTTTTTGCGCGAGCAGTACGATTTCCTGTTCCAATCGCTCCGGTTCTAATTCGATCTGTAAATTGGCGAGTTTGGCTTGGAGTTTTTCGCGTTGGCCGCGCAGAATGTCTGGTAAGCGTGCGCGCACGGCGATGACTTGTGCAGAAACGGCATCTAAGCGCTGCAGAATTAATTGTTCCAGTTCTGCTCCTTCACGAGAGCGGTGTTCAATTAAACCGTCTAAGGCTTGATCGAATAAATCTAACGCGGCTTGTTGAATGGCTTCGCGATCGAGCTCTTGTTTTTGAATCACACCTGGCCATTTTAAAATATCCAATACGTTAACGGGTGCTGCGGCGCTGCCGAGCAGTGTGTTGATTTGTTGAGCAGCTTTTGTGACTTGTGCAACACGACCAAGGTTAATACCTAATTCCGCTTCACCTTCTTGTTCCCATTGAATACTTAAGCTGGCTTCTACTTTTCCACGTTGTAAATTTTTACGCATCGCCTCGCGTAATTGCGGTTCGATTTCACGAAAATCTTCAGGCAAACGAAAGCTGGGTTCTAAATAGCGATGGTTTACACTGCGAATTTCCCACACGAATGTGCCCCAAGGGAGTTTAGATTCGCGACGAGAAAATCCGGTCATACTGCGTGGCATAGAGTATTCCTAGGTAATAATGGTTGGCAATTAATCCGACCCTGAGATTAAACGGTGATTCGTTTAGCAAGAGCTGGTAGAGTTCGGTTTGAATTAAACGCGGATGTTAGCACAGCTTGCATCCCTCATCTTTAGTAAGGATTTTTTATGCAACGTCCCAGTGGCCGCAACCCGAATCAATTGCGCGATATTCGTATCACCCGTCGTTACACCAAACACGCCGAAGGTTCGGTGTTGGTTGAATTTGGCGATACCAAAGTGATTTGCACCGCGAGTGTGGTCAATGGTGTGCCGAGTTTTTTACGCGGCCAAGGCCAAGGCTGGGTGACGGCGGAATATGGCATGTTGCCTCGTTCTACGGGCACGCGTATGGATCGCGAAGCAGCGCGCGGAAAACAAACGGGCCGCACCGTAGAAATTCAACGCTTGATTGGTCGTTCATTGCGCGCGGCGATTGATATGACTGCCTTGGGTGAGAATACGATCAATATTGATTGTGATGTTATTCAAGCAGATGGCGGTACTCGCACAGCATCCATTACGGGTGCATGGGTTTCCTTGGCGGATGCGATTGCGCATTTAAAAGCCACGAACAAAGTTGAAGGCGAACCGCTGAAGCGTGCCATTGCATCTGTCTCGGTGGGAATTTATCAAGGTGTGCCGGTATTGGATTTGGATTATCCTGAAGATTCTGCGGCCGATACCGATATGAATGTGGTGCTGGGTGATGATGGCGGCATTATCGAAATTCAAGGCACTGCCGAAGCGGAACCTTTTAGCGAGGCGGAATTTGCCGCTATGTTGGCGCTGGCGAAAAAAGGCATCGCCGAATTACATGCCTTGCAGAAAAAAGCCTTGAGTGAAGATTAAAAACGTCGCGCTTTCTTTGTCTGCACGACAGAGAAAGCGCGAGCATTATTTTTTTTCAAACGGCAATATAGTCACGACTTGCACCTGATTTTTTTTATCGTATTCGGTTTGATTAACCCGTGTTTCAAGTTCGCGTGTCACCGGCTTAAAGTGCATTTCTTCTTTATAACCACAGGCGACACATTCGCGAAAATCTTTTCCTTGGTCATTATAAACAACCAATTTATCCATTTCGGAACAGCGCGGGCAAACAGCGCCCGCGATAAATCGGCGTGTAGTGCTGTAGGCCATTAGGCAGCTTCCTCAACAATGCCAGAATGACGCAGCAGTGCATCAATACTGGGTTCGCGACCACGGAATTTTTTGAATAATTCCATAGGCTCGCGGCTACCGCCTTGTTGCAAAATCTCTTGCAGGAAACTTTCGCCGGTGGTTTGATTAAAAATACCTTCTTCTTCAAAACGCGAATAGGCATCGGCCGACAATACTTCTGCCCACTTATAACTGTAATACCCCGCTGCGTAACCGCCTGCAAAAATATGGCTAAAACTATTTTCAAAACGATTAAACGCAGGTGGTTTGATCACCGCCACTTGTGCACGCACTTCGCTTAATACGTCTTGCGCGCTGCGAGGGGATTGTGAATTGTACTCAGCATGCAAACGGAAATCGAATAGGGAAAATTCGATTTGACGAATCATTTGCAAACCCGATTGGAAATTTTTAGCGGCGAGCATTTTATCTAACAGTGTTTGTGGCAATGCTTCGCCAGTTTGGTAGTGACCGGAAATTAACGGAATGGCTTCCGGCTCCCAACACCAGTTCTCCATAAATTGGCTGGGTAATTCCACCGCATCCCAGGCAACACCATTAATGCCGCTCACGGCCGCCACATCAATTTGGGTGAGCATATGGTGCAAACCGTGGCCAAATTCGTGAAAGAGTGTAGTGACTTCGTCATGAGTTAACAGCGAGGGCGTATCGCCAACAGGCGGTGTGAAATTGCAGGTTAAGAAAGCAACGGGAAGCTGTACACCATTGGCAGTGTTGCGACGTACGCGGCAGTCTGCCATCCACGCGCCACCTTTTTTCTTATCGCGTGCAAATAAATCCAAATAAAAACTGGCGACGTGTTGGCCATTTTTATGAATTTCATAAAAGCGCGCATCTGGGTGATAGGTATCGAAATCGTGTACTTGAGTGACTTCAATACTAAACAAACGGCGCACAATGTTAAACATGCCATCGATAACTTTTTCTGCCGGAAAATAAGGGCGCAGCTCTTCTTGGGATACATCGTATTTAGCAACACGTAATTTTTCGCTGTAATAGGTTACATCCCATGCCTGCAAATCCGAGCAGCCTTGGCTCGCGGCAAAAGCACGTAATTCAGCGTAATCGCGCTCAGCATAAGGTTTGGATTTTTGTGCCAGTTCATTTAAAAATTGAATCACTTGTGCGGTGGATTCCGCCATTTTGCTGGCTAATGAACGTTCGGCATAATTCGCAAAACCTAATAATTGCGCCAGTTCATGACGCAGTGCCAAGGTTTCTGCAATGATCGCGGTATTATCAAATTCGGCGGCAGTTTCACCCGTACTTTTTTTGAATTCGGCAGAAGCACGCGTTACATAAGCCGTATAAATTTCTTCACGCAATGCGCGATTATCGGCATACATAATCACCGCGAAGTAAGAGGGAAAATCCAAGGTGATCACATAGCCTTGTAGATTTTTTTGTGCAGCGGCTTGAGCGGCTTGCGCCAGTGCAGATTCAGGTAATCCCGAGAGAGCATCGGCATTATCAAAATGTTTAAACCATACTTGAGTTGCATCCAACACATTGTTGGAAAATTGTGTGGAGAGTTCTGATAAACGTTTTTGAATGTCGCCAAAACGTTTTTTGTCATCACTATTCAAAGCGACGCCACCTAACCGAAAATCACGTAAGGCGTTATTGATCGTTTTTTGTTGTGCTTGGGTGAGCTGTGTAAATTCTGCGCTATCCGCCACTTGTTGATAGGCCTTATAGAGCGCTTCGTTTTGGCTGAACTCGGTACTGTAATCGGTCAAGAGCGCAACACTGGTGGTGTAGGCTTGGCGTAATTCATCGCTGTTCATGACCGAATTTAAATGACTCACGGGCGCCCAGGCTTGATCTAATTTATCGCCCTCTTCTTCTAAGGGAGCAATCAGTGTTGTCCAGCTTGGTGTCGTTAGATTAGCTAAGAGTCTTTGTAAATGCGCACGACCTTCGTTAACGAGTTGAGTAATCGCAGGTTCAACATGAGCAGCAGTAATGGCGCTGAAAGGCGGTAAGCGGTGTGATGCTAGTAAGGGGTTGGACATCTAAGAACTCCAAAGACAATGCAGCAATTTTTAATGAGACTAACTTTTAACGTATCATACATGGATTAATGACAAGGTTTCATGAGGTTATATCTATGGGCGCGATACGTAGTTACCAAGGTCACACACCAAAATTAGGCGCAAATGTTTTTGTTGATCCCGCCGCGGTGGTTATTGGCGATGTTGAATTGGGCGATGATGCATCCGTATGGCCTTGCGTCGTTATTCGCGGTGACATGCACCGTATTCGCATAGGTGCGCGCACGAGTGTGCAGGATGGCTCGGTACTGCACATCACTCACGCCAGTGATTTTAATCCAGCGGGGCATCCATTGATTATTGGCGATGATGTCACTGTGGGTCACTCAGTGTGTTTACATGGTTGCACCATTGGCAATCGTGTGTTGGTAGGCATAGGCTCCACGATTCTCGATGGTGCTGTGGTGGAGGACGAGGTAGTGATAGGTGCAGGTTCCTTGGTGCCTCCGGGGAAACGTTTGGAATCGGGTTTTATGTACATGGGTTCACCCGTAAAACAAGTGCGTCCACTGAAGGACAGCGAGCGCCAATTTTTTAATTATTCCGCCAACAATTATGTGAAATTAAAAAATACCTATTTGAGTGAAATGAATTAATAACGGCTAGATTACTTACGGCTAGGATGTATCGCCATGGATTTAAAATTCAGCAGAAAACTTATTCTAGTTTTACTCAGTCTTTTTCCTTTATGCAGCCCGTGGATTTTTGCGGCTGACTCACTTCAGTTATCCACCCCCGTGGAATGGTTAGGCAGTCGTTTATCCTTTGGAGTCTGGTTAGGATTTGCAGTAGCGCTCATGGGATTAATTTTTTGGTCGCTGTTATATCGCAATCGGTTACTGATTAAAAAAATTACTGCACAGCAACAAGCCCTGCAAGAGCGTGATAAACAAATGCGCGTGCTCACTAGCAATATGAGCGATTGGATTTGGACCTTGGATGCAAAAAATAACTTCACTTACCTCAGTCCTTCCGTGCAAAAATTATTGGGTTACAACGCAGCTGAATTACTGGGCGAAAATATTGAAATTCTATTGCATCCCAGTGATGCAGAACGCGCTTATGCACAATACACGCATGTATTAAGTGCTTCCAAGCGCGGTGAATGCAATGAGTATCGCGACCTTATTTGGAAAGCTGGGTTGTTACATAAAAACGGCCATGTTTTATGGACGGAAACGGCGCTGCGCGTATTCTTTATGCCGAATGGTGATTTTTCCGGTGCGCAGGGTTGCACGCGCGATATTAGCGAACGCAAACAAGCCGAAGAGGCCATACGTCAATTAGCTTTTAATGACCCGCTCACGCAATTACCCAATCGCCGTTTATTAACCGACAGAATTCGTCAAGCCATGGCCAGCTGTAAACGTCATCGCCAATACTGTGCAATTCTATTTTTGGATTTGGATAATTTTAAATATATTAATGATAACTACGGTCACGATAATGGCGATATATTGCTGCAACAAATTGCTTTGCGTTTAGCATCGGGTGTGCGAGCAAGTGATACCGTGGCTCGTTTTGGCGGCGATGAATTTGTGATTGTATCGGAACAACTTAGCACCCTCATTGATACTGCCAAAGAGCAAGCCTTAATGATTGGGGCTAAAACCATTGAATTATTTGAAAAAGAATTTGTGGTCAACGATATTCATTGCAACATCACCGCCAGCATTGGTATTGCACTATTTAATAATGACACTAAAACCATACCCGCCTTATTAAAATACGCTGATATTGCCATGTACGAGGCAAAAGCTAATGGACGCAGTCGTTGCGCAATCAGTGAAGCTGCGATTGTGGATATTCTAGCGGAGACTCATAATGCCTAATTATTATTTGCCCATTATCGGCGAAGCGACGGTTTTTCCTGTCAATAAAATTATTTGTATTGGTCGTAACTACGCGGATCACGCCCGCGAAATGGGGCATGATCCAGATCGAGAACCTCCGTTTTTCTTTTTCAAACCACAAAGTGCCCTAACCCAAAACAACAGTGATTTTATTTATCCCCCTTATTCACAACAGGTTGAATACGAAATTGAAGTCGTGATTGCGATTGGTAAATCTGGTTATCAAATTCCACTCGAGCAAGCCGGTGATTATGTCTGCGGTTTTGCAATCGGTTTGGATATGACCTGCCGTGATATTCAAAAACAAGCTAAACAACAAGGCCGCCCTTGGGAGCTCGCCAAAGGTTTCGACGGCTCCGCACCCTGCACGGCAATTCAGCGCGGCACCTTAAACGATTTGCAACAATTCGGTGATTTGGTGCTAACCAACAATGGTAAAGAAGTACAGCGCGGCAATTGGCGCACTATGGTGTGGTCGGTGCCGGAATTAATTGTGGAAGTATCGCGTTATATAAAACTTGAAGAAGGTAATTTAATTTTTACAGGTACGCCAGCAGGCGTTGGGCCGGTAAAGGTAGGTGATACGTTGTGTGGAGTTTTGGAGGGGTTTACCCAAGAGTTGAATATCTGTGTTGCAAAATCTTCGGGCATTTAAATTTTCTCTTCCCCAGTTTGGTGCATTGAATTCGCAGGTTTTTTAGGAGGGTAGATTTAATAGTTAACATTATTGAGTTCTACTTATGAATTTTTACACATGGATTGTCTTTAACAATAACTCTTGATACTGTGAGAAACCGGCTGACGCTGGATTAAACATCTCATTAAATAAGGAGTTTTACCTAAATGAATTTATTCATTCGCTCAATAACGCTTGTTCTTGGATTTTTAGTTGCTTCTGGCGCTAGTGCTGTAACTCTGAAATATGATCTTGTGGGACTGAGCTCCCACAATAATTCTAGTTACTACCCTGATTTGAATTTTTCTAATGCTAAATCAGCGGTACTAACCGTAAATAAAACTTCCTTTGATACAGAGCCTGAATTGGTTTCGTTAGTGCTGACCTTTCCTCAAGTGGCGAAATTGACTGCTACGGAATTTACCAAAATGAACGGTGGCTTTTACCGCGCTGTAGTTAATAATGCGTGGATTTATCGTCAGGTTGTTGTAGATGTTTATACAGGCGATTTAAATGTAATCAATCAAGGTCATATTTGGATGGAAGTATCTGTTTCTGAAAAATATGCCTTTATTCAGCCTCAAGAAGATATAAAAGGCGAGAGTATTTTCTATGCTTATGGAAATGTACGTGATATTACCGCGACCAAAGTTGTGGATGTTGAATCTCGAATAGTTAACGGTAAAAAACTAACGCTTTCTTTGAGAGACCGCTTAGGCGTAGCTCCACAAGATGCCGTTATTAATGGCAATAGAGAGGGGTTTGTAGTGGATGCTTTGTGGATGGGCAAAGGCCAGAAAACGCTTTATATCCCATCATTTGTATCTATGCATGAGTATGATTATATAACTGCGATTGGATTAGTAATTGAAGAGTCGGCAACCCCTATGGGTGTAGAGTATTTAGTCAGCGTTAAATTTAAAGATCCACAAGGCACTGAATTAACGTCGCCACCGACTCCTTTGACTCAATTGTTAGACTCAGTATATCCGCCCCAGTTTTAACCGTTAATTATTTAAATATAGATAGCAACCCATAGATACGAATCGGTGGGTTGCTATCTAAACGCCATCAAGGCAAATCAAACACCAACGCACTCACAGCCTTTTCTGTCGCGATTAAATCCAGCGCATCAATATTTTTCAGTGTAGCGCCATCCCCCGCCGTCAGTATTTCATTTTCAATATGTAATTCACCGCTAATCACATGCACGTAATAGTGACGGTTGTTAGTTACGGGTAATTCGGCATGAGTGTTTTTATCCAAGATTAATTGATATAAACGCGTATCCTGTTTTATCAGCAAACTACCTGCATCACCGTTTTCGCTGGCGACGAGGGTTAAACCTGTGTTACGCCCGAAATCTTTTTGTTGATACCCAGGTTTTTCACCACGCACATTGGGTTGAATCCAAATTTGTAAAAAATGTAATTCTTTTGTGGCTGATGGATTAAATTCGCTGTGGCGGATGCCGCTTCCAGCTGACATTAATTGGAATTCACCGGCAGGCAAGGTGGCTATGTTGCCTTCGCTATCTTTATGAGCGATTTCACCGTCCAATACATAGCTGATAATTTCCATATCGCTATGCCCGTGTGTAGAGAAACCGGCATTGGGGGCTACGCGATCATCATTAATCACGCGCAGTGCGGAAACCCCCATGTGCTCGGCATCGTAATAACTTCCAAATGAAAATGTGTGTTGGCTGTTTAACCAACCGAAGTTGGCTTGGCCGCGTTGGTGACTGCGTCTGATAGTGATCATAGTATTACTCCTCTGTATGAAGGCCAGTCTACGCCTTTGTATTAAGCAATACAGTGAATCAAATCGATGGGTTAGTGCGGCTTTTTCGATGAAAGGAAATATGGTGGTAAACATTAAATGGATAAGGCGCCAAGGGTTATGAGGATAATTAATCCATAGCGCACGGCTTTGCCAATCACGACTAATACTAAAAATAGCCAAAAATTTACACGCATCACACCCGCAAAAAATGTCAGTGGATCACCAACGATGGGCAGCCAAGCGAATAAGAGCGAAACGGTTCCGTAACGCTGAAAGTGTGTTTGCGCACGTGTTAATTGTTCCGGTTTGACGGGGAACCATTTTTTATCCTGCCAGTGCAAACACTGTTTTCCCAAATACCAATTGATACAGGAACCGAGACTGTTGCCAGTGGTTGCCACCAACCAAAGTAGTGAGGGTGAGTAGTCTTGATATAACAGTGTTGCTAAAAGCGCTTCAGAAGAGAGCGGAAATAGTGTGGCGGCGATCAGTGCGGTAAAAAATAAGGATAAATAAGCCATGATGCCGTTTTGTGAATTGTGTTGCTTGATTGTACTTCGTAATCCGTTCGCCATTAGGTTATGCATTTTGAAAACGCATGAATACATCCCTGTAGCTCCCTCAAGTCGTCCCTGACTTGAGGGTTTCAAAATGCATAACCTAACGTCAAACTTGCAATGGGGTAATGTCAATTAGGAAATAAAATTAATTTTTCTTTTCCGCAATTTGACGACGCAAGGATGTAATAACTGGTACAACTTCAGGGCGAATATGTCGCCACACATAAAAGGCTTCCGCTGCTTGGCCAACTAACATACCTAAACCATCGGCTACTTGGCTCGCGCCCTTCTCTTTTGCCCATTGCAAAAAAACCGTGGGTTCGGCGCTGTACATCATGTCGTAACAGTAGGCATTTACGGCGAATAAATTATCCGGTAGCGGTGGTAGTTCACCTTGCAAACTTGCTGAGGTACCGTTGATCACCAGATTAAAACTTTCACCGGTTAATTGCTCAAAACTGCATGCTTGAACATTACCTAAATCCTGAAATTGTCGAGCAAGTTCTTCAGCTTTACTGAGTGTGCGATTGGCGATAATAATTTGTGCGGGGCGCTCTTCTAGTAAGGGTTGTAATACGCCGCGCACAGCACCACCTGCACCGAGAATCAAAATACGCTTGCCTTCCAGTTCCCAACCTAAATTATGCATATCGTGCAGCATACCAATGCCATCGGTATTGTCGCCGAGGATGGTGCCATCGCTTAATAGTGCGAGCGTATTCACTGCCCCTGCTCGTTCAGCGCGAGCGGTGAGTTTTTGTGCGAACCCATAAGCATCCAATTTAAAGGGTACGGTGATATTTAACCCCTTTCCACCTTGTGCAAAAAAATCCTGAGCACTTTGTACAAACTCACCTTCATTCACAAGTTGTTTGTTGTACTGCATGTCTTGATGGGTTTGCTCAGCAAAATGGCGATGAATAGCCGGTGACTTGCTGTGATGAATGGGGTTGCCGAAAACGGCGTATAGATCTGTCATGGTGTTTCCAAAAAAGTGGATGCGCACACAAAGTGTAAGCGCTTTTTATTTCAGCCAAGCCCGCGCGGGCAAAAAGCGATCGTAGAGTGCTGCTTCGGCACTGCCTGCTTCGGGTTGCCAGTTGTATTCCCAGCGCACCAGCGGAGGCAGCGACATTAAAATGGATTCAGTGCGACCACCGGTTTGCAAACCAAATAAAGTGCCGCGGTCATAGACTAGGTTAAATTCTACATAGCGACCGCGACGATAGAGTTGGAAATCGCGCTCGCGCTCACCGAAAGGTGTGTGTTTTCGCGCGTTAACAATCGGTTGATACGCGGGGATGTAACTATCGCCCACGGCGCGCATCAGATCAAAACTGTGGGTGAAACTTTCTGCGTTGTAATCATCAAAAAATAAACCGCCGATGCCGCGCGCTTCGTTGCGGTGTTTTAAATAAAAATAATCGTCGCACCATTTTTTAAAGCGCGGATAAAGATGTTCACCCAAAGGATCGCAGGCGCTTTTGGCGGTTTGATGCCAGTGAATACAATCCTCTTCATTACCGTAATAAGGCGTTAAATCGTAACCACCCCCGAACCACCACACAGGTGCGGCGCCTTCTTTTTCGGCGATAAAAAAGCGTACGTTGGCGTGGCTGGTGGGTACGTAGGGATTGTGTGGGTGAATAACCAGAGAAACGCCCATAGCCTCAAATGCACGACCGGCTAATTCGGGGCGATGGGCTGTTGCTGAGGCGGGCATTTGGGTGCCGAATACGTGAGAAAAATTGACGCCACCTTTTTCGATGACCTTGCCATGAGTGAGTACACGCGAACGACCACCGCCACCTTCGGCGCGCACCCAGCTGTCTTCTACAAAATCAGCACCGCCATCTTCAGCAGCCAGTGCGTTGCAGATACGATCTTGCAAATCGAGAAGATAGGCTTTTACTGCGGCCTTATCAGGAGGCGTGCTCATAAGAATCCTTAGCATGTGTGCATCGAGGTGGATACGAAAAGGCTGCCATTCTACGCGCTAGCGGCCTACGGAGGAAATGCTGCTGTATTGCTAGCTTGGACGGACGATTTCACCAGTGACTAGATCGCGGATCTCAGAGGGGTTAGCTCGCTTGCCCACAGCGCCGGGAGTGATGGCATCCAACTGGTTGCCAAAGTAGCGGCGCACATCACTGAGGCTGCGTGCAGCTGGCTGTCCTTGGAGATTGCATGAAGTAGACACAATAGGAGCACCAAAGGCCTTGCTCAATCCTGCTGCCACAGGGTGAGCGGTTACACGCAGGGCAACCCCAGTGAAGTTTCCCGTGATCCAAGGTGGCGCTAAACCATTATTGGGGACCAACCAAGTAACCGGCCCAGGCCAAGTGTTTTTAAGGCGTTGACGCTGAAGATCGTCCAAATGGCTGATGAAAGGTTCGAAATAGGCGATATCAGAGGCAACCAGAATTAAACCTTTATCCGCGGAGCGTTCTTTGAGGGTGAGTAAGCGCAACACGGCTTGTTCATCAAACGGGTTGCAGCCCAAACCCCAAACGGCTTCTGTTGGGTAGGCAATCACGCCGCCAAGGCGCATTTGTTTGGCAGCAAAGCGAACCCGCGGGTTGAGTGACCAATCGAGCATATCAGTACCTAGTCGTGGCTATAGGGCGAAGTTGATGTGCCGCGAATCTACCCGAGTAGGTCTTGAAGCTCAACCGCTTCCTCACAATCAGTAGGTCACAACCGTTGATAACCATCGGCCGTTTGTTGCACGGCGCCTTTGATTTCCAGCGCAATAAGCTGAGCAGCCAGATCGCCAACCGCTATGCCGGTGCGTTCCACCAGTAGATCCAGCACCACCGGATCATAACCTATAGCCTCAATCAGGTTTTGCTCATCGGGCGATAAGTCGAGTATGAGTTCCGCTTGCGCTGGCTTGTTATCGATGGAATGGTTTTTCGGGGATTTTCGCTTCTGGGCTTTTACTTCCTGCGCCTTAAAACTCAGCATGCCATCAAGCTGGTCGAGGATATCTTGCGCGGTTTCTACCAAAGTAGCCCCTTGGCGAATCAGTTGATGGCAGCCGCGCGCGAGTGGATTGTGAATCGAACCGGGAATCGCAAACACCTCGCGGTTGTGTTGTAAAGCATAGGCGGCGGTGATGAGTGAGCCGCTTTGCACGGCGGCTTCCACCACCAGAGTCCCAGCACTTAAACCGCTAATAATGCGATTGCGCTGCGGGAAGTTAGCCGCATGGGATGCCGTTCCTAGCGGGAACTCACTGATCAGTGCCCCACCACTCTCGATGATTTGCTGGGCCAACGCGCGATGACGAGAGGGGTAAATCAAATCTATGCCGGTTCCCATCACCGCCAGCGTTTTACCACCCGCACTCAGTGCCCCGCGATGGGCGGCCGCATCCACCCCTAAGGCTAAGCCGCTGGTAATGGCAAAGCCACGTTCAGCTAAATAGTGGGCGAAACGTTCTGCATTTTCATTACCGCCAGCACTGGGGTGACGGCTACCAACAATAGCGATTTGCGGCAGGCTTAAACACTCAAGATTGCCGCGTACAAATAACAGGGGAGGCGGTTTGGGGATATGCCGCAGCAACTCAGGGTATTCGGGATGCGCAATATCAATACAGTGAAGATGTGGTTGGCTGTCGATATAAGCTAAATCAGCCGCGAGGAGTTGTGCCAACCGGCTGTTGATAGGATCTTGCTGATAGTGTGTTAAGGCCTCAATCGCCGCCGGTTTTAGCAGAGGTGCCAGGGTTTCGGATGATTGTTGCAGGGCGCTCAAGGCAGAGCCGAAATGATCCACCAGTTGCCAGTAAGTGGCGGCACCTGTTTCGGGTAGACGAAGAATAAGCAGAGTTGCAGAGAGAGCTGTAGATAGGGGTGAGAGCATAGAATCATCCTTGATGTAAAACTGCCCCGCTGTGAATCCATTCATCAGTGGGGCAGCGGTTTGTCAGTTAAATCCAACTTAGGGGTTTTGAACTTTATCTTTCACCGCGAGTGGGCGATCAGCTTCCAGCACTAAGCCGAAACTCATCTTCTCAAAGGTGCGGAAAATCATTACTAATCCCGCACGCTCATCAGGTAAGGCCACAGAGCCACCTTTGACGCGGTCGCGTACCACTTCACCGGTTTTGTAAATCGCGAGGATATTACCGATTTGCAAACCTTCGCGATCGCCACGGTTAATCATCACAACATCCATTTTACCAACTTGAGTCACACCGCCTTCAACCGCAATGATGACCCCTTTAATGTCGGTATCGGGTGCGCTTGGGTAGAAAGTGGAATCTACAGCGCGATCTTCACTCGGAAGTAAGCGATCACCGGGGCGCATTTCTTCGAATGCACGTATGACATTAACAGTCGCTACATCGCCTTGTACTTTATCGATGCTCAGGGTGCCTATCCCTTGCGCATGTATACCGAGCAATTCGCGTGTATTAGGATCGACATAGGCTTCACCTTTGCGATAAACACCATAATTGGTGTACTTCGCATCAAAAGTACCGCGTGCATAGGCAGAGTCACCTGCGCCCACCACCAAGCGCTGCTGTGGTCCAGCGAGCATATAGGGGCCAGCTTCCAACTCACCGGCATCCACAATGCGGCTACGGGACAAGAAGCTATCAATCTTATCCAGAGGAATAGCGGTAATCGCAGATTCGGTGGCTTGAACGCGTACGCTTGGCGTCAACTTGGTAGCGCCATTGAGGCCGCCAGTAGCACCAGGCGATAACTTAACGGGGCGCTCCAAGGTCAAGCGTGGTTCGCCATCCAAATAAATAAGCTTGATCACATCGCCAGGGTAAATTAAGTGGGGGTTTTCGATCTGGGGGTTAACATGCCAGATCTCAGGCCACATCCAAGGCGTGCTTAAGAACGTGTTAGAAATATCCCAAAGGGTATCGCCCTTTTTGACGGTATACTCATCCGGGTGACCCGTTTTTAAGACGGAATCATCAGCCCATGCAAAGAAGCTGATGAGTGAAGCGGCCGCAGCGGCCAGTAATATTTTTTTCATAGAAACCGATCCTGTTTTATTCGGTCCTGAGGCAGTTAGACGTATAATAGATTATTAAAGTCTATCCTGTTAGTTTAAGCACAGTATAAATCCTGTGCGATCATCATGTTAGCAGCGGTTATTACCTTTTTACTAGAAGTTTGTCACAAAGACTATGGCCATATTACCGATACTTGAATTTCCTGACCCTCGCCTGCGTACTGTCGCTAAACCCGTTGCTCAAGTTGACGACACTATTCGTCAACTAGTGAAGGATATGTTTGACACCATGTACGATGCTCCCGGTATAGGTCTCGCTGCCTCGCAAGTGAATATCCACAAGCGAATAGTAGTTATAGACGTAAGTGAGGATAAATCCCAGCCGCTGGTGTTTATTAACCCAGAAATCACGGTATTAGACGAAGAACTCAATGAGTACGATGAGGGTTGCCTGTCGGTGCCTGGCTTCTATGAAACCGTGGTGCGCCCTAGTCATATCAAGGTTAAGGCACTGGACGCCGATGGCAAAGCCTTTGAAATCCAGCCGCAGGGTTTGCTCGCGGTCTGTATCCAACATGAGTTGGATCATTTAAATGGCAAACTCTTTGTGGATCATATATCCCCCTTCAAGCGCACCCGTATTCGCAGCAAGCTGGAAAAAAAGCACAAAGCGGAAGCTCGTTAATGACCGATACCGTTTCAAAGGCGCTGAAGCAGCGCCTTTTTCATTTCTAAACCCCCATTGTGAGATGTGTTGTTAATGGATATTTCCCAAGGTTTGCGCATTGTCTTTGCCGGCACACCTGAATTTGCTGCTGAACACTTAACGGCCTTGTTATCGAGCCGCCATCAGGTCATTGCGGTCTATTCGCAGCCTGATCGCCCTGCTGGCCGTGGCAAAAAACTCACGGCGAGTCCCGTTAAAGAAGTCGCCTTAGCGCACCAGATTCCTGTGTTTCAACCCCTCAATTTTAAGAGTGAAGAGGCTAAGTCTGAATTGGCGGCACTTAATGCTGATCTAATGGTGGTGGTTGCTTATGGGCTGATTTTGCCGAAAGTGGTGTTGGACACGCCGCGCCTTGGCTGTATTAACGTTCACGCGTCGATTTTGCCCCGCTGGCGCGGCGCAGCCCCGATCCAGCGCGCGATTGAAGCAGGCGATAACAAAACCGGCGTAACCATTATGCAAATGGATGTTGGGCTGGATACGGGTGACATGCTAATCAAAGCCTTTTGTCCGATTTTGCCGACAGATACCGGCGGAATTTTGCATGATCGGCTATTGACCATCGGCACGCCTGCACTTTTGCAAGCCTTGGATCAAATTCAAACGGGTACCACCCAGCCCACCAAACAAGATGATAGCCTCAGCAACTACGCCCCAAAACTCAACAAAGAAGAGGCCGCACTCAATTGGCAATTATCCGCCGCTGAGCTTGAGCGCAAAGTGCGTGCATTCAATCCCTTCCCGGTCGCTCACACCAAACCTGCCGGTGCGGGTGATGAAGATCGCATTCGTGTGTGGGCGGCAAAAGCCGTGGATAAAACCGTGAGCGCCCCGCTGGGCAGCATTACGCAAATCACTGCCGAAGGCTTATGGATCGCCTGTGCGACAGGTCAGTTAATTCTCGAACAGCTGCAATTACCCGGTAAAAAAGCGATGAGCGTCGGCGAAATACTGCGCGGCCATCCGACGCTATTTAAGGTAGGTCAACAACTGGAGCAGCCCGAATGTTAAGCGTTCGTGCGGCAGCCGCACAGGTACTGGCGCAGATTCTGCGCGGGCAAGGTTCGCTTTCTAGCTTACTGCCAGCCATTCAACATCAAGTGACTGAGCAAGATCGCCCCTTACTGCAAGAGTTATGTTTCGGTACTTGCCGCTATCACCCTCAACTGAGCGCTTATGTGGAATGTTTGGTCGATAAACCGCTGCGCGCGAAAGACAGTGATATCCAAGCGCTCCTCTTGCTCGGCCTCTATCAGCTCTTACACACGCGCATTCCTGATCACGCTGCTCTGGGTGAAACGGTTGAAGTAACGCGCTATTTGAAAAAACCATGGGCGACCAACTTGGTTAATGGTGTTCTGCGCCAATTCCAGCGTGATAAAAGCAAGTTGGACGATCTTGTCAGCCAAAATCAGGCTTTTCAAAACAATCATCCGGCGTGGTTGGAAGGCATGTTGCGCAAAGCTTGGCCAGCGCAGCGCCATAGCATTATTGCCGCTAACAACAGTCACCCGCCGTTTACGCTGCGAGTGAATACGCGCCGCATCTCCCGTGCGGAGTATTTGGGATTATTGGCTGAACTTGAAATCAGCGGCCGTGCCACAGAATTCAGTCCCTATGGCATCACCCTTGAGCAGCCCTGTGATCCACGCAAGCTGCCCTTGTTTGCCGAAGGTGTTATCAGTGTGCAAGACGAAGCGGCACAATTGAGTGGCGATTTGCTGCAATTGTCGTCCAATTTGCGAGTATTAGATGCGTGCTCTGCCCCCGGCGGTAAAACTGGCCATCTGCTTGAAATTGAATCGAGTTTGCAAGTCACTGCTTTGGATGCTGACGAGCGTCGTCTTGGTCGGGTACGCGAAAACCTCGCGCGTTTGGGGGTAACGGCAGATGTTCGTTGCGGCGATGGCACCCAGCCAGATACCTGGTGGGATGGTCAGCTTTATGATCGTATCCTGCTGGATGCACCCTGCTCGGCGACCGGCATTATTCGCCGTCATCCTGATATCAAAGTGCTGCGCACCCATGAAGAAATCACCAAACTTGCCGAATTGCAGGCGCAGTTGCTGACGAGCCTGTGGCCATTGCTTGCCCCCGGTGGAATCCTGCTTTACGCCACCTGTTCGGTAATGCCGCGAGAAAATGCTCAGGTGATAGAGGCTTTCTTGAAGCGCCATCCTCAAGCGACTTGCGATGAATTGGCGGTTGATTGGGGTATCGCCCAAGTCTATGGCACACAGCTGTTGCCGCAGGTCGATGGGCATGATGGTTTTTATTACGCGCGCTTACGCAAGGCGCATTAAACGCAAAATTTGCAGAAATTCAACGGTAATAGCAGCGTAAATACACTACTCTTGCGCACTATTGATACCGCTGAAGAAAAGTACCTCAAGGTATTGCAGACCTCCGGAGGCAGGACGCCGACGAAGAGCCTACAGGGATGTATTTACGGCGTGTCTGAAATGCCTTGAGGTACTTTTCTGGTGCTGAAAAAAGCTGAACTGTTCTTCTAAAAAGGCTATTCATGAAAATTATTATTCTCGGCGCCGGTCAAGTGGGCGGCAGCCTTGCAGAACATCTTGCTAGCGAAGCCAACGATATTACGGTGGTGGATACTGATGAAGCGCGTCTGCGCGAATTGCGCGATCGTTTGGATATTGGTGTCGCGACAGGTGAGGGTTCGCACCCTGATGTTTTGATCCAAGCGGGTATTGAAGACGCTGACATGCTGGTTGCCGTTACCAGCAACGATGAAATCAATATGGTCGCCTGCCAAGTCGCACACCAGCTATTCCGTACGCCGACCAAAATTGCACGGGTGCGCGCAACCTCCTACCTCACCCATCAACAATTGTTTGAAAGTGGCGCTATCCCGATTGATGTGCTCATCAGCCCCGAGCAATTGGTTTCTGAATATATCTTCCGCTTGATTGAGCAGCCCGGTGCCTTACAAGTATTGGATTTTGCCGATGGCAAAGTGCAACTGGTCGCCGTAAAGGCCTATCACGGCGGGCCTTTGGTGGGTCAGGAGTTGCGTTTTTTGCGCGAGCATATGCCCTCGGTGGATACCCGCGTTGCCGCTATTTATCGCCGCAATCGCGCCATTATGCCCACAGGTTCGACGGTAATCGAAGCTGATGATGAAGTGTTCTTTATCGCCGCTAAAGAGGACATCCGCGCCGTCATGAGTGAACTGCGCCGTTTAGAGGTGGCCTATAAACGCATTACCATCGCTGGCGGCGGCAATATCGGGTTGCGTCTCGCCAAAATGCTTGAAGGCCACTACAACGTACGCGTGATTGAGTACAACAAACAGCGCTGCATTCGCCTTTCCGAACAATTGGAGCGCGCCATAGTTCTGCACGGCAGCGCTTCGGACAAAGATTTGCTGCTCGAAGAAAGTATCGAAGATACCGATGTATTCCTCGCCCTCACCAACGACGACGAAGCCAACATCATGTCTTCCATGCTCGCCAAACGTTTGGGCGCGCGCAAAGTCATGACGCTCATCAACAACCCCGCCTATGTGGACGTGGTGCAAGGTGGTGACATCGACATCGCTATCTCCCCCCAAACAACCACCATCGGCAGCCTACTCACCCATGTGCGCCGAGGCGATATAGTCAACGTTCATTCACTACGCCGTGGTGCAGCCGAAGCGATTGAAATTATCGCTCACGGCGATGCCAAATCCTCCAAGGTGGTGGGAAAAGCCCTCGAAGATATTGATCTACCCGAAGGTGCCAATATCGGTGCGATAGTGCGCGAAAGCAAAAACGGTAGCGAAGTGGTGATCGCCCACGATAACGTCGTGGTGCAATCCGGCGATCACGTGATTGTGTTCCTGCTGCAAAAACGCCATATCCGCGATATTGAAAAACTGTTTCAGGTTGGGTTTAGTTTTTTTTAAAAGGACTAACCTTCAGAAACACAAAAGGCCGGTAAATTCGCATTTACCGGCCTTTTTTATGTCCTTTGGTTAATTTAAATCACCATCACCCCATCAGCTTCAATCAACGATGCGCGAGGTAATTGATTAATACCCACTGCAGCGCGTGCAGGGTATGGTTGGCTGAAGTATTGCCCCATCACCTCATTCACCACGGGAAAATTTGCCAGATCAGTGAGGTAAATGTTGAGTTTAACGATATCTTTTAAACCACCACCTGCCGCTTCACATACAGCAGCAAGGTTTTTAAAGACTTGATGGGCTTGTGCAGCAAAATCGCCATCCACCAGTTGCATGGTTTTTGGATCGAGTGGAATCTGGCCGGAAAGGTAAACGGTATTGTTCACTTTCACGGCTTGGGAATAGGTGCCAATGGCGGCGGGAGCGTTGTCGCTGTGAATAATGGCTTTGTTGGTCATGGGAAACCCTTAATAAACGGCATGAATAAAAAGAAGATTGGCGAGTATAGAGAAGCAATCAGCAGGTGGCCAGTTTCTGTCGTTGCAGAAATGTTTCAGATGAAGATCAATACTGTTGTTGAGACTGTCGGGACATGGATGTCGACGACAAGCCCCCATGGATGGGTTTACGGCGTGTCTCAATAACCGTATTGATGTTCATCTCGCTGGAAATTAGTTTTTAGTGCGATTCACGCGGATTACAAAGCTCAGGTTGCGGATGCGGCGCATGATGTTGGCGAGGTGGATACGGCCATGTACGCCAATGCAGAGGTGAATCACGCTGTTGTGGGCATCGCGCTCATGCACATTGATGTGTTCGATACTTGCGCCCTGCTCGGTGATGCGGGTGGCGAGCGTGGCGATGATTCCGCGCTCACTTTCTACCTCAACCCGCACGTCCACTAAGAATTCACCGCTGAGGTTGGCAGCCCAATTCACTTGACTGATTTTTTCAGGATTGTGGCGAATTTCGCTGATATTGCGGCAAGTGTCTTGGTGGATCACCAAGCCTTTACCGGAGCTGACATGCCCGATAATCGGGTCGCCGGGAATAGGTCGGCAACAGCGTGCGAAGCTGATCATCATGCTTTCAGCGGAATCGATAGTAATTGCCGAATGTTGGCTGTTGCTGCGCGTTTTTATATCGCCATCGGGTTGTAACAATTTGGCAACCGCGTGGGCTAAACGATTGCCCAAGCCAATATCTTCCAGCAATGCTTCCATGGAATCCAACTGGGTAGCTTGCAACAGTTTTTGCTGCTGCTCTTCGTTTAGATGTTCTAAATCCAAATGAATATCGCCTAGGGCGCGATTCAACATGCGCTTACCCAGTGCAACGGATTGATGGTGGCGCTGGTTTTTCAGGAAGTGGCGAATGGCGCTGCGCGCTTTACCCGATACCGCAAAATTGAGCCAATTAGGATTGGGTTGCGCACCCTGCGCAGTAATAATCGCAATCTTTTGGCCACTGTGCAGCGGCTGCGATAGTGGCGCCATACGGTCATTAATACGGCAGGCCACGCAGGTATTACCCACATCCGTATGTACCGCATAGGCAAAATCCACTGCCGTAGCGCCGGATGGCAATTCAACAATTTTGCCTTTGGGGGTGAATACATAAACCTCATCGGGAAAGAGGTCGATTTTCACGTTCTCGATAAATTCGAGCGAGTTACCGGCGCGACGCTGAATTTCCAATAAGCCCTGTACCCATTGGCGGGCGCGGTTGTGGCTGGAGTTGATGGTTTCGTCGCTGTTGGATTTGTAGAGGAAATGCGCGGCAATACCGCTGTTGGCCATTTCATCCATCTCTTTGGTGCGGATTTGCACTTCAATCGGCACCCCATGCATTCCCACCAATACGGTGTGCAGTGATTGGTAGCCATTAGCTTTGGGAATAGCGATGTAATCTTTAAACTCGCCCGCTACCGGCTTGTAGAGGTTGTGCACTACGCCGAGTACGCGATAACAAGTATCTACACTATCCACAATAATGCGGAAAGCATAGACATCCATAATTTCTTTGAAGAACTTTTTCTTCTGGCGCATCTTTTCGTAGATGCTAAACAAATGCTTCTCGCGCCCAATGACCACCGCGGTAAGGTTTTCGCGGAACAGACGTTTTTCGAGCGAAGTTTGGATCTGTTCAACCAGCTCTTTGCGATTGCCGCGTGCGGTTTTGAGTGCTGCTTGCAAGCGTGTCGCTCGCAGTGGATGCATACAGTAGAAACCGCGATCTTCCAGCTCCAAGCGCACATCATTCATTCCCAAGCGATGAGCAATCGGTGCGTAGATTTCGAGGGTTTCTTTGGCGATACGGCGTTTTTTATCGGCGGGCATAGCGCCCAAGGTGCGCATATTGTGCAAACGGTCGGCGAGTTTGACGAGAATGACCCGCAGGTCATTGGCCATCGCCAGCGCCATTTTTTGGAAATTTTCTGCTTGTTTTTCGGCGTGGGATTCAAATTCGATTTGGGTGAGTTTACTTACGCCATCAACCAGTTCAGCCACTGAATCACCAAACTGACCGGCAATCGCTTTTTTGCTAATACCGGTATCCTCAATCACATCGTGCAACATCGCCGCCATCAGGCTTTGATGATCCATGTGCATACCGGCCAGAATATCGGCAACGGCAAGAGGATGGGTGATATAGGGCTCACCGCTGCGACGTTTTTGGCCGTCGTGGGCTTGTTCAGCATAAAAGTAAGCGCGCTTCACCAAATTAATTTGGGAAGGTTCCAGATAAGACGATAGCCGATGGCTTAAGGCCTCTATGGTTTGCACGCCCTTCTCCAGAGAGAACCGCTACCAAGGCGATAGCGGTTTACATCAGATTAAATCTCGTTGTCGTACACACGCTCAGGTTTTGGCTGTGGCAGTGTGTCTTTTTCCAACAGAATGCTCGCGTCGATAAAACCTTCTTCAATTTCACGCAAAGCGATAACGGTAGGCTTATCGTTTTCAGCAGGAACGTGTGGCTCTTTGCCGCCAATCGCCAACTGGCGTGCGCGCTTGCTGCCAACCATAACCAATTCAAAACGGTTATCAACGTGATCCAAACAATCTTCAACAGTAATACGTGCCATAACTTAATACCGAGTAATAAAAATGCATTTTGTGCGTAGGGGGAAGCTATTATGCGCTAGAAGCACGGAAGCTGCCAACACAGGCGCAGTAAACTTAGGATAAGAGTTCTTTCAAGAGTTTTCCGTAGCGCTCACTTTGGCGCGATAAACGCAAATGCTGACTAGTCACGAGAGCCTGAAATTGCGCCAAGGCGGTGGTGAAATCATCATTAATGATCAGATAATCCGCTTCTATATAGTGCGACATTTCGCTGATTGCCTCATTCATACGTGCTTCGATGACACTGACATCATCTTGTCCTCGACCCGTTAAACGCTGGCGCAAACACGCCAGCGATGGCGGCAGGATAAATAAGCTGACGGTATCTGGCATCAGCTTGCGTACTTGCTGTGCGCCTTGCCAATCAATTTCCAAAATGACATCTATACCCTGTTTCAACGTATCCACCACCCATTGTTGGGAAGTGCCGTAGAGATTGCTAAAGACGCGGGCGTGTTCGAGAAACGCCCCATCCTTCAACATCTTTTCAAAAGTTGTGTGATCGACAAAGTGATAATTGACTCCATCGACTTCACCGGGGCGCATGGGACGGGTGGTATGAGAGATGGAAACACAGACTTCAGGGTTGGATTTGACCAAAGCACTAACCAAACTGGTTTTGCCTGCGCCGGAGGGTGCCGATACTGTATAAAGTGTGCCGAGATTCGCCATGAAAAAGCCCTTGTACAAGAACGCGTTAGCGGTGGTTGTGAGTCTGCGCTGGTAAGGCCAAATTATGGCACAGCTTTGGCGATAGCACAGCTTGAGTCATCGCTTTGCAAATCTGATGGAAATCTATAGCTGTGTTTGGAGAGAAACCTCTTGGATGGAGAGAGCCCGTTAGATGGAAAGAAACCTGTTAGATTTTCTATAAAGCGCGCAAATGCAAGGTAGACTTCAGCTAAGATGTCTCCTTGTAACGCTAGGTGCGATGGAGTGTATCTCTTTTAATTTTTACAGAGGTGGTCAGAACCCATAATGCTGCAACAGTTACTCTCTGTTACTCAAACTGCTGAACGCCTACGTGTGCGCCCTGACTATGTGCATGAACTGGTTGCCAAAAAACGGCTGACGTTTATTTACGGCCAACAATTGGATGCAGCCGAGGTAGAAAAGCTAGCGAAGCTGATGGATAAACTCCGCAAAAATGGCCTTGCCACCTTGGTAGAAATTACTGGCCAAGGCGATTCCCCACTTGAGTAATCAGCAGCGGCTTTTGATCACATGTGCTAATGCGCGTATGTGATCAGCTCGATCATTTAATGCGGCAATATAATGATAAGTTTCACCACCATGCGTTAAAAATGCTGCGCGATTTTCCACCGCCAACTCTTCCAAGGTTTCCAAGCAATCGGCACTGAATGCGGGTGAAACAATCGCGATATTTTTAATACCTTCTTTCGGCAAATTTTCCAGAGTTTCATCGGTATAAGGTTTTAACCATTCAGCGCGGCCAAAACGCGATTGAAAACTGGTTATGCAATCATCCTTATTTAAGCCCAGCTTTTCTTGCACTAAACGCGTTGTTTTCTGACACAAACAAAAATAAGGATCGCCTGCCATTAAAAAACGTTTAGGCATACCGTGATAGGAAAAAACAATTTTTTGTGGTTTGCCATAAGTTTCCAAATGTTCGCGGATGGAGTTGGCCAGTGCATCTATATATAAAGGCTCATCGCAATAATGATTAATAAAATGCAGTTCGGGAACCCATCGCCACTGTTTTAACTCGTTGGCAACGGCATCAAAGCTTGAGCCTGTGGTTGGCCCTGCATATTGTGGGTATAGCGGCAGAACAATAATTTTACGCACACCAACTGCTTGGAACTTACGTAGTGCGCTGGCTATTGATGGGTTACCATAACGCATGCCCAATTCCACATAAAAATCAGTACCCAATTGTTCCTGAATCGCTGTTTGTTGCAGACGACTAATAGCCATTAAAGGCGACCCCTCACTGGTCCAAACACTTTTATAAAGTTTGGCAGATTTTTTAGGGCGCACGCGCAAAATAATGCCGTGTAAAATCAGCATCCAAACCATACGCGGAATTTCAACCACGCGCGGATCCGACAAAAATTCTGCGAGATAACGACGCACGGCCGATGTGGTAGGTTCATCTGGCGTACCTAAATTGGCAATTAACACACCGATTTTTGGTGTGGGTTTATCGCTCGCATGAAATACGGGATCTATATCGTAATTAAGTGCACGAAACTCGGTCATCTGTTATCCCCAAAGTACATGGATCTATTAGTAAGTTTGCATCGCAGCAAGATAGGAAATATGGCTAAGGATATAACAAATCATTGCCCAAGCTTTATTGTTTATACATTCTGCGTGGTTATACGCCATATCTTCCTTGGTGGCGATATTCGAGCCGAGTTACCTAAGCGATCAATTAATATTCATTGACTCTCGATCAAACCCCTGTACAATGAACTCAGCTTGAAAGTACGTCTTATATTTATGCACACCATTTCGAAGTTCCAACCATAGTACCTCGTCCTGTTCTACATAAGTAATTACAACATTTCCAGCACAACTGCCTTAATCGGCTCATTACTTTTGTATTATTAGGAATATGACTATGTCAAACACTACTACTGGCACCGTAAAATGGTTCAACGAAGCTAAAGGTTTCGGTTTCATTCAACAAGAATCAGGTCCAGACGTTTTCGCTCACTTCAGTGCAATCTCTAGCTCAGGTTTCAAAACCTTGGCTGAAGGCCAACAAGTACGTTTCACTGTAACTCAAGGCCAAAAAGGCCCACAAGCTGAAAACATCGTAGCTATCTAAATCGTAGCTATCTAATGAGTAGCCTCTGGCGGGTGTAAACATCCGTTAGTATCGAAAGTTAAATACAAAAAAGGCGAACTCGAAAGAGCTCGCCTTTTTTATTGCACGCCATTTTATTCATCATCGCAAAAATGTTGTAACGGGTATCTCGTCGTTACCGTTTTCTCCGTTAACTCTTTCATTTATAAGATGACAAATGTCATGGGCTAATCATGACATTTGTTCATTTCAGCCATCTATTTATGTCTCTATATTGCGCTAACCGATTAATCGGACTGATCGGGAAACTAAATTGACGGATACGTTTTAGGAAAAATCCTCGCTGAGGAATTTCAAGCCACGGATGGCGCTCTATTAAATGCACTACACATCTAGAGATGTAGATCCAAAAAATGGAAGTGAATATTTCCTCATTTTTTAGACGCTAGAAGCGCAATAAAAAATTAATTTGGCCAATCGTAGTACGATTTTCTTCAATGAATTTTAGAGGGCATAAAAATGAAAAAGTTTTTAATATCTGCTGCAATGCTTTTTTCTGTACACGCATTTGCTGGTTATAATAATAATGGAGACCTGTGGACTATCGATGGCAAAGTACCCGTTGTTATCAGTGGTTTCACAACGGAAGAATTAACGGTAGTGAGAAAAGGGATTGATTTATTTCAACGATTAACACCTGTGCGTATTGTGCATAGTACTAACGATCAAATGTATTACAACATTGTGTACGGTAATACAGGTCCTGGAAAAATTTATAAATATGTTCACATCGTAAAATCAACGTATTGTGCAGAGGGAAATTTATTTGAGCCTAATGCCTATGGTTCTGTCACTATCGGTCTTGGAACAGGTTGCATTAAACCGGGATACATAGCAGGAAAGTTAGGCAAAGCAGTTGGCTTGCGCAATGAACATCAGCGGTCAGATCGTGATTTGTATGTTAAATACAATGAAGGCAACGTGAATACTCCAGATGCGGGTGCAATACGGTCTAATGAGGTTCTCGGTTATTTTGCAGAATTTGTCGGTTGGGCAACTGGATTAGGCGATAACATTGAAGTCGTTTTAGAAGCTCTCACATTTACAGATCCGTTAGAGTCCCCCAGACGTCAATTTAAAATGGGTGGCGGTACAGCGGTTGGTGAATATGACTATTGCTCATTTACCCATTTTGGCTTGGATAATTTCAATAACACGGGTAAGCAAACCTTGGTGCCTTTAAGAACACCCTCTTGTTATGTTTACAATGATAATGGTGATCTTGAATATATTGATTTTACCGGACAGCGTCTTGGGCTTAGTTTGGGTGATGTTGCTGCTATCGAAGCAAAATACGCTAACGTACAAAAATATCGTCCTATCGTATATTTGAATTCTAGCTATAGCCGACCTGCAAGTAATGTCATTCGTTTTACTGTTTCTTCAGCACAATCACACGCAGCATTAGGCGCGATCACATCCGGAAAATGGACATTAAATCACACCCCTTCTTGTCAAATGATTAGTGGAGGATCTGGTGCGCCAGGTTGCTTACATGGAACCTCTAGTTATGTCAGAGAAATCTCAAAAACTATGTCGGGATATGTATTTGAAATTGTGAATGATCGTAGCGACAGTGCTAAAGTAACTTTTACGGCAACTGATACTTCTGGTCGTACCTTCACAGATACAATTGATGTGAGAAGATAATATGTGACGCATAACAATAAGTTGGTAAATTCCAACTTATTGTTATCACGCTTTATACCAACCCTGCATTAATTGCTTTTAACACGGCTTGAGTTCGATCACGACATTCCAGTTTTTCAAAAATAATAGAAATGTAATTACGAACTGTTCCTTCAGCAAGGAATACAGCGTTAGAAATTTCTTTGTTAGAAAATCCACCTGCTAATAATCGCAAAATGGTTTTTTCTTTTTCAGTTAAGGTGATTTTAAAACTTTTTATGGGTGCATTAACCTGTGCTTCTTTCAGCATGATGGGTTCCGCGAGAAAACCGCCTGCGTTAATGGTTTCTAAACTGCTGATGAGTTTTTCTAAGGAGACATCTTTGAGTAAAAAACCATTGGCACCCGCTTTTAAACTTTGGATAAAAAGCTCACTGTCGTCGAAGGTTGTTAGCATGAGAACGGGTGTTGTAATGCCTGATTTACGCAGGGTGCGAGTGAGTTCAATACCATCCATGACAGGCATACGAATATCAGTTAAAACAACATCGACAGGTATTTTTTGTATTTTGGGGAGTGCGTCGGCTCCGTTTGTAGCTTGCCAAAGAATAGTGACTTTTCCGGAAAGCGATAGTAAACCTGCAATGCCTTCACGTACTAATTGTTGATCGTCAATCAATCCAACATTAATCATTAGGTACTCCTAGGCTTATGGCTAATCGACAGCCCTTTTTCAGAGGTGATAGCTCAATAGTGCCATTATAAGGCGCTAAGCGTTCACGCATACCAATGAGACCTGTTCCATGGTTAGGAAAATTATCACAGCCCTTGCCATTGTCATCCAGAAAGATACGAATGTCTTTACCTTCTTGAAAAAAGCGAAGTTGTATCGTGTCGGCATGTCCATGTCGCAGCGCATTACTGATACCTTCTTGCAAGATTAAAATGAGTTGTTCAGCCAGTTGTGGCGATTGAATGTGTAACTCTCCATCAATAAACAGCGTTACAGTCGGTAAGCGTGCAACCAGCGTGCGCATGGCTTCGCCTATGTCTAAGTGTAGATCGCGCCGTTGATCGCGCACTACTTGGCGAATACTGTCTAATAATTCTTTAGCTATGCCTTTTGCTTGAAGAACATCTTGTTTAAGGGTGTCATCCGTTTTGTGGTAGAGCATTTCTAAATGCAAACTGAGGGCTGTTAATTGATGCCCTAAAATATCATGCAAATCGCGTGAAATTCTAAGGCGTTCTTCCTGCCGACTTGCTTGCGCTAGTAAAAGACGTGTCGTTAATAACTGACCATTTAATGCTTCAACACTTTCTCTAGTGGCGCGCTCATTAATGTGAGAAATAATTGCCGCTAACACAAAGAGTTGTAATGCTAAAAATAGACCGCTAAAAATAATCGAACCGCTTTGATAAACGCACATCATGAGAATGTGACTCAGCAACACCAGAATAATGGATAGTCGATTAGAGAAGAAATTGGGTAGTTGTGATGCCCAGAGTACGAGTAATAATGGTGTGCGAGGACCCGGATTATAGGTTAGTAAGATTAATACAAGCACCAGTTCAAAAATTAACGCGCCTCTTATAATGTTGATATTCGAAGCATTAACTCTTTCTGGACAGGTATAAAGAAACACCAAAAAAAAGATGATATAGCCGCCTGCCACCGCCCAAAAGATTGGCCAATAAAAAATCGTTCTTAATTCGGCGATGGCAACCAATGCCCATATAATGCAGCCAATGACACTGTAATAGACATTATACTTTTTCATAGGAATAGTGACTGCATGCATCAATGGATGAGGAATCATCGCAGAGAAAATAACCAAAGGGTACTTTTTATAATGATCTTAGGTATTTTTTGTTTTAATGATTGGTTGTAAAGGAAATACACACGTAAAGACGCTGCCTTTACCCAATTCGCTGGTAATCTTCAGTTCAGCATCATGGCGCATGAGTACATGCTTAACGATCGCAAGTCCTAAGCCAGTGCCGCCAGTGCTGCTATTGCGACTGGCATCGACGCGGTAGAAGCGCTCCGTAAGCCGAGGAATATGCTGGGCTTCAATCCCCGAGCCATTGTCGCTCACGGAAATATAAAAATGTTTTTGATCTTCCCATAACAGCAAGCTGATTTTGCCTTCGGCTGGCGTGTATTTAATGGCATTAATCACTAAATTCGAAAAAGCGCTGTGTAATTCTTTTTCATTGCCGAGCAAGTTGAGGGGTTTGGTCGTGTTGTTGCAAATCAGTGTAAGAGATTGATTTTTTTCACTGCTGAGTACTTCGGCTTCACTTTTAACGACGGTCAGTAATTGTTCAATATTAATCGGTTTGTGATTGTGACCCACTTCCGTTGTTTCTAATTTTGATAGTACCAATAAATCATTGATCAGCAGCGACATGCGTTTGCCTTGTTGCTGCATTTGTTGCAAGGGTTTTTCCCACGTGGGAATGGTGTTGTTATCTGCCAAGGTTTCTACATAGCCATTAATGACGGTAAGTGGCGTTCGTAATTCGTGAGAAACGTTGGCAACAAAGTCCTGACGCATTTTTTCTAAATTGTGAACCTGCGTAATATCGCGCACCACAATTAAGCGTTCATTATTGCCGAACGGTGTGATTTGAAATTGCAAATGTTTTGAGGGGAAACGTGGCGAGGGTAATTCTAATGGTTCGTCGTATTTTCCCTCTTCGAAATAGCTAACAAATTTGGGGTGACGAATAAAATTAATCACCGATTGACCTTGGTCTTTGGTGTTTAATGCCAGCATACGATGCGCCGCTGGATTCCAAAAATCCAAATGGCCGCGCCAATCCAAAATAATAATGCCGTCCTTTAACGCCGATGTGATTTCTTGAATGCGGTTGATGACCGCTTGTAAATTATCTTTTTCTGTTTGTTGATGGCGTTGCAGTTGGTAGATATTGTCGAAAACCGTACCCCAGATGCCGCTGGACTCAGGCGGATGCTGTTTATTTTCGTTAATCAACCATTGATTAAGGCGGCGCATTTGCCAGAGCATCCACACAATATAACCAGCGCAGCCAACTAATAAGAAACCCCAAAAATGATGGGAGATAAAGCCAATAAAGGCGCAAAGAGCAGTGATAATGAGAATGCGCTGTAATTCAGCACTGAAACCTTTTAACGACAAAATAGCGAGCCTCGTAATGACGCATTTATAGCGGCTAGGCTTCTAATTTAGTGGAAAATCTATAGCCTGTGCCGCGTACGGTTTGTATGAGATCTTCGTGGCCATCAATGGTAAGTGCTTTACGTAGACGGCGAATGTGTACATCCACAGTTCGCTCTTCCACATAGACGTTACCGCCCCAGACGTGATCTAACAATTGGCTGCGAGTATAAGCCCTTTCCTGATGGGTGAGAAAAAATTCCAGTAAACGATATTCGGTGGGGCCCATATCCACCGATTGGGTGTTAATTGTGACGCGGTGACTGGCAGGGTCGAGGCAAAGGCCATTAACGGTGATGGGTACAGCGTTGGTTTGCGGATCAGCGCGGCGCAACACAGCTTTGAGGCGGGCGACTAATTCGCGCGGTGAGAAGGGTTTGGTGATGTAATCATCCGCCCCAACTTCCAGCCCTTGAATTTTGTTGTCTTCTTCACCTTTGGCCGTGAGCATGATGATGGGGATATTAGCGGTGACTTCATCGCGCTTTAATCGACGCGCAAGCTCTATGCCGCTGGTTCCTGGCATCATCCAATCGAGCAGAATCAAATCGGGTTTATCATCAACTATCTGGCTATGGGCATCCTGCGCGTTGCTGGCTTCCATGACGTGATACTCGGCCATTTCCAGCGCTACCCGCAGCATATCGCGGATTGCGGATTCATCGTCAACGATAAGAATTTTACGGCTACTCATAAACATCTGCCTGAATCATTCACGGTGTGTGAAGCTATTGTTGCAGCCTATTAAATAAACACTCTGTTACAGAATCATGACAAGGCCAACAATTAGTTTATTAAGCGACAACAAAACTGGCTTAACGTAGCGCTAAATCCATTACGATGGCTACAAACAGGGTAAGCCCAACCCAGTTATTGTTAAGAAAGGCTTTAAAACAAGCGGAACGTTCGCGGAAGCGGATGAGCCATTGTTGATACCCGAATAAACCTGCCGCTAGGGTTAAGCCAGCATAGTAAATTCCACCCAGTTCAAAGCGATCGCCGATAATGAACAGCGAATAGAGTGTCATGATCTGCAGGACACCGGTGAAAAAACGATCCTGCTCGCCAAACAAAATGGCGGTAGATTTGACACCGATTTTGATGTCGTCATCACGATCGACCATCGCATAAAAAGTATCGTAAGTCACCGTCCAGAGCACCACGGCGAGATACACAATCCACAAGCTTTCGGGGAGATCGCCAGCTTCGGCGGCAAAAGCCATAGGGATACTCCACGCAAAAGCGGCACCGAGGACTACTTGGGGCAAATGAGTATGGCGTTTCATGAAGGGGTAGCAAAAGGCGAGGATCAGGCCGCCAACGGAGAGTTTAATGGTCAGTGGATCCGTCAAAAGCACCAGCCCTAAGGCGATGACACAGAGGGCGATAAATAACCCAATCGCTTCACGACTCGAGGCTGCCCCCCTTGCCAAAGGGCGATCTTGGGTGCGCATGACCTTGCCGTCTATCTTGCGATCTGCAAAGTCATTAATCACACAACCCGCCGAGCGCATCACGACAACACCCAGTGAAAAAATCACCAGATTCTTGAGGCTAGGCACACCTTTGGCTGCTAGCCAAAGGCTCCATAGTGTTGGCCAGAGTAATAGCAATATGCCAATTGGACGGTCTAAACGCATGAGTTGCGCATAGATAATCAGCTTGCTCTGGATCCTTGATGAGAGGTCAGTCGGGCGTGTGTTTTTGGCGGCTATTTTATCTAAGCGTTTGGCGGCCTTTGTTTTTTCATGGGAGTCCACAGTGGTTTGAACGGCTAAGTCTTCTGTCGTTGAGCTCGCCACTACCGCATTCTGGGTGACTGGTGTGGGTGCTTGCACCCTGGTTTGCGCCTGTGCCTTGTCAGTATTTTCCTTTAGGGCTGTAGTGGTGGGCGCTTTTTTGGTGGCAGGAACACGTTTGGGCGCTGCCTTTACTTTTTCTGCCGCGGTCGCTTTTTCTACGGTAGACGATGCATCGTCACTTGGTTCGGCCGTGGCTTTAACCGCCGTTTTCGTGGATGTTTTAGGTGTTGATTTTGGAGCGCTTTTAGTCGTTTTGGCAGTTTTTGCCGGCAATTTCGGCGGCGTTTCAGGGTTTTTTTCTGATGTTACCGCTGCTTTTGCTTTGGCCGCAGATGCTCTTTTGGGGCTGGCTTTTTTGGCCGGCGCGGCAGTCGGTGCACCGGTAGTAGAGGAATCAACTGTGTCGATGACGGGCTTATTGTTATCGGTTGTAGTCATGGTTCGTCGCCAATAAAAAGAACGAGTTTATGTTAGACGAGCGCAAAATGCCTGTAAAAAGACTTCGCTGACCAGCAGAGGTTTATCCATAAGGTAAAAAACCGAGCGCCGAGCCCAGAGTTTATTGTTTAACAGATCGGCCGGTACATAACCGCTCTGCGGTTTGATGGCCGCAATACTGATAGGACTGCGTTTGAGGTATGGATGGCTAAATAAAAAAGCCCCTAAAGGTTTGGTGCCCTGTTTACGTAGGTGTCTGAGCGAGCCTGTTAGGCTGGAGAGGGGTAAAACACTGCGTGCGAACACCCAAGGCTCACCTTGACCATAAAGAACAACTTCACGGATTAATGCGACATGAGAGCGTTTCATGCCAAGTGCGCGTTGTTCACCGAGTTGGGGACGAGCGATGACTTGGCGCAGTATTTCAACGCGAAAGTGTCCATGACTTTTATGCTGTAAGCGGGCGGTGAGTGAGCCTGTATCGGCGAGCCAATGGAGCAGTCTGGGTGCTGGGCGTTGCGTAGGTAACAGATTCAGTGCTCGCGGGCGCAAAGGCTGCCAGCGCAACGCTGATGAGGGTGTTGGTTTTATGGACAACATACATCTCCCGCCGTGGCGATGAATTCAAAAGCGCGCGCAGTTTAACAGCTCGATCTGTGGTAGCACTGCTAAAAAATCATCACAAAGCTGCCCCAAGTCGCCCGCAACAGGTAAACTCTCGCCGCAATTCTAAAAATGAGAGGAATTTACCCATGCATAAAACTGACATAGTTGTCGCCGTAGCCAATAGCACAGGTTTGAGTGCGAACAAAGCAGACTTGGTTGTGTCTGCGTTTCTTGAGCAAATCACCAACGCGGTTAGTCGCGGTGAGACCGTATCCTTAATTGGTTTTGGTTCGTTCAATCCTACTGAGCGCGCCGCTCGCAGTGGTCGCAATCCGCAAACAGGTGCCACTATTCAAATCGCCGCTTCAAAAAGTGTGAGCTTTAAAGCAGGCAAAGCATTGAAGGATGCTGTGAACGAGTAATCTCCTAGGCCAGATATTTTTATCTGGCCTTTTTTTCATCCCATCAAACAACGAATTTAACGACGACACAGGTGAGTTTCTATGTCACTGACGAATAAAATTTTACTCGCCATGGTACTCGGCATTCTAGTGGGTATTGGCTTTAATCTTGTACTCGGTGTCGATGCAGCTAACCCTACCCCCAGCACCGCTATTGGGCAATGGCTGCAGGTTTTTATGCTAGACGGTGTGCTTGATGCCATCGGCCAAATTTTTGTGGCGTCGCTAAAATTATTGGTGGTGCCTTTAGTGTTTGTCTCGCTCGTATGTGGCGCCGCCTCTTTGGGTGGCCATAGTCGTATGGGCGCACTGGCAACAAAAACGCTTGTACTTTATTTGCTGACAACGGCATTAGCGATTGCTTTGGCTATTGTCGCCGCACTGATTATTCAGCCTGGTGCGAGTATTGATATGGCATTGGCAACCAACTATTCAACGCCACCTGCACCTTCTATCAAAGAAACTTTCGTTAATATTTTCCCAAGCAACCCTATTCAAGCCATGGCCGAAGGCAACATGCTGCAGGTGATTGTGTTCTCGATTTTATTTGGTATTGCCATCTCCCACACGGGTGGCGAGATCGGTAAAAACATGGCGAGTTTTTTTGATCACCTCAATACAGTGGTTACCAAAATGGTGATGCTGTTAATGCACCTTGCACCCTACGGTGTGTTTTGTTTGTTGGTGAAATTATTTGCCACTATGGGCATGAGCGCCATTTTAGATTTAGCGAAATATTTTTTTACAGTACTCTTTGTGCTGCTGCTGCATGGGCTGGGTGTTTATGGTTTTTTATTAAAATTATTAAGTGGATTAAATCCGGTTATTTTCTTCAAAAAAATGTGGAAGGTGATGGTGTTTGCCTTTAGTACTGCATCCAGTAATGCCACCTTGCCGATTAATTTGCGTACCTGTGAACACGATTTGGGGGTGGATAATAAAGTCGCCTCTTTTTCAATTCCGCTGGGCGCCACCATCAATATGGACGGCACCGCCATTATGCAGGGCGTTGCCACTGTATTTATAGCGCAGGCTTACAATATTGATATTGGTGTAGCGGGTTATTTGTTGGTGATATTAACCGCGACACTTGCCTCTATAGGTACAGCCGGTGTGCCGGGTGTTGGTTTAGTCACTTTAGCAATGGTATTGCAGTCAGTAGGTTTACCGGTGGAAGGTATAGCCTTGATCATTGGCGTAGATCGTTTTTTAGATATGGTGCGCACGGCAGTGAATATCACCGGTGATGCGGTTGTATCGGTTATTGTGGCTAAAAGCGAGAATATGCTTGATCGCGAATGCTACGAGAATATGAAATTAAATGCGGAAAATGATCCTGTTTCTTAATCCGTTTCTCAATCCATCTTTTAATCAGAAGAGTCGCTGAGCGATAGCATTAATGATGTGCATCGCTCAGTTCATTAAACTCGACAGAAATCGCCAAATCTTCTAACAAACATGGCCAGCGTTTTAATTCTTCCGACCAACCGCGATGCTGATGCGTAGAAATATAACGCTTAAAATTTTCACCTTCAAAACGATGCTCGTTTAGTAATAATTCCGCTGAAAACAACACCGCTTGATCCAACTCATTGGCAAAGGGTTCGCCAATTAATTCGTGCGCAATAATATTCGCGACCGTCATATCCATAGGCGCAAGCGGAATTCCGCTTTGCGACATAAAACGGTCATTCACTTCTTCTAACAAGCGATGTGCGAGATAAGCTTCATCCAACAAGGCTTCCAATTGACTGGCGCTGGTAATAATGGATGGCGGCGTTAAAAAATAATCGCGCGCAATTTTTAACAGTGGTTCAACACCGTCGGTAATACCCGCTTCTTGTGCAATTCCGCTAATGGCTTCAATAAAGTCTGGCACTTGCCTAATGTAACGCACAATAAAATCCGCCAGTAATTCTGCGTTTTTATCTTGCGGTAATTTAATGGCATCGTGCAGATAGTGTTTGCGACAGGCGACAAATTCATTGAGCTTACCGGATAGGCTATCTTGCGCTTGAGCCTGATCGATAAGTTGACGAATGGGGTTAAAATTGTCACCCAAACCCTGTTCTGAAAATTCGTTATTGGTTATCACCTAGTTATTATCCTGCGTCGCGTCAATCATTCTTTTTCTTGCTCTTAACACTAACTCATGATGGCGCAAATACAAGTTAGTCTTAATACCGACTTTTTATAAGGAACAGGTTAAACGCCTATTTTGACCCGAACTCGAAGTAAGCCTCGGGTCAGCGCATGAGATCATGCGGTTGGGCAAAAGGATTAAAAGGCACCGGAAATTTTTAAACGCAATGCATTATCAAGATCGCCACTGAAATATTGTTGAAATTGTAAACTCAAATCTATGCTGCCTAATGTGTGCCCTATCCCTAAAAGGCCGTAAACACCACCATCTATGTCGATATCTTCTGAGTAACAATCATAACAACTGGAAATACCGCGTTCAGAGGCGAAAATACCGCTGGCACCGCCACGCACCACAAAGAAACTCATATTGTCTTGGCCGAAACGATATTTGGGGCCGTACTCCGCGAAAACCATTAATGCTGTCGCATCGGACTCGCTATAACCTTCATCGCCCCAGTAGTCTTCAACATACTGACGGAAGGCCGCATTATCTCGATAAAACAAAAAATTCATGCCTAGCGATAAGGTGTTTTCACTGGTGTTGGTGTAGTACTCAGCGGCAAAACCCAAAGCTGTTGCTGTGTCTTCAATTCGGGCTGTTGGTTTGGCGGCAGCTTCTTCATCAAAAGTCACATGGTCGATATGACCTGACCAGCTCCAGTTGCCGTAGCTACCAGAGTTACCCGGTTGGTTACCGGGTGTTGCGGCAAACGTGAATGATGAAGCCATTGCAGCACAGAGAGTAAGGCCGGTAAGGAGTGAGCGGGTATTTTTCAATTGCAGAGCCATAGTGGTCATCCATTCAAAGTAAAAGTAGCAGGAAGTCATAATCTTCCAAACACGGGCAATTGTCAGCGGATTTATCTGTATACAAACTTAACAATTGCCGAGATAGCGCGCCACGCAGTGAATTAATTGCCTCAAGCCTATATAATTCGCGCACATTTACTCATGGCCATCTTTTATGCGGCCAGTTGGAGCCTTGCTTATGTCAGACCGTATCGCGCAAGTCACACGGAACACCCTCGAAACCAAGATTAGCGTCAGCCTGAATTTGGATGGTGCGGGTAAGGGTGTATTCAATACCGGTGTGCCTTTCCTAGAACACATGATGGATCAAATAGCCCGTCACGGCATGATTGATCTGGATGTGACCTGCGATGGCGACACCCACATTGATGATCATCACTCTGTGGAAGATATAGGCATCACTATTGGCCAAGCCATCGCTAAAGCGGTCGGTGATAAAAAAGGCATTCGCCGTTACGGCCACGCTTATGTGCCGCTTGATGAAGCTTTGTCGCGCGTAGTGATTGATTTTTCGGGTCGCCCCGGTCTGGTCATGCAAATCCCGTTCACTCAAAAACGCATCGGTCAGTTTGATGTGGAATTGTTCTGGGAGTTTTTCCAAGGCTTCGTCAACCATGCGGGTGTTACCCTGCATGTGGATAACCTACGTGGCCATAATGCGCATCACCAAATTGAAACTGTCTTCAAAGCTTTTGGCCGTGCCCTGCGTATGGCGCTGGAGCTTGATCCCCGTATGGAAGGTATTATGCCGTCAACCAAGGGTAGCCTTTGAGTCATGACCCAAGCAGCAAGCAAGCAGCAAACCGTCGCGGTTATCGACTACGGCATGGGCAACCTGCACTCAGTTGCCAGTGCGCTAAGCCATGTTGCGCCTGAGCAGAACGTTGTGGTGACGGCAGATCCAGCGCTAGTGGCGGCTGCCGACCGTGTGGTTTTCCCGGGGGTGGGCGCGATTCGTGACTGCATGGCCGAAATCCGACGTCTTGGTTTTGATAAGTTGTTGCGCGAACAAATCGCTACCGGTAAACCCGTACTGGGGATTTGTGTGGGCATGCAGGCGCTGATGGATCACAGCGAGGAAAATGGTGGTGTGGATTGCATCGGAATTTTGCCGGGAAAAGTACGATTCTTCGGTGAAAATCATCAAGATAGAGCTGGTAATCCCCTAAAAGTCCCCCATATGGGTTGGAATCAGGTGCATCATAAGGATCACCCGCTGTGGGCGGATATTCCGCAGGATAGCCGCTTCTACTTTGTACACAGTTATTATATTTTAGCCCAAGATAGCCACCTAATCGCGGCAACATGTGACTATGGTTTGTCATTTCATGCTGCACTTACACGCGGTAATTTATTTGCCGTGCAGTTTCATCCTGAAAAAAGCCATACCGCTGGTCTGCAATTGCTGAAGAATTTTTTACAGTGGGATGGTAAGGCGTAGGTTGGCGGTGAGCTTGCGAACCCCAACCCTGTTTTTCTGCTCACCTGTACATGCTTTTATTTGTCGCTTATTTCTGTGCGGCAAGATGGTCATGTTGGGGTTCGTTCCTCACCCCAACCTACTTAGTTTGCTTATAAAGAGATTGTTTGATGCTGATTATCCCCGCCATTGATTTAAAGGACGGCCAATGTGTTCGTTTACGCCAAGGTTTAATGGATGACTCCACCGTTTTCTCCGACGATCCCGTCGCGATGGCAGCACAATGGGTGCAACAAGGTTGTCGTCGGTTGCATCTGGTCGATTTAAATGGCGCTTTCGAAGGCAAGCCTGTGAATGGTGGTGTAGTAACTGCAATCGCAAAAGCCTATCCAACGCTGCCCATCCAAATCGGTGGCGGTATTCGTAGTGCGGAAACCATCGAATACTATTTAAATGCTGGGGTGGAATACGTGATTATCGGCACCAAAGCGGTGAAAGAGCCGCAATTCGTGACGGATATGTGCAAACAATTCCCTGGTCATATTATTGTCGGCCTCGATGCTAAAGACGGCTGGGTCGCCACCGATGGTTGGGCAGAAGTGTCCAACGTGCAAGCTTCTGAATTAGCTAAGCGTTTTGAGCAGGATGGTGTGAGCAGCATCGTTTATACCGACATCGCCCGCGACGGCATGATGCAAGGCGTTAATGTGCAGGCCACCGTTGCAATGGCGCAGGCGTCTAGCATTCCGGTTATTGCCTCCGGTGGCATCACCAATATGGATGACATCATCGCGCTTAAAGCGGAAGCGCATAAAGGTATTTGCGGTGCCATCACCGGTCGTGCGATCTACGAAGGCACCTTGACCATGGCGGAAGCTCAGGCTTACTGCGACGCTAACTAATCGGAACCCTGTATGGCACTCGCAAAACGCATAATTCCCTGCCTTGATGTCGATAATGGTCGCGTCGTTAAAGGCGTGCAGTTTTTGGATATCCGCGATGCGGGTGATCCGGTGGAAATTGCTAAACGCTACAATCAAGAAGGTGCCGATGAAATCACCTTTTTGGATATCACCGCGACCCATGAAGGCCGTGACACTACCGTGCATACGGTAGAAAAAATCGCCAGCGAAGTATTTATCCCGCTTACCGTTGGCGGTGGTATTCGTACGGTGGATGATATTCGCACCATGCTTAATGCGGGCGCCGATAAAGTCGGCATTAACTCGGCGGCTGTTTTTAATCCTGATTTTGTGAAAGCGGCTTCTGACCGCTTCGGCGCTCAATGTATTGTCGTTGCTATTGACGCTAAAAAAGTCAGCAAAGAGGGAGAAGAGCCGCGTTGGGAGATTTTCACTCACGGAGGTCGCAAGCCCACAGGTATCAATGCCGTGGAATGGGCGATTAAAATGGCGGAGTTCGGTGCGGGAGAAATTCTTCTGACCAGTATGGACGGCGATGGCACTAAAAAAGGTTATGACCTAGGCGTTACTCGCGCGATTAGCGATGCGGTACCCGTGCCTGTGATTGCTTCCGGTGGTGTGGGTAATTTGCAACATTTGGTCGATGGTGTGACTCTGGGCCGTGCCGATGCGGTGCTCGCAGCCAGCATTTTTCATTTCCGTGAATACACAGTCCCTCAGGCAAAAGAATATATGCGTGCTCAGGGTATTGAGGTGCGCTTGTAAGCGCTATCTTCGAGCAATAAAAAAGGGCGCTCTGAAAAGCGCCCTTTTTTGTTGGTGAGGCCTGTTAAGCGGCGCGGTATTGTTTTAGCAGATCCGACACTTTTGGCTCAGAGGTGCAAATAAACTCAATAAACTCACCGACACCGACTTCGGCGTCATCGCGACTATCAAACGGGCCTATATCCACGCCTTCGCGGGTGGTGTAGTACCAGTAGCCGTCTTTTTGTAGGTAACGCCCATGACGTGAAGGAACTGTGCCTTGTTCGCCTGTTCGATTAAATGCTGTCATTGGTTACTCTCCTCGATAGTCTTTGTGACAAGCTGTCCTTCGCTGGATTGATTAAAAACCAGCCTTTGTGATTATAAACACACATCACATTTTGTCTTAGATTTAGTTGATCTGGGTTTTTATATTTCTAATAACTAAAACTCTATTTTCTGCAATTCTTGATCCTTGAAGACAAAATTTGTGGTGTCGCTAAGATCAAAGGGGTCCTTGGGTGCCCATAGTTGCGGCCATAACTCTAGGGGTGGTGCGAGGCATGCTGTGTTTGTGGGTGCCCTTGGTTTGATGTGGCGGTGGGTGTTTCCAGCGGATATCTGCATCAATTCGGATGCACTGACTAGTTCGACTTGGTACTGCGTTAATAAAGGTTCAATGGATTCTAATAGGCTCAAGGTTTCGGGATAAGGATGCCCTATCGCAATGGCGGAGCCTTGGCTTCGGGCTTTGCCTAAGGCCAGTAAGAGTTGTTTGCGAATATGGGTGCTATTTTGTTGATCATCCAAAAATACATCGCGTCTACGACTGGGTAACTGGATATTCTCCGCTTGAATTAAGGCTTGGGTTTTAGCGGTGGTGCGGCTATCCACAAAATAGAGTTTGCGTGTTTTCAATTCTTGCATCAGCCATTGCATGGGTTGAGTTTGCTGAGTGAGCAGGCTGCCCATATGGTTGTTGACCCCTTTTACATGGGGAATGTTAGCGAGGTTTTGGCGTAAGACCGCTAAAAATTCGGCTTGCGCCATCCCAGAGGTGAGCCCACCGCGACCGAGTGGATAATTGTGCTCATTGCTCATGGGGGCGTGCAGCATAATTTCTTTGCCGCGCTGGTGAGCGCGTTCGGCGAGCTCTGCGCCGTGGGGCGTAAACGGTAATACAGCGAGGGTGATTTTGCCGGGTAAATCGACGGTGCGTTGTCCAAGGGATTGGTTGTAGCCTATATCATCAATAATAATCGCCAATTTGCCTTGGGAAAAAGCCGCGTTACTCTGCAGCATCAAGCAACAGGTGATGAGCAAGGTAATGCAACACCCTGCGTAGGTCACCTGTGGCTCCCGGCGCAACTTTCAAGGCGCTTAATTATTGCGTTGTTCATTGTCCAAATCGGGTTGCAGCAAAATATCCGGTGCTATTGCTGGGTTGGTCGTGGGTGTTTGGCTGTTAGTGTTTAAAGGCGATGTCTGCCGGAAAATCGCCAAACCTTTTAGCAAGTTCAACGCTTCATGGAGTTGATTGTCTTCGCGCAACAATTCAGCGCTGCTGATACGTTTTTGTTTGCGAGTTTTGCTATCGCTCTCCTCGCCACCTTTTACATTGCCGAGGTGCCCTGCCAGATCGGCTTCTGTGGTGCTGCCTTGTTGAATATCTTGAATGTTGACCCGTTCTACATTCACATCGGGCTCAATACCTTGTGCCTGAATGGATCGACCATTGGGGGTGAAATAGAGTGCGGTGGTGAGTTTGATTGCTCGGTCATTGCTGATAGGGATGACTGATTGCACTGAGCCTTTACCGAAACTGCGCGTGCCCATAATCACCGCACGTTTGTGATCTTGCAGGGCGCCGGCAACAATTTCAGAAGCCGATGCCGAGCCATCATTGATTAACACCACTAAAGGCATGCCTTGGGTGATATCGCCCGCGTCAGCGTTGTAATTCACGTTGCTATTATCTAAACGACCTTGGGTGTAAACCACCAATCCGCCATCCAAAAAGCTATCGACTACGTCGACAGAAGCTTGAAGTACGCCACCGGGGTTATTGCGCAAATCGAGAATAATGCCTTTGGTATTAGGATTTTTTTTCAGTTGCCCGGATAAAATTTTATCGACATCTTTGCCAGTATTGACCTGAAACTGGGCGACGCGAATATAAAAATAATCATTATCCAATAAGCGAGTGCGCACGCTATCGATTTTGATAATGTCGCGGATCAAATCAAATTCCAACGGTTGATCCGCACCTTCACGGGTAACTGTGAGTTTGACACGGGTGCCTTTGGCGCCGCGCAACAAATTCGTTGCCTTATTTAAGCCCATTCCTTTAACGGGTTTATCATCAATGCGAATAACCGTATCGCCCGACAAAATGCCAGCTTTGGCAGAGGGTGTGCCATCCAATGGCGTTACCACCTTAATATAACCTTCTACCAAACTCACTTCTAATCCAACACCACCAAACTCACCCGAGGTATTCGCTTGCAGTTCGGCGAAGTCCTCTTTGTTCAAATAAGCGGAGTGTGGGTCGAGTTCAGCAATCATGCCTTTAATGGCATATTCAAGCAGCTGGGTATCGCTGATTTCTTCCACATAACCGTTACGCACATGATCATAAACGCGGGTGAAGGTGCGCAAATCCTCCAGTGGTAATAAGCCGGCATCGGGTGCATCCGGTTTTTTATCGTCCGCTAAGGTAAATGGCGAAAGCGATAAAACAGCAGCACAAGCTAGATAGGCTAATGTCAGAGAATAGTGGCGCGATTTGTACAACATGAAATCACCGATAACGGAAAGGAGAGAACATCGACGAGCTAAGCACTAGTTAAAATAGCAGAAAAGATGACTGCATGAGGCGCGCACACTAAGCCAAAAAGCTAAAAAATAACAGAGGCGCCAGAATTTTTTATGCGTGAGTGCAAGTGTGAATGAAAACTAGGGAGAACAAAGAACACCTATTTTAACGCTGCGGGAAAATAAACACGCCTAGATGAAAAGATGACTGCATTACATGACGTTTGATTAACCGCGCGCTAACCACTGGCTAGGGTCAATTGGCTTGCCCTGATGGCGAATTTCAAAATACACGCCGGTATTTGCTTGGCCACCCGAGTTGCCTATGCTGGCAACCGCATCACCTGCTTTAACCAGCTCGCCCGCCTTTTTCAGCAAACTTTGATTGTGGGCATAAAGGCTCATGAAGCCTTCACCGTGATCGATAATCACCAACAGCCCATGGCCACCAAAATAATCCGCAAATACGACGCGACCGTGATGCACGGCAATCACTGAGTTGCCCATAGGTGCAGAGATAAATGCACCGTTCCAATTCATTTGCCCTGCAATACGCGCACTTCCAAACTTATGGATCATGCTGCCTTGGGTTGGCCAAGGTAAACGGCCTTTACGCTGCGAAAATTTTTCACCCCCTTTGGGGAGCGGAACATAGGCGGGTGAGTTAGCGGCATTGGTAGCAGCGACTTTACGCGTTACGGTGGTTAATAAGTTTTGCAGGCGGCGGCGATCTTCCGTTAATTGTTGCAGTTCCTGATGTTTATTTTTAACTTGCGCATTCACTTTGGCGAGAGCTTGCGCGCGGGTGTTGTGAATATCGGTGAGTGATTGGCGCTGCTCTTCTAGCTGCGCCTGCATGTGTCCGAGTTCAAGTGTTTTTTTTTCTATTTCTGGTGTGAGTGCATCAATTCGAGTGATGGTATCCAGATAAGTTTGCATCTTGGCATTGTGTGCGGTCATAAAATAGCTGTGGTATTTCATGATGCGTGAAAGCTTATCGGGGGATTCTTGATTCAACATGACCTTGACTTCGCTCTGCTCACCCAATTGGTAAGCGGCGCGAATCTGCTGTGCAATCTGTGCTTGTTGCTGTCGTCGTTGTTCTTCCAGCGAGCTACGCTCATTATTGAGTTTTTTTAATTCCTGTTGTTCTTGCTGCAATTCTTTTTTAATTTTATCGGCTTTTTTTTCCAATTCGCCAATTTCAGTTTCAGATTTTTGTAAATCTTTTTGCAAATCCGAACGTGTGCCTTGCACTTTTTTTAACTCTTGTTGCAAAGCTTCAATTTCTTTTTGGAGTTGCGCCATATCGGATTTTTCATCGGCGTAACTGATGTTGGCGGTGACGAGTGCTGCGATGAGCAAAGCGGTCTTGGCGCCATGGCGGAGAAAAAATCGAAAACGAGTCATAGTGAGTTATCGTTAAAGAAGCGAAGGGAAATGGGGCGCGTTAGTCGCCCCATTTATAATTAGCCAAGTGTAATCAGATTTTTTCCGGTCATCTCGGCAGGTTGTGGTAAGCCCATTAAATGCAACATGGTGGGTGCGACATCTGCCAATGAACCGCCCGGTGCAATAGTGCCCTTGCGGCTGCTGCAAAAAATAAAAGGGACTGGCAGCGTAGAGTGTTGTGTGTGTGGCTGACCCGTTTCTTCGTCGAACATTTCTTCCACGTTACCGTGGTCAGCAGTGATTAGCGCTTCGCCACCGACTTTTTCAACCGCCGCTAAGACTTTACCCACACAAGCATCCACCGCTTCCACGGCTTTTACGGCGGCATCAAATAAACCTGAGTGCCCCACCATATCGCAGTTAGCGTAGTTGCAAATAATCGCATCGTATTTACCAGACTCAATCGCCTCGACTAATTTTTCGGTCACAATCGGCGCGTTCATTTCTGGCTGTAAATCGTAGGTAGCCACTTGGGGGGATGGCACTAAAATACGATCTTCGCCCGGGTATACGACTTCGTTGCCACTGTTAAAAAAGAAAGTAACGTGTGCGTATTTTTCGGTTTCAGCAATGCGCAATTGCGTCTTGCCGAGTTGCGATAAATAATCGCCAAATGAGTTGGTTAAATCTTCGGGCGGGTAGGCGATAGGCGCTTTGATATCCGATGCGTACTCGGTTGTTTGCACAAAGTGTGCGATCTTGGGGTGTAACTCACGCTCAAAACCGTCAAAACTATCATCGATTAACGCGCGGGTAATTTCGCGTGCACGATCAGGACGGAAATTCATAAAAATCACAGAATCGCCATCATTAATGGTGGCCACTTCTTCCTCTTCGGCGCAGATCACGGTCGCTTTCACAAACTCATCATTTTCACCGCGCTCGTAAGCCGCTTTCAAACCATCAACAGCCGTCAGTGCATCAAACTCAGCATCGCCGGTGACCATCACATCGTAAGCTTGTTTAACGCGATCCCAACGGTTGTCGCGATCGAGTGCAAAGTAGCGGCCAACAATAGAAGCAACGCGGCCAGTGCCTAACTCGTTGAAAATGTCTTGTGCCTTTTGTAGCGATTTTTCAGCGCTGCGTGGTGCGGTATCGCGGCCATCCAAAAAGGCGTGCAAATACACGTGTTTGGCGCCACGTTGTACCGCCATTTTCATCATGGTGTAAATATGATCTTCATGGCTGTGAACCCCACCTTCGGAGAGCAGCCCGAGGATATGCACCGCTTTATCGGCGGCTATAGCGCTGTCGATGGCTTCCACATAAACCGGATTGGTAAAAAAATCGCCATCCATAATGGATTTGTTGATGCGGGTAAAACTTTGATACACGACGCGTCCCGCGCCCAGCGTCATATGGCCCACTTCTGAGTTGCCCATTTGGCCATCCGGTAAACCTACCGCCATGCCAGAGGTTTCAATCAGGCTTTTCGGGTTATTGGCCCAGAGTTTGTCGAATACGGGGGTATTAGCCGCATAAACGGCGTTGTATTTGGTTTTTTCGGAGTAACCAAAGCCATCCAAAATCAAAAGCACTGTGGGTTTTTTCATGTGATTCACTTTTTCGTTACGATGATAGATGCTGGCTTGACTGGCAAGTGCAGCGGAAGAGGGTCGAGAACAGCGCCGCTGCCCACGTAATGTCAGTCATTCTAGCGGGTTGTGCGCACTAACTCTATCGGGCAATCGCAGAGTGCAATCGTGTATACTGCGGCGCCCAGCGTTGGCATTGAAACTTCGATACCTAGCCCCAACCTCAAGTTCCGGTTAGGGCTCTGGTGTCAGCGCAACAGGTGCTTATTTTTTTATTCTGTAGGAAGGTATTTGTGGATTTTTTTATCTTTGTATCCCAAGAGTGGCTTTTGGTCACCACGCTGATTGTGCTGATCTACTTATATGTTTGGCGCGAGCGCGTTAAAAGTGGCCCGTTGGTATCGCCCCATGAAGTGACGCAATTGCTTAACCAAGGCAATGCGGTATTGATTGATCTGCGTGACAGTGCTGAATTTAAAGCGGGGCATATTGTGGGTGCGGTTAATCATGCCTACACCAAATTGACTACCGATATGAGTGTGTTGGCAGAACATAAATCCAAAACCATCATTCTGGTTGATAAATTAGGCCAACACGCGGGCGCGATTGGCCGCAAACTCGGCAAGGAAGGCTATACCGTGCGCCGTTTAAACGGTGGTATTGCCGAGTGGCAGGCACAGACTTTGCCTTTAGTGAAAGGTAAGTAAGTTAAAGGCAAATAATCTAAATAGATATTGTTACCTTAGTGGGATGTTTTATGGCTCGTGTTCTCATGTACACCACCGCAATTTGCCCCTACTGCAATAACGCTAAAAAGTTATTGGCAGAAAAAGGCGTAGTTCCGGAAGAAATTCGTGTTGATCGTGAGCCACAACTACGTGCGGAGATGATGGCAAAAAGTGGTCAACGCACTGTTCCACAAATTTGGATTGGCGAAACCCATGTCGGTGGCTTTACCGATTTATGGGCGCTGGATAAAGCCGGAAAATTGGACTCACTCCTCGCACAGCCATAACATTAAACACGTTCAACAATCAGAATTCGTTCTGTTTTTTTATCATTATCAAGAGTTCATTATGACCGAGCAAAATAACCAACAAGCGTCTCAACCACAGGGCCCAGCTTTTGTCATTCAACGTATTTATTTAAAAGATATTTCGTTTGAAACCCCCATGGGACACGATGTATTTACCAAACAATACAAGCCAGCCATTCAACAGGATTTAAATATCCAAACCAATAAAGTGGATGAGCATAACTATGAAGTGGTGTTGCTGTTAACTATCACTGCGCGCATCGATAATCGTGTTGCCTTCTTGGTTGAAATTAAACAAGCCGGTATGTTTGGTATTGCGGGGATGGATGCACAAGCCGTCACCCAATTAGCCAACACCACCTGCCCACAAATTCTGTTCCCTTATGCGCGTGAAGCCATAGACTCTATTTTGAATCGCGGAACATTCCCACCCTTGTTGTTACCGCCCATCAATTTTGATGCGGTATTCGTGCAGGCGATTGAAGCCGCTAATAAGCAGCAAGCGGAACAAGCCATGGCGGAAAAGCCGGAAGTTGTGAATTAATTTTTATTCGGCTACTAAAAGGCAATCATCCACAAGGTGATTGCCTTTTTTATTGCGGGTGAAAAAGTAAATTGCGCCAAACACCGGGTCACTAACAGCGCTTAATCAATTGGTAATTGTATTATTGCCAAAGTCTCGCATAATCAGCGTTTGTAAATACCAACCCTAGCGGTCGTCGTTATGTTTAATCTTTCTGCCAATCAAACCTCTCAAGCCAGTCATATTGCTGCGATTGATCTCGGCTCCAACAGTTTTCATATGATTGTGGCGCGTTGGGATAATGGCCAGCTCACCCTGCTGGATCGTTTACGCGAACCCGTCCGCATGGGATTTGGGTTAGAGGAGGATGGCAGCCTAACGGATGATGCCCGCGAACGCGCGCTCAGTTGTCTTGAGCGTTTTGGTGAATGTTTGCGCGGTTATCCATCGCGCAATGTGCGCATCGTCGGCACAAAAACCCTACGCAGTATTGCAGATTCCCGTCAATTTTTAGCGGAAGCTCAAGCTCGGCTGGGTCATCCTGTGGAAATTATTTCCGGTGATGAAGAGGCGCGCTTAATTTATCTCGGCGTGGCTCATTGCATTGCACCCACCAAAGGCAAACGCATCCTCATGGATATTGGCGGCGGCAGCACGGAAATTATTCTAGGCAATGGCATGACCCCATTGCTCAAAGAAAGTTTAAACATGGGCTGCATTGCCATCACCAAAAAGTTTTTTGCTGAAGGTAAAGTCACCGAAAAATTAGTCACTAAAGCTTTGATTGCCTGTTTGCAGGAAGTAGAGCCGGTTAAAGATGCTTTTTTAGAACAGGGCTGGCAAGAAGTATTAGGTGCATCCGGCACCATCAAAGCGGTTGCTAAAGTGTGTGAGGCGCAAGGTTGGAGCAACGGTGTTATCACACAAGCATCGCTCGAAAATATTATCGGTATCTATATCAAACAAGGAACAATGAATGTCAATTTGGAAGGGCTATCCGATGATCGCAAGCCGGTTTTTTTAGGCGGTGTCATTGTACTCACCGCACTTTTTGATGCGCTGCAATTAAACACCATGGAAGCAGCTGATTGGGCCTTACGCGAAGGCTTATTGTTCGATTTAAAAGGCCGCATGGAAAACCACGATATTCGCCAAGCAAGTGTTGATGCTTTAGCGCAGCGCTTTCACGTGAATATGGAAAAAGCCAAAGCCGTCGAAAAAACGGCGTTGCACCTACTCAAACAAATTGCGCAGCCGTGGCAATTAACGAGTAGCGATGCCGAAAAATTATTAGGCTGGGCCGCGCGCTTGTACCAAGTAGGTTTGGATATTGCGCACAATGACTATCACAAACACAGTGCCTATGTTGTGCAACATGTGGATCTCGCCGGTTGTTCACGCGCAGAACAAACACAATTATCCGCACTCGTACTCGCACATCGCAAACGTTTTCCCACTAAACAATTTCCCATGGATAATCTTGATTTGGTGCGCCTCGCCATTTTGTTGCGCCTCGCCGCTATTTTTCACCGTGGCCGCATTAAAGATGGCCTACCCACCATTAACCTCAATGTCGATTCACGAAAAATACAATTGCGCCTACCCCCAAAATGGCTGGATAGTCACCCACTCTCGCAAGCAGATTTAGAAACAGAGCAACGGTATTTGGCGGATATTGGGTATCAGTTGGATGTGGTGTGAATCTGTTTTTATTAAAACTTGCTCCACATCAACTTCTGCAAAAAATTGTTTGATCGAGATCAAAAACACACTCCACGCAACGCGGCATTCTGGTTATGAGGCCGCTGATGAATGGCGGCGTAACCAGCGTGGAGAGATCATCATGTTAGTATCTGGCGTAGTGGCTACTGCATCATTAATCGGAATTTTGGTTGCTCTTTTGGGGGCAGCAACTGTGTTGATGTTGGTGGATAAGCATTTTGATGCAAATCGTGAACACTAATCGGGTTTATTAAAGAATTCATAGCGCAGGGAAAAGAGGGATGCGCACAAACCCCATTCAATAATGGAGCTAAGTACCGCTATGCGCCTATAATGCCTCGGGTTTTTGGCGTGCATAGGTCTTGGCTTCATGTCTTTTTTACCGGTTACTTATTCTCAGGGTGCTGCCACTCTTGTGGCGGAGGGCGATGCTGTAGCGTCGCTTAAATTCAGCAATACAGATGAAGTGAACAAGCCATCCTTGCGTATTGCACTGCTGGGTTATCGCAGCCATCCCCATGTGGGTGGGCAAGGCATTTATTTGCACTATTTGAGCAAAGCCTTGGTTGAATTAGGCCATAGTGTTGATGTTATTTCTGGCCCGCCCTACCCCGAGTTAGATCCGCGAGTGCGATTAATTCAATTGCCCAGTTTGGATTTATACGCACATCCAAATCCAACACGCGCATTGCGTTTACATCATTTGTGTTCATTTACCGATACCTATGAATGGTGGAGTAAATTAAGCGGCGCGTTTGGCGAGCCTTATTGTTTTGGTCGGCGTTTGCTAAATTATTTTAAAACACATAAACCGGTTTACGACATTATTCACGATAACCAAAGCCTTTGTTATGGTTTGTTGGATTTGCAAAAACGCGGTCATCAAGTCATTGCGACTGTGCATCACCCTATTACGCGTGATCGTGAATTGGCGCTCGCTGCTGCAACCGATAAAGGTCAGCGTTGGTTGATTAATCGTTGGTACAATTTTTTAACTATGCAACAAAAGGTGGTTAAAGGTTTAACACGTGTGGTCACCGTCTCTGAACAATCTCGTCATGACATAGTTGATGCGTTTAATTGTGATGCGGAAAAAATTACTGTTATCCCCAACGGGGTTGATACCTCTATTTTTAAACCTTTGCCAGATCTAACTCGTGTACCGTTTCAATTAATCACCACGGCATCTTCTGATCAGCCTTTAAAAGGGTTAAGTGTTTTATTGCGCGCAATCGCAGAGTTAGTGCCTGAGTTTCCGCAAGTGCAATTGCGTGTTATCGGAAAATTAAAAGAAAATGGCGCAACTGAACAAGAGTTACAGCAATTGCAATTGGTTGAGCGCGTGAGTTTTATGGCAGGCATCAGTACCGACGACCTTGTGCGCGAATATGCACACGCCAGCATTGCTATAGTGCCATCACTCTATGAAGGTTTTGGTTTGCCTGCGGCAGAAGCTATGGCCTGCGGCGTGCCTTTAATTTGTAGCGATGGTGGTGCATTGCCAGAAGTGGTGGGCGATGCAGCGTATTTGGTGCTTGCGGGTGATGTGGAATCACTGGTTACTGCACTGCGTGATTTATTAAATAATGCTGCTTTACGGGATGATTTATCGATGCGTGGTCGTGCGCATATTTTGCAACAACTCAGTTGGGATTGTGTGGGCAAAAAAATGGTGACTTATTATCGTCAGTGTTTAGCGGAACAAAAGCCTATTGTGAATCGCCATGCTAACCATTAATTTTCGGGATTTTCCGCTCGCTAAGGGCGATCTGGTGTTGGATGTTGGTTGTGGTGAAGGCCGCCATGCCATCAATGTTTACTTGAAGGCAGAAGTAACATCCATTGGTGTGGATTTATCGCATCGCGATTTGTGCACGGCACGCGAACGTTTTTTACCTTTTGCTCATAAAGAATCAGAACGCCATTTTTATCTGCAACAAACAGACGCTACCCGTTTGCCGTTTGCCGATCATACGTTCGATAAAATTATTTGCAGTGAAGTCTTGGAACACATTGAGCCTTATCAAGCGGTATTGGCTGAACTCAAGCGTGTATTAAAACCCGGTGGTTTATTGGCTGTGACTGTGCCGCGCTACTGGCCAGAGAAAATTTGTTGGTGGCTAAGTGAAAAATACCATCAAGTTGAAGGCGGGCATATTCGGATTTTTAACAGTAAGCATCTGCGACAACATATTGAACAACAGGATATGACATTTTATAAACGCCATTGGGCGCACGCGCTGCATTCGCCATTTTGGTGGTTAAAATGTTTGTGGTGGGATAAGCAGGATGAGTCGCGCTTAATAAAACTCTACCATCGTTTTTTGGTGTGGGATTTAATGCAGAAACCTTGGCTTACACAAACGCTGGAAAAATGCTTGAATCCAATCATGGGGAAAAGTGTGGTGATGTATTTTAAAAAAACTGACAGTGCGGGGACGTCATGATGAAAAATTTATTGCTCACCAAAGGATTTTTTCCGCACAGCCTACTGCGTCCAACCATTGAATACATGTTAAACACGCAATTAGCAAGCGGTTGTATTCCTTGGTTTGTAGGCGGCAAAGCCGACCCTTGGGATCATATTGAAGCCGCCATGGGCTTAGCCATTGGTGGTGAATATGCCGCCGCGCAACGTGCTTACCAATGGTTGGCAGAACAACAATTGGCAGATGGTAGTTGGTGGGCAAATTATGATGTGACCCACACATCCTCAAGACCGCAAGATAAAAGTCATCGCGAAACCAATTTTGTGGCTTACATAGCCACAGGGGTTTGGCAGTATTTTTTAATTACGGGCGATAAGGTTTTTTTACAGCACTATTTTCCCGTTGTTAAAAAAGCCATAGAGTTCGTACTGCATTATCAATCGCCCACAGGTGAAATTTATTGGGCGGTTGCTGAAGATGGCAGCGCAAAAAAAGATGCGTTAGTCACTGCCTCTAGTTCAATCTATAAAAGTTTGGAATGCGCAATTTTAATTGCTGAGCAGCTTGATCAGGATTCCTCTGTATGGCGCAAAGCGCACGCGCATTTAGGTAAAACTTTACGCCATCATCCCGAATGTTTTGATCGTACGTGGGAAAGCAAAGAGCGTTTTTCCATGGATTGGTTCTACCCTATTCTTGCCGGTGTTGTACAAGGAAAAGCGGCGCAGCAACGCATTGATGAAAAATGGAAATTATTTGTTGAGCAGGATGTTGGTTGTCGCTGTGTGAGTGATGAGCCTTGGGTAACGGTTGCAGAATCCTGTGAATTAACGCTCGCACTTTTGGCGGCAGGAGAACATGCCAAGGCGGTTAATTTATTCAGTTGGTTATTTCAATTTATGGATGAAGATGGCGGCTATTGGACGGGTTTTAATTTCCGCGATCAGGTTATTTGGCCAAAAGAAAAAACGACTTGGACAACTGGTGCGATTTTATTAGCCGCCGATGCCCTCACCGAACATACAGGTGCAGCGCGTTTATTTTTAGGATCTGCGTTGGATAACACTAGCGTACAAACCCTTGTACATTCAGATTATTGAGTGGTTGTGATTATGCGAATCCCTCGAATTTTTACCGATCAAGATTTAGCAACTGGCGACACTGTTTTGCTAGAGGAATCCGCCTCGCATCACTTAAGTAAAGTCTTGCGCATGCAAGTGGGGCGTGAACTCATTGTGTTCAATGGCGCTGGTGGCGAATATTCAGCAACGATTGCTGAGATTACAAAAAAAGCGGTGCAGATTTCGGTGGGCGAACATACGTCTGACAATCGTGAATCACCGTTGCAATTGGAATTAGCCATTGGAATTTCACGCGGTGAACGTTTTGAGTGGGTATTACAAAAAGCCACGGAACTGGGTGTCACCAAAATTACGCCGTTAATCACTGAGCGCACAGAAGTCAAAGTCAGTGGCGATCGTCAGGAAAAAATGCAGGAGCGTTGGCAGCAGATTCTGATCAGTGCGTGTGAACAATGCCAACGAAATATTTTGCCGCAATTAAATGTCCCTGTGCCGGTTGGCGATTGGCTCAAAACGGTTGATAGCGAAGCCTGTTTTGTTTTGCATCATCGCAATAGCCAAGGCTTACCTGCCAATAAAAAACCACAGAGTGTGACTTTATTAATTGGCCCCGAAGGTGGATTAAGTGATTCCGAAATCGATGCCGCATTAGCGCGACAATTTACCGCACTCACACTTGGCCCTCGTGTATTACGAACAGAAACCGCACCTATTGCTGCAATCAGTTTGGTGCAGTATGTGTGGGGAGATTTTTAATCCTCGCGCGTCAACACATCCAACAATTCAATTTCAAACCGTAAATTCGAGTGAGGTTTGATGTGGGCGCCGATTTGGCGTTCGCCGTAGGCGAGGTGTGACGGCACATAGAGTTTGCGTTTACCACCGACTTTCATGCCCATTAAACCTTGATCCCAACCTTTGATGACTCTGCCCGTGCCAATCACACATTGGAAGGGTTTGCCTTTTGCAATAGAGGAATCAAACTCGGTGCCATCTTCAAGCCAGCCGGTGTAGTGAGCGAAAATAAGTGCGCCCTTGACGATAGCTTTGCCATCGCCTTCGCGAATGTCTTCAATGATTAATTCGGTGGTGTTTTGCATAGGAGATTGCCGCGCGCTCGTTGTGAGAAAATCAGCGCGCGAATTTTTTTACTTAATATCCTCGGCAAAAACTAGTGGTCCAGTTGAGTCAATATAAAATACTTTATAAGGACGTTTTTTCTCGCAGGTTTCGCTACTTGCCGCCGTTTGTTCACGATAAACAATCTGTACTTTTACTCCACTTTCTCCATCCTCTTGTGCATCAACATCATTTCTTGCCAAGGATAAATATTTTTTGCAGGTGTCAATTTCACCCAAATCTATAAGAACGACTTGGCCATCATCAAACGAATGGTCTTCGTCATCAAGATTGATACCATCAACTGAATAAGCTAATAACCCATCGTCTAGTTCATCTTGGGTTTTGAATACTTGTAATCGCTTATAGGTGTAATCTATGGATTTATTAGTATCTTTTTGATCTGCTGATAGCAATTCATCATCTAAAACAGATACACCCTCCTCCTCATCCGTATCCGGATTAAACGCTGTATCGCGTTCAGCGCCACATCCAGCGATCAAACCGATCGATAATAAAAGTGCAAAAAGGTGAGTCGATTTTTTTAATGTGTGGTTCATAATTTCCATTCGCTTAATAAAAATCCTGTGGTTTACAGGTGTAAATAATCTAAGAACGTTTGTTCCATGGCGGCGACATTGGGGATGACAGCCTCTTCACCTGCCCATGATACATGCATTAATTCGTAAGGTTTGTTGTCGGCGTCTTCACGTTCGGTAATTTCTTCTTCATTCACACGTGCTAAGCGTGGAATACCTTGCGTCACTATGGCAATAAAACCCAGTGATTCGTTCAATCCTGTGGTGTTTAAAACGGCAAAACGTGAACGGGAACCCACATTGGGTTTCATTTCCCCGTTGAGCACTTCAAAGGATAAAAGGGGAATCGTTTGTTCCCGCCAGACGCAGTTGCCCAGATACCAATCGGGAGCTCCCTGAATAGGGGTTACTTGCGATACCGGTACAATTTCAGCGACGGTGACGTTGGGCACCAGTAGCATGCGGCCTTGTAGTGGAACCAGTAGGCTGGCGACTTCCTGGATTTTTTTCTCGATGCGCTGCGGAGCTCTCATGGGTGAAATATCCTGTTATTTTTAATCATTTGCGATGTAAATCGACCAGTGCTTTTGCCATGGCTTCCGGTGTGCCGGTGAGGCTGACACAACCGGTAGCGATGGCCGAGCGTGGCATGGAGTCGCTGGTGCAATCCTCGGGCGCTTGTGCCCAGACTTTGCCGCCTTGTAAGTGAATCAAGCGACAGCTGGCGGCACCATCATCACCCATGCCGGTAAAAATAATCAAGCCGCAGCGCTCGCGGTAAATGAGCGCGACGTTAGCGGCAATTTGGTCAATCGAGGGGGCGTAATCGCCGTTCCAGGATTGACCTTCGCTGACGGCAATGGTGCCGTTACTGAGAATTTCTACGCGATCTTTGGCGGTGACCAGTACCAAACTGTTGCGCTCTAGCACGGCACCTTGGCTGGCCGTCATGGCTTCGTAGTGGCTGGCGCTACTCATCATGCGGTTGAGCGTGTTGGTTTGGTTGGGATCTATATGTTGCACGTACAGAAAAGCGATCCCCATGTCGCTTGGTAACTCTGCCAAAAAACGTTTTACAGCGGCTGGGCCACCCGTCGAGGCCGCCAGTACCCATAGCTCATTCGCTGGCTCAGTTTGTTGTAGGTTGATGTCGCCACTGAGCCGTTCCAGCCGCTGACGCGTGCGCCGCAACCAGGCTTGGTGTTCTTCACTGCCTTTGGCGAAGTCGCCACTGTCGCTCAGAATAACCGGTGCATGGTATTGGCTGAAGATGTGTTCAATCAGCGGGCTTTCTTCGCAGTGTTCGGCGGCTACATCGATGATCCATGCGTCTATGACGGAGTTGTCTTTTTCGCTAGGTTCTTCGGTGACCGCGTTGTCTGCAGAGGATTGCAGTTGTGCCACCTTATTCTCGGTAATGGATTCTTCGGACCCTAGTGCGGGTATCGCCGATAAAAAGGCGAAGCTGGGGTTATCCACCCCTGTTCTGAACAAAGGTACCTCATCGCCTAACATTACCTGCGCACCCAGCTCATGGCCGCATTGGCTAATAAGCTGGGTGAGCGACAAATGCTTTTGCGCTGAGTCGATCACTATGCCCAAACGCAGTAGCGACACGGCTTGTTACTTCGCTAGGTTTTTCAGCAACTCATTGATGTTACTGAGTAATAGGTCTTCTTGGTAAGGTTTACCCATGTACTTGTTCACCCCGAGGCTGAAGGCGCGTTCGCGGTGTTTTTCACCGGTACGTGAGGTGATCATGATGATGGGGATGTCTTTCAGGCGCGAACTGGTACGGATGTTTTTCGCGACTTCGAAGCCGTCCATACGTGGCATTTCGATATCGAGCAACATCACATCCGGGATATGGTCTTGTAGCAGTTGCAGCGCTTCCACACCGTCTTTGGCGGTAATCACACGGAAGCCTTCACGCTCTAAGAAACGTCCGGTTACTTTACGTACGGTTACCGAGTCGTCCACGACCATGACTGTTTTCTCAACTTGCTCTTCTTCCACCGGAGCGAGTGAGAGTGGCTCCAGCAGCACTGCGTTTTGTAAACCGAGAGCAAGCTGTTCGCGGATCATCGCATGCAGATCGAGAATAACCACCACGCTACCATCACCCATTACCGTGGCGCCGGATACACCGCGCACGGCACTGAATTGTGCGCCGAGGGTTTTTACCACGATCTCGCGGCTGCCTAAGAGGCGATCCACTTGCAGGGCGACTGTATGCTCAGCACTGCGTACCAAGACAACGGGTAACGGCAGTGCTTGGCCATCGAGCTTGGGTTTGGCTTCCGAGTCGAGCATGCTGCCCAGATAGCGAACCAGATATTGCTCCCCTGCGTAATCAAAGCGGGCGTCCTCGTCGTGATAATAGTGTTCTAGTTCGAAAGGGCTTACCCGCACAATACCTTCGATGGTATTCAGTGGGATGGCGTAAAGGTCGTCGCCAATTTGTACCATCAAGGCGCGGTTTACCGATACGGTGAACGGCAAACGGATGGTGAATTCGGTACCCTGTCCCCAGGTGGATTCGATAAACATGGCGCCGCCGAGTTGTTTGATCTCGGAGTGCACCACGTCCATGCCCACACCACGTCCAGAAATTTGGGTGACTTTCTCTGCCGTACTGAAACCAGCATGGAGAATAAATTGGATAACGTCTTGGTCGCTCAAGTGGGCATCGGCAGCCATTAAGCCGCGTTCGATGGCTTTCTCGCGTACGCGTTTTAAGTTGATGCCGCGACCATCATCAATCAGGCGCAGAATTACGTCGCCACCTTCACGGCCAAGGGTTAAGAGGATCCGGCCATTGTCAGGTTTACCGGATTGCCTACGGTCTTCCGGCATTTCAATACCGTGGTCAACCGCGTTACGCAGCATGTGTTCGAGTGGCGCAACCATCCGCTCCAACACGGTACGATCCATTTCACCTTCGACGTTATCCAGCTCGAAATCGACTTCTTTGCCGAGCTCGGTCGCGGCTTGACGCACAATACGGCGCAAACGTGGCACCAGGCGTGAGAAGGGCACCATGCGTGAACGCATCAGGCCTTCTTGCAAGTCGGTGTTAATACGCGATTGTTGCAACAACAGGGTTTCGGTATCGCGGGTTTTGTCCGCGAGGGTGTATTTCAAGTCCATCAAGTCCGATGCGGATTCGATCAGCGAGCGCGACAGCTGTTGCAATTGCGAGTAGCGGTCCATCTCCAGCGGGTCGAATTCTTCGTGTTGCATCATTTGTTCCTGACGGAACAGGACTTGTGCTTCGGTTTCGATATCAAGTCGGCGTAGCTGTTCTTGCAAGCGGTGAATGGTCGCATCCATTTCTTCAATGGAGTTACTCAGGTCACTCACTTGCTGTTCCATACGGCCGCGGCTGATAGACGTTTCACCGGCAAGGTTTACCAGTTGTTCGAGCAGTTCGGCAGATACTTTAACGACTTCTTGTGGGCCGGTACGACGTGCTGCTAAGTGTTGTACTTGCGCCCCCGGTGCTCCGGTACCTGCGCGCATACCACCATATTCGGTGCCCGGAATATTGGGCATGATGGGGGCGCTAGGTTTGGCCTTGGGTGCGAAGGTTAGAACATTGGGCTTGTCAGTCGAGGGAGCTGTTTCTGCCGCGGGTCGGTAATAATCCTGAGCGTCGCGTTCCTGTGTGTTGTCGACCACCACGGTTGGTTTGGTGTACACAGTGGTCGACGGCTCTTGCGCAGCCTCTGTCTCTGAGCTGCCTGTATCCTGGGGCTCGGTTTCGAGAGACTTGGTTTCGAGAGACTCGGTTGCTATAGGCTGTTCAAAGCGAAGTTGGTTAACAACATCATCAACAGTGATGTCATCGTCGGCAATCTCACGAGTCACTTCAGCTTTCTGGCTAATGGGAGCGGCTACCGGTGGTACATATTCGCCCGTGAGTATGGCATTGGCGCGATCCACACCCGTGTGCATCCGATCTTGATAATCGTTGAGGCGATTGAAGAAGGCTTGATCCAGCTCGGCATTCACATCCATCTCAATCAACACGGTTTCAAAATCGTGAGAAAGATCGCCAAGTTCGGTGATACCGGCCAAGCGTGCACCACCCTTAAAGGTGTGCAAACAACGTTTTAGTTCTTCTACGCAGTCGGTGTTGTTCCAATCTTCTTGCCACTCATTGAGTGCGCGGTCGATATCCTCGAGCAGCTCACGCGCTTCTTCGATAAAAATTTCAACAATTTCGGGGTCGAAATCTTCATCGACTGCTTGCATAGCCGCCGCGGCAACAGGAGGCTCTTGTTCGGCTTCGGCTTCGGCTTCGGCTTCGGCTTCGGCTTCGGCTTCGGCTTCGGCTTCGGCTTCGGCTTCGGCTTCGTAGCTTATTTCTTCTATTATTTCGTCGTCAGCAACTGTGTTGTCATCAGTGTTGATAATGACGTCGGTATTGCTGTAGTCATTGGTATCGCTTTCTGGCAGCTCGTAAACAATTTCATTGTCAGCGGCTTGATCCATGCCGAAAGTATCTTGAACCGCATCATGGCTTTGGCTGAATTCGGCAGTCAGTTCACCAAGGCTGATGTTCTCAATCACCTCGTCTGTGCGGTAATCCTCTGTTTCGATGAGATCAATGTGATCGAGATCGAGAGGCGCAACATCCTCGCTGCGCTCAGTTTCAGTGAGCGTAGTGGCAGTCAGATAGGCTTCTGCAAGTTCGTTGGCAACTTCTTCGGCACTGTATTCGGTGTCTGCAAGGGGCAGCGCTTCGCTGTCCATCTCCACATCGATGATCGGCAGTGCGGTGATTGTTTCGCTGACAATCACGTCATCTGCCACTATGTCATCCGCAGGCAATATGCCGTCGCTGGATAGAGCGGTGAGCGTAACCAGTTCTGTGCTGAGTAGTTCGTCCAGCGCATCGTTGACGGCATCGGGGATGGCACGCAGGTTTTGACCGGCTGCAACAGCATCCACCATATCCAAAAGGGCGATGTGCGCTAAGTTCAAGCTGCTGCACACAGCATCATTGCAACTGAGGTGATGGGTGAGAATACCTTCGTAGACGTTCTGCAGTTTTGCGCCCAGCTCGGCCATGGCGGGTAAGTAGGCATGAGCGGCGGCTTGGGTCAGTTTATCCAGCTCGGCAACAACGGGTTGTAACTGGCTGGTATCTGCTGGCGATTGTTGCCATTGTGCAATGATCTTGTCGGCATCGAGCAGTAAATTCATCTCTTCTGCCATGAAAATGGCGAGTAATTCTGGATCTACAGGTCGTTTGCCGTTTTCGTCCAACTCTTGTTGACGAACCAGCGGTGCAACATGAAGTTCACGCAGTTCGTTAACCCGTGCAAGGAACTGCTGTAAGCGCGGTATTTCAACGGTATCGTTGGTCGCAATTTGGTGTAGGGCGGTTTGAGTATAACTGACGGCATCACGCAGGAGTTGGAGTATATCGTCGTTGATATTGACGTGATAGGCGCGCAACTCCTTAACAAAGCGCTCAAGCGGTGCTGCCAGTTCGGCAACAGGGGTGATCTCTGCCATGTGTGCACTACCCTTGAGGGTGTGAAGTGCACGTTGCATTTGATCACTGGGCGGTTCGTAAATAGGCGCTTCTTCTTCCATGTGGGTGATGAAGCTTTGCACCACATGTAAGTGAGTCAGGGCTTCGGCGGCAAAAATATCGCGCAGTTGTGCATCTGGATCATCAATATCAATGATGGATTCGGCTGACATTGTGTCTTGAGCGACAAATGCTGCTGCTTCGATACTTGGCGCTGCGATTTCTTGCTCTACGACTTCAGCAATAGCCGCTTCGAATACATCGGTATCTTCAACGGTGGCAGAAGATTCCGCGATATAAGGCTCGGTTACGTAAGTCTCGGTGGCATAGGGATCTGCAACGGAAAGCTCGATGATCTCATCGCCGATGTCGGCATCAGTGGTTGCAGATGCGACCTCAGTGTAGGCCGGTGCAAGGTCTTCAGCACTGTTGTCGTAGTCAGGTTCATCTTCATCGGTTTCTGCTGCTTCGACGATATTATCCACTGCATAGTCGTTATCATCGGACTCCGTTTCACCAGAAACCGGTGCGGTGTTCATATCACCGGCGAGTTCTTGCGGCACTATGCCTTGCGACAAGGACAAGGCTTGTTGGCGATAAGTCTCGGCTAAGGCTGCCTGTGAATAGGGCTCATTGAGGCGGAAAGCCTCGATCATACCCGGCAAGAGCTGGCGCACGCGCTCAATAATAGTGGCGTGTATGGGGTGAGCGGCAATGGTGTTGTCGATGATGCGATTGAGCATATTCTCGATCGACCATGCCAACTCACCAATGTCGTTGGCGCCTACCATGCGACCACTGCCTTTCAGGGTGTGGAAAGCGCGGCGGAATTCGGTAAGTGATTCATCATCGTTAAAATTTTGTGCCCAACGCGGGAAGTATTCAGCGATGGTTTCGGTAACTTCGGTAGCTTCTTCGATGAAAATCTCAATAATTTCATCGTCGATATCTTCGTTGTTATTGCGGTTAATTGTTGCAGCTGGCGCTACAGGCTGAGCCACAACCGCTTCTGGCTCGCTGACCTCAGCGTAGGTTTCCGCGATAGCGTTGTTGCTGTTGTCTTGCGTTTCTTGGGCAACATCTTCAGCTTCGGGCATTGCCTGTGCATAGACAGCTTGTAATGCGGTGCTGGCATCTAGCTCGGTTGAGGTCTCTTCGGGCGCCTGTTCTGGTTGCTGTTCTGCAATGTCGCTGTCGGTGGCGTTGCTTTCTGTTGTGGTTACATCGACAGAGTCAGTGTCATTGATAGGATAGCTATCGTCATGACTGAAATGGCTTGGTTCTGCGTTAGGCGATACGGCTGCATAAATATTTTCCAGTTGAACAGAGTCGCTGAGCTGGCTTTCAGCACTGACTTGCGTATCGTTTGTGGCAGTTTCGCCGTCGTTAGCGGCTAGATTCTGGTTATTCGTGTCAACTTCATCGGCCGCTTCTTCGCTAGACAAGGCACTATGATAGGCAGCCGTGAGCTCAGCGTGATCACTGGTGTCGTCATCGTGGGCGCTGGTCTCGGCGTCACGGTTGTTGTCGGTAATGTTGCTGTCGGTATTGTTGGTCTCGGTGTAGTGGGTGGGGCGCGATACCTTGGAAACCGCATAACCCAAAGAAGCCACACTTTCTTCTGCGACACCTAATAACAGCTCATCCTCTTCGCGACGGCTGCCGCTGGTCAGGCGCTCAAGGTAATACTCCACACTGGTAATGGCATCGGCGAGCGTATCCAGGGTTGACCATTCTGGCGTGTTTTCTTGCTGTAATAGTTTTTCTTCAATGTAGCGCGCACAGGCACCCAAAATACGTGCGGGGCGTGGCAACGGCATAATTTCCAGACCGCCGCGAATTTCGCGCAAGGTGCTGGGTACGGTTTGCAAATGATCGCGGTTCCATTGGGATGCGATGTATTCAATGATGGCGTCTTTGGCGTGTTCCAAGCCATTGCGCGATTCACGCAGTACCGATTCTTTGGCACGGTTAAGGGTAATATCGGCTTCATCGGCGGCATCGCCACTGGCAGATGCTTCAGTCAGGTTATCGAGAGCGTGGTCAATAGCAATCAATTGGCTGGCAACCGCCATCAATTGCTCGTCAGACATACGGCTATCGGAATCGGCGACTAACTCCAGTGCAGCGCCTTGCTCCAGTATCCGTTTGCGCAAATCACCAAGGCCGAGGATCGCCATGGTATCGGCAACACGTTTCACAATCGGTAATGCGTCGCTCAGAGTCGTTTGTGGATTGCCACCGGCAAGGCATACGTCTAGCGCCGTTTTAATAATGTTCAATTCGTCTTTTAGCGCTGCAACTACCGAGCGCATAGCATCGCTATCAGGCGCCGAGATCATGCTCTGTGCTTCTTCACCCGCCTCTTTTCCTTCCAGCAGCGCTTCCTCAAGACGATAGGTTTCGTAAATGCGTTGCAAATGTGAGTTGGGTGAAAACCCCGGTGCATGTTTACCCGCGCGTGCGACGTAGTACAGCAGGTTTTTGATCAGCTCATCGTTGGTAAAGCTGTTCAGGGCTTTAATGCCGTGTACGGCGAGAATTTTGATTTCTTTATCGAGTTGGCGCAGCAGATTTTTAATCGCCACGCTGATTTCGATGGCATCGATTTCCAGCGCTTCAACCAAGGCCAAACAAATATCCCAGAGCGCAAAACGTGCGGTGCCGTGGGTGAGTTTTTGTAAACGCGAGAAAGCTTTTTGCAAATAAGCGAGGTTTTCTTCAGGGTTTACATCGCGAATAAAACCCGAGGCGGCATATTGGTACATTTGGCGCAGCTTGAGCACCATTGCCTGAAATTGCACATTGTCATGGGTAACGGGTAGGCGTGCGCCGCTGACTTTTTTCGCCGGTGTTAAATTGGGTACAAAAAGTTTGGTATCAGTGAGCAGGCTTTCGCCGCGCACCGCGCGCAAATCATTGAGGAGCGGCAACACCACCAATGGGTTGTCTTTGCGCGTGGCTTTTACTTGATCGAGATAGAGTGGGAATTGCAGAATCGCACGCATTAAGACTTCTTGCGCTTCCGCCGTGTTGGCAACGCTGCCGGCGATCATCGCTTGAGTCAATTGTTCCATTTCACTCGCGAGCATGGCGGCGCCGTAGAATTCCACCATTTGTAGACTGCCGTGTACCTGATGAATATGCGTCAGGCAGAAGCGAATCCGAGCGGCGTCTTTGGGGTTTTCAACATAGCTTTCGAGCGATTGGCGCGCTTCTTTGAGCGTTTCACCAATCTCGTGGACTAACCAATCCAAAGCAGCAAAGTTGCGATTATCGGCCATGCGGAGCCTTCCTCATCATTTTATTCTTGCGGGCGCAGTTATCAGCGCTCATCGCGTATATAGGCTTGCACTTCAAGGTCGGAAGTGCGCTGCATTTGTGGATGTTCCCAGTCGATCATTTCCCCGAGGCCCACGATTAAGAGTCCGCCGGGTTTTAAGCGATCAACTAGCGCATTCAATACATCGCGGCGCAGCCAGCGACGGAAATACACCAATAAGTTTTGACAGAAAATAACATCCACTTTGACTTGCGGTAGCTGCCGCGCATTGATGATGTTGGCTTGGGTAAAACACACACGATCGCGTAATTTACCCACTACTTCATAGCTGCCATCGGCACATTGCTGCATGTAGCGTTTGATCTCTTCGGTTTTGACTTGCTCCACTCGGCGCTTGGTATAGCGGCCTTTGCGCCCTACGGCGAGTGCAGATGGGCTGATGTCCATCGCAGTAATGCCGTAATAAGGATTCAGTGCAGCTAGTTCAAAACAATCGTTGATCACCATGGCCAGCGAGTAGGCTTCTTCGCCTGTAGCGCAACCCATGCTCCATACATCAAAACTGCTTGGTAAAGACTGATTATTAATTTTCTGTTGCAAGTAATTGCGCACATATTCAAAGGATTCGCGGTGACGAAAAAAACTGGTTTCCTTTACCGCAATACGATCTACCAGCAGCGACCATTCCAAGCGGCCTTCAAGACCTTGAGAGAGGTACTGATGGTAAAGATCGTAATCTTCTAACCCTAATTCACGCATACGGATAGACATTTGGTGTTCAAGCCAGGCTTTTTGCTGGAAGACCAATTGAATACCTGTGCGCTCTTCGATCAATTTGCCCCATTGGGTAAATTGAGCTTCAGACAATGTAGGGAGCGTGCGTAACGACCAAGCCATATTTACACCTGCGAAGGCCGGGCTAGCCGCAGCCTTCGCTAATTCATCCAATCTGTTTCAATAATGCTTCTTTTAACGATAATTTCTACGAGCTATTCGGATTAGCCTTTGGCGGTTTGGCCAAACACATCATCTTCTGGCAATAATTCATCATCCAAATCGATGATGTCATCCGCAGAACTATCAAAATCCATAGCAGGTGTATGCGCCATGGCTTTTTTAGCGGCATTTGCACGAGCATCCGATAAATCTTCTTCAGGCAGTTTGAAGCCCGCTACCGATTCACGAAGGTCCATCGCCATTTCGGCCAAGTTACCAATCGATTGTGCCGTGGCTGAAGTACCGGCTGAGGTTTGGGTGGTAATCTCTTGAATAACATTCATCGTGTTGGAGATGTGACCCGCAGACGATGCTTGTTGGCGCGCAGCGTTCGAAATGTTCTGGATCAATTCCGCGAGGCTTGACGATACGTTTTCAATTTCTTCCAGTGCCACACCCGCATCCTGTGCGAGGCGAGCACCGCGTACCACTTCAGAGGTGGTTTGTTCCATCGAAATTACTGCTTCGTTGGTATCGTTCTGAATCGTTTTTACGAGGGCTTCGATCTGCTTGGTTGCTGCTGCGGAACGTTCCGCAAGGCGTTGAACTTCGTCCGCTACCACCGCGAAGCCGCGGCCTGCGTCACCGGCCATCGATGCTTGAATCGCCGCGTTAAGTGCGAGGATGTTCGTTTGGTCCGCAATGTCGTTAATCAAACTTACGATATCACCAATCTCTTGTGACGATTCACCGAGGCGCTTAATACGTTTTGAGGTGTCTTGGATCTGTTCACGAATCGTATCCATCCCGTGGATGGTGTTCTGTACCACTTTCGCACCGTTACCGGCGATAGATACCGCACGTTCCGCTACCGCTGCCGATTCGGCGGCGTTTGCAGATACTTGGTCAATGGTCACGGCCATTTCGTTTACCGCTGCCGATGCACCGGCGATTTCTTGCGCTTGGTGTTCAGATGCTTCGGCGAGGTGCAATGCAGTTTGCTGTGTTTCTTGTGCAGCGGCCGATACGTTTACCGCTGTTTCGTTGATTCGCGCTACCAGAATACGGAGCTGGTCGATGGTGAAGTTGATAGAGTCCGCAATCGCACCGGTGAAGTCCTCGGTTACCGTTGCTGTGGTGGTCAAGTCACCGTCTGCGAGGTCGGCCAGTTCGTCGAGGAGACGCAAAATCGCGGTTTGGTTACGTTCGTTGGTTTCGGCGGTTTCGTCAGCGCGTTTACGGGCGCCCATGTACAAGTTAGCACCAATCATAAACAGCGATACCAAGAGCACAATCGCTAAACCAACCAGTACCATGTTGTTAGGGAAGCGGCCGCTGGACAAACCGGCGATCTTATCTTGAATCGCGGCCAAGGCTCTGAGCAATTCTGGCGAGTCAGTGAGGAGTGCATCAGATGCCTGACGTGCGCGGAACAACGTCGTTGAACCTTCAAACATCTCTTGAATGGATTTGTTTACACCGTCAAAGAGGTTAGTGATTTGATCAAGACTGGCGCGTGCTTGTGGATCAGATACGCGCGAAATTTGCAGTGCCGCATCGCCTTCTTTCATGGCAGTTAATACACGGGCGTAGAAGTTAGCGTCGCGGTTGAATTGGTCAGCAGCATCGCTCGCATCAGAGTCGCCGCGCAACATTTTATCCACGTTACGACCGATACGCTCAGCGCGCCATGAGAGCAACTGTGCTTGGATGGCTTGATCCGTCGGTGCATTGGATTCCATCAAAATATCAACGATATTGTTGTGTTCTGTCTGCAAGCTGGGCAGGTTGTCGTTCAGGGTCTTGCCCACGTTATTGAGCGATACGATCAGGTCTTTGTTGGTCGCAATCGCTTGGGCGTTCGTTTTTACGCGTCCCCAAATGGATTCAAAACTGGCCAGCTCTGCGCCCAATTCACGGCGAGTACGCTCATCGGAGTTGCGCAGCTTTTCCCAGGTGCCACCCATGATTTCCACCACTGTGGTCAAGTCGCCGAACGCTTGTTCGTTACCCGAAGTGGCATCGCGTGAGAGTGACGTCAGGCGGTAGGCCTGCGCCCGCAAATCCGCAACGTTTTGAATGTAGCCTTGGTCTTTGCTGGCATTTTGTTGAATGACGACGTAGGAAAATACCATCGCCACCACCGACACAATCAGCAATCCCGCGGCGACAATGGTCGTCGGATTGGCTTTTAAGGCCGCCATTTTAGAATCAGTTTTCATCTAAGCACTCCTAACCAGCTTTTGGTTTTATTGTCTTTCCGCCGCGCCCACCGATATCACTGGGTTTGGGCTTTCTTGTTGTTTTACATCTGATTAATTCTTTGCTGCATTAGTGAAACGAGGGTCTTCGGCTAACAATGCTGGCCGGAATAGCGACCAACGCTGTTCCCCCTGCGGATAACTCCCCGTCACAAACGGCAACACATTACTTGCTACGGCTCCAGCCTGCTCGCTGTATTCATCCATGTTGAAATGCTGCATACCAAACACCTGATCGACCATCAGGCCGGTATACAGGGTTTCGGTTTCTAAAATCAGTACACGGCGTTGCTTGCGGCTCGTCGTTAAACGATCACCGAAAAACATCGCCAAATCGAAAATGGGTAACAGGCGCCCCCGCACGTTAGATACCCCTTTCACCCAAGGCTGTACGCCGGGTAAATGGGTATAGCTGGGAACTTCGAGCATCTCGGATACTTCCCCCATAGGTGCCACAAAGTAGTTACCCATAAGCGAAAAACCGATACCGCTCCATTGAGGGCGAATATCGGCCTGTGCTGGCAAACCCCGCGCCGCCGAACGGCTGGATTGTGCCAAGGTGAGAAGAGCCTGAAATGCGGCCTGTGGTTCTGACATAAACTTATCCGTAACTGTCTACTACCATGACTGCGCTGAAATAATGCTGCATTCTTTTCAGGCGTTATGGCGTTTGTTGTTATTGTGCGACGAATCCGTGATCGGGTGCTTGTCCCTGATTAGCGCATGACCTCGGCCATGGCAGCCATTAATACATCTTGAGTAATCGGTTTGGATAAATAGGCTTTAGCACCCTGACGCATACCCCATACCCGATCAGTCTGTTGATCTTTGGTAGTGACAATAATCACGGGAATATGAGCAGTTTCAGGTAGCTTTGATAATTGGCGAGTGGCTTGAAAGCCGTTCAAGCCGGGCATGACCACATCCATCAATACCAAATCAGGTAATTCTTTTTGCGCCAACGCGATACCGGCTTCGCCGTTGTCGGCAGTGAGAACAACATGCCCACTTTTCTCCAGCATGGAAGTAAGCTTGTAGGTTTCTGTGGGTGAGTCGTCAATGATTAATACTCTGGCCATAAGCGCTCCAAAACAAATAAGTTCCGCAGGACACTGCGGTGAAAAAGTGAGTCAATCCCTTTATGAAGCGATCCGCGCGGTTACCGGAGTGGCAACTGCATAAACGTTACGAGGAGATCCCCAACTACTATCAAGAAGCTTTAAGGTGCTTAACGTGGGTTTCAATGGCACCCAGCAACTCACTCTTGCTAAACGGCTTAGTGAGATACTGATCCGAGCCGACAATGCGCCCTTTGGCTTTGTCGAACAAACCATCTTTACTCGATAGCATAATGACCGGGGTGGTCTTGAATTCACTGTTATTTTTGATCAACGCGCAGGTTTGATAGCCATCGAGACGGGGCATCATGATGTCAACGAAGATAATATCGGGACGTGTATCGGCAATTTTCGCCAGTGCATCAAAACCATCGGTAGCGGTAATTACCATACAACCTGCTTTTTTCAGCAGCGTTTCAGCCGTACGACGGATGGTTTTACTGTCATCGATAACCATCACTTTCAGGCTTTCATAAGTTACTTCCATACTCTGACCTTGCCTTTGTTATTGCCATAATTGCCAGATTGACGTGAGACGGTATGTTTTAAATTGTTATCCGCGCTCGCGTTTTGTGAGTTATTACACAGTATAAGCGTAAAATACTTCGACTAAACTTTTAACACAGTTTTTAAGCTTTCGCCATAACTACTTGAAACTATGAGTAATCTGTTACGATTCCACAACATCTGGATGTTCTCTTCTGTGTTGGATGTCCTTGCATTAATAGAGCTTAGGACTTAACTTTAGACCGCATCCGACCCTCAAGCAAATTCTGCACTCAATATAAGAGCTTTTCTTTTTATGGCCATATCACTCGGCGTGGTGATGGACCCAATCGCGGACATCAAATATTACAAAGACACCACTCTCGCCCTGCTCTTGGCAGCGCAAGAGCAAGGCTGGGATCTCCACTATATGGAGCAAAGTGACCTGTACTTGTCACAAGGTGAGGCGCGTGCAGCCATGCGTACCTTGTTTGTGGATGATGATGGGCAGAGCTGGTACGAATTAGGTTTGAGTGAAGATAAAAAGCTGGGCGACTTAGATGTCATCCTCATGCGCAAAGATCCTCCCTTCGACAATGAGTATATTTATAGCACCTATATACTAGAGGCGGCGCAACAACAGGGCGCCTTGGTAGTAAACGACCCACGTAGTCTGCGTGACTGCAACGAAAAAATCTTTGCCACCCAATTTCCACAATGTTGCCCACCGGTTCTGGTAACGCGCGATATGCTCCGCTTGCGTGAATTCCACGCTAATCACGGTGATGTAATTTTTAAACCGCTGGATGGCATGGGCGGCAGCCGTATTTTTCGCTGCCGTTATGATGATCCGAATGTGGGTGTCATTCTCGAAACCCTCACCCACTTTGGCCAGCAATCCATCATGGCACAACGGTATATTCCGGAAATCAGCGAAGGCGACAAGCGCATTTTGGTGGTGGATGGCGAGCCAGTACCTTACTGCTTAGCGCGCATTCCTGCGCAGGGTGAAACGCGCGGCAACCTTGCGGCGGGCGGTAAAGGCGTCGCTCAGCCACTGACAGATCAAGATTATTGGATTGTTGAACAAGTGGCACCCACCCTCAAAGCCAAAGGGTTGATGTTTGTCGGCTTGGATGTGATTGGTAATTTCCTCACCGAAATCAATGTCACCAGCCCCACGTGTGCACGTGAAATTGATAAAGCTTACGGCACTGCCATAGGTGCGCGCTTGATCAGTGCTATAGAGCGCAAACTTGCCGGAAAATAATGTGACAGATGTGAATTCACCGATGAGCACAGTCGCTGCTCTGCAAGCAGATGAAACCTTGGCCTCGCCTGTTGATACAGGGGATAGGCTGAGCTTTACGTTTTTTCTGGCCATCGCCATTCATGCGATGGTGTTACTCGGTTTTGGTTTTAAGTTGCCCGAGCAAAGCAATACCTCGCAAACCATAGAAATTACGCTTGCGACACACAAGTCCACACACGCACCCGAGGATGCCGATTTTCTAGCGCAGCATAATCAGGAGGCCAGTGGAACCATCGATGAAGCTAAACAGCTCACCACAGAACGCAAAGCTGCTTTTGCCGATACTCAAATCCGCGATGTTAATCCCATCCCTCAGCAGCAAGCCGCAGCGACTAAACAACAGAAGCAACAGCAATTACTAACGACCACGGGCGCTAGCACGCATAAAACCCAGATGAAAGTCAGTGCGGACGCGCGTGAAGAGCGACGCGAAGCGGAAGGCATGCTTGAAAATCAGCCGTTGATTTCAGCAGAAATTGCCAGCTTGCAAGCCAAGCTCGATAAGCAGCGGCAGGAATACGCCAAGCGTCCACGAATTCGAACCCTGACATCGGTGTCCACCAAGGCTTCATTCGACGCAAAATACTTGCATGAGTGGAGTGCAAAAATTGAGCAGGTTGGCAATCGCAATTATCCCAAAGAAGCACTGACTCGCCATATCACGGGCAACTTGCGGCTATCGGTGGTTATTAACCCCGATGGCAGTATCTACGAAATCAAGGTATTACAGTCTTCGGGTCAGCGGGTACTGGATGATGCGGCTCGTCAAATTGTGCGTTTATCGGCACCCTTTGCGGCTTTCCCCCCAGAGATTCGTCGGCAAACCGATAGATTACAAATTATTCGCACCTGGAATTTTGAAATTACCGGTAAAACATCCTCCATCACCACATCCGCGAACTAGATCCACGCGAATATATTTCCAGCGCTCGCTTGTTTTAAATAGCTCAGGCTTCATACTCAATATATGAACGACAATACTGCAACAAAAGCACACTTTGATGAATTAACGCCGGGAAGCCTGCGCAATCATTTTCTGATTGCCATGCCCGGGTTAAACGATTCGTCTTTTGCGCACACCGTGACCTACATTTGTGAGCACACGGACAAGGGTGCAATGGGGGTGGTCATCAATGCGGCCACCTCCATGCAACTGCATGAAATATTCACGCAAATGGATCTCGATTATTCGTCGAGTATCGGCGATCAGCCCATTATGGCCGGTGGCCCTGTACAACCTGAGCGTGGTTTTGTGCTTCATGGTAGTGATACAACCTGGCAATCCACATTGCAGGTTTCCGCCGAGCTCAGCCTCACCACATCGCGCGATATTCTTGTAGCTCTAGCTCAAGGGCGCGGGCCTAAAGATTGTTTAATTGCACTGGGCTACGCCGGTTGGGGCGAGGGGCAATTGGAACAAGAAATTGCCGAAAACTCCTGGCTCACAGTGCCCGCCAATAAAGAGATTATTTTTAATACGCCTTGCGATACGCGCTGGACCGCCGCTGCTCAAGCCTTGGGTATTGATGTAAATTTAATTTCCAGTACCGCAGGTCATGCATAATTGACGCCTAATTCGTGTGTAATGCTTTTCCCTTCGTAGTGTTAAATGACGTTTATGATAAAAACCCTAGTTGCCTTTGACTACGGCACCAAAAATATTGGTGTTGCCAGTGGCCAAACCATTACGCGCTCTGCGTCGTCACTCCCACCGTTAAAAGCAAAAGACGGTATTCCCGATTGGGCGCAGATTGAAAAAATACTGACTGAATGGAAACCGGATGTAGTGCTGGTGGGTTTGCCATTAAATATGGATGACAGTGAAAGTGAGCTGAGCACCCGTGCACGTAAATTTGGCAATCGTTTACACGGGCGCTTTGGCGTTAAAGTAGAACTGGTGGATGAGCGTCTCACCAGTTATGAGGCCAAAGGCGAAGTTTTTGCGCGTGGTGGTTCCCGTGATTATAAAAATAATCCGGTGGATTCTATTGCAGCGCGTTTGATTTTAGAAAGTTGGTTGGAGCGAAATTCAGCGTGAGATTGAAATAAGGGTTATTCAGTGCTCAATCTTCGTTAGTCATCCTCCACCATAAAAAAATCCGAGCATGTACTCGGATTTTTTTATGGCAGTTAAATGTTGTTGCGATTAAAACATTTTGCCGCGATTGGTATGTTCATCGGTTTGGATGGATAAACTATCTGCCGCGTGCGACAAATAATTTGCATCCGTTTCAGAGCCGAGTTTAATCATCAGGCGTAAATCGTTGGGCGAGTCAGCGTGCAGCAATGCATCCTCGTAAGTAATTTCACCGTTGTCATAGAGTGCATAAAGCGCTTGGTCGAAGGTTTGCATTCCCAATTCGGTTGAGCGTTTCATCAATTCTTTTAAATCAGACACTTCACCTTTGCGAATTAAATCTTGCGCGAGTGGCGTATTGATCATAATTTCCAAACAAGCGCGGCGGCCATTGCCATCGGGTGTGGGAATTAATTGTTGCGCCACAATGGCTTTTAAGTTGAGCGATAAATCCATCCATAATTGACGGTGACGATCAGCAGGGAAAAAGTGAATGATCCGATCAAGTGCTTGGTTGGCGTTGTTGGCGTGTAGTGTACACAAACACAAGTGGCCGGTTTCCGCGAAAGCGATGGCGTGATCCATGGTTTCGCGTGAACGCACCTCACCAATCAAAATAACATCGGGTGCTTGACGCAAGGTATTTTTCAACGCAACTTCAAAGGATTCGGTATCAATGCCCACTTCGCGTTGGGTCACAATGCAACCTTGATGTTGGTGAATAAATTCGATGGGATCTTCTATCGAAATAATGTGACCTTTGCTGTTGATGTTGCGATGGCCAATCATGGCTGCAAGCGATGTGGATTTACCCGTACCGGTTGCGCCCACAAAAATAATGAGCCCGCGTTTAGTCATCGCAAGTTCTTTGATGATTTCGGGCAAACCCAATTCATCAATTTTAGGGATGTTGGTTTCAATACGGCGCAGTACCATGCCAGCGAGGTTGCGTTGATAAAATGCACTCGCCCGGAAACGACCGATACCGCGCGCACTCACCGCAAAATTTAATTCTTTTTTCTCCAAAAACTCATTGCGTTGTTTTTCATTCATCACACTTAACACCAGCTCGCGCGCTTTTTCAGGTGCGAGCGGTGTGGCGGTTACAGGTACCACTTTGCCGTGTAATTTGATCGAAGGGGGTACACCGGCGGTGATAAATAAATCCGATGCGCCCTTTTCTACCATCAGCGCTAATAAACGATCAAAATCCATAGTGGTACACCTTAAAATTTTTAATAATCATGGTACGAAACGGAGCAATTTTAGAAGCTTTCCGCACGCCTACGCTAGAAGTTCTCGGGGAACTTAGCTTTCGATTTAGCGGCTTCACGACTGATAATACGACGCGCGACTAAATCAGCCAGACATTGATCCATAGTCTGCATACCGAGCGATGCTCCGGTTTGAATGGCCGAATACATCTGCGCGACCTTATCTTCGCGGATTAGGTTACGAATTGCTGAGGTGCCGCGCATAATTTCGTGAGCTGCCACACGACCACCGCCATTTTTCTTCATCAAGGTTTGTGAAATAACGGCCTGTAGGGATTCTGACAACATGGAACGCACCATGGATTTTTCGTTTGCGGGGAACACATCCACAATACGGTCGATGGTTTTTGCAGCTGAGGTGGTGTGCAGGGTACCGAATACCAAGTGGCCAGTTTCGGCGGCGGTGAGCGCCAAACGAATCGTTTCCAAGTCACGCATCTCACCCACCAGAATAATGTCCGGGTCTTCACGCAGTGCCGAGCGGAGTGCTTCGTTAAAGCCGTGGGTGTCGCGGTGAACCTCACGTTGGTTCACCAAACATTTTTTCGATTCGTGTACGAATTCAATCGGGTCTTCAATGGTGAGTACGTGTTCGTACTTGTTATCGTTGATGTAATCGATCATGGCGGCCAAGGTGGTGGATTTACCCGAACCCGTTGGCCCTGTCACCAACACTAAGCCCCGTGGTACCGCACAAATATCGCGAAACACATTACCCATGCCCAATTCTTCCATGGTTAATACTTTGGAAGGAATGGTACGGAATACGGCGCCGGCACCGCGGTTTTGGTTAAAGGCGTTAACACGGAAGCGCGCTACACCGGGAACTTCGAACGAAAAGTCAGTCTCTAGGAATTCTTCGTAGTCCTTGCGCTGCTTGTCATTCATAATGTCGTAAATCAGGCCGTGAACTTGTTTGTGTTCCATCGGCGGCAGGTTGATTCGACGCACATCGCCATCAACACGGATCATGGGCGGTAAACCCGCGGAGAGGTGCAAGTCAGAGGCGCCTTGTTTGGCACTAAACGCCAAGAGTTCGGTGATATCCATAGAGCTACCTTTTTATGATGTTTGGCTGAATCATGTTTTTGGCGCCAAACTTTTTGTTGTTGGTGGAAACCAGCTGCCAGTTGATATTTTTCTCACTGACATATTATTTATAGAGCGATAAACCAATAGGACTATGAACAAGATAGACGACAACTTAACGAAAGTCACCGCGCGCATTGCTCAAGCGGCACTTGCTGCAGGGCGAGAGCCGCAGAGCGTGCAACTCATCGCTGTCAGCAAAACACAACCGCCGTCGGCATTGCAAGCGGCCTATGCGTGGGGGCAGCGTCGTTTTGGCGAAAATTATCTGCAAGAAGCGCTGGATAAACAGGTGAGCCTGTCGCACTTGGCGGATATAGAGTGGCATTTTATTGGTCCTATCCAATCCAACAAAACCCGTCCCATCGCAGAACACTTTGCTTGGGTTCACAGTATAGACCGAGAAAAAATAGCGCAGCGCTTGAATGAGCAGCGTCCTGCACATTTACCGCCGTTGCAACTCTGTATTCAGGTAAACATCGACGATGAAACGACAAAATCCGGCGTTACCCTGACGGAGCTGCCAGACTTGGTTGCTGCTATTCTGCCGTTGAGTCGATTGCAGTTGCGCGGGTTGATGGCAATTCCAGCCGCGAGTAACAATCCAGAGCAGCAGCGATCTGCCTTTGCAAAATTGCGTCGTGCTATGGAGCAAATACAAGCCACGGGTGTTACTCTGGATACATTGTCTATGGGGATGTCCGGTGATATGGACGCCGCTATTGTCGAAGGTGCAACCTTTGTGCGGGTCGGTACGGATATTTTTGGCGCGCGTCATTGAGTCGGTCTAGTGGCGCAGTAATGTTTATGATTTTAGCTAAAGGAAAATTCTTGTGAACTCTCCCAAAATTGCCTTTATAGGCGCAGGTAATATGGCCAAAGCCATCATTGGTGGCTTGCTCGCCGAGGACTATAGCCACTCAGACATTATTGCCACGGCTCCGCGCATGGAGACTCTCGATAAAGTCCATGAACAATTCAGTATTCATATCACTACCGATAATTCACAAGCTGCCGCCTGGGCGGATGTGGTTGTGTTATCGGTAAAACCCCAGCTCCTTAAAGAGGTTGTCATGGGGATAAAAGATTCACTGAGCCACAAACCGTTAATTATCTCTGTGGCGGCGGGCATTACAACGGCAAGTATTGCGGCTTGGTTAGAGGGCGATCATGCCATTGTTCGTTGTATGCCGAATACACCCTCACAATTGCGTGCGGGTGCCAGTGGTTTGTACGCAAACGCTGCAGTAACGAGCGAACAAAAATCCCAAGCGGATGCCATTCTGGGTGCTGTGGGAATTGTGCAATGGCTGGATGATGAGAACTTATTGAATGCTGTGACTGCCGTTTCTGGTTCTGGCCCCGCTTATTTCTTTTTAATGATGGAAGCCATGATTGATGCCGGTATTGAGTTAGGTCTAAGCCGCGATTGCGCAACAGAATTAACCTTGCAAACCGCATTGGGCGCCGCCATGCTCGCCAAAAGTAGCGATTGTGATGTGGCTGAATTACGTCGCCGCGTGACATCGCCTAAAGGAACAACTGAGCAGGCAATTCAATCTTTTGAGCAGGATCAGATACGTGCGATTTTTTCACGTGCTATGAATGCCTGTTCTGATCGTGCAGTGGAATTATCTGAGCTGCTGGGTAAGTAGTTTTTTGGAGTTGTTATGCTGACCAATATTTTGCATTTGATTATAGATACCTTCGGTACCCTGTGTTTATTGATTGTTATTTTGCGTTTTCTGTTACAACTGGTTCGCGCGGATTTTTATAATCCTATTTCGCAATCATTAGTGAAAATTACCATGCCATTATTGCGGCCCTTACGCAGAGTCATTCCGGGCTTTTTAGGTATCGATATCGCATCCATTGTATTGATCTTATTAGTGCAAGCGGCCGCTACTTTATTGTTCGCACTGTTATACGGTGCTTTTAATTTAATTAATCCCGTAATGATTCCCGTGTGGGGTTTGGTGGGTGCCCTGAGCGTTATATCCAGTGTTTTTTTCTGGTGTATGATCATTAGCATTATCGGTAGTTTTGTGGCGCCTTTTAGTCATCATCCTTTACTCACGTTAGCCAATCAAATTATTAATCCACTGGCGGCGCCAATCCGCAAAATTATTCCACCGCTTGGTGGCATGTTGGATATATCACCCATTATCATTTTATTGGGGTTAAAAATTGTCGATATGTTAATCCTACGTCTGGCAACCATAGTGGGCGTATCGCCCCAGCTAGTGTTGGGCTATTGGTAGTTTTAATGCCCGCACACTATTCCTGGCAGGGGGAGGATTTGATTCTCCACTGCCACCTGCAACCCAAGGCCGCAACGGATGACATTGTTGGAATCCATGGCGACCGTCTCAAAATCCGCATCACTGCCCCGCCTGTTGATGGCAAAGCCAATGAACACATCATCAAATGGTTCAGCAAACTTTTCAAAGTTCCTAAAAGTCATATTGAAATACTGCAAGGCGACTTGGGTCGTCAAAAAACCTTCCGCATTACGCAGCCCAAGGTGCTACCAGAAGGCGCGAACATTCTGCGTTTGTAACAAGCTAAAGCAGCAATTTTCTGTCGAAAATGTTTACAACTGTGCAGGATGATTTTTTTGTGGCAGCGATTTTCTCTGCTTTTTAAGCCGTATTTTGTTGAAAATCCTCGTTATTAGTTAGATTTATCAGAATACTTCCATCAATTGCTTGTTGTGGCCTTATTATTGCTTAGCAGTACCCGTGTGAGCTGAGTCTGCGCTCAATCGTTTCATTTACCTTTAAGGAACTGCTAATGAATTTCTCCAGTATGAAAAAAATGCTCAGTAAAAAAATGCCTCAAGCTTTAGTGGCGTTGTTCGTGATGGGCTCTGCTGTGCAAGCCAATGCAATCCCTTTTGAAGTGGATATCACCGTCGATAACTCCTACGCGCTCTACTACGGTAGCGCAACAACTGCGACGACTTTTGTTGGCAGCGATAATAATTGGACAACAACTGAAACTTACACCTTCGATTTGCCAGAAACCGATTACATCTATGTGGTTACTCAATCGGACTTGGCGGTTGCTCAAGGTTTCTTAGCTCAGTTCACCAATTTGAATACCAATGAGCGCTTCTATAGCCAAGATTCACAATGGCAAGTCACTGCAACCGGTAATTACGGTTTTGCACCTTACAATGGTTCGGCTTCAGCATTCACTGAATTAAATAATCAATTGGCTTTGGCCAATGTTGGCTCTAACCCATCGAATGGTTGGGTAGGCACTACGGCAGGTAATTCAAATGGCGCATCACCTTGGGGCTTGCGTCCTAATATTGATGCAGCAGCCCAGTGGGTTTGGTACAGCAGCAACAACAGTACTAATCCAACCATCGGCGGATTTGATCACGAAGAATACCTGATCTTCCGTATTTCTGTTGGTGCTTCAGAAGTGCCAGAACCAACCAGCTTGTTGTTGCTGGGTGTTGGTTTATTAGGTTTGGGTTTTGCGCGTATCCGTCGCGCTTAACCTAAAAGGAATGTCATCCATAAGGATTGGATACGTGAGTAAAAAACCGGCGCGGCCTAAAAACCGCGCCGTTTTTTTTGCATCAAAATCCTTGTTTATTTCTGCAAAAAAACTTTCGAGCTCGTTGGTTTTGCATAAAGATGAGCTCCAACCGTTAGGTTTAACGAACGCTCTTGCGCGCGCGGTAATTCCACATGCAATACATCGTTATTAATTTGGTGTTGCAGTTCAATCCGCAATACCGAGCCTGCAGTGCTCACGTGGGCAACACGGGCAGGAATGGCGCCTTCAGTTTGGGTTTCACTCAACTCAATGTCATGCGGCCGCACATAAGCAATCGCGGCATGGTCTTTAATTGCATTGTGTTCAGGTGCTGGTAATTTGTAATCCCCAATGTGAGCCCAGCCGTCATCGACACGGCTATGGAATAAATTCACTTGGCCGATAAAGTCATAGACAAAAGGGCTAGCGGGGCTGTTGTAAATATCATCTGGCGTGCCTATTTGTTCGATATTGCCTTTGTTGAGTACGACAATTTTATCGGCAACTTCCATGGCCTCTTCCTGATCGTGAGTGACGAAGATAGAAGTAATGTGTAGTTCATCGTGTAAGCGGCGCAGCCAGCGGCGTAAATCTTTACGTACTTTTGCATCCAGCGCGCCAAAAGGTTCATCCAACAATAACACTTTTGGTTCAACGGCGAGCGCGCGCGCCAAGGCAATTCGCTGACGTTGACCACCGGAAAGTTGATGCGGGTAGCGATCGGCTAGCCAATCGAGTTGTACCAATTCCAATAATTCATGTACACGTTTTTTAATGTCGGCATCGCTCGGGCGCGTTTCTTTTGGGCGCACGGTTAAGCCGAAGGCGACGTTATCAAACACCGTCATATGACGAAACAATGCATAGTGTTGAAATACAAAGCCGACGTTACGTTCGCGAACATGGACGTTAGTTGCATCTTCACCATGAAAATGTACGCTGCCTGCATCCGGATTTTCCAATCCTGCAATGATGCGTAACAGCGTCGTTTTTCCACAGCCAGATGGCCCCAGTAGGGCAACCAACTCACCAGAGGGAAAATCGAGTGAGACATTATTCAAGGCAGTAAAATTACCAAAGGCTTTATGCAGGTTTTTAACTTCAATACTCATAGTATTTCTCAAAAAAATTAATGCATTTTGGAGTAATCGGGACTTCGATAATTCATGTCAGACACGCTGTGAATACGTCCCTGTACGCTCAGCGTCGGCATCCTGCCTCCGATGGTCTGCCATAAGTTATCGAATTCCCTCCAGATAGCTGATCGCATTTACACGATAAAAATTACTGTGCATTAGCAGCGCGCACTGCCAATTCATGCTCACGCGCTGCTTTCCATTCAAGCAAGCTTTTTAATAGCAGGGTCACTAATGCTAATAAAGCTAAAAGTGAAGCAACAGCAAAGGCGGCAGCGAATTGGTATTCGTTATATAAAATTTCAATATGCAACGGCAACGTATTGGTCTGTTCACGAATTTTTCCCGATACCACACTCACTGCCCCAAACTCACCCATCGCGCGGGCGTTACATAAAATCATGCCGTAGAGCAACGCCCATTTAACCGAGGGCAATGTCACACGCCAAAACATTTTCCAGCCGCTCGCGCCTAAGGTAATCGCAGCTTCTTCTTGTTCTTTGCCTTGTTCTTGCATCAACGGAATTAATTCGCGAGCAATGAAAGGGAAGGTCACAAATATAGTGGCAAGTACAATACCGGGTATCGCAAACATGATTTGTATGTCGTGATCACCCAACCAATCGCCGAAAAAACCTTGGCGTCCAAATAACAACATATAAATTAAACCGGCGACAACGGGCGATACTGCAAAGGGTAAATCGATCAGAGTGATCACAAATTGTTTGCCGCGAAAATCAAATTTAGCGATAGCCCAAGCTGCCGCCAAACCAAATACCAAGTTACAAGGCACTGCAATCGCGGCTGCGATAAGTGTGAGTTTTATCGCATGCGCAGCAGCAGGTTCTGTGATAGCGGCGAAATAAACGCCCGCGCCTTTAGCAAAGGCTTCACTAAAAACCACGACTAAAGGTAAAAATAGAAACAACGCTAAAAACGTTAACGCAATAGTAATTAAAGTAATACGTAACCAAGGAGCCTCACTGGTAGCTGCATGCGCAGTACCGGTTTTACGAGCGCCAAGCGATGAAATAGCACCGGCCATGATTAACCTCCTGTGCGCTTATGGCTCCAATGCTGGAGCAGATTAATGAGCAGTAATAACACGAACGAAAAAATTAACATCACAGTCCCCAATGCAGCGGCACCGGCATAATCAAATTGTTCGAGCTTGGTCATAATGAGAAGTGGTGTAATTTCAGTTTTGTAAGGCATATTGCCGCTGATAAAAACCACAGAGCCGTATTCACCAATGGCACGCGCAAACGCGAGTGCAAAACCAGTGAGCAGTGAAGGTAAAAGCGCAGGGAAAATGACACACAAAAATGTTTGCCAACGCGATGCACCTAAACTCGCAGCAGCCTCTTCTACTTCTGCTTCCAAATCCGCGAGCACGGGTTGCACCGTTCGCACCACAAAAGGCAAGCCGATAAAGGTTAGTGCAACAGTAACGCCAAGCCATGTATAAGCAATTTTAATATCAGCAAGCCAGAACCATTGGCCAATCCAACCTTTGGTGGTGTACAGCGCCGTGAGTGCAATGCCTGCAACAGCGGTCGGTAATGCAAAAGGTAAATCGACCAGCGCATCTACTACACGCTTGCCAAAAAAATCGTAACGTACCAATACCCACGCCACAATTAAACCAAATACTAAATTAATACTGGCAGCGGCGAGTGCAGCCCCAAAGGTGAGTTGATAACTCGCGACTGAGCGCGGGTTGGTCACTACGCCCCATAAATCCGTCCAACTTAATTCAAGGGATTTAAGCACTAAACCCGCAAGCGGAATAAAGACAATTAAGCTGGCATAAAGTGCAGCAAGACCCAATGATAAACCAAAACTGGGCAATACCGATTTTTTCACCAAGGGTTGTTTTTTTGTTAAAAAAGGCGGCGCTGTTGCCAGCGCCGAAGGCTCTAGTTTACTCATGAAAAACTCTCATCGTACCTGTGGTCAGGAAACTAAAAATTATTGATAAATCTGATCAAAAATTCCGCCATCGCCAAAGTGGTAAGGCTGTGCTTTTGCCCAACCGCCAAAATCGTCGATGGTGACCAAGGTCAATGAGGGAAATATTTTTGCGTAGGCTTCAGCGACTTGTGGATCGCGTGGACGGTAATAATGTTTGGCAGCAATATGTTGCCCTTCTTTGGTGTAGAGATAGTTCAGATAAGCGGTAGCAACTTCTAAGGTGCCATTGGCTTTTGCGTTTTCTTCCACAACCGCAACAGACGGCTCCGCCAAAATGGATAAACTGGGCACAACAATTTCTACTTCATCCGCACCGAGTTCATTAACCGCTAAAAAGGCTTCGTTCTCCCACGTAATGAGTACATCGCCAATACCGCGTTGCACAAATGTTGTTGTCGAGCCGCGCGCACCTGTATCCAGAACGGGAACATTGTTAAATAATTGCCGCACAAACTCTTTTGCCACTGTGTCGTCTTTCCCTAATTTTTGTTTGGCAAATGCCCATGCCGCTAAATAATTCCAGCGTGCACCGCCTGATGTTTTTGGATTGGGTGTAATTACTTCAACACCTTTTTTCACCAAATCATCCCAATCTTTAATATTTTTTGGATTGCCCTTGCGAACTAAAAATACAATGGTGGATGTATAAGGCGCACTGTTTTGCGGTAATTTTTTTACCCAGTCTTTAGGCAATAATCCTGCAATATTCGCGATGGGATCAATATCACCGGCAAGCGCGAGCGTCACCACATCGGCACGCAAACCGTCGATAACTGCGCGCGATTGTGCGCCCGAGCCGCCGTGCGATTGATCTACGCGCACATCATCGCCGGTTTTTTCTTTCCAATGTTTTGCAAAGGCTGCATTGAAATTGCGATACAATTCTCGCGTTGGATCGTAAGACACATTGAGCAACTTAACATCTTGCGCTAATGCACTATTAACGATAAAAATGGTTGCCACTGCAGCGATAATTTTAAATACTCTGTTCATCATATCCTCACAAAAAGTAGTCTTGTCATCCTCAGGATGAGGATGACAAGTGCACATCAATGATTGATTTAAAAACGAAAATCCAAGCCCACGGCAATCGTTTTATCGGTTGTTGCTTCGGTGTTAATAGCAACATCACCCTCGGCTTTTACACTGGCGTAATAACTAAATAAACGCGCTGCATCGCTGAGTTTGTAATCAGCACCTACAGCAATTGCCGTGGCCTCAACATCGTTGTAAGAGGTGTTAGTGGGTGTGGTGGTGGATGTACCGAATTGTGCTTTTGCAGTCCAAGGCCCAGTGATTTTCCACTGCGCATTGAGTACATAACCTTCTTGTTCTTTGAACGCATTACCCGCTGCGCCATCCCATTCGGATAAAAGCGTTAAACCGTTTTGTGCACCAAGTGTGGTGCCGTTGGTGCCGACAAAGGTTGAAAATCCACCGAGGCTATCAAAGTCTTCATGGCGTTCTGCGGTTTGATAAATTGCGCCGAGTTTTACACTGCCGAGAGTAATTTCACCGAGTGCGCGCAACACATCGCTGGTGGCGACATTAGTTTCGTAAGCAGCACCGACGAACCAAGTGGATTTTCCATAGACAACAGACAAGGATTTTCCAGACGCAAATTGATTATCGTTTTGTGGATTGGTTTCGCTAAGCTCAACGCCCGTTTCTTCCGCTTGAATAGTCGCGAGATTAATTTCCAAACCGCCGAGTAAAATTGGCGAAGCATATTGAATAACATTATCGGGGCGATTTTCGCCAACCAAATAAGTGCCTATATCAGCGAGTGGTGCATCGTTAAATCGATCAATATCGCTGCGCAATACGGTGTTGGTTTGCAGTGTTTTAAGCGGTGTATCGTTTTTACCAATGAGCACAGAACCCCAATCACCACGTACGCCACCAAATACATTGCGCTGAGTTAATTCGCGCCCATTGCTGTTAGTGCCGTTATCGACATCTATGCCGTATTCCACACGATAAAAAATCGTTAGGTCATGCGCCGCACCAAAATCACCTTGAATACCAAGACGAGAGCCAGTGCTTTCTATGGCGCTTGTATCTAATTCGATAGCAGTACTGGTTGCACCTGTATGCTGATAGCTGGTGGTATTCGGTGCTGTTAAGGAAAAATTATTTTTTTCAAAATCATATTGATTAGCGGTTAAATAAATTTTTCCGTAAAGCGTAGGGAAGCCAGCAAAGCTGGGGGCGGCAATAGTTAAACCAATAACAGCAGCAATTGCCTTGCGGTTAAAACGAGTATTTACAGCAAGTGATCGCACAACCGACCACGGGTATTGAAATGACATGTTAATCTCCACATTGACATATCACTTCCGGCGGTCCGGTCAGTGTTGTTCTGATTGTTTTTTAATTGACTATGAACGCATGGGGTTATTTAGTGTTGACACTTTTATCCCAGCGCTTTTTTTCGCGACGTTCGAGCTGCACTATCTGGCCGTTGTGAATTTGAATTTCCAATGAGCCGAATTGAATCTGTGCCAGCTGATATTTTATTTCATCCAGCACATCCTCAGTGATAGTGACAGGCTCAGCAGGATGGTTTGCCATAACAGAGCCTCTATTCACAAAGCCAAGCGGTAAGTGCTCAGCAACGGCGCCATAGTATTTAGGGATGTGAAAAACGGAAAATACTGTTTTTCTATTAGCTTATAACGTTAATGAAATGATGACTTTTTTAGTATTTGGAATAAGCAAAGAAAAAATGATTATTTTTAAACTCACGATAAACCGCCTAATCTGCACCCTATTCACTCTAGGGGCTAAATCATGTCACTGATCAGCAATCAATCCGTCCAATTTTCACAGGTATTGGAAACCTATCCCATAGTGATTGTGCCTGGCCTGCGTAACAGCGATGAACATCACTGGCAAAGCCGCTGGCAAACTCAGTTACCCCACAGTAAACGAATTCATGTGAATGATTGGGCGACACCCGATTTGAAACAATGGCGTGCGGCTATTCGTGCTGAATTAGCTAAGCTTGATAAACCTGCGGTACTTATCGCCCACAGTTTTGGCACACTCGCGAGTGCAAGTATTGCAGCGGAGTTTCCCGAAAAAATCGCTGCGCTTTTTTTAGTAGCACCCGCCGATCCGGATAAATTTAAAATCACACAACAATTACCACAGCATCTGTTGCCTGTGCCTACCAAAATTATTGCCAGCAGTAATGATCCTTGGATGACTGATAGCAAAGCTGCATATTGGGCATTGCAATGGGGTGCCGATTTTTTGCGTTTGAAAAATGTGGGTCATATCAACAGTGAATCCAATTTAGGTTTTTGGCCTGAGGGGATTCACTACTTACAACAATGGGTGCGGAAGGTTAAAAAAAGGAGTCTGGTGCCAGTAAACAGCGTAAAACAATATTGCCCCGCTTGATATAAGCAATACGTTTTTCAAACCCTCGTGTTTTTTGCCAGTCTTCTGTAGGCTGATTCTTTAGCGAAACAATAAGGGGCGAGTGATGGCACAGTACCAAGCAGAAGTTATCTGGACGCGCGGCGAACAAGATTTTCTGAGTAAACGCTATAGTCGATTACATGTGTGGCGCTTTGATGGTGGTGTAGAAGTGCCTGCCTCTTCGTCACCTCATGTGGTTCCAGTGCCTATGTCCGATGCGTCGGCGGTAGATCCTGAAGAAGCGTTTATCGCATCATTAGCGAGTTGTCATATGCTGACGTTTTTGGCGATCGCGGTAAAGCATAAATATTGTGTTGATCATTATCGTGATCATGCCATAGGTGTGATGGAAAAAAATGAACACGGGAAATGGTTTGTATCGCAGGTCACCTTAAGGCCAGACATTGTATTTTCAGGTGAACAGGTGCCTACCAAAGAAGCCATCGATCTCATGCACCAAGATGCGCATGAGGAATGTTTTATCGCTAATTCGGTAAAAACGACAGTGCTATGCGAGCCTGTTTATAAATAAATGCTCTCGATTATTTAAACACGCCAGCTTGTGCTAACCATTGTTTTAATTGCGGCAATGGCATGGCACCGGAGATACGTTGAATTTCTTTTCCGCGATGAAACAAGATTAAGGTAGGAATACTGCGAATATTCCACCGTTGTGCAATGCTTGGCACCGCTTCGGTATTGAGTTTTGCTAAGCGAAGGTGAGGTTCAAATTGTGCAGCGGCTGATTCAAAAATCGGTGCGAATTGTTGGCAGGGGCCACACCAAGGCGCCCAGCAATCGACAAGTACTGGGATGTCATTTTTATCCAGTAATGCACTGACATTACCCGGGTTTAATTCCACAGGCTTTCCAATAAAGAGCGATCGCTTGCATTTTCCACATTGAGGATTGTCACTTAGTCGATCAGCAGGTACGCGATTGGCCGTAAAACAATGTGGGCAATTAATGAGAGGGCTGTTCATCGCGTCATCCTAAGAGTGGAAAGTCGTTTGTTTAGAGGATGTGGGTGTGTGCGTTTATTTTTTCAAGGGTGAGTAGAGCGCGCTCGTGAAAGCGCGCTTTGTGTAGTGCCGTTATGCTGGGGCGCTCGTGCGAATTAAATGATCAAACGCGCCTAAGGACGCTGTTGCACCGGAACCCATAGCCACAATAATTTGTTTATATGGCACATTGGTACAATCGCCCGCCGCAAAAATACCCGGAACCGATGTTTGACCACGTGAATCGATTTCAATTTCTCCCCGATTGCTGAGCTGCACGGTACCTTTTAACCAATCGGTATTGGGCAGCAGCCCTATTTGCACAAAAATACCTTCTAACTCTATTTTTTCAAAATCATTAGTGATGCGATTTTTGTAGGTGAGCGCCGTAACTTTTTGACCATCACCAATGACTTCGGTGGTTAGCGCACTTGTGATAACGGTTACGTTAGGCAAACTGAATAATTTGCGTTGTAACACAGCATCGGCACGTAATGTTGAATCGAATTCAATCAGGGTTACATGCTTAACAATGCCCGCTAAATCAATCGCCGCTTCTACACCGGAATTTCCGCCGCCGATAACAGCCACACGTTTTCCTTTAAATAACGGGCCATCACAGTGTGGGCAGTAAGCAACACCTTTCCCGCGATATTCGTGTTCACCGGGGACATTCATTTCACGCCAGCGCGCACCTGTGGCCAGAATAATACTTTTACTTTTTACACTGGCGCCACTCGCCAGTTTTACTTCAATCATCTCGCCAGGAATAAGTTGCTGAGCTTTTTGTAAATTTACAATATCGACATTGTATTCTTTAACGTGTTGTTCCAATGCCATCGCGAGTTGCGGTCCTTGCGTTTCTTTTACGGAAATAAAATTTTCAATGCCGAGTGTATCTAGCACCTGCCCGCCAAAACGTTCGGCAACAACACCGGTACGAATACCTTTGCGCGCTGCGTAAATGGCAGCGGCGGCACCGGCTGGGCCACCACCAATGACGAGCACATCGAACGGATCTTTTTCACTCAGTGCTTGTGCATCACGCGCAGCAGCACCTGTATCTATTTTGGCGAGAATTTCTTCTAAGGTCATGCGACCTTGACCGGCGTGTTTACCATTAATAAATAATGTAGGCACGGCCATGATTTGACGTTTATCGACTTCGCTTTGAAAGAGTGCGCCATCAATCATGGTGGCAGAAATGTGTGGATTGAGTGCGGCCATCACATTCACCGCTTGCACAACATCAGGACAGTTATGACACGATAGAGATACAAAAACCTCGACAGTAAATTCTTGATCTATCGCTTTAATCTGCGCAATCGTTTTGTCATCCACTTTCGGTGGATGACCACCCGTGTGTAATAGCGCTAATACTAAGGAGGTGAATTCATGGCCAAGAGGAATGCCTGCAAAATGAATGCGGGGCAATTCACCCACAGCGGCAATACCGAAAGATGGTGCGTAGTGATAACCACCCTGTTGACGTACGCTCACCTTATCGGACAAGCTGGCAATCTCATTCAGTAAGTTCAACAACTCCTGACTTTTATCACTCGCATCAAGGCTGGCGACTAATTCAATAGGGCGTTGTAATTTTTCCAAATATTGGTTGAGTTGGCTTTTGATGGCGGCGTCTAACATGGCTATCTCCGTAACAAATACGTTGTTGAAGCCCGCCTTGTGAGCGGGCTCGTGTAGCAAAAAATCGGTTAGATTTTTCCCACTAAATCGAGTGAAGGTGCGAGAGTGGCATCGCCCTCTTTCCATTTGGCTGGGCATACTTCGCCGGGATGTGCGGCTACGTATTGCGCGGCTTTAACTTTGCGCAGCAGTTCAGAGGCATCGCGACCAATACCGCCCGCATTAATTTCAACGATTTGAATTCGACCTTGTGGATCGATCACAAAAGTGCCGCGATCAGCGAGACCCGCTTCTTCAATCATTACACCAAAGTTGCGACTGATAGTGCCGGTTGGATCGGCGACCATGGGGTATTGGATTTTGCCGATAGTCTCAGAGGTGTCGTGCCACGCCTTGTGCGTGAAGTGCGTATCGGTAGAAACTGAATAAATTTCCACACCCATGCTTTGGAATTGCGCGTAGTTATCCGCTAAATCGCCTAGCTCGGTCGGGCATACAAAGGTGAAGTCGGCCGGATAGAAAAATACCACTGACCATTTTCCTTTTAGATCGGCTTCGGAGACATGGACAAATTTGCCATTGTGGTAAGCCTGAGCGCTGAATGGTTTTACTTCAGAGTTAATAATAGACATGGTGTTGCTCCTCTTTGATAGATTCGATTGACGAAACAAAGAGTAAGCGCCAGCAGATATTAGCTCAAATTAATTGATGAAATATAATTGATTGAAATTGGCTATTTAATGTGTTTTTTTAGATACGTTGAGCTGTGGTTGGTACGCATCAATAATCCGTACAAAAAGTATCGACTTCTTCTCTGGGGAAAACCTTATTATTTAAGGTTATTGGTGACTTAGTGGAAAAAACTCATGTGTGTACATGAGTTTTTGTAGGCAGGGCTTAGCTTGTTAAAATTGGTAAATAAGGCCGATAGTAGTAGAAGAGATTTCTAAGCTTTCCCAATCATCGTAAAAATTGTACTCAGCTCGAGCGCCAATTGAGTCATTGAAGTTGTAGCGAAAGCCAACTCCAAATACGGCTTTAGTTTTTGAGTCTGAAACTGAATCAGATTCACGGTAGGTTTCACCGTCAAAGCGCTCGCTGTATTTGTAATCAACATCCAGCTTCAAATCACCGAAGCCCAAGCGACCATATAAACTTGCTACCTGACTAAGAGGGAAGGAACCAACAAAGGAAAACTCTAAGGAGCTGAATGAAGACTCAAAGGATTCGGATACAAAGTCACCTCCACCTAAGTCTTCAGTATAGGAGATACCTACACCACCAAAATCGCGATAGTTGGCTTCAATCGCCCAAGTTTCATTAAATTTATAACCAGCACCAAAAGACTTGGCGGAATCGGACTCGCTACCTGATTCACCATCGACGCCAAATTTGCTTTTTCCTAGGCTACCACTCACGTAAAGGTTAGAAGCAAAAGAGGGGGCAGATAAAATGACCAACGCAGAGGTCAACAAGAGTTGCTTTTTCATAGAAGCTCCATTTGAAGTTGTCGTGTGCGCCACATCCACAAATGTGGCGCATGAATTTTGCCCGACTATTTTTTGTTTTGCTAGCTGCGCCGCCAGCTTATTGTTTCCGTATAACTTAAAACTAATAAGATCTTTTTGAAAACACTAAGAAATTATATTCAGAAGCATCTGCAGCGATAATCCAATCATCAATACGGCAAACAGTTTTTTGAGTAAGGGAATCGGTAAGCGATGCGCCAGTCTTGCACCCAAAGGAGCGGTAAAAAAACTCATACTGGCCATCAATAAGACCGCAGGCCAATACATAAAACCGAGGGTGTAGTTAGGTAAATTTGTGATCGTCCACCCATTAACAACATAACCGAAGGCACCTGATAGTGCGATGGGTAAGCCTACAGCGGCAGAAGTTCCAATGGCGATGGGTAATGCCACATTACACCACATCAAAAATGGCACCGTGAGTGTGCCGCCGCCAATCGCAACCAGTGCAGATACCCCACCAATCCCTGAACCTATAGCGCTTAGCGTAAGCGTATTTGGTAATTGTCGCGCGGGTTTTGGTTTGCGATCCCACATCATTTGCAGTGCGATGAAGGCCATAAAAATGGAAAAGAAAATTGCTAAAGGTTTTGCGGATAAATAACTGGCAATAAAAGTTCCTGCAAAGGTGCCCAATAAAATGCCCGGTGCAATTTTGATGACCACTGGCCACAGAACCGCGTTATGTTTGTGATGTGTGTACAAGCTGGCAAGTGCAGTGGGCACTATGGCTGTCATAGATGTGGCGAGTGCCATGTGAACAATATGTTCATGCGGAAATTGTTGCTGCATAAATGACAGCGTGAGCACCGGCACCATGATGCCGCCGCCGCCGATGCCGAATAATCCGGCAAACAAACCAGTAAAGGCGCCGAGTGCGAGAAATGATAGGAGTAGATAGGTATCCATGATGTTAACTTTTGTCGAGTGATTGTGCTCCGATGGTCGTGAAAACGGCTATCGGAACACCTTGAAAATGTGTGCGATAACGCTAAAAAAAATCCCCATCGTTTTCACTTTGGGGATTCTGTACACATCGAATCAGAGAATGATCACGATTTCTTGTCGCGTTTACGCTCGTTCTCGGTGAGCAATTTTTTACGCACACGAATGCTAAGCGGAGTTACTTCTACCAACTCGTCGTCTTCAATAAATTCCAGCGCTTGCTCAAGAGTGTGGCGAATGGGTGGTGTTAATACCACCGCGTCGTCAGTACCGGATGCACGTACGTTGGTCAGTTGTTTTGCTTTGGTTGGGTTAACCACCAAGTCATTATCACGTGAGTGAATACCAATGATTTGACCTTCGTATACTTCTACGCCTGGGCCGAGGAATAAACGACCACGCTCTTGCAGCATGTTCAATGCGTACGCGAGGGTTTTACCTTTAACCATGGATACCAATACGCCGTTTTGACGTTTAGCCACTTCACCTTGTTTAACAGGGCCGTAGTGATCAAAAATACTGGTCATGATGCCAGAGCCAGACGTCATGGTGAGGAAGTTACCACGGAAGCCGATCAAGCCGCGTGATGGAACAATAAATTCCAATTTGATACGGCCTTTACCATCTGGCTCCATATTGGTGAGTTCACCTTTACGCAAGCCGAGTTCTTCCATCACTTTGCCTTGATGCTGTTCTTCAACATCAATCACCACTTGCTCGTAAGGTTCGTGAATTTCGCCATCCACTTCTTTTTGAATTACTTCTGGACGAGAAACGCCTAACTCGTAACCTTCACGACGCATATTTTCAATCAATACCGAGAGGTGCAATTCACCGCGGCCTGATACTTTAAATTTGTCGGGGCTATCGCCTTGTTCAACACGCAAGGCAACGTTAGCAATCAACTCTTGATCCAAACGATCTTTGATATTGCGGCTGGTCACGTACTTGCCTTCTTTACCGGCGAAAGGTGAGTCATTTACTTGGAAGGTCATGCTCACGGTTGGCTCGTCGATAGAGAGCGGTGGCAAGGCTTCGATCGCATCAGGTGCACACAAGGTATCGGAAATGCCGAGCTTGTCCACGCCAGTGATACACACGATGTCGCCAGCGTAAGCTTTGTCGGTTTCTATGCGTTGCAAGCCGTGATAGCCCATGACTTGCAATACTTTGGCTTTACGGGTTTCGCCGGTTGGGGTGATAACCACAATTTGCTGGTTGGGTGACAAACTACCGCGAGTAATACGGCCGATACCGATAACACCCACGTAGCTGTTGTAATCCAATGCCGAGATTTGCATTTGGAAAGGGCCATCAATATCGACTTTCGGTGGTTTTACCTTGTCCACAATCATTTGGAACAACGGAGTCATATCGTCGGCGATATTGTCTGGATCAAGACCCGCAACACCATTCAGCGCTGAAGCGTATACGATGGGGAAATCCAATTGCTCTTCTGTCGCACCTAAGCGATCAAACAAATCGAAGACTTGGTCAATAACCCACTCAGGGCGCGCACCGGGACGATCGATTTTGTTGATCACCACAATGGGGTTCAAACCTTGTTCAAACGCCTTTGAGGTTACAAAGCGTGTTTGTGGCATTGGGCCGCCTACTGCATCCACAATCAACAACACAGAATCTACCATCGACAACACGCGCTCTACTTCACCGCCGAAGTCGGCGTGTCCGGGGGTGTCTACGATGTTAATGCGGTAATCATTCCATTTAATGGCGGTATTTTTCGCCAAAATGGTAATGCCGCGTTCACGTTCCTGATCGTTGCTGTCCATGATCAGGTCGCCGGTGTCGTCGCGGCGATCAAGGGTGCCAGACTGGCGTAACAACTGGTCAACCATGGATGTTTTACCGTGGTCAACGTGAGCGATGATGGCAATGTTACGCAGTTTTTCGATAGATGCTGGGTTTGTCACTTGGGGATTCTCTAGGGGGAGGGTTCAATGAAAAGGGGCGCATTATACCCATGTTGCCATGACGCGGATACGACTCAATTGATCAATTGCTGTCTTTTTAAGCAGTTTCGTCCTTAAATCTGGGGCTCATCCTTGTTAAAGCGTGCAGCATCCGGCTAGATGGCGCACGCACTCTTGGGTTCTGGGCGATAAACACCGACATTGGTGTGGCCTGCATCTTTCAAATTGGCGGCATGCAGTTGGCTCATCACCCCTTTTTGGCAATAGAGGTAATACTGAGTGTGGGGATCCAAGGTTGCAAAAAGTTTATTGAGACTATAAAACGGAATTTTTTGGATAACCACACCCTCAACGATCAAGGGTTTTGCCTCTTCTTCATCGGGGTGGCGAATATCGATTATCACGGCGGGTGAACTCACGTCGCCCACAACGGCTACGGATAAATCAGTATCCAAATCGTTGATCACTTCATCGATATTCTGGGTGCGGCGCTCAGTGATGGCACGTTCCAGTATTGCCATATCAAATTTGGCTTCTTCCTCTTTAACACGATACAACTTGGCTTTAGTGGTAGGGTTTACCGAGATCACGCCGCAGTATTCGGGCATTTGTGCGGCAAAGGTTTCGGTGCCGATGTTGCGCGATATATCGATAATTTCACCTTTATCCATGGTGGCCAGCGGGCGCAGCACGACCATATCGGTTGCACGATCTATCACATTCAAATTAACGAGTGTTTGGCTGGAGACTTGCGCCACGCTTTCACCGGTCACCAGTGCGGGAATTTCCAGTGACTCCGCTACCCGTTCAGCGGCACGCAGCATCATGCGTTTAAGGGTGACACCCATGTAGGCGTTATCCACTTTTTCAAGAATTTCTTTGACGACATCTTCAAATGGCACAGTCACAAACTTCACGCGATGCGATGAGCCGTATTTATTCCACAAATAATATGACACTTCTTTCACGCCGATTTCGTGCGCGCGACCACCTAGGTTAAAGAAGCAATAATGCGAACGTAGTCCGCGTTTGATGCAAAGATAGGTTGAAACGGTTGAATCGAAACCACCGGAAATCAGTGATAAAACGGGATCTTGCGCACCGAGAGGAAAGCCTCCTAATCCTTGTTTTTTACTGGAGATCACAAATAAGCGCTCCCACTTAATTTCAAGGGGAACAATAATCTCTGGGTTGTGTAAATCCACACCTTTAGCATCGGAATTGTGCAGCAAGCCACCGCCGACATATTTCTCAACTTCCACCGATCCAAACGGATGATTGCCATGGCGCTTCACGCGAACACAAAAGGTTTTTCCCGCTAAGGCGTCTTTCCAATGAAAGAGCGTCTTTTGAAAAATATCTTCCATGTCGCCAACGGGGTAAGCCTTAATCAGCGAAAAATTAGCAATACCGGGTGTATGAGCCAGCACTTCTGACACTTGCGCAATAATGGATTCATCGGCATCCGGTGCGACAATTTCAATTTTTTCCCAATCGCGCTGTACATCAATCGCCACCCCCAAGTCACCCAGTAACTTACGCAGGTTATCGCGCAATTGTTTGATAAAACGCTTACGTACCGGTGGGCTTTTAATGATGATTTCGGAAAAGACTTTAACGATGAAATGCATGGAGATCGCGCCTGAATAGGGTGCAGCCAGTGTTGGCTGGATAAAAAGGCGGCAATTATACAACAGAGGCGCCATTTGCGGCGCCTCTGATTAAATAGCGGGGCTTGTTACTTCGAGCGGAATATAATCGCTTTCACTTTTTGCAACTTGGGCGAGACCACCGGCACAGTCAGCATGGTACTGGCGATTGCCATGAGCAGAAGTGCTGTAAACATTTCACGGGTGATAATTTCCTTGTCCAGCAACACAGTCGCAAAGATAATTTCTATCAACGCTTTGGTTTGCAACAACCAGCCAACAATGGATGCCTCGCCTTTTTCCCATTTCAAAATTTTTCCCGCCAAATGAGTCGCAGTGAGCTTTCCGGCAATTTGTGTGAACAGCAATATCGCCGCAACAGCGAACACCGCTGTTGCGCCAAGACTCCAGTTAGTGCGCAAACCAGTACTCAAGAAGAACACGGGCATAATGATCATGACCACGAAGTAGCGGAGCTTGTCCATGTCCTGATGATTAAACCAATCCCTGTCCATGACGGCGCCGGCAAGGAAGGCTCCCACCATAAAGTGCAAGCCTGCCCAGTCAGCGGCCAGCCCTATAAATGCCAGCCAAATAAATCCCGCATACCAGCGATCGCTCTCGCTGATCTGGAGCATGAGCTTCCGGAATAGATAGCTGAGTCCGGCAAACCCGACCAAGAAAATCACTTGTCGTTCAACTCTCGCCCAATCCATTAGGATAATCGCCAGCACGCCCCATATCGCTATATCATCCAAACTGGCATAACGAAGAATTCGTTGCCCTATCGGCTGGCGAAGAATATCCATTTTTTCCATCAACAATATCAGGATGGGAAGCGCGGTAACCGCACAGGCCATGCCAACGCCGAGAAGAAACTGCCAGGTCATGGCTTTTGCACCCATCCATCCCTCGCTAAAAGCCAATAAACCTGCCGCAGCGATACATCCAAAGACCAAGGGGGTGCCTAGTGCCAAACCTGCCGTGATACTGCTTTCACGCTTGGACTCCCAAGCTTTTTTCAGATCCAGCTCAATACCGGCGATCCATACAAAAATCATCACCGCCCACCAAGCAATACCATTCAGTGACTTAATGACGTCGGGATTGAACACAAGGGCGTAATACTCAGGAAATGCCGCTCCCAACACTCCGGGGCCAAGCACAATGCCCATAATGATTTGAACCACCACCAAGGGTGCCCAGTAGTCCGTTTTACCCAAACGCCAAATCAAATAAGGCACGGTGAAAATAATCACCATTGCAATCAGGAATATTTCAGTAGTTGTCATGGCTGGATGCATAGGGGGCGATGTCTCATCAGTAGGGCCGAATAGGTGTTGCTCTTGCGCAGTTAGCTAAAAATTAACGACACGTTTTTTCAGGGGCGCAGGCTAGCGTGCTTTTACACAGAGCGCGATAACTTTCTTATAGGGAATGGCTATCATCAAAATAGTTATTGTTTTATAGGCCTTTACCGCCGTTTTTCCGCTTGGGTCAGACTGTTTTCCACAAGATTATATCTAGTTGTTCGCTTCTCAATCGTCTACCATGCGCGATAAGGGTTGCAGTGTATTTTGAGATATTAAATTGCACCAAAATAAATCATTTCAGAAAGTTTTAGTTTTATTTTGGTGCATTCGAAATTCTGTACCATCGTCTAAATGGCTCCAACCCCTTATTTTTAAACGCTTGTTGCTATTTTTGGTAAATGGCATATATTTTGCCCCTTTTCTGACACCCTACTCTCGCCCCGCTCACCGAAATGAGACGCGAGCCGTGGAGAACGAGGGAAAAATGTTGCTGTTGTAGCTGTTCCCGCCGAATTGTCTACTCACTAAATAACAACTTTCACTATCCGTAGCCTTCGGGCTATAACAACTTGGAGGCATTCAATGTCTAAGACTTTAGACCTGATCAAAGAACACGAAGCTCGTTGGATCGACCTGCGCTTCACCGATTTCAAAGGTAAAGAGCAACACGTAACTTTCCCATCCAGCGTTGTAAACGACAGCTTCTTCGTTGATGGAAAGATGTTTGACGGTTCTTCTATCGCTGGCTGGAAAGGCATTAACGATTCAGACATGATTTTGATGCCTGACGATTCAACCGCTGTGTTAGATCCTTTCTACGACGAAGCTACCATTATTGTTCGTTGTAACATTGTTGAGCCTGCCACTATGCAAGGCTATGACCGCGACCCACGTTCTATCGGTCTGCGTGCTGAAGAATATTTGAAATCTACAGGTTTGGGCGACAAGGCCTTGTTTGGTCCAGAGCCAGAATTCTTCATTTTCGATAGCGTTCACTTCCACAGCTCAATGGGCGGCGCTTTCTACAAAATTAAATCTGAAGAAGCAGCTTGGTCATCAGGTGACGACGTTGAAGGTAAACACGGCCACGCTCCACGCGTAAAAGGCGGTTACTTCCCAGTTGCTCCAGTTGACTCATTGCACGACATCCGTGGCGCTATGTGTAACGCGATGGAAGCTATGGGCTTGGAAATTGAAATTCACCACCACGAAGTAGCTAACGCTGGCCAATGTGAAATCGGCGTAGGCGCTAATACATTGGTTAAGAAGGCGGATGAAGTTCAAATTCTGAAGTACTGCGTACACAACGTCGCTCACCAATACGGTAAAACCGCTACCTTTATGCCGAAGCCACTGATCGGTGATAACGGTTCAGGTATGCACGTTCACCAGTCTTTCTCTAAGGCGGGCAAGAACCAATTCGCAGGTGATTCTTATGCGGGTTTGTCTGAAACTGCTCTGTACTACATCGGCGGTATCATCAAGCACGCTAAAGCATTGAATGCTTTCTGTAACGCGTCTACCAACTCTTACAAGCGTTTGGTTCCTGGCTTCGAAGCACCAGTTATGTTGGCTTACTCTGCGCGTAACCGTTCTGCCTCTATCCGTATTCCTTACACCGTTGGTGAGAAGGCAAAACGTATCGAAACTCGCTTCCCAGATCCAACTGCTAACCCATACCTGTGCTTCGCGTCATTGTTGATGGCCGGTATTGACGGTGTTCTGAACAAGATCCACCCAGGTGAAGCAGCTACTAAAGATTTGTACGACTTGGAGCCAGAAGAAGAAGCTGAGATTCCACAAGTGTGTGCATCTTTGGAAGAAGCCTTGGCAGCGCTGGAAGCTGACCATGAGTTCTTGTTGGCTGGCGGTGTATTCTCTAAAGACTTCATCGATGCTTACATCGACCTGAAGAAACAAGATATTCAACGCGTCAACATGACTCCACACCCAGTAGAATTTGAACTTTACTACAGTGTGTAATTTGTAATCGGTTCGTTGTTACACATCATTTGATGTGAAGAAGCCCGCACAGGCAGCTGTGCGGGCTTTTTCTTTAGGGGGATCAGGAGTAATCTGCAGAGAATGTTCTACGGAGATCCCTGAGTATGCGTGCGCTTTTGGTGTTAATGATGGTGATCGCTTATCCTGTTATGGCGGATGTCTACAAAACGATCGACAAGGATGGTCGTGTGATTTATTCCGATAGCCCCACCAGTGATAAGGCACAAAAGGTCGAGTTGCGAGAAATCAATACCGTGCCCGGTGCCGAGCCGCTGCCTAATTCCACGCCGGTTGATTCTTTTGCCTCTCAAGAAGCGAAAGTGACCTATCAAATAGAGATTATTAGCCCCCGTGCAGAAGTCACTATCCCTCCCGGGCAACGCGATTTAGCGATAGCGGTTAATTTGAGTCAGCCGCTCAGAGAATCCCACTTGCTGGTGTATTTCATGGATGGGGAGCTGTTGGAAGAGACATCCATGACTAATATCATTGTGAAAGAAGTTCCTCGCGGAAGTCATACGCTGGTAGTTGAAGTGATAGATGCGAGTGGTCAATCATTGGGCACATCGGCGCCTGTGATTGTGAACGTTATCCGCCCCATTATTAAATCTACTGCCTCACCAAAGACCAATGCGAAATAGATGCCCCAATAAGGGGCATCCATAATCACTTGTTGATAGACTCTCCCCGTCGATTAGGGCGAAAATAGGCTAATTCTGCACTTTTTTGAGTTGGTTTAGTTTTTGCATTGATCCTCGTGCCCATTGTCGAGGCGTTTAGGAGAGCAAAAGCTGGTGAGCCCGCGTGATATCTACAAACCAATCTTGGATAGCTTAAGTACGGCCATTATTCTGGTTGATAGCGACTTGCTGCTTTGCCATATGAACCCTGCTGCCGAAGCATTGCTCGCGATGAGTTGTGAGAGTAATACCGGCGAGCCTATTACCTATTTTTTCCACGAATCTGAAGAAACGGATCGCCAACTCAAGCTTGCCGCCGCACAGGCAAATCACTACACCAAGCGCCATGCGGAATGGCATCTGCTCAGTGGCGGTCATATTACGGTTGATTACACGGTAACGCCATTTGGCGATCGCGATGGTTTGATTATCGAAATCCAACCGATTGATCGATTGCTCCGCATCAGTCGTGAGGAGATGCTGACTACCTCTCATGAAACTACGCGCAATCTGGTGCGCGGTATGGCGCATGAAATTAAGAACCCGCTCGGCGGAATTCGCGGTGCGGCACAGCTCTTGGCGCGTGAGCTACCTAACTCCGGCTTAACGGAATACACCAACATTATTATCGATGAAGCCGATCGCCTGCGTAATTTGGTGGATCGCATGCTCGGCCCAAACCAATTGCCGAAATGGCAATCGCTCAATATTCATGAGGCTCTTGAGCGTGTGGCCAGTGTGATTAAGGCGGAAAGCAGTGACGCGCTGAAGATTGTGCGCGACTACGACCCTAGCATTCCCAATATGCAGGGCGATAAAGAGATGCTCATTCAAGCCGTTCTGAACATTGTGCGCAATGCCATGCAGGCGTTGCTGGAATCCAGCGTCAAAAACGGTGTGATTCAAATTCGCACGCGCATCCAGCGCCAGTACACCATCGGTCGCAAACATCACTCGTTGGTGTGTCGCGTTGACATTATCGACAACGGCCCCGGCATTCCGGCCGACATTATTGAAAATATTTTTTATCCCATGATCTCCGGTCGCGCCGAAGGTACTGGGCTTGGTTTGACGATTTCGCAACATCTTATCCATCAACATCATGGCCTCATTGAGTGCCACAGCGAACCGGGCAAAACCCGTTTCTCGCTTTATCTACCTATGGAACAACACTATGCAGAAGTCTAATAAGGTTTGGATTATTGATGATGATCGCTCTATTCGCTGGGTGCTGGAAAAAGCCTTGCAGCAAGCGAATATAGAGACGCGCGTCTTTGATTCTGGCGATAGCGCCATGAGCCAAATTAATCGCGATACGCCCGATGCCATCATCAGTGATATTCGTATGCCCGGCACGGATGGCCTTACCTTGTTGGGTAATTTGCATAACACGCATCCGCAAATTCCGATCATTATCATGACCGCGCATTCGGATTTGGACAGTGCTGTCGCCGCTTATCAAGGCGGCGCTTTTGAATATCTGCCAAAACCCTTTGATGTGGATGATGCGGTTGCCGTTACGCAACGCGCCTTGGCTCATGCTCAAGAGCAAAAAAGTGAACACAGCACTGCCACGGAAATGGAAAGTAATACTGAAATCATCGGTGAAGCACCGGCGATGCAGGAAGTGTTTCGCGCCATTGGGCGTTTGTCGCAATCTAATATTACGGTGTTGATCAACGGTCAATCGGGTACGGGTAAAGAGTTGGTCGCACGTGCCTTGCACCGCCACAGCCCCCGTCGAAATGAGCCTTTTATTGCCTTGAATATGGCGGCCATTCCTAAAGATTTGATGGAATCTGAACTCTTTGGTCATGAAAAGGGCGCCTTTACCGGCGCAGCCTCACAACGCCAAGGCCGTTTTGAGCAAGCCAATGGCGGCTCATTGTTTTTGGACGAAATCGGCGATATGCCTGCGGAAACCCAAACGCGATTATTGCGTGTGTTGGCCGATGGTGAATTCTACCGTGTGGGTGGTCATACCCCCGTGAAAGTGGATGTACGTATCATTGCTGCCACCCACCAAAATCTCGAAACCCTTGTGGCGGACAATCGCTTCCGTGAAGACTTGTTCCATCGCTTGAATGTGATTCGTATCCATATCCCCAAACTTGCGAATCGTCGTGAGGATATTCCCAAACTTGCACGCTTCTTCTTACATAAAGCCGCTACTGAGCTCAATGTTGACCCGAAAGTGCTCTTGCCAGAAACCGAAGAATTCTTTTGCTCGCTGCAATGGCCGGGCAATGTGCGCCAGTTGGAGAACACCTGTCGTTGGATTACGGTGATGGCATCGGGGCGCGAAGTTCATATTGAAGATTTACCGCCAGAGTTGCTCGATCACAAAGAAACCAACACCCCAGCGGATGATTGGGAGAAGGCGTTGCGTCACTGGGCCGATCAAGCCTTGGCTCGTGGTCAGCATCAATTATTGAGTGAAGCTGTACCTACCTTTGAGCGCGCCTTGATTGAAACCGCGCTCAAATATACCGCTGGCCGTAAGCGTGATGCCGCCAATCTCTTGGGATGGGGACGCAACACGCTCACCCGCAAACTCAAAGATTTAGGCATGGCGGGTGGTGACAGCGAGGATTAATCCCGCCTAATCGGATCTGCTTAACCTAAAAGTCTGGCCTCCTTTAGGAAGCCAGACTTTTTTTATGCGCAACAACAGCTTCCCTCTCGCTCTTTACGTAAGTTTTCGCTGGCTTTCTGCACTAAACAAAACTTGTGTCTATACTCATCAAACGGGTTTTGGATGCTGGCGCTACAACATGCAGGCTCCCTAAGGTTTGCTGTTCGAAGGCGCTCTTGATACCTAATAATCGATAAGCCATAACTGAAAATCCTAAAGGCTTTGGCATCTCTGCCGTAATAACAACTACAAGTAGACGTTTGTTTGATAACCGAATGGTTCGGGGGAAAAAATGGTACAAAAATCCTTACTCACCAAATTGATGATGGTACTTACCGTCGCGATGGTGGCTATAGCCTTTGTAGTGGCTTTTGCCAATTACCGCATAGCCGCCCACGATTTGGAAAAAAAACTTGAACTTGAAACAACGGCCATGATTGAGCTGACCAATAGCTCGATTTTAGAGGCTGTGTTTGCTTTCGATTTCCAGCAAGCGCAGGCAATTGCCAAATCCTTGGTCAATACCTCCTTGGTGACCAACGTCAATGTGGTAGATCAACGCGGTAAGCCGATTGCGGAAGCGAAGGATGACGACCGTAGTGATGGTCAAATCGAAAGAAAATCCATTCCTCTGGTTTACAACGGCACGACTATCGGCAGTTACGATATGACTTTTTCTACCAAGGCGTTAAATGACAGCCTTAACGATCAACTAGAGACCAGTGTGTTGACGGTAATAGCCCTACTCGCAGCCAGTTTGATTACCGTGTATTTATTAATTCGCAGCATGGTGTTAGCGCCAGTGGCAGAAGTGACTCGCTCACTCGCAACCATTGCTGATGGGGGTGGAGATTTAACCCGTCGTTTGCCTACACACAGTCAAAACGAAATTGCGGCATTGGCACATAACTTTAACCGTGTAATGGAGCATATCGCCGGTATTATTCGCAATGTGGTGCAGGTAAATGACAAGGTGCGCACTAACGTCAACACCATGGGTAATGCAACAGAAAGCACGGTGAATTCTACCTCGCAGCAATTACGCGAAATTGAATTGGTTGCGACCGCCGTAGAGCAGCTATCTGCATCGGCAAATGAAATTGCTCGCCACGCCGGTGACACGGCTGAGCGTACTAATGCAACGAGTATTTTGGCGGACGAAGGCAACAGCATCATGAATTTGTCGCTCGATAACGTGAATCGTTTGACGGCTCAAATCGAATCTACCGCGCAAAAAATTCAAGTATTGAAAAATAATTCGGTCAACATTGGTTCGGTGATGGAAGTTATTCGTACCATCGCTGAACAAACCAACTTACTCGCACTTAACGCAGCGATTGAAGCGGCGCGTGCAGGTGAACAAGGTCGCGGTTTTGCGGTGGTAGCTGATGAGGTGCGTTCACTCGCACAAAAAACCCGCGCATCAACCGAAGAAATTGAAACGATTATCGTGCAATTACAACGCGCCGCCGATGAGGCTCACCAAGCGATGAGCACAAGCACTTCATCGGCCCGTGAAACGATTGATATTGCGTCTAAAGTCGGTGGTTCACTCGATAAGATTCGCGCCAATATCGGTGTGATTAACGATATGAACCATCAAATTGCTACTGCATCGCATCAACAAAGTTCGGTGGCAAACGAAGTCAGTAAAAACATTACGGCGATTCATGCTTTATCTGAACGTGTGGCAGAAAATGCGCAGGTGGTTAATAACAGCGGTAACCAACTGATTAATGAAACCAGCGAGCTGAAGAAACAAATCGATAGCTTTAAGGTGTAAGTGTCCACCACAGAAAAGCCCCGCTGAAGCGATTCAGCGGGGCTTTTTTTATGCTCAAAAATTTTATTGTTTAAACGGCAAGGCAGCGCGTGCTTGTTGTGCATAGTCTGTAATCTTTTCCGCTTCTTGTTCAATAAAGTGATGAATGGCGGTGCGAAATTGTGAATCGGCAATCCAATGATTAGAGTAGGTGATAGTAGGCTCAAAGCCGCGCGCGATTTTATGCTCTCCTTGAGCGCCGCCATCAAAACGTGACAGGCCTTGAGCGATCGCATAATCAATGCCTTGGTAATAACAGGTTTCAAAATGTAAAAAGTCGTATTCCTCAAAGCATCCCCAGTAGCGTCCATAGAGTGTATTGTTATCGCGCACATAGAGTGATGCAGCCACAACGGGATGGGTTCCATCGGGTGAGGGTTTGGTGGCGGTAATCAGTACCAGATGATGGGCTAGTTGAGCACCTAACTGTTGAAAGAAGGCGGCGGTTAAATAACCCGAATGCCCGCTGCGTTTTAAGTAAGTGTTGCGGTAGAGCCGATAAAAAATATCCCAATCCTGTGGTTGTAAGTCCGCGCCTGTTTTTACGTGAAAACTAAACCCTTGCGCACTGACCTGCGCGCGTTCTTTGAGAATATTTTTACGCTTGCGTGAACTCATTTGCGCAACAAATTCCGCAAAGTCGCGATAGTTTTTATTGTGCCAATGAAATTGGCAGCCGCGCCGCTGCGTAATACGGTGTTCGGCGAAGTGATGACTTTCCGTTTCTGTGGGAAATAAACAATGCCAGCCGGAGAGGGATAGTTGTGTCGTGTGTGTATTAAGTGCAGTGACTATGCTGGACAGCAAGTTCGATCGCATGGTGGTCGTCATCCCTGCGTCACTCAGCAGACGAGCACCGTAGCAAGGGGTAAACGGAATCGCACTGATCCACTTGGGGTAATAGTCTTTTCCATAGCGGTGGTAAGCATCAGCCCATACCCAATCAAAGACGTATTCGCCATAGGAGTGTGTTTTGAGGTAGCCCGGCATAGCAGCGATCAAGCGATTGTTATCAGAGACGAGCAAATGCTGTGGCTGCCAGCCAGTCTCCGCCACTGTAGAGGCTGAATCTTCCAGTGCCGCTAAAAAGGCATGGCGTACAAAGGGATAATCCTCTGGGCACAGGTTGTCCCAGTCGGTAGCGGCTACCTCATGAATGGAATGGATAAAGCGAATCTGCATACTTACCTTTTTTTCTCATGGTGCCTTTTCTTGTGGAGGGTCTGTCGATACTGCTCACCAATATCTACCTTTACCAGCCAATGCGCTAGGCATTGTCATTCAACATACAGTAGAATCCGGTCATCTTGGTCATGCTTGGTTAATCAATGCCTTTGTCTGAACCCGACCCTGAACCCACATCTCAGCGTCACCCTTCTACCAGTTTATCCTCACTGCTACAGGATTTTGCCGCGAACTTTACTGCCGAACGAGTGCATGTGCGCGATATTACTGAATCCTTGGGGCGGCGATCCTTTGGCTTCATTCTGCTTATTTTTGCAATTCCCAATTCCTTGCCGATCATTGGTATCCCCGGTGTCTCAACCGTAACGGGTCTGCCCTTGCTGTTTGTCGCGATGCAAATGGCGCTTGGGTATCAGCGTGTGTATTTACCCCGTTGGATTGCAAATAGTTCAATTGCCACTGTCGATTTTCAGCGTCTTATTACGAGGGTCGTGCCCTGGTTAAAGCGTCTTGAACGTCTGATGAAACCGCGAATCCTTTTTTTCACTCAAGGCCATGCCGAACGTTGGTTGGGTGCCTTTGCGCTGCTGTTGGCCTTTTTATTGGTGCTTCCTATACCTTTTGGTAATTTGTTGCCGGGTTTGGGCATTCTGTTTATTGCGTTAGGTTTAATCGAGCGCGATGGTCTGTGCGTGTGTGCAGGTTTGGTGTTAGGCATTACCAGTTGGATTTATTTAAGTGGTTTGGTGTGGGTAGTTATCCAAACGTCTATGTCGGTTATCGACCGTTTTATTTAAGTTGAGGTATTAGTCGTGGAATGGATGGCGGATCCCAGTGCTTGGTTGGGATTGTTAACCTTGGTGGTACTGGAAATTGTGTTGGGGATCGACAACCTGATCTTCATCGCCATTTTGGCCAACAAATTACCGCCTCACCAACGGGACCGTGCGCGCATTATTGGTTTGAGTTTAGCCCTGGCGATGCGCTTGCTGCTGTTGGCGGGTATTTCTTGGTTAGTCACGCTCACGGATCCCCTATTCAGCATTTTCAGTAAAACCCTATCGGGGCGTGATGTCATTTTTCTGCTGGGCGGTATCTTCCTCTTATTCAAGGCCACCGTCGAAATTCACGAACGCTTGGAAGGCAAAATCCACGCTCCCCGTGGCGCTCGTGTCCATGCCTCATTCTGGGCGGTCGTGGCACAAATTATTGTGCTGGATGCGGTCTTTTCGCTGGATGCGGTGATTACTGCTGTAGGTATGGTGGATCATCTGGAAGTCATGATGATTGCTGTGATTATCGCCATGGTGGTTATGATTGTCGCCAGCAAAATATTGACCGATTTCGTCAACAAGCATCCTACCGTTGTCATGCTTTGCTTGGGCTTTCTGTTAATGATTGGGTTTAGTTTAGTCGCCGAAGGTGCGGGTTTTCATATCCCTAAAGGTTATCTTTATGGTGCCATCGCCTTCTCGGTGCTGATCGAAATTTTTAACCAGTTGGCGCGTTCAAACCGCACTCGTCACATTATTGGTGAGCGCCCGCTGCGTGATCGCACCGCCGAGGCGGTACTCAAATTATTAGGTGGCCGTACGGATGCGGACGAGATGGGCGATGACATAGCGGCCATGGCAACGCCCAAAGGGGACGAGCTGGTATTCGAACACAGCGAGCGCAATATGATTCGCAGTGTGCTGCAACTTTCTGAACGCCCAGTGCAATCGCTAATGACACCACGGCCAGACATTATATGGGTGGATGTAAACTCCACAGCGGAAGACTTATTGGCAATCCTACAAGCCACACCGCAAACCCGTTTACTGGTGGCCAGAAACGAATTGGATGATTTATTAGGCGTAGTGCAAAGCCGCGATTTGTTGACACTAGCGCTCAGCAAACAGCCATTGGATCTAGCTAGGTTAGCTGTACCCCCCTTGGCCGTTCCGGAAGGTACTAGTGCACTCAAGGTACTGGAAATGCTGCGCCAACAATCCTTGCCAATGGCGATAGTGATTGATGAATACGGCAGCATTAAAGGTTTGGTTACTAGAGGTGATTTACTCGCTGCTATTGCGGGTGAGCTGGCTGACACTAACGATGAGCCTCTGGCGGTGGAAACAGACGCTGGCTGGCTATTAGATGGCAGCCTTTCCCTTGAGCAACTGGAAGAACGACTCCGCATAAAACTCAAGCGTGGAGAAGGCGATTACTTCACGCTGGCTGGCCTGCTGCTTGAACAATTGCAGCATATACCGAGCATTGGTGAAGAAATTACGTTAGCAGGCTATCAATTCCAAATAAAAAGTATGGAAGGCCGACGCATTCAACAGGTCTTGGCAGTTGCTGTGGAGTCAGAAGCCGGCATTACCCAGATTGGCTATTAAGCCGGTGTTCATCCATAAAAGCTACAGTGTGTGTGCTTGCGCACTTATTTTTTAATGCGCATCACTGATAATGCAGGCACAAACGCTGTTCCAATTTATTTTTTGATACACCCTCATTCGAGGTTCAATACCATTGGAGATCCATTCATGAAAAAATTATCACAGGTTTTGTTTGTTGCTTCCGCTGTTTTGGCAAGCAGCTATAGCTTGGCTAAATCCGCTATCGACTACAACTATGTGGGTATTCAGTATTTCGATCAAAATCTTGATGATGCCGATTGCAGTCAGGATGGTTTATCACTCAATGGCAGCATGGAATTAAATAGCGATTTTTTTGTGCTAGGAAATTATGCAGATGCTAGTGGTGACAAATGGTGCGGATCAAAAACACTCAGTGCAGGTGTGGGATATCAAACCTTGTTTGGTGCAGATTCCAGTGCTTATGGTACCTTGAGTTTGGAAGATACCTCGGTAGATTATGGCGATGATGACAGCGGTTTGGTTGTTGCGGCGGGCTTGCGTGGTTTTGTAAAACCACAGTTGGAGGGAAAAATTGAAATTGCCCACCACACGGCATTCGATGGCAACACCGTTATTACCGGCGGTGGTGCCTACTGGTTCGATCCACAATTTGCAGCAACCGGTGAAGTGAGTTTAGGTTCAGATGTTTCCGGTATTGCGATTGGATTGCGCGTTGATTTCTAAATCTTAACAAGTGACATAAAAAAGCCAGCAATCTTGCTGGCTTTTTTATGTGTGGCCGGTTGATGCTTAACTGGCAGCCTCAATTTCTTCACTGATCGCTAACCATTTTTCTTCCGTCTCATCCAGCTGCGTTTGTGCTGTCGCTTGTTCAACCAACAACGCTTGCAGTTTCGTTTTATGTTTATCGTCGTAAATAGCGGTATCGCTCAACTCAAGTTCAATGGCAGCCAAGCGCGTTTGCAATTTTTCCATTTGTGTTTCGAGATTTTTCAATTTATTGGTCAGTGGCTTTAATTGCGCTCGCTGAGCTGCTGATTGTTGACGCTGTGCTTTTTTATCAACTTTATCGCCTTCGCCGGCAGTGGTTTTTTCTTTTTCTACACTAGCGGCGGTGGATTTCTGTTGTTGCATCCATTGGTAATAATCTGGCAAGTCGCCATCAAACTCACTCACCTTGCCGTTGGCAACCAATAAAAATTCATTGACTGTGTTGCGCAGCAAATGGCGATCATGCGAAACAATAATGACGGCGCCTTCAAATTCTTGCAGCGCCATCGTGAGTGCATGGCGCATTTCCAAATCCAAATGGTTGGTGGGTTCATCGAGCAATAACACGTTAGGTTTTTCCCACGCGATAATTGCTAATGCCAAGCGCGCTTTTTCACCACCAGAAAAATGAGTGATAGGTTCGAAAGCTCTGTCGCCGTGAAAATCAAAGCTGCCGAGAAAATCGCGAATTTCTTGTTCGCGAGCGCTGGGCGCCAAGCGCTGAATATGGAGCGCGGCGGACGCATTAATATCCAGTGCTTCCAGTTGATGTTGCGCAAAATAACCCAGCTTAAAATGTTCGCCATTAGTACGTTCACCGGCAAGCAATTGCAGTGAGCCTGCGAGTGTTTTTACCAAACTGGATTTACCTGCACCATTAGGCCCGAGCAACCCTATGCGGGTTTCAGCGCGAATGCTGAGTTCTACTTTGTCCAGCACAACCTTATCGCCATAGCCAATCGTGGCACGTGCAATATGTACCAAGGGTACCGACATTTTATCTGAGCATTTAAAGGTAAATGTAAAAGGAGAATCGATATGGGCGGGCGCAATTTTTTCCATGCGCTCTAATTCTTTAATACGGCTTTGTGCTTGTCGTGCTTTTGTCGCTTGCGCGCGGAATCGGCGAATATAATTTTCTACATGAGCAATACGTTCTTGTTGTTTTTCATAACTGGCTTGTTGTTGTGCAAGTTTTTCAGCGCGCTGACGTTCAAAGGCGGAATAATTGCCACTGTAATTATCGAGTTTTTGTTTTTCGATATTCACGATGCGATCAACAATATTGTCGAGAAAATCGCGGTCGTGCGAAATAATAATCAGTGTGCCCGCATAGCGTTTTAACCACTCTTCTAGCCAGAGGGTTGCATCCAAATCCAAGTGGTTGGTCGGTTCATCCAATAACAACAAGTCCGATGGGCACATGAGTGCTTGCGCGAGGTTCAAACGAATGCGCCAGCCACCAGAAAAATCGGTAACCGGGCGGGCATCATCGCCGGGATTAAAGCCCAAGCCATTCAACAATTGTTGCGCGCGCGCGGGGGCGGAGTAAGCGAAAATGTTTTCCATCTCGCTATAAAGATGCGCCAGTTTTTCACCATCGCTAGCTGCCGCTGCAATTTCACACTCGAGACGGCGTAATTCCATGTCACCATCAAGCACATAATCCAGCGCACTGCGTCTGGTGTGGCCAACTTCTTGCGCCATGTGCGCAATTCGCCACTGCTTGGGAATATCCAGGGTGCCGGTATCGCTGTGCAATTCGCCCAGCAACATTTTAAATAAGGTGGATTTGCCCGTGCCATTAGCGCCGATCAGGCCAATTTTTTGGCCTGGGTAAATGGTGAGGTCAGCCGCATCCAATAAAAATTTGGTGCCGCGTTGCAGGGAGATATTTTGTAATTGAATCATGCCGCGCATTCTAGCAGACTTGCGCCCTTCTTCAGCTAGCGGAATATGGTGATGAATAACCCTCCTTCCAACTTTTGGAATTTTTCTGTCGCACTTTACGCGCAACCTGCGATCGCCGATCTGTGCTTGCGTGCACAAGATAACTACAACGCCAACGTGAATTTGCTCTTGTGGTGTGTTTGGTTAGAGCAGAGGAATATCGTTTTAACCGCAGAGCGTTTGCAGCAAGCGCATCTGCGAGTGGATACTTGGGAACAAGATTATGTAGTGCCGCTGCGTCGTTTGCGTCGCCAATTAAAGCAACAATTTGGCACGGCAGATGAGTCTCTTGAAGCCCTGCGTGAACAGATTAAGCAGGCAGAACTCTTAGCAGAAAAACAAATGCAGGTTTGGTTGGAGGTGTTGGCTGCGGATTGGTATCCAGACGCGACAAGGCTCTTGCAATTGGGAGAGAATGTGCGTTTTTATTTAGCATCATTACCTCTACCGCCCGCGATGGTAGATGCGGCTATACAGACATTAGCCAACGCACATGCGTAGCAGGTTTTATCCGATGTGTGGTTTATCCGTTACATTGCCCATGAAAAAAGGGTGTTTTCCTGTGAAAACACCCTTTGTATTGGTTACAGCATTCGCAACTTATTGCGGCATATTATTCTGCAGCAGGCGATGCATTTTCTTCTACAGCAGTTACAACCTCAACAGATTCTTTTACGGGTGCTGAAACGGTTTCCACTACAGCCTCGTCGGCATGGCTTTCTGTTATGGGTGTTGGTTCGATAGCAACTGATGCTTCAGGCTTAGTCTTTTCTGGCTTAGCCTCTTCCGTTTTAGGCGCTATTTTTTTTGCAGCCTTAGGTTTTGGCGTTTTTGGTGGAGCTGGATTTACGGGTGTTTCGCTGGCAGGGCTCGCCTCTGCTGTGGTTGCCGGGGCTGCTTTAGCTTTTACCGCCTTGGTTTTGGCTGCCTTTGTGGGAGCGGCCTTTTTGTCGGCAGGTTTTGCGGTTGCTTTTACCTGTGGTGCTGCTTCAGTGGTTTTAACAGTGGCAGCTGTAGCTTTTGCTGCTTTTTCCGTTTTTTTCTTATCGGCTTTTTTTTCTGATTTTGCAGCTTTTTGCTCAGCCTTATCGTTTTTGGCTAATTTTTTAGCGGCTTTTTTTTCCGCTTTTTCTGCTGTTTTTTCAGTTTTTGTTTTTTTCGCGCCGCCTTTTTTAGTTTTCAGCAGTTGCGCAACTTCTTTGGCAATTTCCGCCGCCGCTTTTTTCTTAGCGGTCAAGTCGGCAACTACTGCTTTGGCCGTTGCTACCAGTTTATTTTGCTCGGCAAGGTCTTTTTTTGCTAAAGCCAAACGCGCACTTGCAGCGGATGTAGTAGCGCCTTTGGCAGTGAGTTCAGCTAATTTTTTGCTGGCACTGGTTGCTGCTTTTTGCGCAGCTGCCAGTGCTTTTTCTGCGTTGGCAAATTCTTGCGCGCGCGCTTTTTGCAGCTCGGCATTTACTTGGATAATTTGTTGTTCTAAAGCAGACAATGAAAGCGATTTGGTGGCGGCCATAATAATTTCCTGTGTTAACAAAAGTAGTGCGACAAGAATAGTGATATGTGCGAATGAATACGAGCTAACTAGATGCTAGTGCAATTAGAGTGACGCGACTATTGTGTTGTCGCGACAGAACGATGTGATTGTAGCTGTGAGTTTGAAAAAAGTGTATGGCTGAATGGGCCTTAGTCAGGTTTATTGTTTAGGCGGGGAAAATTTCTCGCACTATTAGCAGCAACGTAATGAACTTTATGAAGTTTCGCTGGGTCTGAACCCCCCGTGCATTTATACCGAGCAATTAAAAATGCTGTGCGAGCCACATAATCAGGGCTATTTAACCCTAAAAGCTAGGAAAAACGCGCACATTTCGGTGAACTTGGTATACCATTGCCGCCTGCTCGGGCGCTGCGAAAGGTGACGGCTGATGATGCGATAGGTGTAGGTTACTTATCCAAAATTCAAAATGATTATAGAGAACAAGGTGCATTATGTTTAACAAACGTTTATTGATTATCGGCTTGATGGCCGCCTCCACCGCTTTTGTTGTTGGTTGTAAAGAAGAAGCCAAGCCCGTTGATGACAGCGCCAAGTTGGCCACTTTGGATCAAAAAGCTAACTACATTATCGGTCACAATTTGGGTAAAAACCTGAAAAGTGGTGGTTTGGCGATTGAAGCGGATTCAATGGCTTTAGCCTTGGCAGAAGTGCGTGATGGTAAGGCTTCACGTTTCAGTGAAGAAGAAACCCAAAAGATCATGCAAGAAGTTCAACAAAATGCCATGGCTAAGCAAGAAGAAGAACAAAAGAAAGCAGGCGAAGCTAATATCGCTGAAGGTAAAAAGTTCCTCGAAGAAAACAAAGCTAAAGAAGGCGTAGTGACTACCGCTAGCGGTTTGCAGTACAAAGTGATTACTGAAGGTAAAGGCGCTAAGCCAAAAGCAACTGACACTGTAACCGTAAACTACGTGGGTAAGCTGCTCAATGGCACTGTGTTTGATAGCTCTGTTGAGCGCGGCCAACCAGCGACTTTCCCATTAGATGGCGTGATTCCAGGTTGGACTGAAGCATTGCAATTAATGCCACAAGGCTCCAAGTGGGAAATCTACATTCCTGCTGAGTTGGCTTATGGTGCTGGCGGTCAAGGTCCAATTCCACCCTCATCAACGTTGACCTTTGAAGTTGAATTGTTAGAAATCAAAGCGCCAGAAGCTGCTCCAAAGTAAGTAAATAGCATTCGGCATAAAAAAACCCGCTTCGGCGGGTTTTTTTATGGAACACAATAAATGCCTTGGTTAACTGACCAAGTCTTTGTGTGACGTATGTAATACAGAAATCATACGATCTTCAGCAGTAAAGCGTACTTCCAAGGTTTCGCCCAGTTGCGACAAATCAGTGCTCAAGCTGCTGAGATCATCCGTTTCAAGATATTTGTCGTTAAAGTCGAGCAGTTTTTCTGTGGTCTTATCGACGATACCATAAAGACGCCCTGCTTCTTGCAATGCTTCTTCGTCATCAAACTCACGACCTTCTTTGATGAGCTGGTCGTAAATCTCAAAGTGGCCCGCAGAAACATAATCTACAAGTATCTGACACAATTCACGCAATTTTTCACCGCGTTGTTCATCATTGACCACCACTTGATCAAGACCGCTTATTGCACAGTACTGTACAAGCATTTCCTGACGTTCTTCTAACCAGCGGTCGATAATTTCACTGACTCCGCCCCAGCGTTCTTTGGCAGTTTTGCAATTTTCTAACATCAGGTGTTCCTTTAACGGTGTAGGTTTATCTTAATGGACACGTTACAGGTCGCCACAATAGGCCATCTCACGAATCAGAGCAAGATCAGCCTATCAGTTTGTCTGCTTGCGAAACACTTGGAAAAGGTTGGTTGCCGCCAATCCTATAAAGGCAATCAGTGTCCAGAGTGCGATACTTAATCCAAAAATCTTATCCACATGGGCGCAATTACCATCGCCTTGCAGGAGCAATTTAAGTGCTTCCATAAAGGGGAAAACTTCAAACATATAAGCTAATCCGGGGCCACAGGCAGGCACTTGATCCGCGGGTAGACTTTGTAACCAGAGTTGGCGGCTGGCAAATGCCGCGCCCAGAAGCGCACTGATAATACCGATAGCCGCATAAATACGGCGACCATGGGTGTGCGGATGATGAATAAAAGCAATCAGCGCCACTATGCCGGTTAAGACGACAAAACCACGCTGAGTAATGCAGAGTGAACAGGGAATCATTTTTAATACATGCTCCATGTAAGCGGCGGCGAGCATGAGTGCGACACAACCAAGAAAGATGGCGAGATTAGTTTGACGAATAGAAGGCAACATAGAGAATCCTTGATAAGTAAACGATTATGGTAAGCATAAGCTCGTTATTGAGCCAGTCTTATCCGCGCAAAAACCATAAAGCAGCTCAAGCTGAATGGTCTATGCTTGAATGGAAAGCGAGTTTGAGCACAAGAACCTGTGCAAGTTTCATCAACCTGCGCATGTTTCATCTTCTTGGAGTTTCCATGAACAAAAATCCTGTGGCGTTAAGCCGTATTTTATTCGTCTGTTTCATGACGTTAGTGGCATTACCCGCTATGGCCAGTGGTGGCGGTAGTAAAGGGCCTGCGGAAGGAGTTAATTATATTGCGGTTAGCCCGCCGCTTATTGTGAATTATGGTGGCCCGGGCAAGGTGCGATTTATTAAGGCGGAACTGTCTTTGCGCGCAGAAAATGCGGCAGATGCGACGGAGATCATGCATCACTTACCCTTGATCCGCGATAAATTAATTAGCATCCTCAGTGCGCAAACCGAGGAAGTGATTAGCACGCCCGAAGGAAAAGAAACTCTGCGTGTTTACGCATTGGCTGAAATCAATAAAGCCCTGCATTCCGTTGAACACGGTGCGGAAGAGTCTCATGCTGCTGAGGAGGAACATGCCGATAAAGGTAAGCATGATGAGAAGACTAAAAAAGGCGATAAGGCTAAAGATAAATCTTCAGCCAAAGATCACGCCTCAGAAAAAGATAAAAAGGCTAGTGCGAAAAAAGAAGAAAAGTCATCCGATCCTGCTGAAGAGGAGCATGAGGAATCTTCGGGTCCTGCATCGGATTTGCTATTTAATAATTTTGTGGTGCAGAAGTAGGGCTAGCTCCCGCAACTGCAACCACGATATTGCGCGTAATAATTGGCGAGATAGTCGTCAAAATTAAGTTGTTGTTTATTTTCCAGCGTCTGTTGTTCGTGCAAGGAACTGTTGGTGAGTGAGTTGAAGTGCGCTTGATCATTTGCACTCAGTGGGCGTTGCGAAAAATAAATACGGTGCTGTTCTGCAAGCGCAAGGGTGTGCTCGTAAAAGCTTTGTTGTTGCGCCACCATATCCTCCAGCACTTTTGCTGAAGGTGTTAGCTGCGGATGGGTGAGCTTCGCGAATTGCTTGTTGACGGCGGTGATGTAAATATCATCCCCATGATGTTTATCTAATAATTCTGCACAAGCGATACTGCCCTTGAGTATGTCGGTTGCCCAGTCAACCATGCTGATGGTGTTCTCCCCGCGCAGTAATTCCAAGTCTGGTTCACGGCCGCGATTTACAATACGCTTTTGATTTTCTTGCCCTTGGTAAAACTCGCGTTCATCCGTAGCGGGGCTCTCGCTCAATAAGCAATACAGTAAAAAGGCATCCATTACCTGCATTTGTTCGGCCGTAATGCCGAGCGGTTCATAGGGATTTAAATCGATACAGCGTACTTCTACGTATTCTACGCCGCGTAAACGCAGTGCTTGTAATGCAGTTTCGCCGCGCTCCGTCGTGCGTTTGGGGCGGATGCTGGAATAAAATTCGTTTTCAATTTGCAGTAGGCTGCTATTGAGTTGGCGATAATTACCGTCTTTATCCTTTACGCCAATCTTTTCATAAGCCGGATGACTTTGGGTGATAGCGCCACAGAGTGTTTTTAAATAATCACTCAAGTTGTTGTAATTCACGATCAAGGTTTTTTGTGCGTCACTTTGATAGCCCAAATCACCCATGCGCAACGAGGTGGCATAAGGTAGATATAAGGTGTGATCAGCCGCGGGAAAGGTTTGTAATTGATGCGTGCGATTTTTAACAAAACAGGAACAGATCGCGGGTGATGCGCCGAACAAATAAATCAGCAGCCAAAAGTTGCGCCGAAAATTACGGATCAAACCAAAATAGCGTTCGGTTTTAAAATCGCAGAGTGATTGCGTGTTGTTTTCTTGAGCTTGCAGTGCCAACCAAAATGCATCAGGCAAACTGAAGTTGTAGTGGATGCCTGCGATGGTTTGCATGGAGCGACCATAACGATGCCCCAAACCCAAACGATAAACCGTTTTCATCTTGCCGCTATTGGAGCTACCGTAGCGGGCAACAGGAATATCATCGTCCGACCCCAATTGGCAGGGCATGCTCGCCGGCCATAAACGCTCATGGTTGGGGGTGAGTTGTTGGTAGGTGAAGCGATGAATGTTATCCAGTTGTGTGAGCAGTGGCGCTACTTGATTAAACGGCTCAGTGATAAATTCCAACAGCGCTTCACTGTAGTCGGTAGTGATATGGGGGTGAGTTAATGCCGAGCCCAAAGCCACAGGATGATCGGTTTGTGCCAAGGTGCCTTGAGGCGTTACGCGTAAACTTTCTTTTTCTAAGCCGCGCAAAATGCCACCTAAAGTGGTGTTGTTATGGCCGCTTGAAAAGGCGGCAAGGCGTTGGTGAAAAACCGGATCGTTGTGGGTCAATGGAACATCCTTAGCCTTGGTGGCTATCAGGTGTGAATATCAGTGCGGCCTAGAGTAACTGTTTGTTGCAGGTTGTTCTTGATGTTTTATGGGCGGTTTTACGCGGATTTATCTTCAATCGCTTCGTTAGCGCTCTCGGTATTGGTCAGGATATCGCTGAGCGGCGGCATGTCCGCGAGTTGAATGTCGATATTCTCATCATCGCCATCCTCTACTGCTGCTGTGTCAGCTTGTTCCGTTGCTGCGGTGACTTCCAGTTCGGCAAACAAATCTTTGCCTGCTTTGGGTAAAGGATCGGGCAAGATATCCGGGTCTATAGTAGGAAGCCCTTTCTCATTAGCGACACAGCGAATGACTTTAATCCGCTGGCGATAATCTTTTGCGCTGATCTCTACCATTTCATTAATGGCTTCGTCTTTGTAGGCGGATTTAAACAGGCTATTGAGATCGCGACCGTCCACCCACTCTTTGTGTTTACTGAAAAACAATTTGTCTTGGTTTTGCAGAATAAACAATTCGCTCATAGGCTCAACCGCTTCTGGAGTGTTAATGGATAAAAATCGGCAAGTCAGCAATGTGGGGGTGTGGAGAGCTAAGTTCAAGGGGGAAATTGCGGTGCGGGCTGATCAGGGGGAGCCTTCGGTGGTTGGGTGTTCGGCCGGCTCGTAGATGGCAAAGCCATTTTTACCGCGCCGTTTAACGCTATACATGGCTTGATCGGCGTGTTTGCGAATACTTAATTCGTTGTCGCCGTGTTCTGGGTAAAGGGCAATACCAATACTCACCCCCACGGTTTCGTAAATACCCTTTTGCACTTCAATAGGGTCGCGCAGTGCGGTCAGTATATTTTGCGCAATACGTTCTACGCTGGCTTTGTTATTCGCTTGGGGTAGGATCATCAGAAATTCATCGCCTCCCAAGCGTGAGACGGTGTCAGTATCACGCACCTGACGTTGCAGGCGCTCTGCGATACTGATCAAAACGCGGTCGCCTGCATCGTGCCCATAGGTATCGTTAATTTCTTTAAAACGATCCAAATCAATCAGCATAATGGCAAAGCGTGAGTGACTAGGCGCGGCCTCATCAATCTGAGCATCCAGCTGCGCTTCAGCCGCTTGGCGATTCACCAAGCCGGTCAAACTATCTGTTTCAGCCAATTCACGGGTACGTTCTTCCTCTTGCTTCCGTTGGGTAACGTCGTACATAACGCCTTCGATAATATGCTCTTGGGGGTTATTGCCGTTGGCGGGCGAGAAAATACAGTGTGTCCAGAAGAGGCCGTCCTGACGCGCCAACCTCAAATCGGCGGAGGAGGCATTTTGGCGGATAATGGCCCAATCCATCACCGATTGTGCTTGCGATGGTTCGGCAAAAATACGGGTGATGATGTTGCTGGCGGCAAGCTCCTCCTCTTTTGCAGGGTCTAATCCCGTGAGTTTAAAAAAGGCGGGATTGGCAGTAACAAGCGATCCATGAGTGGCGTGAACTAAAAAGATACCGGCGCTGCTATCTTCAAAAATCCCACGAAAACGATGTTCCAGCTGTTCCACGCGGCGGCGCAATTGTCGTTCATCCTCAAGGATGGTATCTACGGTAATCAATAGCCCATTCACATCGCCCACCAACAACCCTAATTCATCACTGCGTTTAAAGTCGCGCCCGTACAGGCGTTTGCCATCGCCTGGGGTGATTTGGTGTAAGCGTGTAGAAAGGCGTGAGAGGGGTTTGGTGATCATGCCATACACCATAATCAGCACCACTAAGGTGATAACCAACGCTTGAATGAGCAGCCCAAGGGTGGTGAGTTCGGCAGCGGCTTTGGCACGCTCGGCGATAAGGGGTAGGTTCGGTAAAACCGATAACTGGCCTACTACATCGGTTTCATCAAAGGGCGCCGTTAGTTGAATGCTTACCAGCGCTGGGTCCGTATCCCTCAGGGGCGTTCCAGAGCTACCTATAATCTGGTCATTGGCGCGAATGTGAGCGCCTACCACTATATCGTTGTTGTCTAAACCGCTAACCACTTGTTGTGCTAATTCGGTATTGCCGACATAGGCCGAAATGGCGGCTGTGGTGCGTACGGTTTCCAGTAACTGCATCACCGAGCGTTCGCTGTCTGCATAAGATTGGGTGTAACCGCGTTGATAAAACACAGCCGATGAGACTATCGCCACCAGCAGAGCAGCCGTGGCTACAGCGAGAGACAGTTTGATGTGCAAGCTATTGATATTCATTGGGCGCCAGAGAGTGCCGCGACCTGTAGTTCCATCACCACTTTTACCGTTGCTGGCAGAGCTTGGCGTGGCACATAGGCAATAGCATGGGGATTGTTGGCGACAGCCGTGATTAATGCCTCTGGCTCTGGATATTGTTTGGGCGGCGACATCCTTCCTGCAAACACCAGTGTGGCCCAATAGGCATCCACCTGCGCTTCACTTTTTCCTGTTAAGGCCTTGTAAAAGGTGGTGCGCAGTGGTGTGCCGGTTTTCAAATCCAATGTATGTGCGGTTTGTTTATTGGGGAAAGCGGTTACTCGCCCCATGAATAAATCCACTACTTGTTTGCGTTCAAGACTCGCCAAGGGGTTTTTAGCGTTCACAATCACCAGCACATCGGCCTGCAGAGCACTGCTGATGCCGAGTAAAACGATGCTGATCAATAGTCTCAGCTTCATCAGAACACCGTATCCCATGTCAGGCTCACCACGGTGGCCACTTGGGGTTCAGTGATTCCCCGGCCAGTGACGTCCATCCATAAATTGATGCCCGTATGATCTACTTTGTAGCGGTCTACTTGAAACTTCAGCGCCATTTTGGCGGCAAAATCCCAGCGCACGCCTGCACCAATACTGGTTTGTCGGGTGCTGACGCCATTGAGCGTAAGAGTACTGGCATAAGCCAGTGCACTGGCTTGCTCGGCGAGGGGCGATGGTAAATTGCTGGGTGGACTGATCCATACCGGATCATTGTCAGAGTAGGCATACCCGCGAATGGCGTAGAGCGAAACATCGCCAATACGTCGCCCTAGGCTTACATAGTAAAAACGACTCTCTGGGAGAATGCGTGCTTCGCTGTTGATCTGCGTCGCTTCCGCTTGTGCCCACCAAACGTTGTTGTCGTAAGCCACACCCACTTCATGATAAGTGAGGTGATTGCCAATATTGTTGATAGCCTCTGCAATGGCAGGTGCCTCTGGCCAATAGGGGCTGAAGGCCAAGAGTCCTTGAGCCAGTGCTTGATTGTCGAAGTTGGTGTCACGAATGCTCACATCAACCCAGTTGTAGCGCCATTTCCATTGATTGGCTTCAAATGTCATACCTAAGCCGCCGGCGTTCAAATCCACTTTTAAAACGGCGTTGGTTTGATAATTAAGGGGGTATTCATCGTCTGAGTTGCCATAAAACGCTTTGACATTGAGTGTGCCACTGTCCAAATCAAAACGCTTGGTAAGGTCCATCCCATCAAAGTGGTAGAAGGCTAACAGTCCGTAAAAGTCCACCGGTGGCCGTGCCCATTGATAGCCATAACCGACTTGGCGATATTCCGAGAGCATAAAAATATCGCTAGCCATGCGACCAACACGGAGATCTATGCCATCGGTAGGTCTGTAGCGCAGGAAAGCCCATTCAATGGCTTTTTCGGGCGAGTTTTGGAAGCGATCTTTAATGACCAGTTGAACGGTCGTATCGACATAATTCGACCAGCGACCTTGCCATTGGAGGCCAAGCACTGAGTCGGTTGCAACATCTACGTCGCCGTCATAAGAGCCTTGCTGACGGGAGATGTCCCGTTGGAAGAGTAAATCCGGGTTGTCATTGCTCACCAGCCCCAGAGTGGCGAAACCCGAGAATCGTTGATCAAAGGCAAGGGTAAGCCCAGAACTGGTCAGTCCGAGGCATAGTATTAGCCGTTGTATAACCTTGCACACAACCATCGCCGGTACCTGTGAATTTTAGCCTCGAGACTTCAAAGCTTCATTCGTAACACGTTCATTAAAAATTCAATTTGTCCCTTACATTTGAGCAATATATTTGGAAAGGACTTCAAATTTATCCGCATCGTTATCGACAAAACGGATCACTATTTTTATGGAGTTAGTATCCGGCCGTCCTTCCGCGGCTTGTAAGGCATGAACATAGCCGTTAACGCGCGCTAAGTTGTTGCCATCGCCGGTCTCAATATCCACGACGGCTTGATCAAACAGCCCAGGCAATTGTTCGCCTCGCGGCATAAGGCAGCTCACCAGTTGTAAGGATATTTCGCGGATCGAGCAGGCAAAAGTCAGGTTATTAGCAAACCGCAATTGTGCTTTACCTTTCACGGCCACTGGCGCACTGGTGGTTGCTGCGGACGCAGACTTTTGCGCGGGCGGAGCGCCCATAAGCACATTCGCGCTTTGATTCAGGGCCACTTTTTTAGTGGGTGTCGGTACCTCTGTGCGGCCGCCGGTAAGAACATCTACCGAAGCGAAAGCAATACCTTGGGTAGTGCCGCGAGTCATCACGTCGGGCGTTTTACCGATAATTTTTAGCTGCTTGAATACTTTTTTTAGCAGCTCTTCCGGAGTGAAGGGTTTGGTTAAATAGTCGGATACGCCTAACTCAATTGCTTTGACTATATGATTGCGATCACCGCGACTGGAGATCATCACAAAGGGCACCTTGCTACCATCGGGCATGGCGCGTACTTTACTGAGCAATTCAGCGCCCGTCATATTAGGCATTTCCCAATCCGACAGAATTAAATCCGGCGCTTGATTTTTGATGGCCACCATAGCGCGAATGCCATCAATGGCATCAATGACCTCTGCACCGGGAATTTTGTCGCGTAATTGTTTTTTAATCATGTCGCGAACAAACGTGGCATCGTCCACCACCAGAATGCGAATTCCCATAAATCTTCCTCACTAGGCTATTCCATCAGCCTAGTCGAAAAATAAGGGGTTTGCTTGGTGCCTGAAGGGTTAACGCGCCCAGAAAAGAAACGTAAGAAAGAAACACATTGTATACAGGTCAGACGGATCTTGGTTTAGCGAACATGCATGTGGCGAACGGGGGCTTCGAGTGTAGTTTCATCATCCAGAAAGTCGCCGTTGTGCGCCGCTTCAACCGCAATGCGCATCCAATACTTTAATTCGCGGGGATTATCGAGAATATCGCTGGGAAGTTGGTAAAAAGATGATTCGATTTGATTGGAGCCACGCGGTTGAAAGACGGGCATAAATTTATGTTCAAACAGCGGTCGGGAGTATTCATCGGCGCGAAAGTACAATCGATCATTCACAATAAACGCAAACTGTACGCCGCGATGATAGATGCCTGCGCCCGTGAAGATGCGTCTATAAGACACTTCATCCACCTGCGACATAGCAGCAACTGCACGCTCAACATAAGCTTGGGTCAAGGTCATACCGCAAAGTCCTATCCTTTCTTATTAGTGGGTTCGGTAGCGAATGCGTGATGGTCAGTAAAATTGCCAAAAGACTTTATTCGCCAGAGCCTGATTTTGCAATCCACGGCTAAGACTGTTTTCTGCACATTCGCAAGGATAGTAGAGATTTTGACTATATAAAGTTTCAACCTGAAAAAAAATGTGGATATTGCTAAAAATAAATTGTGATAAAGATTAAGAAGATACAGATTGAGCGCTTGTTGTGTAGCTACATCATAGGGATTGAAGTATCGCCAAGCAGGATGACAGTAACTGTGCGTAAAAAATGGTGTTAGGTTTATGAGATGAGTGTTAGCGAGCGGAGAGCGAGGACAGTTGTGGCAGTGTATGCAGGGGGGATTCCGCAGCAGCCGGACAGCTACTGCGGATATGTCATGATTAGCGACGAGCTTTACGAGCGCCAATCACCATCAATAAACCCATGCACAACAGCAATAATGCACTTGATTCTGGTACTGCAGAGAATTCAATTGCACTGATGTAGAATTGCTCGTTGTAGTTTTTAATGTCAAATGCATAACCGGCAGTAACGCTGAATGGGCCTATGCCGTTTGCACCACCGGCATAACCAGTCGATACAGAGAACAGGTTGCCATCAATACGCACTTTATCGCCTGCATCAAAACCACCGTCGTGATTGTTGTTGAACCATATTTTGGTAATCACAACATTGGTATCAAAAATGAAACGCAAGAATTCGTTGGTAGTAACGTTGTCATCGCTGCTTGGTGAGCAGTTATTGGTGCCACTGCCAGGATGAGTCACGTTAACGGCAGATGGGTTTACAACATCTTTACAAGAACCCAAACCAGCGGTACCCCAATCCAAGTAAGCAAATTGAGATGAGTCGTTGTCATCGGTTGCGTGGCCGGTAATGGCAACGTTGGCGCCGCCAGTTGATAAATTCAAGCTGCTCCATGCACCTTCACCGTATGCACCTGGAGCTTCTGTGAGGCTGATAAAGTTGATAATACCGGCGTTGGCAGTGTTCACGAGAGCGGTAAGAACAACCGCAGTAAGGCCTTTGATAAAGTGGTTCATGCTAAATATCCTAAAAATGTGGTGTGTATTGAGATCTTGAACGTAATATTCTTGTTCTGTGTCCGTTTAGAGCAAAAACTAGTCCAATGTGAACAAAGTCTCATTAAATCAGTCATTTATAAAAATTTAGGCGACAATAATCGATATTTTGATGACAAAATGTAAGTTTACTCGACACTCTATATCCCTATAAGGATAAGCACTGCGAAATGCTTATGTCGCTTCGGCCCGCGTAAAGACCCACTCTTTGGGCGATGAAAGGGTTTCGTTGTAGCTATACCCCGCCAGATCAAACGCTTTGATCGCTTCGACATCCTTGAGTTGGTTTTTGATGATATAGGCGCTCATCATGCCCCGTGCTTTTTTGGCGAAAAAACTGATGATTTTGTAGGTGCCGTTTTTCTGGTCTTTGAACACAGGGGTAATAATTTCCGCCTGCAGCGTTTTGGTGTTAACAGCGCCGAAATATTCTGTTGATGCCAAATTCACCAATACCCGATTTTTGTACTGATCTAGCTCGCGATTGAGTTGATCGGTAATTTTATCGCCCCAAAACTGATAGAGATTTTTCCCGCGCTCATTAGTAAAGCTCGTGCCCATTTCCAAGCGATAAGGTTGAATCAAATCCAAGGGTTTTAATACGCCATAAAGGCCGGACAAAATGCGTAAATGCTTCTGTGCAAAGGTGAAATCTTTTTTGGAAAAGCTTTCCGCCGCCATTCCGGTATAAACATCCCCTTTAAATGCCAGTACAGCTTGTTTTGCATTGGCGGGTGTGAATGGGGTGTGCCACTCCAAGAACCGCTGTGCATTGAGTTGACCCAATGTCTCGCTGATGGACATTAAACGTGACACCTGTGGGGGTGTCAGGTGGCGCAGCTCGTTAATCAGCAGTGCGGAGTCCTCTAAAAATTGTGGTTGTGTGTGCGTATCAATAACAGGAGGTGTTTCGAAATCGAGTGTCTTCGCGGGTGAAATCAGGTGCAGCATAAACAATTATTCCGGTTTTAAAATATCGAGCCACCAATTGAGTGGTGTGGTGCCATCCGTAGGATCGTACACATTGCCGTACATCCATGCGCTTAGGCCGTCTTGGCCCACATGTTGATTAAAGATATTTTCAATGGCGGTAAAGCCACAGCTCACATGAATGGAGAACACCAACATACGAGGCGTTTCTAAATCCAGCTCACCGCCTAGCTTTTCTATATCGGCGATAAGTGCATCAGCTAACTGGCCAATATCATTTTTGCTGAATACGCGCACACTTAAATTGCCGCTGCGCTGTACAATTTCAAATTCGCGTGTGGTGGATGAGCATTTCAATACATCGCCACTGGCAAGGCCTTTGGCAAAGGCGGGTGACTGCACTAGCTGCAATTCTCCGCTGTCTAATTCCCGCACAGGAAGTTTTTCAACAATGGGTTGGCCATTGGCGCCAATACCGGCAAAGAGTTCAATCACTTGCAGAGCTTTCATTCAGGGTACATCTCATCTTGTTCATTTGATCTGTGGCATTATACGCACCTCTTCATAAAGGAGTCTTACTATGAACACCCTCTTTCGTTTTCTTGCACTTGGTGTCTTTGCGCTCTCTGCAACGGGCTGTGTCGTTAATCCAGTCACGGGGAAAAGCCAAATTTCGTTAATGTCGCCTGAGCAAGAAATTGCAACCGGCGCACAAAATTATCTGCCCAGTCAGCAGTCGCAAGGCGGTCAATATGTCGTAGACCCCGGTCTGACAGCCTATGTGCAGCGTGTGGGCAAAAAACTGGCGGCGGTCAGCGATCGCCCTAATCTGCCTTATGAGTTTGTGGTGTTAAATAACGATGTACCCAATGCGTGGGCGATGCCGGGTGGCAAGCTGGCGATTAATCGTGGTTTGTTGGTATACCTTGAAGATGAAGCGCAACTGGCTGCAGTCTTGGGGCACGAAATTGTGCACGCCGCTGCTCGCCACGGCGCGCAGCAACAAACACAAAATATGATGATGAGCGCTGGGGTGTTGTTAGCGGGTGTTGTGGTTGCGCAGAAAAAATCGGAATACGGTTTATTGGCGGTGGGCGCATTGGGTGTTGGTGCTACTGCATGGCAAGCAAAATACGGCCGCGATCACGAATTGCAATCCGATGAGGTGGGCATGAAGTACATGGCAAAGGCCGGTTACGATGTACAGGCAGCCGTGGAATTACAGGAAATTTTTGTAAAATTATCACAAGGTAAAAACGCAGGATTTATAGAGGGATTATTTGCCAGTCATCCACCCTCACAAGAGCGCGTTGCGAAAAACCGTGCAACCGCAGCCAAGTACCCTGGCGGCGTGCGGAATAAAGAGGAGTTCGAGCGTGCGATGGCGCAAGTGAACAAAGATAAAAACGCCTATGCAAATTATCAAAAAGCACAAAAATTGGCAGGCGAGAAAAAATATATCGATGCCTTAGCTTATGTCGATCAATCGATCGCGCAACAACCCAAAGAAAATTTATTTTGGGAAATGAAAGGCCAATTGTTATTACAACAAGATAAAACGCAAGACGCTGTGGCAGCATTGGATCGCGCCGTACAAGCTAACCCACAGTACTTCAAACCTTATGTTTTTCGTGGGATTGCTTATAACGAACTCGGCAAACGTGATTTAGCGGAAAAAGATTTATTAGTGAGCCAGCGTTATTTACCCACCCAAATTGCAACTTATTATCTGGGTGATATTGCGATGGCTAAAGGTAATCGCGCGCAAGCCGCACAATATTACCAGCAAGCCGCGCAAGGCGGTGGCGAAATAGGCGAAGCTGCAAAAGGTAAATTAGGAAAATTACAAGGACAGTAATAGTAATGCATAAAAACCGCACCTTTCATGGTGCGGTTTTGTTTTTGTAGCAGAGATTATTTTTTATAAACATTGATAAGAATTTTATTACATGATTCCGGAAAAATCCCACATCACCACGACTCCTCGCGTTGTTCATTGGCTTGATACCATCGCAGAAATTACCGGCACTACTACGGCATGGCTGACTGTCATCATGGTGGTTATTGCGTGTCTTGTGGTGGGCTTGCGCCATCTATTTGATATTGGTTCCATCGCCCTACAGGAGTCGGTAACTTACATGCATGCGGCGGTATTTATGTTAGGTACGGCGTTCACCTTAAAGCGGGGTGGTCATGTGCGTGTGGATATTATTTATAGACGCTATCAACCACGCATGCGCGCTTGGGTGGATGCATTGGGCAGTTTATTGTTTACCTTGCCGCTGATGTTATTTATTGGAATTGGCAGTGTGGAATTTGTGTCTGAGAGCTGGCGTATTAATGAGAGCTCGCAAGATTCCGGTGGCATCGGCGGTGTGTATTTATTAAAAACCTTATTGCCCGTCATGGCACTGAGTGTGAGCTTGCAAGCTATTGCGGAAGTGCTGCGTAATTTAGGGGTGTTGATGAATATCACTCCTGCGAAGGAGGGCGCATCATGCTCATCGAATTAATTCCACTGTTTATGTTTGCTGCTATTTGCGTATGTTTGCTGCTCGGTTATCCCGTTGCATTTACCCTCGGCGGTGTTGCCCTAGTCTCGGCGGGTTTGGGTATTGTTGGGGGTATTTTTGATCCCAATTTATTAAAAAGTTTTCCAACACGCCTTTACGGCATTATGAATAATTACACCCTTGTTGCGGTACCGCTGTTTGTGTTTATGGGCGGTGTATTGGAAAAATCGCGTTTGGCGGAAGATCTCTTGGAGAATATGTCCAAGGCGTGTGGTCGTTTACCCGGCGGCTTGGGAATTTCCGTGATTGTGGTGGGTGCTATGCTCGCGGCCAGCACCGGCATTGTTGGTGCTACTGTCGTCACCATGGGCTTAATGTCATTACCCTTAATGATCAAGCGTGGTTACGCACCGAGTTTCGCGTGCGGCACTATTTGCGCGACGGGAACTCTCGGGCAAATTATTCCGCCGTCCATTGTATTAGTGTTATTAGGCGATGTGCTTTCCAGTGCTTATCAACAAGCCCAATTAAAACTAGGCTTGTTTAATCCGAAAACGATTTCCGTGGGTGATTTATTTATCGCTGCCTTGGTGCCGGGAATGGTGCTTGTTGTGTTTTATATACTCTATGTGTTTTTCACCGCCTATTTTCGTCCGCATATCATTCCTCCTGTTTTTAAAGAGGGGTCAGATGAAAAAATTTCAACAACGCGTTTGTTGTTGAGCTTGCTGCCGGTGTTATTGCTAATTAGTTTAGTGCTAGGTTCTATTTTAATCGGCGCCGCCACGCCCACCGAAGCTGCCGGCGTAGGTGCATTAGGAGCCTGCTTATTGGCGGCGAGTAAAAAACAATTATCGTTTGCGCGTATTCGTGAGGTTGCTCAATCGACGACGCAAATTAGCGCCATGATTTTTATGATTCTTATAGGCGCATCGCTCTTCTCGTTGGTGTTTCGCGGCTTCGGCGGCGAAGAATTAGTGCATCACTTTTTCAATCAATTACCTGGTGGCGTGATTACGGCAGTTTTTTTGGTGATGTTCGTGATGTTTTTGCTCGGCTTTATTTTAGATTTTATTGAAATTATTTTTGTTGTTGTGCCCATTGTCGGACCGGTATTGTTGATGATGGGTGTAGATCCGATATGGCTGGGCATTATGATTGCCGTGAATTTACAAACATCCTTTTTAACACCGCCTTTTGGCTTCGCACTTTTTTATCTGCGCGGTGTGGCACCTGCTAGTATTAAAACCAGTGCAATCTATCGCGGTGTCATTCCATTTATCATTCTTCAAATATCATTATTGATTGCCATGTCAATATGGCCGGGTTTGGTTACGTGGTTACCCAATAAATTGTAAGTAGACTATTTCTGCAATCATTATTCGTTGAGGCGCCCATGGAAACCTTTAATATCACACCTACCGGCACATTAACCCTTCAAACAATGACTATGCCTGCGGATACTAATCCATTCGGTGATATTTTTGGTGGTTGGGTAATGGCACAAATGGATATTGCAGGTGCTATTCATGCTAACGAAGTGGCGCATGGGCGAGTCACTACTGTTGCGGTAGGGAGTATGGTATTTATGCGCCCTGTGCCTGTGGGTGCGGTGATCAGTTGTTACACCAGCACCTTGCGTATTGGCAACACATCGATTCGCGTTAAAGTGGAAGTCTGGATAAAAGATTTTTTAACGCAGCAAATCAGTCAAGTGACACAGGGCGAATATGTTTATGTGGCCATTGATGAGGCCGGACATAAACGCCCTGTTCTTTTACGAACCAAGGAATAGCTACGGACCAAGGAATAGCGAGGAAATAGATTGTCCCTTGAATGGATTTTCATCTTTATAAATTACCGCTAAAAATTGAATCATCATTCACGAAAAATTCGATCATTCACTAATCATTTCAGTGTGATTTATTTCCCAATTATTGGCTAAGCTACTGAAAACATAAGGTAAAATAATTTTACGTTTGTCGCCTGAAAACACCTATTCCACAGGCTGTTTCCATTGCACTGTGCTAATCGCAAATCCCGAGCTGTTTTTTATGGCTATTGCTGCTATCTTCTGTTCACTCGATTGTCGTTAGTAGGCTCGATTCGTCAATGACGATTAATTTTTGCATGTTTACCGCGAGGAAATGATGCTCAAAGATTCTCGGTTGGGTTATGGCTTGGTCAGCATTCTGCTGCACTGGATAAGTGCCCTGCTCATTATTTTTTTATTGGCACTGGGCGTGTATATGACAGGGCTCACCTATTACGATGAGTGGTACCACAAAGGTCCCACATTGCATATTAGTGTGGGTTTGCTGTTATTTTTTATGTTTTTATTTCGTTTTTTTTGGCGTCTATATAATCCCACGCCGGTTGCTTTATCTGACAATCGCAATGCAAACAGGGTGGCAACGCTGATTAAAGTGTTGCTCTACTTGCTGACATTTACGGTACTCATCAGTGGTTATCTCATCACAACAGCGGAAGGCCAAGCGGCGATCATGTTTGATTGGTTACCTATTCCTGCGAGTGTTGAGTTGAGTGCGCAAGGCGTGGATCTTGCCGGTGAAATTCATGAAATTTTAGCTTGGGGAATTGTGGTGATTGCGGCACTCCACGGTGGTGCTGCCATCATGCATCACTTTTTTTTGCGCGATCGCACTTTAGTGCGTATGTTGAAACCTATAAAGAAAATTGCTGACTAACATCCGTAGTAATTACGTTTTTTTGTATCCATTATCCAAAGGAGTCAAACATGTTAAAAAAATCCCTTCTCGCGGTTGCAGTTGCAGGTCTTGTCAGTGTGTCGGCATTTGCAGATACCTATGTGATTGATGACAGCAGCAAAGGCGCTCATGCGGCGATTAACTTTTCTGTTAAGCATTTAGGTTTTAGTTGGTTAACGGGGCGCTTTGATAATTTTAGCGGAGAATTTACTTATGATCCTGCTAAGCCAGAAGCCAGCACGGTGAATGTAACAATTGATACAACCAGCGTTAACTCCAACCATGCTGAACGCGATAAGCATCTGCGCAGCGAAGATTTTCTCAATGTCGCAAAATTCCCTAAAGCAACTTTTGTCAGTAAGAAAATTGTCGTTGAAGAGGGTAAAAAAGACGAGTTTGATATTGTGGGTGATCTGACCCTGAATGGCGTTACCAAAAGCATTACTATCGAAGTGGAAAAAATCGGCGAAGGTAAAGATCCTTGGAACGGCTACCGCGCTGGTTTTGAAGGTGAAACCGAAATCACTATGAAAGATTTCAATATTAAAATGGATCTCGGCCCTGCATCACAAACAGTGAAGCTCGAATTGCATGTTGAAGGTATTAAAAAGTAACAGCTCGTAAGAGTATAAAAAACCGGTACTAGCCATGCTACTACCGGTTTTTTTATGAAAGGATATTAACCGGTAATACGTGCAGACCAACGCTCTAACAAAATCGCCTGAGCATCTACGGCTTCTTCTCCTTCTTGCGGGGCGCTAAGTTGGTAAATGCCATCACTCGCAAGTATCCACGCATGGGTATTGTCGGATAAATACAAATGCATATCTTCCAATATTCGATCGCGAATTTTTTTATGTTTAATCGGAAAGCAGGTTTCTACACGATGAAACATATTGCGACTCATCCAATCCGCACTTGAACAATACAGCTCTGGATTGCCGCCATTTTCAAAATAAAATACGCGGTGATGTTCCAGAAAGCGACCAATCACAGAGCGCACACGAATATTCTCGGATAAGCCGACAACACCGGGGCGCAGTTGACATACGCCGCGCACAATTAAATCAATTTGTACGCCCGCTTTGGAGGCTGCATAGAGTTCATTGACTAATTCTTCGTCATAAAGCGCATTCATTTTGGCAATGATGCGCGCCGTTTTTCCTTGTTCAGCATTTTCTTTTTCCGTGCGGATGCGACGCACCATGCCTTTGTGTAGTGTGAAGGGTGCGTATAAAAGCGCATCCATTTTCGAGGCCTTGCCCATGCTGCTCAGTTGTAAAAAAATACGATAAACATCTTCACCGATTTCTTTGTCGCAGGTTAACAAACCATAATCGGTGTAAATTTTACTGGTTTTAAGATGGTAATTACCGGTGCCCAAATGCACGTAATAACGTAATTTATTGGTTTCGCGCCGCGCCACCAAAATCATTTTGGAGTGAGTTTTAAAACCGACCACACCGTAGATAACATGAATACCAAAACGCTGTAAGCGTTCGGCCAATGCTACGTTTTGTTCTTCGTCAAAGCGCGCGCGCAATTCGACAATGGCAGTAACTTCTTTGCCCGCTTTAGCGGCAGCGACCAAGGCATCAACAATCGGTGAGTTGGAACCGGTGCGATACAGCGTTTGTTTGATGGCCAGTACATGGGGATCTGCTGCCGCTTCACGCAAAAAATCTACCACGCTTTGAAATGAATCAAAGGGGTGATGCAACAAAATATCCTGCTTTTGCAAGACTTCAAAATAAGAGTTGGTGCGCTTTGGCAATTTTGGCATGGCTTGCACAAAGGGTTTGAAATAATAAGCGCTATCTTTAATCAGCTCAAATAAGTCACTGTAGCGATTTAGATTGACGGGGCCGTTGATGCGATATAAATCCCGCTCTTTAATTTCACAGCGTTCCAATAAAAAATGTTCCAGTTCCGCGGGGCAAGTATCCGTTATTTCCAAGCGCACTTCATCGCCGTATTGACGATAAGCCAGTTCACCTTGCACGGCGCGCAATAAGTCATCGGTTTCTTCTTCATCCAAAAAAATATCGGAGTTGCGCGTTAAGCGAAATTGATAGCTTTCAATCACACTCATGCCGACAAAAATTTCCGCCATAAAGTGATGAATAATCGACGAGATAAATACAAATGCGCGCCCCCCCCCTGCGACCTCACTAGGCAGTTCAATCATGTGAGTCAGTGAGCGCGGTACTTGCACAATGGCGCGGCCGGAGCTGCGCCCAAACGCATCTTTGCCATCCAACTTAACGATAAAATTTAAACTTTTATTCAGAATGCGTGGAAATGGGTGTGCGGGATCAAGGCCGATAGGGCTGAGTACGGGTAGCACGTCTGACAAAAAATAATTTTTTAAATAGGTTGCTTGAGCAGGGCTCCATTGGTCGCGGCGCAAAATATGAATATCTTGTTTCACCAGTAAAGGCAGTAGCTCATCGTTAAGAATGCGATATTGTTCCGCCACTAAGCTGTGCGCGCGAATGGAGATTTCTTGCAAGGTTTGCGTTTGTGTCAGGCCATCGGGGCCTAGCGTTGGCAGCGCATTACGTTCCAGCATTTCCACCAAGCCGCCTACGCGCACCTCAAAAAATTCATCAAGATTTGTTGAAAAAATGCACAAAAACCGCAACCGCTCCAACAGCGGCAGAGTGCGATTGTAGGCTTGATAAAGCACACGCTTATTGAACTCGAGCAAACTCAGTTCGCGATTGAAATAGGCGTTAGACACCGAAAAACCTCTTTGCATCTTTTTTAGTCTCTGCAGATTATGGCAATCATGTGACAGAAATAAGACAGATATCTCGGCTCTAACACTAGCAAAGCTTTGAGGCGGGCGTGAGGGAAATTGTCATGGGGGCTGGGTTATCAAAAACACCAAGCCTTGTGCGAGATGTGATGGTGGAATACGGGTGCTTCTTAATTGATCTAACCCGCACAAGGCGGGTTAGATAAGCGGTGTCTTAATTACACTTGTAGACATCAAAGCTTTGGCGGCCATCTTTGACCAGACTAACAGGCACAATGGTATCACCGTCAAAAGAGGCTGCTTCGTTGCGTGCGAGATTGGTCAACTCGGTTGCTACTTTATTGGGGTCGCGCTTCATTGAGCCTACAAAGTTGTCTTTTACTTTTACATTGACGGTACGGATTTTTTCGCAGCTGCGAACGTTGGCGGCATTGGCAACGGCAATGCTAGCACCTTGTTCATTCACTTTTACCCAAGTACACGCACTGGTTAAACCGACAACAGCAATTAATAGCAGGGATAATTTTTTCATAGGGTCATTCCTCGTAAGCGGTTAGAAAGAGAGGTGTAATCAAAACTTGCCGCTACACTAATCGCATGCAGCTTGAGTTGCAAGATACAGTCAGAACTTCTGTTGTGGCGCTGTAGCTCTGAAGTGGCGCCGAAATTATCAGGATGCGATTTAATTTTGGCAAGCCGCAACGGTAGTAGTATCTTAAACGAGTTTTTCACACACGGCTTGTCATGGGCGTCACTACACATCACCGCAAAACCATTATCGCGTAGCAATGGGATAACCCTTAATAGGAGTTAGGAATATGGGTCTGTTTAATCTCTCGCACTTTTTCACCCCTCGAGTAAAACGCTGGCTGTTTGGGTTGATTATTCTGGTCATCTTTGCAATGGCCATTGCGTTAGCCATAGGTAAGGCTTATCAAACCTGGGACGATGACGCCGATCGTGGCGCTATTCCGATTAGCAATGGCGCTTTTGGTGAGAGTTATTCGACCCCTGTTTATCTTGATCAAGGTTGGGACAACTCAGGAAGCCTCTGGTTCTACAATACGACTCAGGGCTCTGCATTGATTCCCTATGATTTTTTCAAAGTATTGGAGCAAGCGGAGTCAACCGAGTTGTTTCGCAGTGATGCCAATATCGACAAATACCGCTATTTACCGCAAAAAGCGACTTTCTTTAATCCAGATGCTATGCCCGTTGGTTTTGTAAAAGAGTCATACCAAGGCAAGGATTATCTCGGCTACACCTGTGCCGCCTGCCACACGGGGCAAGTGAATTATCAGGGTAAGGCGATTCGGATTGACGGCGGCCCGGCGATGGCTGACATGGTGGGCTTTCTCACTAGCCTTGAAAAAACCATGAGAACCACGCTGACTGTTGCGGAGAAAAAAGATCGTTTTGTTGCCAATGTGTTGAAAGAAGATAACTCCTACAGCAGTGCCGAAGAGGTTATCAATGATTTGCAAAAGTGGACAAACAGTATTGAGCTCTACAACAACATTAATCATTCTCGCGTGGAATACGGTTATGCGCGTTTGGATGCGTTTGGCCGCATTTACAACCGCGTGTTGGAACATGTGATTAATCGCAATCAAGTAAGTGAAGTGTTGTTGTCCATTACGGATGCTCAGGGCAATAATTTGCTAACGCCCGAGCAAGTGAAAAAAGTGCTTGAGGGCATTAATCCCACCATTATTGGTGATACGCAGTTTGCGTTGATACTGGATCGTTTGGTGTCGTCTGAAGCGGGCTATCCTGGCCTATCGGGAAAATCCCTACAGCGCATTAAAAGAGAGATCTTCAATGAGCCCAATGCCCCCGTGAGCTATCCCTTTTTATGGGATATCACGCATTCTGATTACGTTCAGTGGAATGGTTTGGCCGCGAATGCGGGTGTGGGGCCGCTAGGTCGTAACACGGGTGAGGTGATTGGCGTGTTCGGTATATTGGATTGGACAGCCCAAGAGTCTGGTTTTAGTTTGTCGGCGCATCTCACTGGCCAAGAAAAGAAAAGCCACAAGATCGACTTTAAATCTTCTATCGATTTGGTAAACCTATCGCGTTTGGAATCCCACCTAAAAGCCTTGAAATCACCCGTGTGGCCGCAGGAAATTTTGGGCAAGATTGATATGGAAAAAGCCAAGCGCGGTCGGTTGTTGTATGCGGAATATTGTGAATCTTGCCATGAGGTGATTGATCGCAATGACTGGGATCGCATTGTGGTGGCCAATATGTCCAATATCGATGTGGTAAAAACCGATCCAGCGATGGCTGAAAATAGCGTGAATTACTCGGGCTATTCGGGCAATTTTAAAAACACTTACCAATCAGAGAGCGTAGGTTCGCTGGTGATTAAGGATCGTGCGCCTGTGGTGCAAGTACTCACGGCAGCAACGATGGGGTCGGTTGCTACACCGGATGCCGACAAATGGATTTTGCGTCGCGGTTTGGATTGGTTATACATGCTGGGGTTATCCTTTTTTGATAATGAAATCAAAGCCAGTGTAAAATCCGGCAACTACAAGGCAGATACCACGGCAAATCCTTATCAATCGCTCTTGTCTTACAAGGCGCGGTCTTTGAACGGTATCTGGGCGACGGCGCCTTATTTACACAATGGTTCGGTTCCCTCGCTGTATGATCTATTGCTTCCTGTAAAAGGTCAGGATGATAAGGATGAAAATGGCCCCTATCGTCCCGTCGAGTTCAAGGTGGGTAGCCGTGAGCTGGATCCGGTGAAAGTGGGTTTCAGAACGGAGGGTTATGATGGCTTTACGTTCAAGGCCCAACGTCGTGGCGATCTGAACAGTGGTCATGAATACGGCACTGTGAATGCGCCCGAGGAAAAAGGTAAAAAACCGAAACCCTTAACCGACGAAGAACGCTGGGATTTGGTCGAGTATATGAAGACACTCTGATTGCACATGATGTCAGTCTCGGGCAGCAGTGACGAGTAAACCCTATTAAGGAGCGATAACGCCACTTTCAAACCCTGTTGTGATGATGAATAGCACATTGCACTGGCGGTTCTTGAAAGTGGCGTTATGCTTTTCTGGATGGCAACAAAACCATCCGCTAACAACGACAACAACAATCAGCAAAGTATTCAGAGCGAGTAACGCGCAAGTTATGCCCAATCCGATTCAACCTTCACGGCGTCAAACCCGTATCGCACGCTGTGTGGGCATTTCCTTCGCTTTATGGGGTATGGTCGCGATTGCCAGCGGTGCCATGGCCAATGAAAAACGTGTGACCGTCCCCATCGCCTTGCCTTTCCAGCATGCGAGCAGCGCTGCTGCGTCCAGCGCGGCTACCCAAACGGTAACGGCGCCGACGCATAATCTCAGTGCTAATCCCTTTAGTCCGTCAGGCAGTTCGGTCGCTTCTCAATCTACGGCGGCGGCCACTAGTGCAGCAGTGGAACGGCCAGTGGTTTCGTCCAAACCCGTGGTAAAACAAGTACCGACTAGCCAGCCTGATGCAAAAGCACCATCCGCTACTAAAGAAAAACCACCATCACCAACGACGGCCAAAGCAGTCAGTTCAAAAGCAGCAAATTCAAAAGCGGCTGCATCAAAAGCGGCCGCTACCCCATCGACCGCCAAAGCAGCCGATCCGCAGCCCGCGCTAGCCTTGAATGAATATCCGGTCACTGTCGCATCGCCACCCAGCGACATTACTACCGCACCGATTTCAGCACCCCGTTATCCCCAAGGTAATCGCGAAGCGTTTGTAACGGAATTTGAAGATTATGTTGCGCAAAAAATTGCACCTTTTGTGCCGGGCGTTGCCGTGGTGATTGTGTCTGGCGGGCAAATTAAATCCCTCCAAACCTATGGTGTAAAAAAAGCCGGTGGCCGCGACAAGGTGACACCCGACACGGTATTCCGTTTGGCATCCGTATCAAAAACCATTGCCTCTACCGCATCAGCGATTATGGTGAAAGACGGTCAACTCGAATGGGATACCAAAGTAACCAGCCAGTTACCCGGCGTAAAATTTAAAAATGCAAAATACGGCAATCAAATTACCTTGCGTCATCTGCTCTCCCAATCGGCGGGTTTACCCACGCATACCTATAGCCATTTTATTGATGCGAACATGGCCTATGCGGAAACGGTGCGGCGCTTACAGTATGTTAATTTTGTGTGTCCGCCCGGTAAGTGTTATGCCTATCAGAATGTGGTCTACAGTCTCGCGGGTGAAATGATTAAAAAGAAAGCGGGCATGAGTTATGAAAATTATGTCGAGCAAAAATTATTTGAACCTTTAGGGATGCGCAGTGCGTCATTTGGTTTGGCCAATTACAATGCATCACCCAATCGAGCAACACCGCATACGGCCTCGGGTAAGCGCTGGTTAGCCGCAAACGTAACGGACAATTGGTATCACGTTCCCCCTGCAGCAGGCGCCAATGCCAGCATCGCGGATATGTCCCGTTTTTTATTGGCGCAGTTGGGTAATCGTCAGGATGTATTGCCTACGGCCACGCTCAATCAATTGCAAGCGCGCGTCACTAAAAATACACCCGCGCAAAATCATTATGGAACGCGCAAAGGTGTTGGCAATACGGCCTATGGTTTAGGTTGGCGAGTGTTTGATTATGGTCGCCACAAAAATTTTGTTCATCACGGCGGCTGGGTAAAAGGTTTTCGTTCAGAAGTGGTTTTTAATCGCGATTTACAAATAGGTATGGTGTTTCTCACCAACTCAGAAACTCGTCTCGCCCGTGATGTTATTTTTAAATTTATGGATATGCACGAGCGTGCGTATCAGGCTGCACAAGAAGCTGCTAAAAAGAAATAAATTCAATTTTCTGGTTTTACGTCACGGCACCCAAGGATCACATCATCATGCGCATCATTCCTGCTTCATTGCATCCGCGCCGTATTCTCGACGCGCTGGATGAGATCGATCGTCAATCGCCGTCCTACAGCATGACGCGTCCACAAGCACTGCGTCGGGTGCTCATTACCTTGGCATGTGTTTCGGTGTGTTTATTACTGCTGCACTACTCAAAATTCTCCAGTAATTTACACGATCTGCTGAGGCTCATCGCCGAGCTACAACAATTACCCGCGGATACGTACCTCACCGCACTGCGTAATAGTGGATGGTCTGATTTGGTGGGATATGCCTGGTGGACGGGCTGTCATTTACTGGCATTTATTATCATTCCTTTTTTAGTGATTCGTGTTTTTTTTAAAACGCCTATTCGCACTTACGGCTGGCAATTTAATGAAGTCGCTGAACACTGGCGCGGTTATTTATTATTGCTCAGCCCCATTTTGGTATTCGTTGTACTCGTCAGCTTTGGCGAAGATTTTGTCGATCACTATCCTTTTTATCGTTTAGCGGGCCGCAGTTGGGTGGATTTATTACTGTGGGAATGCCTCTACCTCAGTCAATTTATTTTTCTCGAATTCTTTTTTCGCGGATTTATGCTAAATGCCTTACGCCCCGCACTGGGTGCCAATGCTATTTGGGTCATGTGTGTCCCTTACATGATGATTCACTTACCTAAACTGTGGCTCGAAGCCACAGGTGCAATTTTATTCGGATTATTTCTCGGCATACTCGCACTGCAATCGCGTTCTATTTGGGGTGGCGTCTTAGTTCATGCGGGCGTTGCGGTCAGCATGGATATAGCAGCGCTGTTGCGTAAGCAGGGGTTGCCTCAGCAATGGTGGCCGTTTTAAGTAAGCATTAGGTGAGCATTAAGTGAATACACTATCAGTCCGATCAATGCACATATACCTAATACACTGATCACACCCATCTTAAATTTAAAAAGCATAATGCCTGCCGCTATAGCGATCACGGCAGAGACAGCATCAAAGTCACCTTCAAATCCTGTTGGCCATAACAAGTGATACGCAAAAAATAAAGCTAGGTTAAGAATAACGCCCACAACGGCAGCAGTAATAGCAGTAAGCGGAGCAGTAAAACTCAACTTGTTGTGGGTTGTTTCAATAAAGGGAGCGCCAGCAAAAATAAAAATAAACGAGGGTAAAAAAGTAAACCAGGTGACGATAACCGCGCCTGTAGCGCCCGCTGCAAAACTCGCATCACTCCCCCAAAAGCTATCGACATAAGCACCCACAAATCCAACAAATGCCACTACCATAATCAGCGGCCCCGGTGTGGTTTCTCCAAGTGCCAAACCATCCATCATTTGTGTGGGTGTCAACCAACCGTAGTGGCTAACTGCACCTTGATACACATAAGGCAAAACGGCATAAGCACCACCAAATGTTAAGAGCGCGGCTTTGGTAAAAAACCACGCCATTTGTGTGAGGGTGTGTTCCCAACCGAGGCTGAGCCAAAGCGCACCCATGGGCAACATCCACAGGGTTATACCGGCAGCAATCACATAGCTTAAGCGCGACCAGCGAAAGAGTGCGTGAACAGGTGTGGGCGTGTGATCATCAATAACAGCGGCACCATAGGATTTTTGTTCACTGGCATGTGTTGCACTATGACTAAAAAATTGTGGAGCAAAGCGACCACCCACATAACCAATGATCGCCGCTGCAATGACGATAATCGGAAAGGGAACATGCAATGCAAATATCGCGACAAAAGCAGCTGCTGCAATTCCCCACAGCCAATGATTTTTTAGCGCGCGCGAACCAATTCGATGTGCGGCTTGTACCACAATCGCCGTAACGGCAGGTTTAATTCCGTAAAACAAACCTGCTACCAAAGTCACATCGCCATAAGCAATATAAATCCACGACAGTGCGATCAAAATAAACAGCGATGGCAATACAAACAAAACACCCGCCGCTATACCGCCCCAGGTGCGATGCATCAACCAACCAATATAAGTCGCCAACTGTTGTGCTTCTGGCCCTGGCAACACCATGCAGTAATTCAGCGCGTGCAAAAACCGTTGCTCACTAATCCAGCGCCGCCGCTCCACCAACTCTTGATGCATGATTGCAATTTGCCCCGCAGGGCCACCAAAACTAATAAAGCCTAATTTGAGCCAAAAACGAAAGGCGGCCCAAAATGCAATGCTAGTGGGTAATGGATTATCAATAGACGGCTTTTCAATCGCTGAATTTTTCAATATGAACGATTCACTCTACATTGATTAAATAAGAAGGTAGCAACCAGGATATAAAGGCCATTTTGTATCAAGGTGTGCATCAATAAACTAACACATGCTTATATTCTACCGATTTTCATCATCAAAATGGACAGCCACTAAGCCCGACCAGTAGCGCCTTGGTTACAGGGTGAATCAATTCAATCTGTGTGGCGTGCAACATCAGGCGCGGTGCCATTAAAAAAGTCGCCGCATTTCCATATAAATCGCAGCCTAAAATCGGATGACCTAATTCGCGACTGTGAATGCGTAGTTGATGGGTTCTGCCCGTAATGGGCGAAAACAAAACGCGAGTCGAATTTTCATGTGGGTAGCGTGTAATCACGTTGTAATGGGTCAGCGCTGGTTTTCCGGTGCTGTAACAAATTTTTTGCAGCGGAAAATGGGGCGGGTCTTTGGCGATGGGGCACTCAATTGTTCCCGAATCACAGTGAAGATCACCATGCAATATGGCCGTGTAGGTTTTGCGAATTATGCCATCTTGAAACTGTTTGCTAATCGCGGCATTCAGACTTTTATTCAGCGCCACAATCATGATCCCCGATGTTCCAAAATCCAAACGGTGCACCAAGGTCGCCGTCGGAAAATCCTGTACTAAACGAAAATGCACGGAATCTTTGTTTAGCGGATTTTTACCCGATAGACTCAGCAACCCGCTAGGTTTATTAATCAGTAGCAAATGCTCGTCTTGAAATAAGATGTTTATTTCATCGTGGCAAGGTGGGGCTATAAACGCGTCAATGTTGATTTATCGCCAAGCGAGTTGAAAAAGAGAAGTTGTCAATCGGTCAAAGCTCTTTGTTATTCTGAATCGTCTGTATGATATCGGATGTAGATATATCATCTGTACGAGGGAAATAAACAACTTCGCAGAGGTTGCTAAAATGATCAAATTTTCCTTTCCAGTCATCGCCCATTACTAAAACATCCGCTTTGTATTGCTTAATATAGTCGCCTTTGAGCTCAAGAGACTCTTCAACAAAGACGTGGTTAACACAATGTAAGCTGTTAATAATTCTGATACGATGTTCTTGGCGATAGACAGGGTACCGCCCTTTTTTCGCGAAGTTTAGCTCATCGGATGAGACGCCTACAATTAGCATATCTCCCAGCTCACGAGCACGCTCCAGAATATTTACATGGCCTATGTGAAAGACATCAAAAGTGCCAAAGGTGAGTACAATTTTTTTGGGGGGAGTCATTTTGAATTGGAAGGTCAAATTAGTGGAAGGCAAGTTATTTTGCAAAATTGATCTTAGAGAGAGACAGGTTAGATGTCAATATCAAAAAAGGCGTTAGAATTTTTTGTAAAACCTTTGCTATCAATTTTGTCTTATATGGTGCCAAAAAAGAATGGCAGTATTGTTTTTGCGCAAGATAGAGGGCGATATACCGATAATCCGAAAGCACTTTTTGAATGGGTGGCTGAGAATAAACAGAATGAAATCCAATGGATTTATTCAGGTCATACTGTTCCCGCAGAAGCCAAAAATTTAAGTGATAAATTCATTTTTCAATCATCATTCGCGGCTGCACTTGCGGTGTTAAGAGCAAAAGTTGTTGTGGTGTCTCATGGTGTGAATGATTTGGGTTGGTTAAAGCATGCAGCTCGACGCGCTAAGATGGTTTATGTTTGGCACGGCATCAGCATTAAAAATATTGGTTTAACAGATAATAAACTGTCGCAAAAAGAGAAGCAGCGTTTTGTGCGCCGCGAATCGTGTCGAGTGGATGCCTTTATCGCCAGTTCAGATGTTGATAGATACCATATAGCCTCTTACATGGGGGTTGATGTCAATAAAGTGTTTGTCACGGGATTGCCGAGAAATGATGTTCTGATTAAAGCTCGCTTGAATAAAGTCAAAACTTCTGTATGTAAAGTATTGTATGCCCCCACGTTTCGAGATAAACCTCAAGATTTTCAGGGTTCATTATTTTTTCCATTTGATAATATCGATTTTGATGAGGTGACTCGCACCTTAGCTCAGAATAATATTCAAATATATTTTCGTGCGCATCCGAATGATCAACAGAGTCAAGCTGGGGCAGATAAGCTGGTCAGCATGGCTCCGGATATTTATTTTGATGCAAGCCCGAAATCGATCCCTGATGTTAATTCTATAATTACCGATTTTGATGTGGTGATTACCGATTATTCATCAATTTATATCGATACGTTGATGTTTGATCAACGTTGTGTATTTATACCGTTTGATAAAGACGCTTATTTAAAACACCGAGGTCTGGCGTTTGATTACGATGTAGTCACGCCGGGGCCTAAAGTCACATCCATACAAGAATTGCTAACAGTGATTGTAAATTTTTCTCAAGGCAATGATGAATGGCAAGGTGACCGTGCAATGGTCCGCAACCTTTTTCATCGTTTTCCCGATGGGCAAGCCTGTGCCCGCGTCTATGATGTTATCTCTAGATTGCTTTAGCTCGGTTTGCCAATTGCAGCGGTAACATCTCTATTCAATGCAGTAATCATGATATCCGACGTGCCGAGATCCAAATGGGGCACCAAGGCCACGTTGGAAAATCCTGCAGAACGTGGCAAGGCACTAAATCTTTATGTACCCTACTTTTCACGACTGGCTCAACAATCCACCAGTTTTTTACAGGTGGCGGGCACTTGGCGGGTATCTGGCGTCACCTACACAACAACTCTCAGGTTAAGTTGCATCATTCCAACTCACTTGAGGCAACGAAACATGGACATGAAAGCAAAATCATCACTCATCAGAAAATACCGTACCGAACGCTTATGGTCACAAGAGCAACTCGCCGAAATGACCGGCCTTGGATTGCGCACCATTCAGCGATTGGAATCCAGAGGTAGCGGCTCACAAGAATCCATAAAAGCCCTAGCGGCAGTGTTTGAGGTGGATGCCGATACCTTGTTTTGGCGCGATGGTGCTTACCAAGCCTATAAGCACAAACAATGGGGATTCGTGACCTTTGCGGCAATGCCTCTAATTGCTGTCTTGGTAATGATCATGAATGATCTCGTCGTTGCCATACCTGCCCCCGCTCTTGGCGTGCTATTTGGCTCGCTCACACTGGTCGCTGTTGCCTTCAGCTCAATGACCATCGAAGTCAATGAAAGCGAAATCAGTTGGTACTTTGGCCCCGGCCTATTTAAAAAGAGCTTGCTGTTGGAAGAAGTTGGTCAATGCAAAAAAGTAAAAAATCCGCTGTGGATGGGCTTTGGTATTCACGCTTACGGCACAGGATGGATCTACAACGTCTCCGGCTTGCTCGGTGTTGAAATCGAGTTGAAAGGTGGGTCGTTTATTCGGCTTGGCACCGATGAGCCGAATTATCTGATCCAGGCAATAGAGGATGCGCGGGATAATGTGCAGTAAGTCTTTGGATTTATTGGCGAGGTGCATAAATACAATGAAAAATATAATTGGCTGCTTGTCGTCACGCCAATACAAATGGCTGCCTGCAACACTAATGCATGCTGATTATTTACATAGAAAGAAAATGGCGTTGTAACTAGTACGAGCCGAAAACACTAAAACGTGCAGATGCGGTGACTGGAAAATTACTGGGTTCAAAAAAAGTAAAAGTTATAGATGAAGATATTTGCAGGATTTAATTTAATTTTTCGTTAAGTAGAATCAACTCCAATTGTAGGTGAATTTGATTCTACTTTTATTGAATATGCCGTGGCTAATGCCTCACTCGCAGGGTGCCATGCGCAGGTTTCCCTCTGGTGATACAAGTATACTTCCACCACCTTCCGTATTTATTAGTAGCTCACCAGTTTCTACAAGCCATGAAGAAGACGGTGCGCCAGGAAGGCTAATCCATGGCTCTACTTTCCAATCTTGACCCTGCCTGTGAACTTGAAAGATATGGCCGTTATTAGTTGTTAAATGAGCGAGGCCCGTCACTGCAATATACTTATCGCCAAACTTATAGATATCTTCAATGTTGTCATCTAGAAGTTTAACCATTTTACCTTTATTGGGAAGGTAAACCAATTCCCCTCCCCATTCTCCGCGATCGCTTCCGGCAAGCCATCCATCTTCGATTTTCAGTGCGACATCAGGGATTTGTTTTATTGCTTCTCTATGTTCAACCATATTGTATTGATTGAATTCGATTATACCGTTCGGATCTTTTTTAATTTGTTGTTCTTCATCATCTGCGCCGTAACTTAGTATAAAAGAATCGTAAGTAAGCTTTTCTTTTTCCTTTGATTTTGATGAGCGATTTAGCTTTATGTTTTCATTCTCTGGAATCATGCCTAGTGAAACAGTTTTGCAGGATTCAATATCGAAATATGCGTAAGCAAAAAAACCAGATAGAAAATTAGTTTCATCTGATTCAATGGTTTCAAGGCTACCATTTTTTATCCTATCAGCTGCTTTTTTTGCAGATTTCTTTACTGCTGGATACCAATGGGATTGGCTAACTCGCAAAAGTTCATCTGCTGTTTCAGGTTGGGCAATCATGCCAAGTGATTCTGTGGCTGCCCAGCTCAGACGAATATCATGTTTTTCATTCATAAGAGGAATCAGTGCAGGTACGGCTTCTTTATACTGGATATACCCAAGTGCCCTAACTGCGCCTAGTCGCATCTCTCTGTCTGGGTTCGAAAGTAGTTCAACAAGAGCTGGTCCGGCATCTCTAGCGGCTGGCCCTATGTCGGCGATATCCCTGAGCATGAAAAAATCTGGCGATGACTTGAGGTAAGAGAAAAATACCTGGCCGCTATATTTTGATTTAATGCCTATGTAGGCGCTATTGATTGCAAGCCCTAATTCGGGATATTTTTCTGCTATTTTATGGAGATCATCTTCGATAAATTTTCCGGCATCTCCCATTTTGAATAAAAGGCTAACTAAATTTCTTTTGTTTTGTGTAGATATACTACTTGAATTGAGTTTATCTATGATTTTATCTGCTATAGATTTTTTAACGGATTCATCCATTTGACCTACGATATGAATTAATAATCCAAGATTATTTTTTTCACATGATTTATTGCATTCGGTTTGTGTAAAAATAAATGGTATTGCTCTCTCACCTTGCTTAGTGACTGCAAAGGCTTCCTGATTAGATGGTGAAGTTGAAGATTTTAAATAGGCGGTTACTGCGTATTCTGCAGCTTCAGGAGTCGGAATTGCGCCTAAAGCCCGAGGTAGCCATGAGACATCCTTTTCTATTCCAGATTTGATTGCAGGAAAGTATTTTTTGTCAATAAAGCTGAATTCGGCTATTGCATAGCCGACCACATTTAGGGTGGTTGGATTTTTTGATTCCAACAGCTTAATTAGTTCACTTAGCGCGTCATCACCAAAAGTTTGAAATTTTTTTGCTAATAATGCTGCTTCATTTGAAATTCCATATTTATCATATGTCACGTTGTTAATTTGAATGAGGCAGTCTTGTAGTGTGCTGCAATTTAGATCTACCTTTTTATTATTAATTTTTTGCTCTACACAAGATGTAATAAATAAAATTATAAAAAATATTGGATAGTAGGAATATTTCATATGAGTATATTTTTTTGTTAAGTTTAAATATCATTTAATGAAATCATATGCACAGCCTAAAAAGCTGATTAAGTTTATCGATATCCCGTTCAGTATCAGAATCGATCAGCGTGTGTTCTTCGTAGTGTGCCAGCATCCTTTCAATAAACTGATTTAATAGAGGGATGGCTGGCGCTAACTCTTTTTCCAAGCTTTGTTTTTTTCGCTCCAATAGCACAGAAATTTCTGCGTTAACATCGGAGAAGTCAGTTAATAGTTCACGTAGTTTGTGAAACTCAATCGGGGCTGGTGTGTGGAATTTCTCAAGCCACATAATTGATAGTAAAGGCCGCAGTACATAAAAGTATTTTTTAAGCGGAACGATATCTTCTTTCAGATAACCACGGTAATTTGTTTTAGCCATGCTGCGGTAGTGATAAATCCCTTTGTCGGGGGAATATATTTCTGGTAATAAGGCTCGTGCCGCCGGGGCAAATACACCATCGTCAACATACACAATTGGCGATTGTAACCATTCGACAATACCGGGGTTTGATCGCCATAAGAGTTTTAATGCTTTACGAATGTCCCAGCCATTAATATCTATTTCATCCACAATTGGATATTCAATCACATCGCGTTTATCCTCCACATCAATTGTTAAATACCAATCACGTGAGTGGGCATAAATAAATCGCACATCATAATCACTATTCGGCGATGCAAATCCCCATGCACGGCTGCCGGACTCCACTGCATACATAACCTTAACATTATGTTCTTGCTCTGCTGCATGGATGCGTTTCAGTATTTCGGTGTGTATATGAGGTGGGATCATAAAAGTTTATAGTTAATTTACGTTGATTTATTGTATTTCGGGTGTCGGCCAAGAGCGGAAGCTGGCGATAACCCAAAAGTCATCACCAAAGTGTGGGTTTTGGTGTGACGCTAAGGGATTTTTTACAACAGTGGTTTGTTATGTTTTTTCTTTTCAAAGCTCTGGAATTTCAACTTGAGTAAGTCCGTACTCACCATAAGTATACGATGGAATAACTCCACTTACTCTTTGTATAAAAGATGCAGCCGCTTCAAAATTCTCATACGCATATGGAACTCCCTGCAATTTAAATATTTTGGTTTTGCTGTTAGACACTGATACCGACGAACCAGGGCCATACGAATCAAAAAAAACTGCCTTGATTATCGTGTTTTTAGGATTCTCAATTTTCCACCTAATAGCATCATAGCTCCCAAGAAAAATTATAACAGGAGATTTACTTTTTTTAATTTTAACAACTACTTCGTTGTAGATGTTCTTTGATTCGTAAGCACCAATATACAGTGTTTTAGTGGCGCCACTCAAAAGCGGTGTGATTTGTTGCGTCGCATCCCCTATAGACAACTTAGGATAATTTTCAAACGATGCGTTAAAATTTACGGTGTGCCAATGGTTGGAATACTCAATTTTGACTCTATGCGAGCCTTTGGAGATTTTTATAGGCTGTTCTTTGCTATTATTACTCCAACTTGTAAGCTGTTCATCATCTACGTAAATACTTAGCTTTGACCAAGAAACACTTACAGATAAAATTAGCGTGGTATCTTCTTTAACTTCAATATCAGTTTCCCATGTGGCCTGAAAGCTTTCTGAAGGAATGCCTCTAAACTCACTGTACGGATAGTTTATTGAAATTGCGTCTACAATTTCAGAAGCTACAAATTTCTTTTCATTATAATAACTTGCTTTGTATTTCCCCTTTGGTATGGATTCTGGCTTTTCATCATCAGACGCTATTGCACATGTGCCTGACTTACAAATTGATATTTGCTCCTTAAGAAACTCATTTTGAGTATTTGTTGTTTCGGTTGCACACTCCATGTCTATGTAAAATTTATTATTAGATGTCATGCTACACGCGAAATTTCTCTTTTCCATCCAATTAAGCTGAATTTTCTTCAGTGTTTTATTTTGTTGCTTAGTTAAAAGGGCTGATAGTTCGCCATAATTTGAATTTAGCTCCTCATCTACTTTTGAATATTTTTTATTAAAACAATAACTTCGATCATATTTATCTCTGATATTTTCACAGGCTTGAGAAAATGCCGAAATACTCAACATAGGTAGCATTAAAAAATAGCATATTTTCATATTACAGTCCCTATTAATACTCAGTGTCTGAGCAACGATTAGCATAATGTGAAAGTTAAAGGGCTCTGCCCCCTTTAGTGAGGCATTTTAGTTGCTTTAGAAACTAGTTGTATATTCTTGCGCGGTATCATATATAAATATTTCTTTAAAATTATGGTCTGGTAATTTGGCTTGGACTTCATTTACTAGTTGTAACCACTCACTTCTCATATATGAGGAATTTAAGCTACACTGAACTACTAATGTAGTTTTCTAAGGATATTTCTTTTTGGATTTTTTATAAATTTGACTTAATAGAGTTTCCGCATCCTTTGAAATAAAGTCTTTATTAGTGTGCGATGTAGGATTTGACTCAATTTCACCAGACTTTAATCTTTTAATTCCTTCTAGACCGAAAGACACTCCAGATTTTTCGAGTAATTCTCTGTTTAAATATTCATTTTCATGTACAGAGCACGTTACTTCTAAGTAAGATGTACTTGGGAAAAAGCCTTGATCTACATACCATCCGGTCTGCATAACGCGAGCATCATGCTTTTGATTTCCGCTCAGCCAGCAAACTGAAATATACCTTCCAATACTATATTTTGCCTGAATGTACTTACAGATCGGTAATAGTTCTTCAAGCAACTTCTTTTCTACAACAGTTTGCTTCATCCGCAAGCGAGAAGCACCATCAGGTTCTGAACGAATTTTTTCAAACAACGAATAGACTTGTGCACAAAAAACTAAACCATCAATGTTTACGTTGTCAAATTCAAAAAGTGCGTTTATTTCCATATATTGCCTAACAGCGTGTTAAACGGACAAAACCGTGATTATTAAAATGCCTATTGAAAAAAATTTATTCAACGGAAGACAAAAATGGCCTTTTTTATCACCACATACATAAGTGATAAACGGCGCTGACCGAATTTATTTTTATATTACTTCAACAGCCGCTTTGGGCACAAACCTGACCTGCCCGCCTAACTTAAATGATTAAATCTCAAGCCGCTAGTTCCATCATTCGATCGTGATGCGTTTTCAGTGCATCCCTATCTGGATAAAATCGGTAAGGCATTGTCAGAGTTTTATTCTCGTAATGTAAAAAGTAATCTCGAATCGTTCCATCATTGCCTTTTTCTTTTAGTTTGGGTGAAAGCACTAACTTAAGATTCTCATTAAACGAAATCAAATAGCGATCAAACGCTTTGTCATAAAGTGCATTTAATGCAATACCATTTGTTGGGTCTGCGCGGCGCGTTTCATTTTTTGCCCACGGAATAATATGGCTAGCGATTAATAACTCGGGAATAGCCAATCCCGAAATGGCGCAGCGGTTGTTGTAACTTTCCAAAACGGTTTGGCGAAAAAAACCTTGTACGCGGCGTACTTTTACGTCGCGCGTGGTTTCGGTTGCGCCAGTGGGGAAGATTACTGCTGCTTCGGTTTCGGCGATGATTGTTGTGTTGGGCTTTACACGTGTTTCATACAGCGCTTCGGCTTTCTCGACTATTTCCGTGGCGTTAGTCATAAACGCATTCCACAAAGCGCGGTCTGCTTTGCTGGCACCGTCTAAACCTTTTTGCGCGAGTGCGGGATCGAGGCTGGCGAAATTGCAGGCTTTCATCGCCACTGCCGATGGTGTGCGGCCAATGATGGCGGCGAGTTGAATAATGTCGGGATTGGTTTGATGCAATTTGCCAAACGGCGTGCGGCAATATAAATGCAGCGTCAGCAGTAATTCCTCTTCCTGCCAGTTATTCGCCATTTATCGCCCCGCCTGTGGTGCGGGTCTATTCTCGTTATTGTTCATTTACTCGTCCTATCTCCTATTCCTATGGCTGGATTCTGTACCATAAAGGATGCTTTTGGGAATGGGCGCGCTTCTATTTTTAGAGTGATTATTTTTATGATGGCGTAAAAAGCATTATTCGATATGTCGATTGTATAAACATGAGCGGGGTGATGTGTCGATGTCGTAAACACATCCATTCAAAAAAAAGCCCGGACTCACTAGCGTTTGTGCTGAGTCCGGGCTTTTGTGTTGCGGGGATTATTAATGGTGCTTACCCCGCGAATCGCTCCGCGTATTCTTGTTCTAAACGGCTGTGGGTTTTCCAAAAACCTTCGGGAGTTTTGCCTTCGAGTTTGTCGCGCAGAATATTGAGGTGGGTGTGCCAACCACCAGCGACACTGAGGCGTTCATCGGCGCGCGTGAGCAAGCGGTGGGTTACGGTGAGTTTTACTTTGCCTTGGTGTTCTTCGAGTTCGAAGCTGACTTCCGATTCGGCACCTGAGCCTTTGTTCCAGATATAGCTGAGCAAACGCAGGGGTTCGCAGGCGGTGACTTGGCCGAGCATGGGGACATCGCCCGCGCAGTGGCTGTATTTCGGTGGTGGCGAGTCGTGTTCGGGGCTGAGTTCGGAGTTGCGGAAGGTGTGGTCTACGTTACCGCCAACTTTTTGTTCGACGCCGCCAGCCGCGAGCCAGGTGGCGCGTTTGTCGGAATCGGTGAGGTATTGCCATACGCGCTCAACGGGGCCGGGTAGTAGGCGTTCAATGCGCAGCGTGTCAGGGGCGGTTAATACACCATAGTCGTTCATGTCAGGCTCCTTTGGCCGTGTGGCCAGTGGTGGGTAATGTGGCCTGACTGAGAGTCTTGGCCGGTTTAATCCTTGTTGGCTTGATCTTCGGCAGTAAGCGCCGCCGTTAATGCATCGAGCCGTTGATTCCAGAACTGTTCGTAGTGACGCAGCCATTCAATACCGCCGAGCATGGGTTGGGTGTCCAACGCGCAGGTGTGGTTGCGCCCCTGCACATTACGGACGACCAGTCCTGCTCGCTCCAGCACTTTGATGTGCTTTGAGGCGGCGGCGAGTGTCATGTCGAACGGCGCCGCTAGCTCACTGATGCCGCAGGGCGCTTGCGCCAGCCGCGCTACCATGGCTCGCCGCGTAGGGTCGGCCAGTGCATGAAAGACGGCATCGAGTTGATCTTGCTGATTATTTACCATGTGGTTAAGTATTCTCTCGTTTGGATCTATTGTCAACCATTTGGTTGAATGTCGTTTATTGATTTTGGTGACGTGGTGGATCGTATGTGTTTTAACAGCCTTTGATAGGCAGCTGTATACTCCCATCTTTTATCCGACGCTTTGCATTATTTTATGAAAACTCCCCTCTTTATTTTAAATACTGTTTTCGGTTACCACGACTTTCGCGGCCCGCAAGCGGCGGTGATTGATGCTTTGGTCGCGGGTGATGATGTGTTGGTGCTTATGCCAACCGGCGGTGGTAAATCCTTGTGTTATCAAATTCCGGCGCTGGTGCGTGAGGGTGTAGGCATTGTGATCTCGCCGTTGATTGCATTGATGCAAGATCAGGTTAGCGCACTGCGCGAGTTAGGTGTGCGCGCAGGGTTTTTAAATTCATCGCTCAGCGCGCAAGAAATGTGGCAAACCGAATTGGCATTAGAGCGTGGCGAATTGGATTTGTTATATGTCGCCCCTGAGCGATTGATTCAAGCGCGCACGTTAGAATTATTTCACCAGATAAAAATTTCGCTGTTTGCGATTGATGAAGCGCATTGCGTGTCGCAATGGGGCCATGATTTCCGCTCAGATTATTTAAAGTTGGAATTGCTGCACCGCGAATTTCCGCAGGTGCCGCGTATCGCACTCACAGCGACAGCGGATGTACGCACGCGCGATGAAATTATTAACCGCTTGCAATTGCAAAACGCACAGCAATTTATTAACGGCTTTGATCGTCCGAATATTCAGTACCGCATCGCGCAAAAAAATAATCCTAAAATTCAGTTGATGCGTTTTTTGCGTGAGGAGCAGGCAGGTAATTCCGGCATTGTGTATTGTTTGTCTCGCAATAAAGTGGAACAGATTGCCGAGTGGTTAAGTACGGAAGGATTTACGGCGCTGCCCTATCATGCGGGATTATCTGCCAGTATCCGCCAAAAAAATCAGGAACGTTTTTTACGCGAAGACAATATCATTATGGTTGCTACCATCGCCTTTGGTATGGGTATTGATAAACCCGATGTGCGTTTTGTGGCACATTTGGATTTGCCCAAAAGTATTGAGGCGTATTACCAAGAAACTGGCCGCGCGGGGCGCGACGGTGAACCGGCAACGACTTTATTGCTGTACGGATTGGAAGATGTGGTAAAGCTGCGGCAGATGATGGCGCAGTCGGAAGGTAACGAAGAATTTAAGCGCAACGAACAGCAGCGTTTAAATGCGATGCTAGGTTTGTGTGAAATTACCAGTTGCCGCCGTCAAAGTTTATTGCGTTATTTTGGCGATACACTGGCGCAGCCCTGTGGTAATTGTGATTGTTGTTTAACGCCACCGCAAACCTGGGATGCGAGTGAGGCTGTGCAAATGGCGCTGTCGTGCGTGTATCGCACAGGGCAGCGTTTTGGTGCTGGCCATGTGATTGATGTATTGCGTGGCAGCAATAGTGAAAAGGTGTTGCAGTTCGATCATCATAAACTCACCACCTATGGTATTGGCAAACACTTAAGTGGCGACGAATGGAAAGCGATTTTTCGCCAGTTAGTGGCGCGCGGTTTGTTGGATGTGAATAGCGATGGTTTTGGTGGGTTGGTATTAAATGAATCCTGCCGTCCATTTTTGCGCGGCGATGAAAAAATCAGTTTGCGGCGCGATATTAAAATCGCCGTCACTACACCTAAGCGCGCCAATTTGGGTAAAGGTATTGAGGTGGAAGATCAAAGTTTATGGAATGCATTGCGCGCGTGCCGTAAGCGCCTTGCAGAAGAACATGGTGTGCCGCCTTATGTTATTTTCCACGATGCCACTTTGCGTGAAATGTTGGAATTTCGCCCGCTAACTACTGAACAGTTGAGAGCGATAACTGGTGTCGGCGATAGCAAATTAAAACGCTTTGGCGATGAATTTTTGGCAGTGCTTCGCGAGGCGGAATACCAAGAATAAAAATACATGGGCGTATACTTTTACCAAGTGGTGTTACCAACGTCCAGAGCCAAGTAGTTATTGATCGACTTAGCAGGGTGCCGCGTATTTTAGGTAATAGAATACTGAACAAGAGCACCAACATGCCTTTACTTGCAGAACCTTATCCCGCATTTTCGACCTTGTACTACGACGGCCGTTGCCCTTTGTGTGCGCACGAAATGCGATGGCTGGCGCGTTACAAATCAGCGGACTTGCAGTTAGCGGATATTCATTCGGTAATTAATCTTTCCGACGAAGAGCGCGAGGCTATGTTGCGCCGGCTTCATTTACAAACAGAATCCGGTGAATGGCTGTTGGGTGTTGATGCGAATGTGAAAGCATGGTCTTACACGCCCATCGGTTTTTTGTGGAAGCCCTTACGCTGGAAATGGTTCGCCCCTCTCGTTGATAGGCTTTATGCGCGCTGGGCTGATCGTCGCTATCGCTGTAGTTACACCTGTCAGCTTAAGGAGTCGTAAGATGCAAGCCACGCGCGCATTAATTTTTAGTTACAGTGATTGTCGCCATTATTTTGCCGGAACTACCGATGAGCCGGAAGGCATGAGTAACGCCGCCACTTTTTTAAAAACCGCTGATGGAAAATTGCGAAAGTTCCCCAGCCTTTATTCCGCACAAAATGCCTTGCTAGCCATGGGTTATACCCAAGGGTGGCTGGTGATGCATTCTCCCTACGATGAAATGATTGGCAATGAGCCAGCGCGAACCTGTGAAATGCCTTTACGATTTGATGAGCGATCTCAGGCTGAAGTGACTATTAGGTGAAGCTGATTTTCCTTTAGTCGCCGAGTAAAAAATCTCCCGATTGGATGTGGAATAAATGATCGGTGGGGCGATTAAAAATATAAACCCACGCCGCTAGAGTCTCGCCGTTGCTCAGTGTGACCTGAGTCAGTTCCCGTCGGTATTCTTGTGCAGCCTGTGTGGGTAGGGCGCATTCTTCGTAGTCATCTAATGCCTGTAATTGTGTTGCATCTGTTAAACGATACACTTCGCCAGTAACCCACTCCTCTTTTGTGGATAAGACTATCGCAGGGTAGTAACTGACGCGATAAAGCCGCGCTTGTATTTTTGCATCGTCAATAAACTGTGCGCCGTTTAAATAGGTGTTGTGGGCGCCTGTGCTGCAGGTGCGACGCAGTGTGCCATAGACAAATAAGTAGATTGCGGTCGCCGTCATGATTAGTCTTCCTGTACCAAGGGCTTCTCAAGATCGCCGCCCGTTTGTTCACATTGTTCTTTCATGAGTTGCAAATAATATTTCAAACTTTTGGTGTCGCTGGTTTCAAAGGTATCGCCGGTTGTTTCCAAGCGGGTAATTCTATCTAATCGAAAGGTGCGATAGTCGTTGCGCAGATGACACCACGCAACCAGCGTCCATATTTTTCCCCAAAAAATTAATCCGAGCGGTTCAATAATACGTGAGGATTGTTCATCATCGGCGCGTGTGTAATGAATACTAACGCGCCTGCGCAACCGAATAGCATCGCGCAGTGCCGCGCTGTGGGCGGTGTAATATTTTTGTACTTCTTCCATGGCGGGCACCAAGAGCGGCAAATGCTCATCGCTATGGCGTAGGTGGTCGGGTAATACCGCGAGAATTTTTTGGATGGCTTGATTGGCGTGAATCGCCATATCGGTATCGCCCCACCCTGTCACCATGCGTGCGCCTAAGAGTAAGGCTTCCACTTCCTCACGATCAAACATCAAGGGTGGTAATTGGTAGCGATGTGACAGGCGATAGCCCACACCGGCTTCGCCCTCAACAGGTACACCCGATAAGCTTAATGATTGGATATCGCGATAAATCGTGCGTTCGGAAACCTGCAGGTGATCGCTCAACTGTTTGGCCGTGAGCACCGTGCGACGATTGCGCAGTAAGGTGGTGAGTTGGAACAGGCGTTCAGCACGATGCATAAGAAGGAGGCTCGTCGTATTGAAAAGTAGATGCACCTTAAACGGTGTTGCTGACAGTTTATGTCAGGAGTAGTAGCGGTAGTAGTGTTTCTAGCGCTTGGCTTCTTCCAGCCAATATTCTGGGGGATAAACCGGTGTTGCTGCAGGTAACTCCGGATTATTTAAGTGAATAATATGCCGTTTGTTGTGTTTAAAGTCGGTGAGTGCGGCTTGGGTATCGTTTAGGTCAAACAGGAGCTTATCGAGTTCGCCCCGCTCTTTGAGTATGGCCAAGCCTTTTTCCAAGCGTTCGGCCAATTCGTGGTTATCCTTGCGGACGAAAAAATAGAGTGCTGTTGGGTAGTAAAGTAGTAAGCGTGGTTCAACCACCAAATTCAATGATTTGATGATGGCTTCTTCGCGCCAGATCTCCGTGATACTGCGTGGAAAATAATCGAAGCGATGCGCCGCTAACATTTTATAAAGTTGTTCGCGTTCAAGGCCTAAGCGCAAGGGTAATTGATTGGCTTTTAAGATGTCGCTATCCGGCCAATGGGTTCCTTGGCCAGCGATGAGTGTGGCAAGATCTTCGCGGGTTTGAATGCGGGCGAAGCGCGCTTGATCCTCCTTGCGAATCACCAATAAACGATAGCCATAAAGCCCTCTGAAAAAAGAAAAGCGGATCGGACGTAATAAGGCTTCACGCTCTTTATTGGTAACCACCCAAATCAGGCTATTGGTATTGCTACTTTTGACAGCGGCTATCCGCCGTTCTTGGGATAAAAGCTGATCGGCAAATTTGAATTCAATCACTTCATCCTCGGCCTTGCTGGCATTCAAACTCATTTCCAGCAAGGTTCGAATGTAGCTGCCCTGCTCGGGTTGTCGCATGGGTGATTCTACGAGGTAGCGACGTGGCTCTGCGTGCAGCTGAAGTGTGCAACTGAACAAGAGGGCGGTAATCAAGAGCTGGCAGAAACCTTGTAGCATGGAGACTCTTTGCGGCGGCAAGTATCGCGAACAATGTCATAAAAACGCGCGCAGGGTAAACAAGTCGCACGGGCGGCAAATCTTATCACGCCATCTGGCGCAATTTATAACCCTTAATAACCTGACTTAATGGCTTCGCACTGAAAAAGCGCGCTTAAAACCCCACTGGTGTGCTACCTTTATGGAATTCCCTGCGCGAATGAAAATAAAACAAGGCGAGTGTATGCAGACTTTTTATCCTGAGATAAAACCCTATCAACGACACGAAATAGCAGTAGAGCCCCCTCACGAACTTTATGTGGATGAATCCGGTAATCCGAACGGTATTCCTGTGCTTTTTGTGCACGGCGGCCCGGGTGCTGGGTGCGGCAAATACGATCGTCGTTTTTTTGATCCAGAAGTCTATCGCATCATTCTCTTCGATCAACGCGGTGCAGGGCGTTCGCGCCCTCATGCGGAACTTCAGAGCAATACCACCCAAAAATTGGTTGAAGATATGGAGGTGATCCGTACGACCCTCGGTATCGACAAGTGGGTGTTGTTCGGCGGTTCTTGGGGTTCTACGTTGAGTTTGGTGTATGCGCAAACCTATCCTGAGCGCGTATTGGGATTAATTTTGCGCGGTATTTTTCTGTGTCGCCCCGTGGACTTGTTGTGGTTTTATCAGGATGGTGCCAGCCGTTTGTTTCCCGATTATTGGGAAGCCTATGCCCAGCAAATTCCAGAAGAAGAACGCGGCGATATGATGGGGGCTTACTACCGTCATCTCACCAGCGATAATCAAATCCAACAAATGTCAGCCGCCAAGGCGTGGTCTTTGTGGGAAGGGCGCACCGCGACCTTGAGGCCTTGTCAGGATTTAGTGGATTCCTTTACCGAGCCGCATCGCGCGCTTTCGCTAGCGCGTATTGAGGCGCACTACTTTGTTAACAACGCATTTTTAGAAGAAAACCAAATTCTGCGTGATGCGCATAAATTGGCCGGAATTCCCGGTGTGATTGTGCATGGCCGTTACGATGTGATTTGCCCGCTCGATAATGCCTATGCGCTACATAAAGCATGGCCGGGGTCGGAGTTGCATATTATTCGCGAAGCGGGTCATGCATCGCGCGAGCCGGGTATTGTGGATGCGCTAATTCGCGCAACCGATGATCTCGCGCGCGAAATATTAAAAACGGATGATCGTTCGGCTTAATCAATAAATCGCTAAAAAACGCGGACAGGTTGCAAAACCTGCCGCGTTTTTTTATGGCTGTATATTCTGTATGGGCAGTAACGAACACAGACTATTTCATTCCTTCAATGTTATGGGTAAAAAGGTATTGGCATGTTGGGTTTATTGCAGCGTGTTAAACACGCATCGGTCACTGTAGACGGTGAAATCACCGGCGCCATTGAGCAAGGCATTTTGTTGTTGTTAGGCATCGAAAAAAATGACACTCAAGCAACGGTGGAAAAGTTAGTCGATAAAGTCTTGGCTTATCGCATCTTCGCCGATGAAAACCAAAAAATGAATTGTAATGTGCAGCAAGTAAACGGTGGTGTATTAGTGGTTTCGCAATTTACCTTGGCTGCTGATACCCGCAAAGGTTTGCGCCCCAGTTTTTCCTGCGCTGCAACACCTGAGCAGGCTAAACAACTTTACGATTATTTTGTGGCGCAACTTGGTGAAAAACATCCGCGAGTGGCAACTGGAATTTTTGGTGCAGATATGCAAGTGAGTTTAGTCAACGATGGACCTGTAACCTTTATGTTGCAGATGGATTAATGGATTGGGCTTCTTGAATAAAATGTCGTACCACTTGCTCCACGCGTTCTAAATCGTATTGCCGAACGGCCGTCATTAGGGGCTGATAGCGATGCGGCCCCAGTTTGGTTTCATCCAAATGTTTTAACCATTGTTTCACGTCAGTCATATCGCCGCTGACAGCGGCTTCTAATAAGCGTTCAAGTAGTGGTAAAAGTGGTGTTATAGCGACATCTGTTTCAGTTGCTGTAACAGACGTCGTGTATGTGCTTTCATCGCTTGCTTGATGGCTGCTAAATTCCGCATGGGCATAGTGATGCAATGCAACAAAAATATCGTTAAAGTCATAGGGCTTGCCAATAAAATCCTGAAAGCCTTGCGCTAAATAATAGGTGCGTTCGTGCTCAAGGCTTGATGCAGATACGGCAATGACCGGCGCGTGGCGATTCTCAGGGTTCATGCGAATGTGTTTCAGCATTTCTACGCCGTTCATATCGGGCATGCGAATATCGGTAAAAATAATATCGAAACTCTTGTTTTCACACAGGGTTAACCCTTCGCGGCCATTATTCGCTGCAGAGGTCGCGCAGCCAATCTGCGTGAGTAAATCTACCAAGACTTCTTTACTGGCCTCATCATCTTCTACGACTAACACGTTGCAATGAGTACCGGGTTTTATATGCTGGGCTAGCGTTTGTGTGAGTTGCGGTTGGATGATCGTTTCTGAAGGGAGTGGTAAGCGCAAATAGGCGTTAGTTCCTTGGCCTAATTCACTTTTCAACGTTAGGCTGCCGCCCATGCCTTCTGCTAAATAACGTGAAAGTGTGAGCCCAAGGCCAGTACCACCCACATCCTCTCCTGCTTGCCCTTGTTTGAACGCGGAAAATAATTGGCTGAGTTCTTCGGGTGCTATGCCAGTGCCGGTATCGCTGATAACAAATTCAACATCCTGATCTTGACGGCCGACTTTTACGCGGACGTTGCCAGTGGTGGTAAATTTAATGGCGTTGCCAATCAGGTTTAATAAAATTTGCCCAATTTTTTGACGATCACCTTTTACAATACAAGGCTCAGGTAAATCGATGTCCAACAAGAGTTGCAAACCTTTCGTGGTTGCGCGCTCATGCATAATGAGATGAACATCTTTAATCTCTTGTACTACATCAAAATAATCCTGCCGTAAATACAATAACCCTGATTCTATTTTTGATAAATCCAAAATGTCATTAATTAATCCCAGTAGCCGCTGGCTGGCGGTTAAAATTAACTGTAAGCGCTCGCGTTGATGATTGGTGAGGTTAGCGTCTCGCATGAGTAATTGTGTGTATCCAAGCACGGCATTTAGGGGCGTGCGAATTTCATGGCTCATATTCGCCAGAAAACGGCTTTTGGCTTTGGTAGATGATTCGGCCGCTTCTTTCGCCAGTGATAATGCTCTTTCCGTTTCTTTTTGGGCAGAAATATCGGACATGATGTTGCCAATATATTGTGCTTTGCCCCGCTCATCGCGAATAACAAAAAAAGTTTCTTGCGTGGGGAAGGGTGTGCCATCGGCATGTAAGGCCAATAATTCACCTTGCCAGTGCCCCTGTTCAAGCACTTGAGGAATGATCTCATCACGCACTTTTTCTTGTACGGCTTCAGGGTAATAGAGCCAAAATTTTTGTTTGAAATCGCTATGTAACCAATAATCATTGAGCATCTTGCGCATGATTTTGTTCATATAGAGGGTTTCGCCATTAAGGCTAGCAATACCAAAGCCTTGGCTGGAAAACTCTGCAAAACGTTTGAATTTTTGCAGCTCATCAATCAGTTCATATTTTTCGGTAATGTCGCGCGCTATACCTAAAATGCTATAGCTTTCATTCTTATCATTGCGCAGTGCTATTTTTAGTGTATCCATTAAGTGTAACTTGCCATCGCTCTGCGGTAGCCATTGCTCATAGCGATAGACGGAATGACTATTTAAGGCTTTCATGTCCGTGTTTAAAAATGTTAATGCTTGTTCAGCATTAAAAAGTTCTGTTTCTTTTTTGCCAATAATATCCGCTTCGGTTTTTCCTAATAATTGTGCAAAGGTTTTATTGCAGTTCATGTAGCTGCCATCGAGGCGTTTGAGCCAAATGGGGTCAGGCAAGCTATCGAGCAGATCCTGTAATTCGTTTTCGCGTTGTTTCAGTCTTTCTTGTGACGCTTCAAGTGCTTGTTGTGCCGCATTACGTTCAGTGATTTCTTTTAATAGCCAATCATTTGCGATATGCAGAGCTTCCGTTTGTAGGTTCACGTCATCTTCAAGTTGCTGCTGTTTTCGTAAAAATAAATCAGCGTACTTTTTTTGCGCCAGCATGTAGATGTTTACAAAAACCAGTAATAATGATCCGAGAGTGAGTTCAAGAATTTGCCATAGGCTGAGCTGCTCCCAGAATGGATCTGTTGAGCGAGCTGTTGTTTGAGATTGTTGTTCGATGATGCCAAGGAGAGTGGCGAGGATAAAGAGGCAGCCTGCAATCATGCAGACAAACCACAATACATCAAAGCGTGATTTTTGGGTGTGTTTTTGCTCGTTCAATTTATTCCTTCATGGCTGGAAGATACTTGACCAGTGTTTGATAGTTTAAGGCTTCGGGGCGGTGATGAACGTAGCCTTGGCTCCACTCTACGCTTAGCTGCTGCAGCTGTTCAGCGACCTCAATCGTTTCCACGAATTCTGCAGTAATTTCTTTATCGAGCGAACGAGCCATTTCGATAATCGATTTCACCATGGCGTAGTGAGTGGCATCCGTATCCATGTCGCGTACGAAAATGCCATCAATTTTTATCTTGTCAAACGCGAGTTGATGCAAATACGCATAGGATGAAAAGCCGCTGCCGAAATCGTCTAATGCGAAGTGGCAACCCATGTTGCGCAGTGTTTGCATCAATGTGCGTGCTGTTTCTATATTAATGATGGCCTCGGTTTCGGTAATTTCAAAACAAAATTTATGCGCGGGTAATTGTAAGCTGCTGATACGGTCAATAATAAAATCGGCAAAACGAGGCTCGCGAATGGATATGGCTGATAGGTTGAGCGAAATCATATCCATGTGTTCTAGTAGTTGTGGATGTTGCGCAAATAAATCAAAGGTGTGGCTGATGACCCATTTATCCAGCTCGGGAATTAATTGCAACCGCTCGGCAGGCCCAATAAACTCGCCTGGATTTATCATGCGTCCCTGTAGGGGATCCCAGAGGCGAATAAGAATTTCAATTCGCATGAGCGCCGTGTTGCCTTGAAGATATTCTAATTTTTGAAAGTAAGCGCGAAATAAATGGTGTTGAATGGCGTCAATCAAGCGTGAAGCCCAGTTAATACTTTCACGGCTTTGTTCAGTACGTTTGATGGCGTCATCGTAAGTGCGGATGCTGCCGCGCGCTTCGTGTTTGGCAATAAAAATGACTTCATCGGCTAAGAGCATGGCTTGATCGTAGCTAATAATGTCGCGACCCAGTGGCAAGGCCGCAATAGAAGCAGCGAGTTTAAATTGTTTGTCTTCCCATTCAAACGAAAACTGCTCTAAATGTTGCACAATCATACGTGCGAGTTCAGTGCCATTATCGCTTTCGTCGCAATAGGTTACCACTGCAAAGCGGTCGCCACCCATGCGCGCAAAAAAATCATCCCGCGACAGTAACCCTGCAATGCTATCGGAAAATTGCCGTAATAATTCGTCACCTGCAATGCAGCCACAGCTTTCATTAATTAAGCGGAAGCGATCAATATCAATCAGCAAAAGAGAGGCGTGAATAGTCTCGGTTTGAATGCGCGCTAATAATCCCGATACGAAAGATTCAAGAGCGTTACGGTTGTGGAGGCGTGTTACAAAATCATGCGTAGCAAGATAATTTAATCGGTCTTGCATATAACGTCGTTCGTTAATTTCTTCTCGCAGTTGTCGGTTGGCGATAGTCAGTTCGGCGGTGCGTTCACGTACTTTAATTTCCAGTTCGCGGCTAAAGGATTTTAATTCCGCTAACATACTTTGGCGTTCAAGCTGATGACGAACGCGTGCACGAACTTCGTCAGCATTAATGGGTTTGGTAATGTAATCGGCGCCTCCTACTTGAAAACCACGACTAATATCATCGGTGCGCGCGGTGACAAAAATAATGGGAATTTCGGTGGTGGCTAATTCGGATTTCAGGCGGGTGCAGACATCAAAACCATTGATGTCGGGCATCATTACATCCAACAGAATTAAATCGGGGAGGCGGCGTGATGCCAGCTCCAAGGCTCTTTCGCCAGAGGTTGCCACAATTAATTGGCAATTAAGGTCCTCAAGAATGGCGCATAAAATATCAAGGTTTTCCGGGGTATCATCAACCAACAAAATACGCGATGTCGCAGTCATGACATAGATCCCTTCACGGTAGTTATTCAAGAAGACTAGCAGACGCGAAGATAATAGCTATGTCGTGCCCAAGCAACTAAACGCGATACCCCATTAGCGCTTATATAAAAGAGCGATTAAGCCTACGCCTATTAGCAGGAAAGTTTCTGGCGGAAGCTGCGCAAAGGCAGTCAGATGTGAGAGCGCTAGGTTGTTCCACCCGTTAGCCATTGCTACGCCACTATGTTGGGTGGCGATCACTGCCGCCGCAGTAAAAGCAGCGATTGCAATCATGTTACGACGTACCCGCTGAGTGCGTTGACGCTTCTGCCGGCCTAGGTGTTGATTAAGGTGCTCAAGTTGCGGTGCGATTTGCCCCAAGGTTTGCAGCTGCTGTAAACCGTTAAATACCAAATGTGGCACCTGTGGGAATTTTTCCATCCATTCAGGAGCATAGCGTTTCAGTTCACGCCATAAGGATTTTGGATGAAAACGGTTTTTTAGCCATCGCTCTAAAAACGGATGCGCGGTTTCCCATAAATCCAAATCGGGATAAAGTTGACGCCCTAGCCCTTCTATATTCAGTAGGGTTTTTTGCAGCAACACGAGTTGTGGTTGAACTTCCATCTCAAAACGACGCGCGGTACGGAATAAGCTGAGAAGTACATTGGCAAACGAAATTTCTTTGAGTGGTTTTTCAAAAATGGGTTCGCACACGGTGCGGATTGCCGCTTCCAATTCTTCTACTCGCACGTGGCTCGGCACCCAGCCGCTTTGCACATGCAGTTCAGCCACTTGGCGATAATCGCGGCGGAACATAGCGAGGAGGTTGCGTGCTAAATAATATTGATCTTCGCGGGTCAGTGACCCCACGATGGCCATATCCACGGCGATGTATTGTGGTAGCTGCGGATTTTTAGTGGCAACAAAAATATTGCCGGGGTGCATATCCGCATGAAAAAAATTGTGCTCAAACACTTGGGTGAAAAAAATCTCCACGCCCCGCTCGGCGAGTTTTTTCATATCCGTTTGCTGAGCATTCAGTGCTGCGACATCCGTTACCGGAATACCATAAATGCGTTCCATCACCAGTACATTGGTGCGTGTGTAGTCCCAATAAATTTCGGGTACATAGAGTAGTGGTGAATGTAAAAAATTGCGGCGCAATTGGGAGGCGTTAGCGGCTTCGCGTTGTAAATCCAATTCATCAAAAATGGTGGTGCGATAATCTTCCACAATGTCTACAGGATGTAGTCGTTTACCATCGAGCGTGTTGTTTTCTACCCAGCGTGCGACAACCAATAAGAGTTGCACATCTTGCTCGATCACTTTTTCGATATTGGGGCGAACGACTTTGATAACGACAGCGCGGCCATCTTTTAATGTCGCTGTGTGAACCTGAGCAACCGAGGCCGATGCCAGTGGCGTTTGTTCATAGCTTGCAAAAATATCGCTCACTTTTGCACCGAGCGAGGTTTCGACAATACGTTGAAACTCATCGTTAGCAAAAGGGGCGACGTTATCCTGTAAATGATTCAGTTCAAGTACTATATCGGCCGGAATTAAATCGGGACGGGTAGATAAAAGTTGACCGAATTTTACAAAAATGGGACCTAAGTCTTCGCAGGCGCGGCGTAGGCATTCGCCGCGCGATAGTTTGGGTGCGGGAAATAATGTGAACAAGAGCATGAATAAGCGCGCCGCCAAGGGTAATCTGGCGGGCAAGAGTTTATCCAAACGGTAGCGCGCGAATACGCGCAGAATTTTTACGAGGCGAAAGAAGACCATCACGGATTTAGTTTCTCTTTTATCATTTTTTCAACGCGCGCCGCTGCGCGATCCACCGCTAAACGCAATTCATCCACTTGCTGGTAAAAATCTTCCAGCTCGGGTTTGCTGGGAATGGTTTTTAATTCTTCGGTGAGAAATTCGCGGGTTAAACGCTGTGCGCTAGCAGCGCGATCTTTTACCCAACCCAACTGGGTGCGAATGAGCATAGCCGTTTGGTGGCCAATAATATCGCCGGTGAATTGGCTGAGCATGTCTTCCCAATCAATATCGACGTTTTTGAGTAACTGCTGCCAATCGGCGAGCAGCGTTATATCGCCCATGACGGTAACGCCGCTGTCCTTTAAGTTATAGATTTCCGTTTGGCTTAATTGCGCGAGTGCAAGGAGCGAGCCGCTGATGCGAGTATCCACATCGCCATCCCAGTGATTCATCAAGCGCACTTCATCATCCATCGCCATGACAAATAAAGGAAGGTTCGGTGTGGTGATGTTCACCGCAAGAATTTTTCCGCTTAAACGCGCAAGGCCAATGCGAGTGGCAGGGTCATACTGCAGCGCAGCATTAATCATTTTTTCGGCACTGGCGATTGCAGCGGTGGCGAGCATCAAGGTTTAATTCCTTTGTGCAGCGCGACTATGCCGCCGGTCATATTGTGAAATTCGGTGCGCACAAAACCGGCGTCATCCATCATCTGTTTTAAGGTTTCTTGGTCGGGGTGCATGCGAATCGACTCGGCTAAATAGCGATAACTCTCCGCATCATTGGTAATTAGCTTGCCCATAAACGGCAATACCTTAAAGGAATAGGTGTCGTACACTTTACTGAGTAAATCGTTTTGCGGTTTGGAAAATTCCAATACCAGCAAACGACCACCGGGTTTTAACACGCGCAGCATGGAGCGCAGTGCTAAGTCTTTATCGGTGACATTGCGCAAACCAAAAGCGATAGTGATGCAATCGAAGGTATTATCGGGGAAGGGTAGGTACTGGGCATCGCACTGGGCGAAATGAATATTGCCTGCAATACCGCGATCAATTAAACGGTCGCGCCCTACGCCAAGCATGGAGGCATTAATATCGGCAAGCACGACTTGGCCGTTGGTGCCCACGAGTTTGGCGAATTGATAACTTAAATCGCCGGTGCCACCGGCAATATCCAATACCCTGTGCCCTTCCCGCACCCCCGAAGCTTCAATCGTAAATCGTTTCCACAACCGGTGAATGCCACCCGACATCAAGTCATTCATCACATCGTATTTAGCAGCAACGGAATGAAATACCTCGGCGACCCGTTCGGCTTTTTCTTCAACGGGCACTTGTTGAAAACCAAAGTGAGTGGTTTTTTTATCGTTCATATATTAAATCCGGCGATTGGCGCGCGAAGTTGCGCAGGTAGTGGCGCGTGAGGTTGCGCGGGCTATGCACTGTGAGCTGGCCAGCATTGTACAATGGCTGCCCTTTTCACACACCCTTAAAGATGCAGGCCACTGCCTGATTCTTGTTGTTTGATACGCTGGCGAAGGAGCCATCTGCTTATGCGTTTTATGCTTCATGTCAGTTCGATAGTGGTTGTTGCCGGTTTGTGTTTATCCATAGCCGATACACAAGCCAATACGCTCAAGCCCTTTACTACCGATGGCTGTTCCATGTGGATGGATGGTACACCCGCGCAACCTTCGCTCTGGCGCCATTGTTGTGTTGCGCACGATAAGGCTTACTGGCTTGGCGGTAGCGAGGCTCAACGCAAAATCGCGGATGATCGCATTCAAGCCTGCGTGAGAGAGGCGCAAGGGCCAGCGATGGCGGACTACATGCACACTCATATCCGCTGGGGCGGAAGCCCCTACTGGTTTTCAATGTATCGCTGGGGTTACGGCTGGAATTATTGGGAGAATTGGAGACCGCGCGGTTATAAAACCCCAACGCCTGAGGAGCAGGCGCAAATCGATCGGCTCATGCCTGCCGCTGAGGCGCTGATTGTGGAAGATGCACGGATTCATGCCCCTAAAGTACCGCCTACATCCTCGCCAGAGGCCAGCAACGATAAGAGCAGCGCAGCCAGTAGTGCGGCAAGCGATAATTAAACGGTTCGCGATAGGGTCTATTGATCCATTAGTTAGTACAAAAAGTGCCCGATCTAATATGCGCGGATATGCAGATAAAAAGTGTTTGAATTCCCTCAAGTAGATTACAATCGCACCCGCTCAAGCCCCGCTTGAGTGCAACGCAGAAGTAACAGCGTCAGGTTATTCTCGGGTCGCCCTTCAGGCGGTTCGGCTCGGCGCTACACCAAGCACATTCACCACCCAGAGGCGGTCACGTCGGCAAGTGTTAACTCCAGCCAACTATTTAATGGAGACCCCATGAAATTTCGCTTTCCCATTGTCATCATCGACGAAGATTTCCGTTCAGAAAATACCTCCGGCCTTGGCATACGCGCACTTGCGGATGCGATGGAAAAAGAAGGAATGGAAGTATTAGGCGTTACTAGCTACGGCGATCTATCGCAATTTGCGCAACAGCAATCGCGCGCATCGGCGTTCATATTATCTATCGATGATGAAGAATTCGGTACCGGTTCTTTAGAGGAAACTGACCAAGCGCTCAAATCCTTGCGCGCTTTTGTGGAAGAAATTCGCTACAAAAATGCCGACATCCCGATTTACCTTTACGGTGAAACTCGCACATCGCGCCATATTCCTAACGATATTTTGCGCGAGCTGCATGGCTTCATTCACATGTTTGAAGATACGCCAGAATTTGTGGCGCGCCATATTATTCGCGAGGCTAAATCCTATTTGGATGGCTTGGCTCCACCGTTTTTCCGCGCACTGGTTCATTACGCGCAAGATGGTTCCTATTCATGGCACTGCCCTGGTCACTCAGGTGGCGTCGCCTTTTTAAAATCGCCGATTGGCCAAATGTTTCACCAATTTTTTGGTGAGAATATGTTGCGTGCCGATGTGTGTAATGCGGTAGAAGAACTGGGTCAATTGCTCGATCATACGGGGCCGATTGCTGCCTCCGAGCGCAATGCGGCGCGCATTTTTAATGCTGACCACTGCTACTTTGTCACCAACGGCACCTCAACTTCTAACAAAATGGTATGGCACTCAACGGTTGCACCGGGCGATATCGTGGTGGTGGATCGCAACTGCCATAAATCCATTCTGCACTCCATTATTATGTGCGGCGCCATTCCCGTTTTCTTAATGCCTACGCGCAACAACCTTGGCATTATCGGCCCGATTCCGCTGGAAGAATTTACGCCCGAAAGTATTGCGCGCAAAATTGAAGCGAATCCGTTTGCCCGCGAAGCCAACAATAAAAAACCACGCATTCTCACCATCACCCAGTCAACTTACGACGGTGTGATTTACAACGTAGAAACCTTAAAAGAAATGCTTGATGGCAAAATTGATACCTTGCATTTTGATGAAGCTTGGCTGCCGCACGCCACCTTCCACGATTTCTACAAAAATATGCATGCGATTGGCAAAGATCGTCCACGTGCAAAAGAGTCGATGATTTTCTCTACGCAATCTACGCATAAATTGCTCGCGGGTTTATCTCAAGCATCGCAAGTGCTCGTGCGTGAATCAGAAAGTGTAAAACTGGATCAAGATGCGTTTAACGAAGCCTATTTGATGCACACGTCTACTTCACCGCAGTACTCAATTATCGCCTCATGCGATATTGCTGCGGCCATGATGGAAGCGCCAGGCGGACATGCACTGGTAGAAGAATCTATTTTAGAAGCGCTTGATTTCCGTCGCGCTATGAAAAAAGTGGATGCCGAATGGGGACAAGATTGGTGGTTCCAAGTCTGGGGCCCCGAAGAGTTTGCGGAAGATGGTATTGGCACGCGTGAAGATTGGATATTACGCAGCGACGACAACTGGCACGGCTTTGGAAAATTGGCATCGGGCTTCAACATGCTCGATCCAATCAAAGCCACCATTGTTAACCCCGGCTTGTCGGTAAATGGTCAATTCAGTGAAACCGGTATTCCAGCGTCAATCGTGACTAAATACCTCGCTGAAAATGGCGTTATTATTGAGAAGTGCGGCCTCTACTCATTCTTTATCATGTTCACCATCGGCATCACCAAAGGTCGTTGGAACACCTTGTTGACAGCCTTGCAACAATTTAAAGATGACTACGATAAAAACCAACCTATGTGGCGCATCATGCCGGAATTTGCGCAAGCAAATCCCCGTTATGAACGCATGGGCTTACGCGATTTGTGTCAACAAATTCACGATTTCTACAAAGCTTACGATGTTGCACGTTTGACCACAGAAATGTATTTGTCAGATATGCAACCTGCGATGAAACCTTCCGACGCTTTCGCCAAAATGGCGCACCGTGAAATTGAACGTGTGCCCATTAACGAATTGGAAGGTCGCATCACTTCCATTTTGTTAACGCCCTATCCGCCCGGTATTCCGCTGTTAATTCCCGGCGAACGCTTTAACAAAACCATCGTGGATTATTTAAAATTCGCCCGTGACTTCAACGAAAAATTCCCCGGCTTCGAAACCGATGTTCACGGTTTAGTAAAACGCGAAGTGGATGGCAAACGCGATTATTTTGTTGATTGTGTAAAACAATAAATCGTTAATCCCATCCTTATCCCGTGGCGAATGCGTGAAAATGCATTCGCCACCTTCCTACACCTCGCGTGCTACCGCTCAAACTGATAGATTGCCACTTTTGCAATTAAAGCCGACTAACTAGCGCGCTATTGACTTAATAGGGAGCATCAAATGAATGAAAAAATAAAACGTAAAGATCATATGCAAGCGGAAGAAAAATATAGAGTTCTTCGTGAAATTTCATATGAATCAACCATGGAAGAATTTCCTGGAATAAAAGTTAAAGGCATCACATATGACGATGCGTTAACGGCTGATAGTTGGAAGCTTTCAAATGAAGACAATCAGAGGGTTTCGCGTGGATCATGGGTATGGGCCAAAGAGTATCCGTTTTACAAAAATCAACCTAATAGATTTGAAGTGTCGCTTTGGAAAAGTGGTATTTTATGTGCCTTATGCTACGGTCAGTTATCAAAACATGGCACTAGAGTAAGAATGAATTTAATTGAATCAACTCCTGTCCGTCCTTCACCTTTAGGTATGCAAGCATTGCCAATACTTTCAGTAGCTGCGGCTACATTTGCTAATATCGCAGGTGCGTCTGAGCTTTGGGTTTTAGATCCAGATCCAAAAATTGAGAGCTTATATAAGGCTCAAGGTTTTGGAGGCGTGGAAATATATCACGGGCGGAGAGTTGGTCAGAGGAGAATACTATGATTCCGGACCCATCCACTAAAGAAGGAATGGAAGAAGCACTTCGTCGTGCAAAAAAAACTAAGGAGTTCGCTAAACAAATGCGAGAGTTGGCAGAAAAAAATCCAGACAAAGAGCCATCTGGTAAAATTACACTACCGAATGAAGTAGACTTACACAGAGATAGAAAAAATCATGAGTGAAAACAATGAAACTTACAAGAAGGAATTAAAAGAGTTAATTAAGGCTCAAAAGAGCAAAATCAATGCGGATGCAAAAAAAATAGAAAAAGCATTAAAAAACAACAAGCCCAAGTAAAAAAATCAACAAGCCATTCTAGTACCGCACACTTCGCGCGCTCGACATTGCGTAAGCCGCTTTTGGGCTAGGCGCTTCGAAAATATTCTTTGCAAAAGCATTCCACAAAACACCAGCTTACGAACTGCGGCTGAGCTGGATGAAGCGAACAGCTCGACACCAGCCATAAAAATGATTAGAGGAAAAATACATGAATGATCTTTTCAAGCAGGGGCTGGCAAAAAAACTGATCAGCTTCGATGCCGATCAAAAAAATATAACCTACATTCGTCAGAACAAACGTCTGCGTTTTACAGACCCAGAAGAAAAAGTTCGAGCCAACGCTTATCTCTCGCTGGTGATTGATTATGGCTACAGCCCAGAGCAAATCGATATCGAGGTCACTGTTGAACATCGAGTGCCTACAATTTTTTCTGACATTGTTGTTTATGCCGACAAGTCGCTCAAGAAGCCGTTAATTGTTGTTGAATGTAAGCGTGAAGAAGCGAGCCAAGGAGAGCTTGATCAAGCGGTAGAACAGGCTTTTGGCTATGCCAATTCAATGGATGCCGACTGGGTTTGGATGACCTCTGGTTTAAGAAATGACTATTTTATTCGTGATCGAAAGGCTCCCAAGGAACGAGTTACCAATCGTCAGTCAGATATTCCGAAATCAGGCGAGAAAAACGCGGCGAGATTTAAATATGTGAAAGGCGGAAAAGGCGGGTTTGAGCTGAAAACTGTCGAAGAAAACGAACTCACGCGCATCTTCAAGCAAGCCCACGATGCTCTATGGGCGGGCGGAAAACGTAACCCTGCCGAAGCCTTCGACGAACTCGACAAACTTATCTTCTGCAAAATTTGGGACGAGCGAGCCAAGCGAAAGAATGGCGACCCTTACGACTTCCAAGTATTCAGTGACGACAAAGGTGATGACCTCAAGGTTCGTATTCACAACTTGTACTTGGAAGGGCGCAAGAAAGATGCCGAGGTCTTCAAAGAAGACATTCGCCTCTCCAACGCGGAACTGCAAACGGTTGTGGGCTATTTGGCTGCTACGAACTTAAACAAAACTGATCTGGACAGCAAAGGCCGTGCGTTTGAAACTTTCATGACGGGCTTCTTTCGCGGCGAGTTCGGGCAGTACTTCACCCCGCGAAAAATCGTACAGTTCATTGTCGATGCCCTACCCATCACCAATGAAAGCATGGTGCTGGATACCAGTTGCGGAAGCGGCGGCTTCTTGCTGCATGCGCTTGACAAGGTACGCAAACAAGCCGACCAGAAAGCCAAAGAGGGTTACTTCGATCCTAAAACCCCAGAGGGCTACAAAGAACACTTCGACTTCTGGCACGACTTTGCCGAGCACAATCTTTTTGGTATTGAGATTTCCGAGGGCATCGCCCGCACAGCAAAGATGAACATGATCATCCACGACGATGGTCATACCAACGTGATCGCCTTTGATGGCTTGGAAGCCATCGACACCATGCGCGAGAAGACCAAAAACAAAGGCTTCAAAGCAGATTCGTTCGACTTCATCATCACCAACCCGCCATTCGGCTCCAAGGTCAAGTTTGCTGAAAAGCGTTATCTGGAAAATTACACGCTGGGCAAAAAGGGCGTGGATTGGATCGACGCCAAGCTCAATAACATCAACCTGCTACGCGAAACCGTTCGTGATCAGCAAACCACTGAAGTCATGTTCATTGAACAATGCCACCGTTTCCTCAAGCCCGGTGGCTATCTGGCGATGGTGATCCCGGACAGCATCCTCACCAATAGCAGCATGCAATACGTGCGCGACTGGATCGAAGAGCACTGGCGTATCGTCGCCGTGGTGTCATTGCCGCAGTTTGCTTTTGCAGCGAACGGCGCAGGCGTAAAAAGCTCAGTGCTCTTCCTCAAAAAGTACAACGCGCAAACCACTGCGGCCATCCAGGCCATCAAGACCCAAGTGCAAGACGACTTGTTTGGCAAGAAATCGCAGGGGGAGGCACTGGAGAGTTTGATTCAGGAGAAGAAGACCAAGCTCAAAATGGGCGACCAAATTATTCAGGACATCGAAAACGGTCTTGTCGCCAAACTAGAGGCACTGGAAGCCCAAGGCACGCTCACTGCTGCCATCAAGAAGGATCTGAAAGCCGAGGCCAAAGCGAGCATCAAGGCGCACATGGAAACGGAAGCCTATACAGCTTGGCAGCAAGCCACAAACGATGATTACAACGAGCGTATCGCCAATCTGCGCGAAGCACTGGAAGACGACTTTATCGCCAAGGTGAAAGCGCAAGTCGAGGATTACCCCATATTCATGGCAATTGCCGAAGACATCGGCTACGACGCCACAGGCCGACCCACTGCGCAAAACGAACTGGAAACGGTGAGTCGCGAGCTGGCGCGGTTTCTTGAACAGTTGGAAGCGGGAGACACGCGCCCTTTTGCGTAACCCCAGGACTCGACGGAGAGAAAATCTTCGTCGTGGACTGGGGAATAACAAAAGGAAAATTCGCTCCGCGGCTGTATACACCGAGCGTAATTTCATTCCTTCGGTCTCTACTCAATATGGAGGGTGCCACAAAAATGCGTGATGTTCTTCAGGGTGGCTCATATGGCATTTTGCCTCCTGGAGATAGCTACGACGACGCACTGCCAATCACTTTTCTGCGTGCTACCGAGATGATGCCCAACCTGAAAGTTGACCTTGCATCTTGCTACCGGATTGCTCGTGAATATTTCAATCCGAAAGCTAGGGCGAAAGTTGGTGACGTCCTTTTGGCGGTAAAGGGAGCCACGATTGCCTCTGGCAAAAGCGTTGCCATCATCGAAGACGACCCCGGCGAAGCCGTTATCAATGGTTCTATTTTCAGAATGAGCTTCAAAGACTCGATCCTGCCGAAATTTGCGGCAGTAGTTCTTGACTCACAGTTGCTCAAGCAGCAGATGCGTCTTGGTTTAGTAGCCAACAACGGCGTGGATTATTTGGATAAACCTCTAATTCACAGCTTGATCTTCCCTGCGGCAAAAAAAGAAACGCAGCGTCAAGTTGTCGCTATCTATGACGAGGCCGCAAAAAAATTCCACGCAGCCACTAATGAAGCGGCAAAGCTGCTAGCGGGCATCGACGAACATCTTTTGTCCGAACTCGGCATCACCCTGCCGCCCGAGCCAGAAAACACCATTGCCAATCGCATCTTTACGGCGCAGCGCAAGGAGCTAGCGGGTTGGCGGTTTGACCCCCAGGCTTTACACCCTGAAAGAGAAGGTTGTGTGGATGCGCTACGACAACTGAATTCGCTTTCTTTGAAATCGGCCTGCCACTTCGTTCGAGACTTACGAACAGAGATACCGGAAGGTGCAATTTACATTGGTTTGGAGAATATTGAATCCAATACGGGGCGCTACGTACCTTCAAGTGAGAAAGAGACTGTTAGTAGTGCCTTCGCATTCCGAAAAGGGCAAGTATTGTTTCCGAAATTGCGCCCCTATCTGAATAAGGTATTTCTTGCGCCATTTGACGGACTGTGCTCGACGGAATTCCATGTTCTGGAAGGTCGATCAGTCCGTAGCGATTTTCTTGCACTATTTCTGCGGTCGCAGGTTGTTGTTAAACAGACAAAGCATTTGATGTCAGGAAACACGCTTCCCCGTCTTCAAACGGAAGATATCGAAGACCTGCTTATTCCTGTCGTCGATCCCGTTCTTCAGGAAAAAATTGTGAGTGAAGCGAACCGTCGCATGATTGAGGCTGAACGCCTCAGATCCAAGGCTGAGTCTGAACTTAACTCCGCCAAACGTCGCATCGAAGCTATGCTGCTTGGGGAGGTAATCGTATGAGCCTGACCCTCCACGGTGTAATGACCGAAACCTTGGGCGGCTTTCGCGTATTGCGCGGCTTTGCCAAACTCAGCGATCTGGCTGAATACTCGTTTGCCGACGACTACCAGCGCGACCTCAAACCTAAGCACCAGCAAGATATTCAGGCCTATTACCAGCGTGGTGAGTACTTATTCTTCCCCGAGGTTGTTCTGGCGCTTGAGTTGCAGGTGGATTACGGGAAAAAGGGCGCGCCCAGCGCCGATCCAATGCAGCTCTTGATGCAGGGGCAGCCCTTCAAGTCCAACGTCAATGGCATCAGCCTGCGCCCCACAAAAACCAAGACCGCAGCTGACCTGACGCGAGTGAGTCTGACCTTACCCACCGAATCAGGTACACCACTAAAGCGCATCGATGGCAACCATCGTATCAGTGCATTTGAAGCGCTGGCGGACAAAGTCCTGCTGGACGCCAAACCTGTTTCGTTCTGCATCCTGCTACTGCCACAAGCCAGCGCCAAACAAAGCGAGAAGGCGTTGTTCTACAACATCAACAGCAAGGCGCTGCCGCTGACTTCGGAAGAAGTTTACAAAGGTATTATCGACGATGAAGCAGGCTTCCCCGATGACGTACTGGCGCGTGACTTCGGGGCCGAGTTTGTGCTGTGCCGAGCGCTGCGCAAGCGCTTGAATTTTGACTATCTGCCAAATCTGCGCCGGATCTTTGGCCAATTGCCCGATGTACCGGGGCAGCCAGATTCACGCTGCTCTTTGCTGATCGAATCGCTCCGCGATTGGTCGGCTGAGCGCCAACGCCTTAGCTTGGAGGCCAGCTTGCCAAGCGAAACGGTGTTTCTGAATGCCATTCAGCGTATCAACGCCAGTTACGCCCCAAAACATGATGGCGACGGTCGTCTACAGCGTTGCACAGCATTTGGACTGTTCTCAGCATTTTTGTACTTTGCCCTGAGCGATGCCACCCAGACGAGTGGAATTCAGCGATTCACACAGTTCGAAAACTGGGTGCTGCGCAATCACCAATACGAATTGCAACGTATCAACGCACTCGACTTGATCCGCATTTTCGAAAAAATCGCCCAAGCACGTAGCCGTCAGATTTTTGTATCGATGCAGTTCAAAGTTCCAAATAAAGCCAACCCCTTAGTGCTCGAAGATAATTCGAATTGGAATGCGATAGAGGCTGCTGTTGGCGATCTAAATGCAACACATAAACTTGATATTCAACTGTGCCCGATTCGGATTGATCAGTTCGATGCAGGCTATTCCTATGAAATCAATGACGAAATTTTGAGTCTGATTGAAGGTTCTGGATACCTGATTGCCGATCTGACCTGTGGGAACAAGAACGTATACCACGAGATCGGCTACTTGATGGGTCTGAACCAAGGTAAAGGGTTAAAGCATGAGAATTTTCTGTTGTTACACAATGGAGGCATTGGTGATGCCAAGGCAGATGTTGGCTTCAACTTGACGGCAATAAAACAGTTGCGAGTCAACGACACCAATTCGCTACGTGAGCAGGTCAAACGGCAGATTGCGGTCTTCTACGGCCTCCCGGTAGGAGATGTGTGATGAGCCGCCAATCATACTACTACTCCAGCTCCATCGACTGGCTGCAACAACGCCGCCCCGATCCGGATGCTCTACCGCAGCGCATCCCCGCACAAGTCTTTAACCCACAAGGAGAGTAAGCATGACTGAAAAAAAAGTGAGCGACCAACATCACACCACCTTCGATGGAATCCGTCACTTGGATGAAGCTGGTAATGAGTTTTGGCAGGCGCACCAGTTGGCCAAGGTGCTGGAGTATTCGGAATATAGGCATTTTGTCCCCGTTATTGACCGCGCAAAGGTGGCCTGCCAGCAGGTAAGTGACCATTTCGAGGATGTCCTCGGAATGGTCAGCATCGACTCCGGCGCACAGCGTCCGGTCGATGTGCTGGTCATGCAAACCAGCATTAAGCAGATTGAGAGCGAACTGGGTAATATTGATTCATGACCAAGCGCAAACCACCTCAGCTTCCCAAAAATACCGACGCCTCACTCGTCCGCTCCTCTGCCGCCGAATACCTGACTTTTATCGCCGCCAACGGCCAGAGTGGTGTGGAGGCGATATATGCCGACGAGAGTATCTGGCTCAGCCAGAAGATGATGGGGGCGCTCTATGATGTGGAAACCCACACCATCAACTACCACCTGAAAAAGGTCTTTTCCGACAGCGAATTAGAAGAAGTTTCAGTTATTCGAAAATTTCGAATAACTGCCGCCGACGGCAAAAACTACGATACACAGCACTACAAATTACCAGCCATTATTGCTGTGGGCTACAAAGTGAATTCTGAGCGGGCGGTGCAGTTTCGCAAGTGGGCAACGGGGATCATCGAGAAGTTCACGATTGAAGCCTATGTGATGGACGATGAGCGCATCAAGGCCGGTGGTTCCATTCTTATCAAACGGTATTTTGAAGAGCAGTTACAGCGTGTTCGTGAGATTCGCCTGTCGGAACGCAAGTTCTACCAGAAAATCACCGACATCTACGCTACCGCTATTGATTACGATGTGACTGCACAAGCTACCAAGCGCTTTTTCGCCACCGTGCAAAATAAATTGCACTGGGCTATTCACGGTCAAACAGCTGCGGAGGTGGTATATAAGCGCGCGGATGCCAACAAAGACCGCATGGGTCTCATCAGCTGGGAAGATGCGCCTCACGGCAAAATCCAGAAATTCGACGTGGTAGTCGCCAAGAATTACCTGACTGAGCACGAAATGGCGCAACTCTCTCGCTTGGTGAATGCGTACCTGGATGTTGCAGAAGATATGGCGCAGCGCCAAATTCCTATGACAATGCAAGACTGGGAAAGTCGCTTGAACCGTTTTATCGAGGCCACAGATCGCGAGGTGCTGCAAGATGCAGGCAAGGTCACTGCGGAAATTGCCAAAGCCCATGCAGAAAGCGAGTTCGAGAAATACCGCATTATTCAGGACCGACTTTTCGAAAGCGATTTTGATCGCCTGCTGAAACAGATTGAGCCTGATAAAGGCAAGAAGTGAAGCACATGGCGAAGAAAAACTCACTGCAGCCACTCGCGGCTGAATCTACTTAAAAACCAATCACAATCAAACAGGGAAATATTATGCGTGTTCATTGGTCTTCATGGTGCTTTGCGGCGTTACTTACCGTCCTCCTAAGTGCTTGCGATAAAACTCCTCCAGCGGAAAATGCAAAGCAAGAGCCTGCTGCGCCGGTTAAGGCAGAAACCATTGCGCCGAAATGGGAAGCGCATATTGCGGATTACCCCAAACGCTGGATTGCGGCAGAAGCGCCCATGTTTATTCGCTTTACGCATCCCGTGGTAAAGCCTGAGCAAGTAAATACCGCGTTTGATTCCGATTTAATTTCGCTCGATATTAAAACGCCTGTTAATTTGGTGTTCGTGGCCAATAACGAATTGCGTATTACACCGGCCGAACGTTTGCCGAATGATAAGGCGATTCGTGTGCGCTTGAATCCAGAAGGATTACAAGGCATCGAAAAAACTCTCGACGATTTTGAGTTTGAAGTTCGCACCATCAAACAGGATTTTGATTTGCGCGTGGATGGTTTGAAAGCCATGGAAGACGGTGAAGACCAAATGCAGTTGAGCGGTACTATTATCACCGCTGATACCGCTGAGTTGGATGATGTTAAAAAATTATTGTCGGCGAAAGTGAATAACAGTGATGTAGGGTTAGTCTGGTCGCAAGAATCAGATCGTAAAACCTATAGCTTTACGATTTTTAATATTCCCCGGAATGATGCGGCGGGCAATATCCATTTGGAATGGGATGGCGCAGGCATTAACTCGGATGATAAAGGCGCACGCGATATAGAAATTCCTGCGCGCGCTGTTTTCCAAGTGACGGGCGTGCAAGTGATTCGTGAACCCGAAACCTATGTGGAAGTGCGCTTTTCAGATGAGTTGGCAGAGAGCCAACAATTATCGGGCTTGGTGACTTTAGCGGGAGCAAATCCTGAGCGTGTTGTTGCAGAAGGGAGTGCTTTGCGTATTTACCCGAAGCGTGTTGAGTCTGGTGAAATTGAATTAGTGGTGAATGCCAATGTGCAAAATGCCACAGGAAAAATCATTAATGCCGATTACCAACAAAAAATTGTTTTGCAGTTAGTAAAACCTTCCGTCAATTTTGTAGGTAAAACATCTATTTTGCCTCCTGCCAGTCAAATTTCTGTGCCCTTTGAAGCTGCCGGTGTGGATTCGGTACAAGTTATTGCTTTTAAAGTGTTTGCGAATAATGTCGGCCAATATTTGCAAGATTATCAACTCACCGCCGCTTATGCCGCGACAGATACTGGCCGCTATCTCTGGCGTAAAACGTATCGCCTGCCAGAAATTCCGCGCGATGGCGCCAAGCGTTTTAATCTCGATTTAACCGAATTAATGGCGCAGCATCCCGATGGTTTAATCCGTTTGGAATTGCGCATTGATCGTAGTAATTCGGTTTACACCTGCGAACAACCACGCCCCACTGAGCCGGTGAGTAAGATGCCGGAAAATTCGGATGGTGAAGGCTATTACGAGCAGGAAGAAGAGCCAGCGTGGTATCAGCAATATTATGAATCCAGCGGCTATTACAATTACAGCGAACGCAATAATCCGTGCAGTGATGTGTATTATTACTACGGCGATGAAATTGCATCGGCGCGTAATTTTATTGTATCCAATATTGGTTTAATGGCTAAGCGTGGTGATGGCAATCAATTACATGTCATTAGCACGGAATTAAATTCTGCCAAGCCGATGAGTGGCACGGAAATCACAGCATACAACTATCAGCGTCAAGCTATAGGTAGCGGCACTACCGATGGTTACGGTATGGCACAAATTACCGTCGATGGTGTGCCGTTTTATATTGAAGCGAAAAAAGAAAAACAAGTGGGTTATTTGCGTGTGCGTAGCAGCGAAGCGCTACCCACCAATCAATTTGATGTGAGTGGCGAACACATTAAAGGCGGCTTAAAAGGTTTCCTTTATGGCGAGCGCGATGTGTGGCGTCCGGGTGATGATATTTTCCTCACGTTTATTTTGGAAGATAAAACCCAGCAGTTGCCTGCTAACCACCCCGTCACCTTGGATTTATTTGACCCCAGTGGCAAAAAAGTCGCCAGCCAAACCAGCGTACAACCGGTAAATGATTTCTATACTTTCGCATTAAAAACAGAAGAGACTGCGCCTACCGGAAATTATCGCGCTGTGGTGCATGTGGGCAATCGCTATTTTGATCAATTATTAAAAATTGAAATGGTGGTGCCTAATCGCATTAAGGTGGATTTAACGCCGGCAGAACTTCCCTTCACAGCCAGCAATATGCCGATGCAAGTGAATTTATTTGCGCAGTGGCTGCAGGGTGCTACAGCTAAAAATTTGAAGGCCGATTCCGAATTAAAACTCAGTTCACGAAAATCCGTGTTTGCGGGCTTTGAGCAATTTAATTTTGATGATCCCGTGCGCACCTTCACCGGCAGTACCCAAAAAGTCTTTGATGGAAAATTAGATGCAACAGGCAACGCAAGCTTCCCCGTAAATGTCAGTTTGGAATCGCCACCACCCGGAAAATTAACAGCGTCGTTTATGACGCGGGTTTTTGAAGAGAGCGGCAACTTCAGCACTATTTTGCGCCCTTATGAATTTTTACCTTTCGATGCCTGGGTGGGTATTAATATTCCCAAAGGCAGTGGCTATATGGATGCCATTAGTCGCGATGAAGATCATCCGGTTGTCATTCAAACCTTGGATGACAAAGGCAAAGCATTATCGCAACGCAATGTTGAAGTGAATGTCTACGAAATCGGTTGGCGTTGGTGGTGGGATGAAGAATCTGAAAATTTGGTAGAATATTTTAATAATTCCACGCATACATCCGTCACTACTGAGCAATTAGTCAGTGATGAACATGGCCGGATTAATTGGAAATTAGAAAAAAATAAATACGATTGGGGTCGCCATATTATTCGCGTGTGTGATTTAGATGCGGGTGACGATGGGCATTGTACTGGGGAAGTTGTCTATTTAGGCTGGAGTTACGATTCGTCGGCAAGTACCGATTCAGCAACACAATTAATGCTCTCAACGGATAAAGAAAAATACCGAGTGGGCGATCTTGCCAAAGTGCGCTTACCGAAATCGCGCGAAGGCCGCGTGTTATTGAGCATTGAAAATGGCAGCCGCGTGATTGAATCGCGTTGGTTGGATTTGCAGCCCGGTCAAACAGAAATTGATATTCCTGTTACACAAATTATGGCGCCCAATGTCTATGTGAACATCGCACTTTTGCTACCTCATCAAGAGCGTCAAGCCGATGCACCCATGCGCCTCTATGGCATCGTGCCTTTATTGGTGGAAGATCCTGCAACACGGTTACAACCGCAATTGGATGTGCCGGAAAAAATTCGCCCTGAAAGTAAATTCACGATAAAAGTGAGTGAGCAACAAGGCCGTGCTATGACTTACACCGTGGCGATGGTCGATGAAGGCTTACTCGGTTTGACCAATTTCCATGTGCCCGATGCGCACAGTTATTTTTATAAACGCGAAGCGCTCGGCGTACGCACGTGGGATTTATTTGATCAAGTCGTTGGTGGCTATGGTGCATCATTGGAGCGTGTGCTCGCTATCGGTGGTTCGGACGCTGCCTTAGAAGCCGAGCGTAAACGTCGCGAGCGCCGCTTTCCGCCGATCGTGAAATTTTTGGGTGCGTTTGAACTAAAAGCCGGTGAAGTGCGCGAGCACGAAATCACCTTGCCGCCTTATATGGGGGCGGTGCGCATCATGCTCGTAAGTGGCGATACCGCCAATGGCAAACAAAAATCGGAAGAGCAAATTAGCGCTTATGGTAGCGTGGAAAAAACGGTCACTGTTACACAACCCGTCACTTTATTTGCAACCTTACCGCGTGTGCTTGGTCCTGGTGAAACGGTGAACTTACCCGTGAATGTCTTTGTGAGTGAAGCCAATATTAATGCCGTAGATATTTCGATTGAAACGAATGAGATATTTAGCGTGATTAATGGAAGCGCAACTCTTAATTTCACCGAGCCAGGTGATGCAATAGCGAGCTTACAATTAAAAGTGAATGATCGCATCGGCAAAGGTTGGGTAAAAGTCACTGCGCGTTCGGGTGATGAATCCGCATCGCAGGAAATTTATATAGATTCGCGCGCGGCTAATCCACCCACGACTGTGTGGGAATCAAAACTTTTACAACCGGGAGAAGTCTGGCAATCGCCATTGCAAGTGAATGGTATGGTTGGCACCAATCAGGCGAGTTTAGAAGTCAGTACCTTGCCGCCACTCAATTTAGATCAGCGGTTGGATTATTTAATTAATTATCCGCACGGTTGTGTTGAGCAAACAACCTCGGCAGTCTTTCCGCAATTGCGTTTAGGGAAATTGGTAAATTTAACCGATGCGCAAAAAACTGAAATCGATAAAAATATCGCCGCGGGTATTAAACGCCTCGGCAGTTTCCAACACGCGAGTGGAGGTTTCACCTATTGGCCGGGCGATGGCTATGTGAATGAATGGGCATCCAATTACGCTGGTCATTTTATTGTGGAAGCCAAACGTGCCGGTTATAGCGTGCCCAGTAATTTGCTCGATAATTGGGTGAAATACCAACGCGCTGCGGCACGCAATCCACAAATTAACGGCAATTATTACGATGAAACTGTGTTGGCTTATCGTCTCTATACCTTGGCATTGGCCGATAAAGCAGAATTGCCTGCCATGAACCGTTTGCGTGAAACTTTTAAAAATATTCCAGCACAAGGTGCGCAAGACTATCGCATGACAGCACGTTGGTTATTGGCCATGAGCTATCAACACATGGGCTTAAAAGATGCCGCAAAAGATGTGCTCGGTGCTGTCACCAATGTTGTCCCGCTTTATAAAGATGCAGGTTATACCTACGGCTCGGATATGCGTGACCGTGGTTTATTGCTCGCAACGTTAGTGAGTGTTGACGTTAATAAAGAATTAACTTGGCAAGTCGCTGAGCAAGTCGCTACTGAATTGTCATCCGATAACTGGTATTCCACGCAGAGTATTGCATGGGCCTTATTGGCCATGAGTGATTTTGCGGTGAATAACACCAGCAGTGCCGGTATTAGCTTTTCCTATCAGCAACACGGCGAAAGTGATTGGAAAAAAGAATCCAGCGGCCAAGCTTTTTATCGCACTGCGATTAATGATCCACAAATCAGTGTACGCAATGATAGTGATAAGCCTATACGTGCACTCGTCAGCAATCGCGGCATTCCCACCAATTTGCATGAAGAGCCGAGCAATAATGGTTTAAACATGAACGTGAATTTTATGACCATGGATAATAAACCGCTCAGTGTTGAAGCCTTGCCGCAGGGTACAGATTTTGTGGCAGAAATTACGGTCAGTGGCGAGTTCGATAAAATCCTCAGTGAAAAAATTGAAGACATTGCGCTCACAGCGGTAGTGCCAAGTGGCTGGCAAATTCGCAATGAGCGACTTGAAGGGTCACAAATGCCAAAGGGTATTGATTACATGGATATTCGCGATGACCGCGTGCTTGCCTATTTTGGTTTGTGGCGTGACTACTACTGGTATTACCGCTACCAAGATCGCAATCAAACCAGTGTGACTTTACGGATGATTTTGAATGCGAGCTATGCGGGTAAATTCTATTTGCCCGGCTGGCAAGCCAGCGCCATGTATAACGAAAAAATCCACGCCAAAAGTAAAGGCTATTGGGTTGAGGTAATCGCCAAATAATGTAAGGTCGTGTTGGGGTTCG